>Ga0316205_10000034_pt1 | contig 335425 bp, 319 predicted proteins | sample 3monthpyrite_MG_FD_204941 | JGI IMG/M metagenome (GOLD analysis project Ga0316205, IMG submission 204941) | Microbial mat bacterial communities from mineral coupon in-situ incubated in ocean water Damariscotta River, Maine, United States -... | ecosystem: Environmental > Aquatic > Marine >...
GAAGTGCATCTAGAATGGCAAGAGAACAAACTCAAGGTTTTTATACAGAAGAGTTTTTATTGGATGACATTGGTACAGGAGAATGGATTATTAATATAGAAAACATGAACAAGAATATTTCAAAACCCTTGGTTGTGAGGTATACATTGTATAAAAATTTCGGAGGAATCAATGAGACTACAGAAACAAAATTACTAGTATTGAACAACATTTACAAGAAAACAATGGTTTCTAAAATTGATTTTTAATTAGATTACTTTCTTTAAACGTGTTAACTAACGGGTAAAAAACAAAACGATGAAATATTTTCTTTTAGTAGTAGTTCCTTGTTTTTTCACCTTACAAACTGCGAATGTATCTTCAGAGCAATTTAATACAAATCCAACGCAATCGGTTACAATTTATTGGGATTCTTCATTGTCGATGCATGACAAGAACTTTGAAAAAGAGTTGATTTTTTTAGATGCTTATTTTAAGGAAATTCAAAATACAAATGTTCGTTTGATCTCATTTTCAAATAGTATAGACATCAACAAAGAATATGTTATTGCTAAAGGCAATTGGGAATTGTTGAAACAAACATTGCTAGCAATCAATTATGAGGGTGTTGCGTTGTATAACTTGTTAAAACCTAAATACGATTCAGATATCAACCTTTTATTTACAGATGGCAATGGTGTTTTTGACAAGTTATCATTAAAAGATAATAAAACAACTTATATAATTTCTACCCAGTCTAATTCTAATAATATTGTGTTGGGGCAAGAAAGTGAAATTACAAAAGGTGCGCATGTGAATTTAAATAGATTGACAGTAGAAAAAGGGTTAGGTGTTTTAGGAATAAAATTGTCTTATCAGTTAAAAGATATAAGTAGTGCTAAGAAAGTTATAAAAGAAAAAGGTTTTGTAACCGGAAATGTATTTGGTTTTTCTGGAGCTTTAGAAGGTGCTACAGTAAGAGTAAAGGATGTGAAAAAAGGAGTAACAACTGACCGAAAGGGAAGTTTTACTATAAAAGCAAAGAAAGGAGATAAGTTGACTATTGAGTTTTTAGGAAAAAAAAAAGGAAGAGTAGTTGTTGAAAGCTCAGACCCATTAACCGTTTTTTTACATGAGAATGAAAATGTTTTAAAAGAAGTTGCTATTAGAAATGCGGAGAAGAAGGTAGAGTTGGTAAATACTGGTTATGGTAAAGTTGATAAGAAGAAAATTGGATATGCTATTAGAACAATTAGTGAAAAAGAAATTAACTCAGGAGTTGCAAGTACATTGTCTGATGCAGCAGCAGGGAAGATAGGTGCTACTCAAAATGGAAATAGAGACTTAACCAGAGTTATTTTTAGAGGTGGGCAGACAATTACAGGAAATCGGTTTCCATTAATTGTGATTGATGGCGTCCTTTTGAAAAGAAGCGAATCAAACCCTAATACAACCGAACCTAAAATATTGGTGTCGGTATCTTCTTCTTCAGGTAATAGAGCAGATCGTTTTGATGCTGCGCCCTCACCATCTGTTGCGAATCTTAATAAAAAAATCACTCCGAATAAAAACAAACTATTAGATTTTATAGACCCAAATAATGTTGCTAATTTAACGATTCTTAAAGGTTTAGCAGCGAGTAATAGGTATGGAAGTGAAGGAGTGAATGGCGTTATTTTAATAACTACTAAAACGTTTTTAAAAAATAAATTAAGAAAAAAGAAACCCAACACTGCTTTGGCAAAGAACAATGATTATAAAGAAGAAGTTTCTCTTATAAATGATTCAAATAGTTTAAAGCATTATAATGTTTTTAAAGCGCGTAAGAGTTTAGAAGAAGTATATGCTTTGTATTTAACAAAGAGAGAATCGAACTTTAAGAATGCTCCGTTTTTTATTGAAGTTTCAAATTACGTTTTACAGTGGGGCGCAAAAGACTTGGCTTTAAAAATACTTTTAAACGGTGTTGAAACAAATCCTACGGATGTTTCTATTTTAAAGTATATCGCTTACAAAGTAGAAGAGGAAGGGAATTATGAATATGCAATAAAAATTTATCAGAAAATACTGTCAATAAAACCAAGAGAAGCACAATCTTATAGAGATTTGGCATTGGTGTATCAAAAATCAGGAGCATTTCAAAAATCATTAGATCTATACAATGCTATTTTTAATGGAACTTATAGTTTTGTTAATTTTTCTGGGATTCGAAAAAGTATTAACAGGGAGATGAAAAAATTAATTTTGAAGAATAAAAAAACATTAAGGTTGTTAAATACTCCACCAAGATTTTTAAATATTAAGAAAGACTCTATTCAGGCAAGGATTGTTTTTGAATGGAATGCCAATAATGCTGAATTTGAATTGCAGTTTGTGAATCCGCAGAAGAAATTTTTTAAATGGAATCATACACAGTCTGGAAGTGCATCTAGAATGGCAAGAGAACAAACTCAAGGTTTTTATACAGAAGAGTTTTTATTGGATGACATTGGTACAGGAGAATGGATTATTAATATAGAAAACATGAACAAGAATATTTCAAAACCACAGGTTGTGAGATATACATTGTATAAAAATTTCGGTGGAATCAATGAGACTACAGAAACAAAATTATTAGTATTGAACAATATTTACAAGAAAACAATGGTTTCTAAAATTGATTTTTAATTAGATTACTTCCATATTCTATTCTTGTTAGTAATTTTTAGGGCATAAAAAATAGATGTATTTTTAATAAAGAATTGAGTGGCAATTTCTACTATCTTTGCAAAAGATAAAACACTATGAAATTTAAAGATTTAGCGCTAAACAAGCCCATTTTAAAAGCCGTATTAGAAAAAGGGTACAATACACCAACGTTGGTACAAGCCCAAACCATTCCGCTAATTTTAAAGCGAAAAAACATAATTGCTTCTGCCCAAACAGGAACTGGTAAAACAGCAGCTTTTGCTTTGCCAATTTTGCAATTATTGTTTGATAGGCAAGACGCTTCTAAAAAAGGAAAAAAAATTCGTGCTCTGATTGTTAGTCCTACACGAGAGTTGGCAATTCAGATTGAAGAGAGCTTTAAAACATATAGCAGATATACCAATTTAAGAACTGCAGTTGTTCATGGTGGTGCATCTATTGATCCGCAAAAAGAGGTGCTTAAAAAAGGAGTTGATATTTTAGTTGCAACACCAGGAAGGTTATTAGATTTACACAAACAAGATTGTATTCATTTAGATTTTATTGAAACACTTGTTTTAGATGAAGCTGATTTAATGTTGGATATGGGTTTTATTGATGATATAAAAAAAATAGAACGCTTATGTCCATCAAACAAACAAGTTTTATTGTTTTCTGCAACAATGCCTTATAAAGTTGTTGAATTGGCAAAAACCATCCTAAAAGATGCTATTAAAGTAGAAGTAGCTCCAACATCTTCAACCGTAAAAAGCGTAGTGCAACGATTGTATTATGTGCCAAAACCTAAAAAAATAGAATTGTGTTTACACTTGTTGCGGAATACAATAAAAGGGAACATTATCATTTTTAGACGTACAAAATACGGTGTAGATAAATTAGAAAAAACCTTACTAGATAACAATTATAAAGTAGATAGTATTCATGGTGATAAAACACAAAGTTTGCGTCAAGAATCACTACAAAAATTTAAAAATAAAGAAGTAAACATTTTGATAGCAACAGATGTTGCAGCACGTGGTATTGATATTAAAAATGTAGATGCTGTAATTAATTTTGACTTGCCAAATGTTTCAGAGACCTATGTTCATCGTATCGGTAGAACAGGAAGAGCAGGAAGCTCAGGTTCTGCACACTCATTTTGTTCTGCGGATGAAAAAGACTATGTAATTTCTATCGAAAAATTAATCAACAAACATATTGATGTAGAAGATGAACATCCTTATCCATTAGATCCAAAGGCAAAACCAGAAGTACATAAATCTCCAGGAAGCAAGTATAAAAAAGGAAGAAAATCAATTGCATCTAAAAAGAAAAAGAAGCGTTGGTATTAATCCTTTACAATTTTAAAATCACTTCTCATTTTTAATGCACTAAGTACATTTAAGGCTTCAGAAATATAAATATCTTTGGAAAGATTTTTGTGCCAAGCCATTCTTTTGTCTCTAATAACGGAGTCTTTTGCAATTAATGGCAATTCGCTTTTTGGAGAAATAAAGTTTAACTTTGAATCAAACTTAAATGCTGTTTTAAATTTCTGACCGTTTTTTTTGTATTTCTTACTGTCTTTTAAATATTGTTTGTAATTTAATGAAAACGTAGTTTCTTCTTGTCCTTTTTTTAGCCATTTCGCATAATCGTTAATTAATTGGAATTTAGGATTATTTATAATACGCTCTTTACTATCGTTTACGACATCACTAAAATTAGTGTACGAATTTATTTTTGTATAGGTTGCTTTTTTAACTTTGTCCCATTCTAAAGAACCTTCCATGTCACGTTCACCAAACTTCATATAACTATATCTACTTGGCATTGCGATATCAGAATACACACCTTCTTTTTGAGTAGAGCCACCATTAATTCTGTAAAACTTTTGAATGGTCATTTTAAGAAAACCTAAATCTTTTTTATACGCTGGATAATATTTGTTGATGGGTAAAATGTTTTGTACAGTACCTTTTCCGTAAGTTTGATTTCCTCCAAGAATAACCGCCCTATTGTAATCTTGCATCGCAGCTGCAAAAATTTCTGAAGCGGATGCTGAGAATTCATTGACCAAAACAACTAGAGGACCATTCCATTGAGTTTTTGTATTTACATCGTTTTTCACCAACGGTTGTTCTCCGCGATATTTGACTTGTACAATTGGACCTTTGTCAATAAATAAACCAGAGATTTCGATAGCCGTTTTTAAAGAACCACCACCATTATTTCTTAAGTCGATTAGTAAACCAGCGATGTTTTCTTTTTTAAGGTTTTCAATTTCTTTTTCCATGTCTTTAGCAGAGTCTCTAAATTTTTTATCGCTAAAATCAATATAAAATTGAGGAAGGTTAATGACACCATATTTTTTCCCGTTTTTGGTAACAATACTAGATTTTACAAACGTGTCATCTAAGTTTACAATATCTCTAATAATTGATATGACCTGTATCGAACCGTCTATTTTTTTCTTTACTGTTAAACGAACTTCTGTACCTTTTTTTCCTTTGATAAATTTAATAGCATCATCTAAACGCATCCCCACAATTTCCAATGGATCACCATCGGATTGTGCTACTTTTAAGATAATGTCACCTACTTCTAAAGAGCCTTGTTTCCATGCAGGACCACCAGAAATTAACTCTACAATATGTGTGTAAATTCCTCTTTTTTGCAAACGAGCACCAATGCCTTCTAATTTTCCAGAGATTTCTTGATCAAATCGTTCTTTAACTCTTGGAGCCATATAAGAAGAATGCGGGTCAAAACCAGCAACAATACTATTTAAAAAAGTAGAAAACCAATCAGAATGCTCTAGTTCTTCAATACGAATATAAAGCTCATCCATGTTTTTTAAAACTTCATTCCTTGCTTCTTTCTCTAGGGTTTTAAAAGGTGTTTTTTTAAATTTTTTATCTTTTTCAGCTTTGTTTTTTTCTAATTCTTGTTTTTCTTGAATTCTACCAATGGTATTTAGTTTTAGTTGTTTACGCCAATGGTTTATGAGTTCATTTTCATTTATTGCAAAAGGCACATCTTTATAATTAATATCGATAATTTCTTTTTTCGAAAACTTAAAAGACTGTGCTAATATTTCACCGTAATATTCTTTTGCAGATTTTATTTTTTCAATAAACCGCCCATAAACTAAATTATAAAAAGTCAAGTCAGATTTTTTTATCTGATTGTCAATTTGGTATTTGTATCGAGAAAATTCTTTAATATCATTTTGAGTAAAATACCGCTTAGAAGGATCTAAACCTTCAATAAAACTAGTAAAAACTTTTTCAGAAAACTCATCATCTAATTGCTTTGGCAAGTAATGCCCGTTTGTGAGCATGTAATTTATAACAGAGATTAAGACCTTATCTTTTTCTGGGTCAGAATTGGTCTTTAACGTGTTAAAACTAGAAAGTAACAATGTGATTGTGATAAGGGGCAGGATAAATTTGTATATTTTTTTCATGTGTATTCAGTCGAATTTATTATAAAGACTTTACGGTTGCTATTTTATTGCAAATTACTAAAATAATACCAATATTGCTAGCGAGTGTTATTCTATAATTTCCCACAATATAATTCTTTAAGAGCTTTTCTTTAAAGCCAATCATAATACAAATTTGATACCAAGTTATTCTTAATAGCGTTAAAAAAGTGTTATAAGTAAGTAAGCAATCTTTTAAGAGATTCTACAGTACAATAGTACTTAAAATAGGAGTACAATTTTCTTTACAAAATGTTAAAAACGAAAGTAATTAAAGACAATAAAAATATAGTACATTTGTTTAAACTTGACACAAATATGGAAAATAGACCTTTAATTTTAGTAACCAATGATGACGGAATAACTGCGCCAGGAATTAGAACTCTTATAGAAGTGATGAATGAAATTGGAGATGTTTTTGTAGTGGCACCAGATAGTCCACAAAGTGGTATGGGGCATGCAATTACGGTAGATAATGTGTTGCATTGTAATTCAATTACGGTGGATGATGGCCCTCAAATTGAATATAGTTGTTCGGGTACGCCAGCAGATTGTGTTAAGATGGCAGTTAACGAAATTTTAAATAGAAAGCCAGATTTGTGCGTTTCTGGAATTAATCATGGATCAAATTCATCAATTAATGTCATTTATTCTGGAACTATGAGTGCTGCTGTAGAAGCTGGAATAGAAGGAGTTCCTGCCATTGGTTTTTCATTGCTAGATTATAAATGGCATGCAGATTTTGAAGCTTCAAAAAAATACGTAAAAGAAATTGTACTGAGTGTCTTGAAAAACAAATTATCGGAAGGAACGGTTTTAAATGTCAATATTCCAAATTTAAGGGAAGAAAAAATAAAAGGAATTAAAATTTGTAGACAAGCAAATGGCTACTGGAAAGAAGATTTTGACAAGCGTACAAGTCCTTTTGGAAAGGAGTATTATTGGTTGTCTGGAGAGTTTGTTTGTAAAGATAAAGGAGAAGATACAGATATTTGGGCTTTAAATAACGGCTATGTTTCTGTTGTGCCAGTTCAGTTTGATATGACTGCGCATCACATGATTCAAAAATTGAATACATGGGGTTTATAAAAAAAGAGATAACTATTGGTATACTGTTTTCAATTATTGCAACATTAGCAGGAGCTTTTATGTATATCGAATTTTTTTCTCAATATGATTTTGAAATTTCTTTAAAATTGCTTCATGAAAGTAATTTATATGGAAAGGTATTAACGCTGGCGGCTATTCCAAATTTATTTGTATTCTTTGTTTTTATCAAAAAGAAACAAGATTATAGAGCAAGAGGAGTTTTGTTAACCACCATCTTAATTGCTTTCATTACTTTTGTTTTTAAGTTAATTTAATAATATATTATATTGGGTATAGTTGAGAGTTAAAGAGAAGGTTTCGATTGCACTCGATTAGATAATTTAAGAGAATGAAATACTACATCATAGCAGGCGAAGCATCGGGAGATTTACATGGTTCTAATTTGATGAAAGCATTATTAGAAGAAGATGTAAATGCTGACATTCGATTTTGGGGTGGTGATTTAATGAATGCTGTTGGAGGTACTTTGGTAAAGCATTATAAAGAACTGGCTTTTATGGGTTTTGTAGAGGTGTTGGTAAATATTCCTACAATTTTTAGAAACATTGCTTTTTGTAAAGAAGATGTGGAGAATTTTAAACCAGATGTGCTTGTTTTTATAGATTATTCTGGATTTAATTTACGCATTGCAAAGTGGGCAAAACAACAAGGTTTTAGAACTAATTATTATATTTCTCCACAAGTTTGGGCTTCAAGATCAAGCAGAGTTGAAGCCATCAAAAGAGATGTGGATATGATGAATGTTATTTTGCCTTTTGAAAAAGAATTTTACGAAAAAAAACATCAATACCCTGTTCATTTTGTCGGACATCCGTTAATAGATGCTATTGCTGACAGACCACAAGTAAATGAGGTTGTTTTCAGAAAAGAACACAAGTTAGGAAATCAAGATATTATTGCAATTTTACCAGGAAGCAGAAAACAAGAAATCAAAAAAATGCTTTCTGTAATGCTTTCTGTAGTAGCTGATTTTAAAGAATATCAATTTGTAATTGCAGGAGCACCTAGTCAAGATTTTAAATTTTACAAACAGTTTGTACATAATAAAAATGTAAAATTTATAGATAATAAAACATATGATTTATTGAGTGTTTCAACAGCAGCGTTGGTAACTTCTGGAACTGCAACTTTAGAAGCTGCTTTGTTTAAAGTTCCACAAGTGGTTTGTTATAGAGGTTCTGCCATTTCGTTTGCGATTGCAAAACGAATCATTACCTTAAAATACATTTCTTTAGTAAATCTAATTTTAGAAAAAGAAGTGGTTGCAGAACTTATTCAAGCAGACTTTACAAAGAAGCGATTAACAACAGAATTGACTAAAATTCTCAATCCGAAACATAGAGAAAAATTGTTTTTAAATTACTATGAATTAGAACAACTTTTGGGAGGAAAAGGTGCATCAAAAAAGGCAGCAAAAAACATTATTAATGATTTAAAATAAACCTGTTCATTTTTTCAGTAACTTTATCATGCTATGAAAAAGTTGCTAAATTTTTTACCAACTCATTTTACCATATGTCTAATTCTGGGAATTGTATTACAATTCTATGTAGAAATTTGGTGTATTTCTTTTGTGCAATCTATTATTTTTTGGCTAACTTTTCTTGTTTTATTGGCAGGAGTTAAGATCTTGAAACAACAAAAGGTATTTACTTTTCTTAGCTGGGTTTTCTTTTTTTTCTTAGGGATGTTTGCTGTTTTTATTCAAGACGATAAAAATTACGAAAATTATTATGCTCATGTTAAAAGTGAAGAAGGAATTGCTTTTTTAAGAGTAGATAAAACTCTAAAACCGAATCGCTATTATGATAAATATATAGCCACAATTGTAAAAGTTGACGCTATAAATACCAAAGGAAAAATACTGTTAAATATCGAAAATGATAGTACAAAAGAACGTCTAGGAGTATATGATAAAATCTTGATATTCCCAACATTTTTAGAAATTCAACAACCATTAAACCCGTATCAATTTAATTATAGTAGTTATTTAGAAAAACAAGGAATTCTAAAGCAAGTAATTGTTAAGAGACAACAATATCTAAAATTTTCAAGTACTGATTTTTCTATCTACAAACTTGCTGATAAGTTTAGGAAAACTATTCAAAAGTCATTACAAAAGCAAGGGTTTAAAAAGGAAGAATTGGCAGTGATTAATGCTTTGCTATTGGGACAACGGCAAGATATTTCAAAAGAATTGTTAAATGATTATACAAGAGCAGGAGCAATCCATATTTTAGCTGTTTCTGGTCTACATGTCGGAATTTTTTTATTGATTTTAAGCGCTTTTTTTAAACCTTTAGAGCAATTGAAATATGGTAAAATCATAAAAACCATTCTCATTGTTTGCTTGTTGTGGATTTTTGCAGTAATTGCTGGGTTATCTGCTTCTGTTGTTAGAGCTGTAACCATGTTTTCTGCTGTTGCAATTGCCATGGCATTTAATCGAAAAACAATGGTTTTGCACTCGTTAATTTCATCGATGTTTATCTTGCTACTTTGTAAGCCATTATTCTTATTTGATGTAGGATTTCAATTAAGCTATTTGGCAGTTTTTAGTATTGTAACAATACAACCAAAACTATACAATCTTTGGAAACCCAAATACAAATTGATTGATAAATTATGGCAATTATTTACGGTCTCTACATCAGCACAACTGGGTGTATTGCCCATTAGTTTGTTTTACTTTCATCAATTTCCAGGGCTTTTTATGATTTCAAATTTAGTAATCATTCCTTTTATTGGATCTATTTTAATGGGTGGAATTCTTATGATAGGAATGTCTTTACTAAATGTTCTTCCCTTATTTTTGGCAAATATCTACGGATTTATTATCTCAGGAATGAATATTTTTGTAAGCTGGATTTCAAAACAAGAATCCTTTTTAATCGAAAACATTTCCTTTTCCCTTTTGTCATTGTTAACTACTTATGCATTATTGTTTTTTGGGTTTCGTTTTTTTATAAAAAAATCTTCAAAAAGAAGTCTTTTATTCTTACTGATGATTGTCGTTTTTCAATTAGGAATATTGTTTGAAAAATACAATACGAAATCTCAGCAAGAATTAATCATTTTTCATAAAAGTAGACAAACTATTATTGCAGAAAGAAAGAGTCATGAGATTAAAATTTATCACGATGTAGATTCTTTAAAAATACTCAAATCAAACGAATTTACACCATATATTATTAGAGAAAACATTAAAAAGGTAACATATTTTCAACATTTTCCAGCTGTGATGAAACTCCAAAAATCAACGTTAATTCTTGTTGATAGTTTAAATGTTTATCAAATTAAAGGTATAAAAAATGCAATTGTATTGTTGCGACAATCTCCAAAAATAAATATTGAAAGATTAATAAAACTGCTAGATCCGAAAGAAATTATTGCTGACGGCTCTAATTATAAAAGTCAAGTTTTACATTGGAAAATGATTTGTGAGAAATACAAAGTACCTTTTCATTATACAGGAACAGCAGGTGCAAAAATTTTAGAAAAGTAAGATTATTAGAGGTTACTTTTGAAGTTTTTTTCAAAATCAGTCCATTTTTCAGTTTCATATTTTTTGGTATGAAAATAGATCAACAATTTTTCCATCATTTTCGGTTTTAAATACCCAGGAATTTTATCGATAAGCTCTTCTTTTTCATTTAGGATAACTGTGGTAGGATAACTTAATTTTCCATTCATTAAAGTTGCTGGAAATTCATGATATTTGGATCTTCCTTGCTGTTTAAATTTAAACGTGTGGTTTTTATAGACAATTGGATCTTTGCCTTCTCCGTCAAGTTTTACAGCATAGTAATACGTGTTTATGTAATCAACAATGGTTTTGTTTGAATAGGTTTCTTTATCCATCTTTTTACACCAGCCACACCAATCAGTATATATATCAATTAAAATAGGTCTCGGATTGATTTTGTTTAGCTCAATGGCTTTCTCAAAAGAAGTCCAATTTACTTTTTGAGCTGTTGTAAGAAAGTTAAAAGAAATAAAAAAGGCGAGTAAAATATATTTTTTCATAATGTGTATGTCAAAAAATTGTATGCCAAAGTTACAAAATTAAAAAGCATCTCTTAAAAAATACAAGAGATGCTTTTTAAAATAACTTCTTTTATTTTACTCCATGCATTAGCTTTTTAATAACTGGATATAGCAATGCCGACAATATTCCAAGTCCAACTGCTACAGAAGTTAGCAGCCAGAAAAAATAACTTAATCCTTCCGTCTGAGCAATGCTTTCAGATGCTTCGCCAAATACACCTGCTAATTTCATACCGATTGCAACAGCTAAATACCAAATTCCAAACATCATGGCAATCATTCGTCCAGGAACCAACTTACTCACGTAAGAGAGTGCTACTGGCGATATACACAGTTCTCCCATAGTATGAAAAAAGTAGACTAAAATTAGCCAAATCATACTAACAGAGGCTGTTTTCGCTCCTATAGCAATATCGGAAGAACCAATAGCTACACAAGCCATTCCAATTCCTAATAAAACCATTCCAATTGCATATTTCATATTGGCATTGGGGTTGTATTTACTTTCCCACCATTTAGAAAATAGAGGGGCAAAAGCAATAATAAATAAAGAGTTTAAAACACCAAACCAAGAAGCAGGTACTTCTGCAATGTCTTTGTTAAATTCGATGTTTAACATCCAAAAAGCAATGCACCAAATAATTACAAAACTAAGAGCTAAAATGATATTTGAAATAGCGTAATGTTTAAAGGTCTTTTTAAATAGTAAAAGCAATACCCAAGAAATAATTGCTAAAGGAACAATAGTCATTAATGAGTTAACTATTTTAAAAGTAAAAGCAGCATCACCTTCTAAGATTCTCTGTGTATAGTCTCTAGCAAAAATGGTTAATGAACTTGGAGCTTGTTCAAAAATTGCCCAAAAGAAAATCGTGATAAAGGCAAAAAATATGACAGCCAACATTCTATCTCTTGTAATTTTATCATATCTAGGAATGCGAATCACCAATAATAAAACAAAAAGAGCGAGAGCAAAAAGTATGATAAAGTTTGATCCTGATAATCCAAGAGCCGTGAAATCAAAAAGGTTATAGGTTCCTCCAGAAATTTTAGAAACAGGGTCATTTAAAATCCAAGCCAAGCCAAGAGTTGCAGCAACACCAATTAATAAGGTTTGAAAACGTGTAAATGGGTTTAATTTAGGTTCACCTTCTGCTAATTCTCCAGAGCTGTTTTCTATTTTAATTGGTTTTAAACCAATGTCTCCAAAAATGTTTTGAGCCATCCAGAATTGTAACAATCCGAATAGCATAAATATTCCTGCCAATCCGAACCCCCAACGCCAGCCTACTTTTTCACCTAAATAACCACATAATAGAATTCCTAAGAAAGCACCAGCATTTACACCCATATAAAATATCGTATATGCACCATCTTTCTTCCCTTCTCTACCTTTGTACATTTCAGAGATGATAGAAGTCATATTTGGTTTAAAGAATCCGCTACCAAATACCAACAAGGTTAATCCAGTATAAATAAAGAAAGGGGTTTCTAATGCCATAGATGCGTGTCCTAACGTCATTAATAATGCTCCGACTACAACAGCCCATCGAAATCCGATTACTTTATCAGCAAAATAACCACCTAATAAAGTTGATAAATAAACCAATGAGGTATAAGTTCCAAAAATGGCAAAGGCATGTTCTCTTGGCCATCCCCATCCGCCATCCATCAAAGATGCCGTAAAAAACATCACTAACAATGCGCGCATACCGTAATAAGAGAAACGTTCCCACATTTCGGTAAAAAATAAAACAAATAGTCCCGTTGGATGTCCTAATACTTTGTCTTTAAATAAACTGTCTAAATTAGTGCTCATAAAATTAAATTTAATATAAAAAAGAAGCCTAAATCATTATTATATGATAAGGCTTATAGTTGTTTAGTTGTTGTCTGCTATTTCGAATCCTTCGGTCTCTTCATAAGTAGAACGGTCATTGTCTTCTGCTCCATGAGTTAATCTTTTTAAAGGTTTTAGAATGGCAAGAATTAGTAATCCAAAAATGGTACAGGTTATTGCAATCCCAGTAAATACTTCAAAGTCACCAGCGTTTTCTGATAATCCTCCAACCAGACCGGCTACTTTATTACCAAGTCCTGTTGCAGCAAAATAAGCTCCCATCATAAAAGAAGCATATTTTAATGGTGCTAATTTTGTGATAAATGATAATGCTACTGGAGAAGCGCAAAGCTCTCCGATGGTATGAAATAAGTAAGCGAGTACCAACCAAATCATTGCAGATTTCTCCGCAACTACATCTCCGTTCATTACTACTTCTGTTGAAGCTTTACTCATAAAGAAAAATCCAAATGCCATAATAATAACACCTATCGCCATTTTAAATAATGAAGAAGATTCTTTTCCTTTTTTTCTCCATCGATGCCAAAATCCACCAACGGCAGTTCCAAAAACGATGATAAAAAAGGCATTTATTGATTGAAATACTGCTGCAGGAATTTCATTTCCAATAAATGGCAATGAAAATGAGAGTACTCTATTTGTTTTTTGTTCTGTATATAAACTCATTAATCCTCCAGCCTGCTCAAAAGCACCCCAAAAAACAATGATAATTAAAAAAGATAAAAACATTACTAACATTCTATCTTTTTCTACCTTGTTTAATGGTTTTTTCATAAGCTCTTTTTGGGGAGAATCAGCTTTGCCTAAAAAATCTCCAACTCCTTGTAAATATTTTAAACCATACATATATACAACTTGCCCTAAAGCCATTCCAATTCCTGCCAATCCAAACCCATAATGCCAACCGTATTTAGCCGCTACAGCACCTACAATAAGAGCTCCTAAAAATGCTCCAAGATTAATTCCAATGTAGAATACATAAAAACCTCTATCTCTTCTGTCATCTCCTTGTTTGTATAACCCACCTACCATTGTAGAAATATTTGGCTTTAAAAAACCAACGCCTAAAACAATTAAAACTAGTCCGGTAAAGAATGCCCATTGAGCATTAACAGCTAAAATCCCATGTCCAACACACAATAAAAGACCACCAAGCATTACTGCTTTTTTCTGCCCAATAAATTTATCAGCAATCCATCCACCGGGTATTGAGGTAAGATAAACAAACATAGTATAAGTCCCATAAAAAGACAAGGTTTCTGCATTTGACCAACCATATCCAGATTGAGGATTTCCTAAGAGTATTGGAGCAGCTAAATATAATGTTAAAATTGCTCTCATTCCGTAATACGAAAACCGTTCCCACATCTCTACAAAAAATAATACATAGAGTCCTTTAGGGTGTCCAAATAACTCTTTTTCTTCTGATTGTTTTACTGTGAAGTCTGCCATAGTTATTATTAATTGTTAGTTTTAAAAATGTTTAGAGTAAAAAAAGGAATTTTAAATAAATCTTGCCAAGTTTACGGAAAAATCAGCAGAAATCAGTGTAAAAAAAAGAGAAATATGGAATAGGAGCGTTAATTTAATAGGATTCATTTATCTTTGTAGTACTTAAAAAAGTATTCAATGGCTAAAATTATTTCTGGGTTTTCTAAACTTAGTAAAAATGAAAAAATAACTTGGTTGTCAACAAACTATTTTGACTCTAATCTAGAAATAGCTCAAACATTAGAAAAATATTGGAATTCAGATAAAAAATTACAACAATTACACGACGATTTTATTGAGAATACGGTATCCAATTTTTATTTGCCTTATGGTATTGCACCAAACTTTGTAATTAACGGAAATCATTATGTAATTCCGATGGTTGTTGAAGAAAGTTCTGTAGTTGCCGCAGCATCTAAAGTGGCAAAATTTTGGAGTAAACGTGGAGGTTTTAAAGCAGAAGTAATTTCTACCACAAAAATCGGGCAGGTGCATTTTATGTATGAAGGAAATAAAGAAGATTTAACATCGTATTTCCATGAACAAAAAGAAAATTTACACAAAGCTACTTCTTCCATCACTAAAAATATGGAAAAGCGTGGTGGCGGAATTTTAGACATCAAACTGATTGATAAAACTGATAAATTGGCTAATTATTATCAATTACATGCAACGTTTGAAACCAAAGATTCGATGGGTGCAAACTTTATCAACTCGTGTTTAGAGGCTATTGCAAAAGTATTTCGTAGAGACGATATTGAAATTGTGATGAGTATTTTATCAAACTATGTTCCACAATGTTTAGTAAGAGCAGAAGTTTCTTGTAAGATTGATGAACTAGGTGGTAAAAACCCAAGAGAATTTGCACAAAAATTTAAACAAGCAGTTCAAATTGCAGAAATTGAACCTTACAGAGCAGTAACTCATAATAAAGGAATTATGAACGGAATTGACGCTGTTGTGCTGGCTACCGGAAATGATTTTAGAGCAATTGAAGCTGGTGCTCATGCGTATGCTGCAAAATCAGGAAACTATAAAAGTTTAACGCATTGTGAAATAGAAAATGATGTATTTCGTTTTTGGATAGAAATTCCACTAGCTTTAGGTACCGTTGGTGGATTGACAGCATTGCATCCTATGGCAAAATTATCGTTAGAAATGTTACAAAAACCATCAGCAAGAGAGTTAATGCAAATTATTGCAACTGCTGGTTTGGCGCAAAACTTTGCAGCGTTGAAAGCCTTAACAACAAGCGGAATTCAAGAAGGTCATATGAAAATGCATTTGATGAACATATTAAATCAATTGAATGCAACAAATGAAGAAAAAGAAATAGTTGTTGCTTATTTTAAAGATAAAACGGTTACGCATAGTGCTGTTGTTGATAAATTTAATGAGTTGAGAAAGTAAACAGGATGTCTTCTCGAGCGTAGTCGAATGGTGGCTGAGCGTAGTCGAAGCCATGTTATTGAAAAAGAAAAATTATGAAGATTGGATTTGTTTATATTTTAGAATGTTCTGATGGTACTTTTTATATTGGAAGCACAAACGAATTGACCAACATCAAAATGGGTTTGGAGCTAATCATACAAAAAAGAGATTGCCGGTAAAATTGATGTATTTTGAAGGATTTTCTAGGATTGATGAAGCTTTTAGAAGAGAAAAACAAATTCAAGGTTGGAGTAGAAATAAGAAAATTGCTTTGATTGAAGGACAATATGAAGATTTGTCAAAATTTTCTGAATGTACGAATTCAAGTAATTATAAAGATTGGCTTCGACTACGCTCAGCCACCGAAGATAAAAAAGATGATAAATAAAAATAATAATGTGGTAGTTGAGCGTAGTCGAAACTACAGCAACGGAAAATTATTATTAACAGGAGAATATGTAGTTCTTGACGGAGCAACATCGTTGGCTGTGCCTACAAAATTTGGACAAGATTTAGTTGTGGAAGCAATCGAAGAGCCGCATTTGGTTTGGGGAAGTTATACAAATACTGGAAAATGTTGGTTTGAAGCAATTTTTGATTTGCCAAAACTCCGTTTAAAAAACGCAACGTTCAATTCTGATAAGGAAGGAAATGCTGAGTTTGTTGCTGAAACTTTGCAGAATATTTTAAATGAAGCAAGAAAGCTAAATCCAGATTTTTTGCAAACCGATAAAGGATTAATCGTAAAAACAAATCTAACGTTTCCTCAAAATTGGGGATTGGGAAGCTCATCAACTTTAATCAATAATATTGCAAATTGGGCAAACGTAGATGCTTATGAATTATTGGGGAATGCTTTTTCTGGAAGTGGTTATGACATTGCTTGTGCACAAAATGATTCGCCAATTTTGTATCAATTAGAAAACCAAAAACCAAATATAAAACAAGTTGATTTCAATCCAAATTTTAAAGACGAATTGTTTTTTGTACATCTAAATAAAAAGCAAAATAGTAGAGAAGGAATTCAAAGATATAATGAGTATCAATCAAAAAGATCTTTCGACTCCTCTCAAGATGACATTGCCGAAATTTCAAATCTTTCAAAAGAGTTTATAAAAGCAAATTCAACAACAGATTTGGTAAAAGTAATTGAAGAACATGAAAATATTATTTCTTCCATTATTAAATTAAATCCAGTTAAAAAAACATTGTTTTCTGATTATTTTGGTGCTGTAAAAAGCTTGGGAGCTTGGGGCGGAGATTTTGTGTTGGTTACCGGAAATGAAGACACACCAAACTATTTTAAACAAAAAGGATTTGATACAATCCTTCCATATTCAGAAATGGTTTTGTAATAAAACAAAATAGGTCTCGACTGCGCTCGACCTGACAATTAATATACTAAATGTCTCCTCGAGCGCAGTCGAGAGGTTTTCAAATAGAGAATGAACAAAATAATCATTATTGGCGGAGGAGCCGCAGGTTTTTTTACAGCGATAAATGCGAAAGAGCAAAACCCAGATTTAGACATTACTATTCTTGAAAAAGGGAATGATGTGCTACAAAAAGTAAAAATTTCTGGTGGCGGACGTTGCAATGTTACGCACGCGTGTTTTGAACCAAAAGAATTGGTAAAATTTTATCCAAGAGGAGAAAAAGAATTGCTTGGACCTTTTCATACATTTATGACTGGCGATACTTTTGAGTGGTTTGATGACCGTGGCGTTCCGTTAAAAATAGAGTCCGATAATCGTGTGTTTCCAGAAGCAAATACATCACAGGCAATTATTGATTGTTTTGAAAATGCTGTTGATAAACTCGAAATCAATGTCTTGAAAAATCACGGAGTAAATTCGGTTTCAAAAAAAGACAATCAATGGATTGTCAATACAAAAAACGAAACATTTATTGCTGACACATTAGTAATTGCAGCAGGAAGTAGCAATAAAATTTGGGAATTGGTAACCACTTTAGATCATTCTATTATTGAGCCTGTTCCGTCTTTGTTTACCTTCAATATTAAAGACAAAAGAATTATTGATTTATTAGGAATTTCTGTTCCAAATGCTACAGTAAACATTGTAGGGACAAAATTAGAATCTTCAGGGCCTTTACTAATTACGCATTGGGGAATGAGCGGCCCAGCAGTATTAAAATTGTCTGCTTTCGGAGCGCGAATTTTAGCCGAAAAAGGATATCAATACAATGTGGAAGTAAATTGGTTGTCTAGACCAACAGATAAAATTGTAAATGTGTTGTTGAACTTAAAGAAGAAGCAACCTAAAAAACAAGTGTTTTTAAAATCTCCGTTTGCTGAAATTCCTAGAAGATTGTGGGAACGTTTTGTTGCTGCTTCTAACATTTCAGAAATCTTTAAATGGGCAGATTTGAGCAATCATCACATAGAAAAATTAGCAAATCAATTGACTAAAGGACTTTACAATGCCAATGGGAAAAGCACCTTTAAAGAAGAGTTTGTAACTGCTGGCGGAATCGATTTAAAAGAAATTAATTTTAAACGTTTTGAAAGTAGAAAACACAACAACTTATTTTTTGTTGGTGAAATTTTAAATATTGACGCTGTAACCGGTGGTTTTAATTTTCAGAATGCTTGGACTGGTGGTTTTATTGCAGCAAAAGCGATTGCTAATAAATAATCAATTCACTTTTAAATAGGTATTAAACCATTTTACAAATTCTTTTCTGTCGATATTCATATTGTCCCAACCATGATCCGCGCCTGGTTTTATTCTTAACGTTAATGGCAATCCAATACTATCAAACTTTTTCTGAATATGTAAAGATTGTTGTAACGGAACCGTTTGATCTTTATCTCCATGAATAATATACGTTGGTGCGTCATCTAACGTAACTAATTGAGCTGGAGAAACAGAAACAGCCATTTTCCGTAATGCTATTGAATCTTTTATGGGTTCGAATATCGTACTTTTTTTATTAAATATTTGAAATTTTAATGCCCCTAGAATATACGTTTTAGAAAGAGCAGGAGCGTGTTGTAAATAATTCATATATCGATTTAGTCCTCCCCAATTTAAAAAATCTGTTGGTGGATAAAAGACTGCTGCAGCTTGTACTTTAGACGAAACTCTTCTAACAGGATTTTCGGATTTTAAATTTTTAATATCATCTGAAGTACCAACAGTCAAAGATAAATGCCCGCCAGAAGAACTTCCTGTAATTCCTATATGAGTTGGATCAATTCCAAACTTTTTTGCATTAAACCTAATGTGTTGAACTGCACGTTTGATGTCCGTTGCCGCTTCTGCAATATCAAATCTTGGATTAGAACTATGGATTGTTAAGAATACTGTGTAACCACTTTCTAGAAATGGTTTGGAGTTTTTAATTCCATTTTCTATAAAAGAATATCTAGAATACCAACTACCACTCATAACGCTTACAATTCCTTTTCCGTTTGTTTTTTTTGGTTTTAAAACAACCATAGTTAAAGACATACCGTGTTTTCGAGCATAAATAACTTCTTCTTGCGAATAAGAAGTTTTCTCTTGTGCATTGCTGTTGTATATTGAAAAAGAGAATAAAAATAGAATGTAAAATATTTTTTTCATGGTTGTAAATCTTCAATTGATTTGTAAAAGTGATATTGAGAAATGTCAAAAACTGTAATAAAATTATAGCCAAATTAATCTTTTAAAATTAAATGCTAGGATTGTAAATTTTGTTTAAAAAAAAGGATGTTTTAGAACAACTCTTAAGAAGCAAGTTCTCCTCGATGAGGTTTCAACGCATCACGATAAGGAATCATGTCTTTTTCATCGACAATGACAAAGGCAATGGTGTGCATTTCGTGAAACTTTGTAAAATTAATTTCATGATAAGGTAGTTTTTCTATCTCAGTAAATTCTTTTAAATGGATGCAATGATGTTTTGCGGTTTCAAATCCATCTTCGCCTTTAAAATCCCAAATCAATTTTAGTTTTCTATTCATATCTACAAAAATACCTTTTTCAAATGAATGAAAAAGTATTTTTATAAACGAACTAAAAATTTAGAGTTATTCCTCTTTTTTTAATCCAATTGTAAAACCTAGAAAACCAAAAACCAACGCAAAAAGCCCAATAGATTTTAATAAATTCAAGTTTTTTGCTGTGTTGTTTTTAATTCCTCTAACAATTAAAACGATAGTGATAATTAATAAAAGTAATAACGGATACATAAATGTAGGTCCGCCATCTGAAAGTAAATGTGTCATAATTTGTAGTTTTTAAGTTTACAGCTAAGCTATTTTAATTCATCGTTTTAGTTCATTAAAAACGACCAAATTAAGGTGTTTTATACCTTTTAACCTAATTAGTTCCTTTTTTGCAAAAACAACACAAAACCTGCATTTGGCATCTCAGAAGCTGAAAATCGTCTATATTTATAGCATAAAAGGACTTTTTTAATTTTCTTTACACTGATGAACACAACTTTTCTACATTTTTTAAAACAATCCGTTTTACATTTAAGTTTTTGGTTTTATATTCTATTTTAATTTAGAATTTCAAAATATGCCAGCGTTAACCAAAAGTTCTTCTGTTATTTTGGTTTGTGTGCTGTTGATTGTTGTTTTGGCAAGCGGAATTAAAATCTTGTCACACAATTACAAGTCTTTGGAAAAAAACAAATCGCTAGAGAATAAAATCTTACAAGCGCAATTGCAACTTAAAGAGCAAGAATTAAAGTTTTTAAAAATGCAGATTCATCCACATTTTTTGTTTAATTCGTTAAATACCATTTATGGTTTTTCGCTAAAAAAGAAAGATGAAGCACCAGAAATGATTTTAAAACTATCTAATTTGTTGGATTATATTTTATATCAAGTAGATAAACCTACCGTTAGTATTGCTGATGAAATTCATCATTTAGAAGATTATATTTCTTTAGAAGAAATGCGGTTTCACGATACCTTAGCTGTTACTTTTACAAAATCTAAATTCACTTCTGATGTCCAAATTGCGCCCATGTTGTTCATTCCATTTTTAGAAAATAGTTTTAAACACGGCAAAATTGTTGACGAAAAATTATCCATCAAAATTGATTTAAAAATTGATCATAATACCTTGATTTCTGAGATTGTAAATACTTCAGAAAGTGATGAAAAACAACGCAAAGGAATTGGTTTAGATAACATTCAAAAAAGAGTAGAAATGTTATATCCGAATGCGCATCAACTTCTTGTTGAACATGTAGGAAATCAGTTTAAAGTGCACTTACAAATTACCATTGATGGTTTAAAAACAAAAAAAGATGTCTAAAAAAATCAAATGCATCATTGTTGATGACGAGCCAATGGCAAGAGAAATATTGGTTTCTTATGTAGAAAAAATATCGAATTTAGAATTGATAAAAAGCTGTAAAAATGCATTGGAAGTTTTTGAAGTCATCAATGCTCAAAAAATTGATTTATTATTTTTAGACATCAATATGCCAGAAGTTTCGGGTTTGTCTTTGGCAAAAATGATTGGGAAAGAATCGAAAGTTATTTTTACTACAGCCTATAGAGATTACGCGGTTGAAGGATTCAATTTAAAGGCGGTAGATTATTTGTTAAAACCAATTGCTTTTGATCGATTTTTAGAAGCTGTAACTACTTTTTTTGACACCATTTCTGTTGCGGAAGAACTGCCAAAAGAAAATCAACATATAACTACTAATTTCTTTTTTGTTCGGTCAGAACGCAAAATGGTAAAAGTAAATTTTGATGAAATTTTATATGTAGAAAGTTTGAGTGATTATATAAAAATCTGCACTCAAAAAAGTACAATAATCACCAGAGAAACCATTACAAATGTAGAAGCGAAGTTGCCCTCGCAACAATTTTTAAGAGTGCACAGATCATACATTGTTTCTTTAAAAAGGATCGATTCTTACACCAATGAATTTATTGAAATCACTCAAAAAGCAATTCCGATTAGTAGAAAATATAAAGATGTTGTCTTAAAAAAACTAGAAAATATATGACAATAAAAAGGTATATTTACAGCAAATTATTTTCGCTTTGAACACAGCACAATTCATTCCTTCAACTCTTCCTTTTTCGATAGAAAAAGCAACATATACGTGGCAAACTCCAAGCAATATCGCCTTGATAAAATATTGGGGTAAAAGTGATCCACAAATTCCTAAGAATGCTTCGATTAGTTTTACATTAAATAATTGTCATACAATAACTTCTATCAATTTTGTAAAACGTGTTACCTTGAGCGCAGTCGAAAGGTCTCAAATTACTTTCGAGTTGTTTTTTGAAGGAGAAAAAAAGGAAGCTTTTAAACCGAAGATTAGTCAGTTTTTCGAAAGAATAAAAGAGTATTGTCCGTATGTTTTTGAATATCACATGATTATTAATTCAGAAAATTCTTTTCCGCATTCTAGCGGAATTGCATCTTCAGCAAGTGGATTATCTGCAATTGCAATGTGTTTGTTAAATTTAGAAAAAGAATTGAATCCAGATTTATCAGAAGAATTTATCAATCAAAAAGCGTCTTTTTTAGGACGATTGGGTTCTGGAAGTGCCAGTAGAAGTATAGAAGGACCATTAGTAGTTTGGGGGAAACATCCGAAAATTGAAGGAAGTTCAGATTTATTTGGAGTGAAATTTCCGTATAAAGTTCATTCGGTATTTGAAAACTATCAAGACACAATTTTATTGGTTGATAAAGGAGAGAAACAAGTTTCTAGTACTGTTGGGCATAATTTAATGTACAAACATCCGTATGCAGAACAACGATTTTTACAAGCAAATGAAAATCTTGCTAAGCTTTCAGAAATAGTGCAAAATGGAGATATAGATGCATTTATCAATATCGTAGAAAGCGAGGCATTAACTCTACATGCAATGATGTTAACGAGCAATCCGTATTTTATTTTAATGAAACCAAACACGTTGGAAATCATTAATGAAATTTGGAAATTTAGAGGAGAAACGGGTAGTAAAATTTGTTTTACGCTAGATGCTGGTGCAAATGTACATGTGTTATATCCAAAGAATGAAAAAGAAAAAGTAAATCATTTTATTGAGGAAACCCTTTCTAATTACTGTCAGAAAAATCAATATATTTTTGATAATATTGGTTTAGGTGCAAAAAAGTTGTAATTTAGAGAAACTTAAATCTTTATTTATGAAAACTTCAACAGTGCTATTTATGTTGATTGTTGGTTTTTTAACAACCTCTGTCTCAGCTCAAGAATCGATGTGGTTCGATGCAAATTGGAACTCTACTACTAAAGAAAAAGCAACATATTACAGACCAAAACCGAAAGTTCAGAAAAACGGATTTTGGATAGTAGATTATTTCATTAACGGAACTAAACAAATGGAAGGATTTAGTTTAAATGATAATCCAAATAACGAAAAATTTCATGGTTTGGTTAAATATTATTTTGAAAACGGAGTTTTATATCAGGAAATAAATTTTAATGAAGGTGAATTAGAAGGAGTGAGGAATCAGTATTTTGAATCAGGAAAACTGAAATCTGTTACTGCATACCTGAATGATAAAAAGAAAGGAAAGTTTTATGAATATTACGAAACAGGCGAGTATTTATCTAAAGGAAATTTTAAAAATAATTTAAGAGAAGGAACTTGGAAAACGTTTTACAAAAACGGAAAAATTAAAGAAAGTGGAGATTATGTGAAAGGCGAAAAATCTGGAACTTGGAAGATGTTTTACAAAAACCTAAAGAAGAAATAGTTTAAGCTACTGTACATTAAAATAATAAGTAGTATTTTTGCAACTGTTAAAAAGAAAGAAATGAAAGGGCCTTTGTTTTATGCTAAAATTTTACTCTTTGGAGAGTATGGAATCATTAAAGATTCTAAAGGATTAACAATACCATATAACACTTATAAAGGTGCTTTAAAATCGTCTAAAAACCTTTCTGGAGAAGTATTAGAATCAAACCAAAATTTAGATCGTTTTTACAGCTATTTGTCTACTTTAAAATCTGATGTAGTAGTCTTTAATTTGAAAGCTTTTAAAGTTGATTTAGAGAACGGATTGTATTTTGATTCTTCTATTCCACAAGGTTATGGTGTTGGAAGTTCAGGAGCTTTAGTTGCTTCTATTTATGATAAATATACTGAAAATAAAATTACTGTTTTAGAGAATTTAACAAGAGATAAATTGCTAAAACTAAAAAAGATATTTAGCTTGATGGAATCTTTTTTTCACGGAAAAAGCTCAGGCTTAGATCCGCTAAATAGTTATTTGAGCTTGCCAATTTTAATCAATTCTAAAACCAATATTGAACCTGCAGGAATCCCGTCTCAAAAACAAGGCAAAGGAGCTGTTTTTTTATTAGATTCTGAAACTGTAGGAGAAACAGAACCTATGGTAAATATCTTTATGAATAAGATGAAAAATGAAGGTTTTAGAAAAATGTTAAATGAAGAATTTGTTTTACATACAGATGCTTGTATTGAAGACTTTTTGTACGGAAATATAAAATCGTTGTTTGGTAATGTAAAAAAATTATCAAAGGTTGTCTTAACCAATTTTAAGCCCATGATTCCTACAGCTTTTCACAATGTGTGGGAAAAAGGAATAAAAACAAATGATTACTATTTAAAACTATGTGGTTCTGGAGGCGGAGGTTATATTTTAGGTTTTACTGAAGATTATGAAAAAGCTCAAAAAAGTTTACAAAACTACAAACTAGAGTTGGTATATAGGTTTTAGCAATTTCAAGATGTGAAAAAATGAACGCCACTAAACCTATTACTGTTTTTTATAAACTATTAAGTTTAGTATCAGTTATAAGAGGTTATAATATCTTAGCTCTTATCATTGCGCAATATTTAGCCGCTATTTTTATTTTTTCTCCTACAAGATCGTTGCGATCTGTCTTGTTAGATTTTCATTTTTTCTATACTGTCTTGGCCTCTGTTTGTGTAGTAGCTGCTGGATATATTATTAATAATTTTTATGATGAAAAAGCAGACCAAATTAATAGACCAATAAAAACAACTTTAGACAGTTTTGTAAGACAACAAACCAAATTGAGAATTTACTTTTTTCTGAATTTTGTTGGATTTGCTTTGGGATGGATAATTTCATGGAAAGCTGCAGTTTTTTTTGCAACCTATATTTTTTCGATATGGTTGTATTCTCATAAGTTAAAAAGACGCCCTTTTTTAGGGCTATTATCAGTAACTATTTTAACTATTTTACCTTTTTTTGCTGTCTTTATCTATTATAAAAACTCTTCAAAAATAATTTTTGTACATGCAACATTTTTATTCTTAGTACTCTTATTAAGAGGACTGATTAAAGATTTGGAAAATATAAAGGGAGCGATTGCTAACAATTATAATACGTTTCCAGTTAAATATGGAGAACGAAATTCAAGAAAATTAGGAATTTGGATTGTTGTTTTTACATTTTTCCCAATGATGGTAATGTTTGAATATCCAACAGCTATTGGAATGATGAAATATTATTTTTATTTTTCTTTTATAGTGTTAGTTTCCAGTGCTCTTTTTCTTTGGAAATCGAATTTAAGAAGTCATTATGTTACTCTTCATAATATTTTAAAAATTATGATTCTCTTGGGTGTTTTGAGCCTATTGTTTATCGATCCTTCAGTAATTGTAGAAAGAGTAATTGATAAGCTTAATTAAATTAAATAACAGTATCTTTGCCGAAAATTTTAAAACCATGAATGCAAGTAAAAACTCGTCGAGAGGACGACAAGATGGAAACAATAAAGGTTTTCAAGGAAAGAAAAAAGAGTATAAAAAAATAAAAGCGACTCCAAAATCAAACCCAGAAGACGGAATTCGATTAAACAAATATCTTTCTAATTCAGGTGTTTCTTCAAGAAGAGAAGCAGATAAACTTATTGCATCTGGAAATGTAACAGTAGATGGAATAGTAATCACAGAAATGGGGTTTAAAGTAAAACCTGGTAGTGAAGTTCGTTTTGATGGATCATCAATTTCACCTGAAGAAAAAAAATATATCCTATTAAATAAGCCAAAAAATTATATCACTACGATGGATGATGAGCGTGGAAGAAAAACGGTGATGGATTTAATAGAAAATGCAGCAAAAGAACGTGTGTACCCCGTTGGTAGATTGGATAGAAACACAACGGGTTTGCTACTATTTACAAATGATGGAGAACTAGCAAAAAAATTAACACATCCAAAGCATAATGTACAGAAATTATATCACGCGTCTTTAGATAAAAAGCTTGATATGAAACATTTACAGCAGTTGAGAGGTGAAGTGATTATAGAAGGGAGAAAGGTTTTTATTGATGAAATTGATTATGTAGTGGGTGAAATGAAATCAGAAGTAGGAATTAAAATTCACTCTGGACGAAACAGAATAGTTCGTAAGATTTTTGAACACTTTGGATATAAAGTAGTAAAATTAGATCGTGTTATTTTTGCAGGATTAACAAAGAAAAATTTGCCAAGAGGTAGATATAGAGAATTAACTTCTCAGGAGTTAAATACACTTCACATGATATAAAAAAAGAGGCTTTTAAGCCTCTTTTTTTATATTATCTCTTTTCCTTTTATAAACACTTTTTCTATTTGGTTTGCTCCAAATGAATACGGAATAAATCCGTAAGAATTTATGGATTTAGTCAGAATTAAATTGGCTTGTTTCCCTTTAGTAATAGAACCAACTTCATTTTCTAATCCCATAGCATAAGCACCATTAATTGTTGCCGCATTAATTGCTTCTTCTGGAGTCATTTTCATTTTTATACAAGCGGTAGAAACCACAAAATTCATATTTCCAGATGGTGTAGAACCAGGATTGAAATCAGTTGCTAAAGCTAGTGGTAAACCAGCGTCAATCATTTTACGAGCTGGAGTATAAGGAATGCTTAAAAAATAAGAACAACTCGGCAAAGCAACCGGCATTGTTTTAGTGTTTTTCAACGCTTTAATATCTTCATTTCGCATTTCTTCTAAATGATCTACAGACAAAGCTTTGTGTTTTATTCCTGCTTGAACTCCTCCAATTGCAGTAAATTGGTTGACATGAATTTTTGGAATCAATCCATATTTTTTTCCAGCTTCTAAAATTAATTCCGTGTCTGCGACTGAGAAATACCCAGTTTCACAGAAAATGTCAATATATTCAGCCAGATTTTCTTCGGATATTTTAGGTAATACTTCATTAATTAACATTTCTAAATATCCATCCTTATTGCCTTTGTATGTTGCAGGAACAGCATGAGCACCTAAAAAGGTTGCTTTGATTGGTGTTGGATAATTTTCTTTTAAACGTTTAATAACACGTAGCATTTTCAGTTCTGCATCAACTGTTAAACCATAACCTGATTTAATTTCAACAGCTCCGGTTCCTAATTGTATTACTTCATCTAAACGAACTTTACTTTGTTGATATAATTCTTCTTCTGATGTTGCTTGTAATTTCTTCGCTGAATTTAAAATTCCACCACCATTATTGGCGATTTCTTCATAAGACAGTCCGTTAATTCGGTCTACAAATTCTCCTTCTCTGTTTCCTGCATACACAATGTGTGAATGAGAATCGCACCAAGAAGGTAAAATCATTTTTCCAGTCGCATCAATTACTTTTAAGAAATTAGTAGTTGGACAATCCTGCATTTCACCAAAATTAGAAATCAAACCTTTTTCTACCACTAAAAAAGCATTTTTAATCGTTGGTAAATCGCTCATTTCTTTTCCTGAAACAAATGAAATAGATTCATCTCTAACCTGAATTAATTCTTTAATATTTTTAAATAGTGTAGCCATTCTATATTTTTAAAGTTTGTCATTCCGACCATCGTGGAGGAATCTCTATAATAGATTTTTCGACTGCGCTCAAAATGACATTTTTTCTAATTTAAAATAAATCGTTTAACAATTTGTCTTCTACTAGATTTGGTAAAGTTACTTTTAAATTCGGAGATCTTTCCATTTCTCGTTTGATAGCAAAAATAGCTTCATCATTTCTAGCCCAACTTCTACGAGCAATTCCGTTATTTACATCATAGAACAACATGCTTTTTAAACGAACTTCGGCTTCTTTTGTTCCGTCTAATAACATTCCGAAACCACCATTCATTACTTCTCCCCAGCCAACGCCGCCGCCATTATGAATAGAAACCCAAGTTGCACCTCTAAAGCTATCACCAATTACATTATGAATTGCCATATCTGCTGTAAACTTACTTCCGTCGTAAATATTTGAAGTTTCTCTATACGGAGAATCGGTTCCACTTACATCATGATGATCTCTTCCTAAAACTACCGGTCCAATTTTACCTTGAGCAATCGCATTGTTAAATGCTTCTGCAATTTTTGTACGTCCTTCAGCATCCGCATATAAAATACGTGCTTGAGAACCTACTACCATTTTATTCTTTTTGGCATCTTTAATCCAAGTGATATTATCTTGCATTTGCAATTGAATTTCCTCAGGAGAATTTTCCATGATCTCTTGCAAAACGCTTGCTGCAATTTCATCAGTTGCATCTAAATCTTCTGATTTTCCTGATGCACAAACCCAACGGAAAGGACCAAAACCATAATCGAAACACATTGGGCCTAAAATATCTTGCACATAAGAAGGGTATTTAAAATCGATTCTGTTTTCTGCCATTACATCAGCCCCAGCTCTAGAACTTTCTAATAAGAAAGCATTACCGTAATCAAAGAAATATGTTCCTTTTGCTGTGTGTTTATTAATTGCTGTTGCATGTCTTCTTAAAGTTTCTTGCACCTTTTCTTTAAAAATTGCTGGTTCTTCGCGTAACAATCTATTAGATTCTTCGTAAGAAAGATCAACTGGATAATATCCGCCAGTCCAAGGAATATGCAATGAAGTTTGGTCTGAACCAACATGAATAAATATATTTTCTTCATCAAATCGTTCCCAAATTTCTACAACATTTCCAATGTAAGCAATAGAAACAACTTCGTTTGCTGATTTTGCTTTCAGAACTCTTGTAATTAAATCGTCCATGTTGTCAATTAATACATCAACCCAACCTTGTTCGTGTCTTTTTGTTGCTGCTTTCGGATTAACTTCTGCAGCTATTGTAATACAACCAGCAATATTTCCAGCTTTTGGTTGCGCGCCAGACATTCCGCCTAAACCAGCAGTTAAAAATATTTTTCCATTTGGATTTTCTCCTTTTGGTAAAATTTTTCTGAATGCATTCATTACCGTAATCGTTGTTCCATGGACAATTCCTTGAGGGCCGATATACATAAACGAACCTGCAGTCATTTGCCCATACTGTGTAACTCCTAATGCGTTAAATTTTTCCCAATCATCTGGTTTAGAATAATTTGGAATCATCAATCCATTAGTAACAATTACTCTTGGTGCATTTTTTGACGATGGGAATAATCCCATTGGATGTCCTGAATATAAATGTAGTGTTTGTTCATCTGTCATTATTGATAAATAATGCATTACCAATAAATATTGCGCCCAATTTTGAAAAACGGCTCCATTTCCTCCATAGGTAATTAATTCCTCTGGATGTTGTGCTACAGAAGGATTCAAATTGTTTTGAATCATCAACATTAGCGCTGCAGCTTGTGAAGATTTTGCAGGATATTCTGAAATTGGCCTTGCGTATATTTTGTAATCTGGTTTGAATCTATACATGTAAATTCTACCATATTCTTTTAATTCCTGAGCAAATTCAGTAGCCAATTCTTTATGCCAATCAGCTGGGAAATATCGTAATGCATTTCTAATTGCCAATTGTTTTTCTTCTTTTGATAAAATATCTTTTCTCTTTGGAGCTCTATTTGCATCCGAAGGATACGCTCTTTTTATTGGTAATTCAGTTGGTATTCCTTGTAAGATGTTTTCTTTAAAGTTCATGTTATTTCTATTTAACGATGAATGATTTATTTTTCACTAATGTAATCATTACGTAGATGTCGTCTTTTAAAATACGATCATCTTCTAATTTGGTTACTTTTTCTCGAATGATTTTAAAGTTTTTTTCAATAATATCAGAAAATGTATTTGGTCTTCTAAACTCCATTGCTTGTGCAGCATACATTAATTCGATTGCCAATATTTTTTCTATATTTCCTAATATTTGGTTAAACTGTCGCCCAGAAATACTTCCCATAGAAACGTGATCTTCTTGTCCTAATGAAGTAGGAATACTATCCGCAGAAGGAGGAAAGCATAAAGATTTATTTTCTGTAACTAGCGCTGCAGTTGTATATTGTGGAATCATAAATCCGGAGTTTAATCCGCCACCAGAAGTTAATAATCTAGGCAATCCGTATTTTCCTTCTAACAATAAGTAACAACGTCTGTCTGCAATATTTCCTAATTCTGATGCGGCAATAGAACCGTAATCTAATGCCATTGCTAATGGTTGTCCGTGAAAATTTCCTCCAGAAATTGCTTCCGTTTCACTCAATACAATTGGATTATCTGTAACCGAATTCATTTCGATTTCTGCCAATTCCTTTAAATGGTAAAAAGCATTTCTTGAAGCTCCGTGTACTTGTGGCATACAACGCATAGAATACGGATCTTGAACGCGTTCGCAATCCAAATGATTTTCTACATTTTGAGATCCAGCCAATAACATACGCATGCGTTCTGCTACTTTTAAGTTTCCTTTAAAAGGTCTTATTTTATGCAACTCTTCTTTAAAAGGAGAAGCACTTCCTTGAAAACCTTCTAAACTCATTGCTCCAGAAACATCTGCTAAATCTAATAGATATTTCATTTTGTGTAACCCTTTAATGGCGTGTGCTAAAATAAATTGAGTTCCGTTAATTAAACCTAATCCTTCTTTTGCTTCTAAAGTTAATAGCTCTAAGTTATGTTCTGCTAATACTTTTTTTGCGTTAATGATTTTGTCTCCAATCCAGAAATCACCTTCACCCAATAAAGGTAAAAACAAATGCGAAAGTGGTGCTAAATCTCCAGAAGCTCCAACAGAGCCTTGTTCTGGAACTATTGGTAATAAATCGTGTTCTATAAAATAAATGATTCGTTCTATCAATTCTACACGAACTCCAGAAAAACCTTGACACAACGCATGCACTTTACAAATCATCATGATTTTAGACAACTCTTTATCGATAGGATTACCAACACCAACTGCATGTGTAATCAATAAATTCTCTTGCAATTTGCTAGTTTCTTGTGGAGTGATTTGCACATCGCACAAAGGGCCAAAACCAGTATTGATTCCATAAACAGCTTTGTCGCCATTTGCCATTTTTTCTACTTTGGCTCTACATTTTTTTACAATTTCAATGGTTTGGTTTGTTAATTCAGCTTGTAATTTTCCTTGTGCAATTTCAATTACTTTGTCAACTGTTAGCTGGTCTATTCCGTATTTAAATGTCATTTTTTGATGTTTCTGTTGTTCGTAACAAAGTTATTGGTATTTTTGATACCTAATAATACTATTTTTTACATAATATAATAACCATGAGTTATCAATTAGAATTTAGACACATTAAGTATTTTTTAGCCGTAGCAGAAGATTTGCATTTTAGAAAAGCTGCAGAGCGCTTGTTTATTTCTCAACCTGGATTGAGTAGGCAGATAAAACAAATGGAAGAAAACTTAGGAATTATTTTATTTGAAAGACATAATCGGAAAGTAATTTTAACGAGAGCAGGTGAATATTTGAAAAATGAATTAGCAATCAATTTAAAAAACATTGAGCACACATTTAATCATGCAAAATTGTTAAATGATGGGAAAAGAGGTGATTTAAAGTTTGGATATGTTGGTTCTGCAATGCAAGAAATCATCCCAAATTTGTTATTGCAATTTAGGAAAGAACATCCAGGCATCGTTTTTAGTTTGAAAGAAATGGATAACCAAAAACAGATTGAAAATTTATTATCTCATAATATTGATATGGGATTTGTACGTTTAGAGAGAGTTCAAAGAGGATTGGAAACTATGCAGATTTTAAAAGAAACATTCTGCTTGGTATTACCAAAAAACCATTCAATTACTGCGAAAGAATTTAAAAGTTTAAGACAATTTAAAAATGAGTCATTTATTTTGTTTGATCCAACTTATAGTGCTTCTTATCATGAAAAAGTAATGCAAATTTTTGATGATAGTGGTTTTTCTCCGATAATTTCACACAATACAATTCATGCAAGTTCAATTTATAAATTGGTAGAGAATAATTTTGGTATATCTATTGTACCAAAATCTCTATTTACCAATCATAAAGGAATTCAATTTATCGAATTGGATATGATCTCTCAAAGAACAATACTTTCTGCAGTTTGGAATACGGACAATAAAAATCCTATTCTCTATAAAACCATTGAAATGATAAAAAATATTTCTTGATTATTTGAAGGTTTAATTTTTATTAATTTTTTGAATCCCAGTTTCATTTTCAATTTTTATATTTAAGCTTTTGCTTAAATGCGTAAATAATTATATATTTGCCTCTATAAAACATAACTTATGAAATTAGAAATAACCTGTACAAGAGTGGAAGCCAACCAAAAGCAGTTACAAAACTGTATGGAAACTTTAGATAAAATGCTTTTTAGCTTTCAAAAAACATCGAAATTATTATCTATTACAGCCAATGAGGTTCGTTTAAAAATTCTTTTCCTTTTAAATATGGAAAAAGAACTATGCCCTTGTGATTTAGCAGATATTCTTAAAATGAGTGTTCCAGCGATTTCACAACACATACGTAAAATTAAAGATGCAGGAATTATTACTGCAAGACGTGATGGACAAACGATTTACTATTCTCTAAACGAGGATGATACCGATATTTTGGATAGTATTTTCCAGTCAATAAAATTAAAAAGAAAAACAGCATAAATATTAAAATTATGAGTACAGAAAAAACATCAAAAAATGCAGCTTATACAGGGTTATTTGCTGCCGTAGCAGCATCATCGTGTTGTATACCACCAGTTATTGCTTTAATTGCAGGAGTTGGTGGTAGTGCTTCTATGTTATCTTGGATGGAACCCTTTAGACCATATCTTATAGGATTGGCAGTCCTGGCAATTGGTTATGCTTGGTATAGTTATTTAAAGATCAAAAAAACAGAGGATTGTTGTGAAGTAGATGCAAAACCAAAATGGTATCAAACCAAAGGGTTTTTAATTGGGATTACTCTCTTCTCTGCAATTTCAATAGCCTTTCCTTATTATTCATCTATTTTTTATCCTAACAATAAAAAAGAAATTACAGTTGTTAAACAATCAAACATTGAAACCCTAAATTTTGATGTTAAAGGAATGACTTGCGCCTCTTGTGAATTATCCATTGTGCATGCGGTAAATGAATTAGGAGGTATTGTTGATGTAGTAGCGTCCTTTGATAAATCGAATGCTACCGTTGAGTTTGATAATTCGAAAATTTCTAAGAAAGACATTGAAAAAGCAATAAATTCAACAGGATATAAAGTGGTTAATAAAGTAAAAAATGAAGACTAAAATAATACATCTAAATATTAATGGAATGACCTGTAGTAGTTGTTCATCTCATATTGAAAAAGATATGAACCTTACAGACGGAATTGTAAGTAGTATTGTAAATCACGAAACAGGAAAAGGAGAATTTACTATTGATACAAGTAAAATGAGTAAAGAAGAATTAATCGATGCAGTAAATGGCATTGGCGATTATTCGGTCATCATTGAAGCTGACATGGAAACCGCTGTAGTTTCAAATTCTGAAAGTACTATTATTGAAGATAGTTCTAGTGATAAAAATGATTACGATTTAATTATCATAGGTGGTGGTTCTTCGGCGTTTTCAGCAGCCATAAAAGCTGAAAATTTAGGGCTTACGACTTTAATGGTAAATGGTGGATTAGATTTTGGTGGCACGTGTGTAAATGTAGGATGTGTACCTTCAAAAAACTTAATTAGAGCTGCCGAAACAGCTTATCACGCTACGCATTCTAATTTTAAAGGCATTAAACCAAAAGGTGTTGAGATAGATTTTAAGCAAGTTATAAAAGATAAAAAAGAGTTAGTCGCCGAACTACAACAGCAAAAATATATGGATGTGGTCAGTGATTTTGAAAAGCTTACCATGTTAAAAGGTTGGGCAAAATTTGTTGATAATAATTCTATTATTGTAGATGGCGAGGACACTTATACAGCTACTAATGTTTTAATTGCAACAGGAGCAACCACCAACATTCCAAATATTGAAGGATTAAATGAAGTTGGCTATTTAACCAATGTGTCGTTATTTGATTTAGAAGAACAACCAAAAAGCTTAACCATAATGGGAGCTGGATATATTGGATTGGAAATAGCTCAAGCCTATAGCAGATTGGGTGTGAAAGTTCGAATCATTGAATTTACCGATAGACCTTTAAGAAGTGAAACCGAAGATATTACTGATGTGTTGGAAGTTCAAATGAAAAGCGAAGGCATTGAATTTTTGCCAAATTTCAGGGCATTTAAATTTGAAAAAGAAGGCGATAACACGATTATTCATTGCAAATGTCCTGATGACTCTATAACTCAAATAATTGAAGAAGGACATATTGTTGTAGCTACTGGAACAAAACCAAATACATCTAAATTAGGTCTTGAAAATATTGACTTAAAACTAACAGAAAGAGGACATATATTAGTTAACGAAAAAATGGAAACTAATATTTCTAATATTTATGCAGCTGGTGATGTAACAAACACACCGCCTTTTGTTTATACAGCAGCAACCGAAGGAAATACAGCAGTAAATAATGCCTTTTCATTATCGAAAAACAACATTGATTATTCATCTTTACCTTGGGTTGTATTTACAGACCCTCAAATTGCGGGAGCAGGTATGGATGAAGTTGAAGCCGAAAAATCAGGCATCTCATTTGAAGTATCTAAATTAGATTTAATTCATGTTCCAAGAGCATTAGCAGCACAGGATACCAGAGGATTTATAAAGTTAATTCGCAATACGGAAACAGATAAATTAATAGGTGCAAGAGTCATAGCGCCAGAAGGAGGAGAACTCATACAACAATTAAGTATGGCTATAAAATTCGGAATTACCATAAAAGATTTGGCAGAGAGTTTTTATCCATACTTAACTTTAAGTGAAGGCATCAAATTAGCAGCAATAACTTTTGGGAAAGATGTTTCTAAATTGAGCTGTTGTGCAAGTTAGAATTTTTGATATGAAAAAAGAAACACAAAAATTACCTTCCGATTTGATTTTGGATATTAAAACCAGACTGAAAACATTAAGTGGTCAGATAAATGGTATTGTAAAAATGTTGGATGAAAGCAAAGACCCTGAACAAATAAACATCCAGTTCAAATCCATTGATAAAGGCATTCAAAAAGCACATTACTTACTGTTGGATGAAGTCTACCGAAAAGCACTTGCCATTGGAATTGTAAAGGCTTTGGACTCTTGCCCCGGAAATTGCGGCAATGAAGATAAAATTGAATATTTAAAAAGTGAATTTCCTAACTTGGAATTATCTGATTTGACTAACAAGTTAAAAGAAATCCAAACCATAGAAACCAGACTTAAAGCGCACATCGAAAAAAAAGATTAAAAAAAGTTTGGAGACCCCCTACCTCTTGTCGTCATCTTTGTGGTATTAATAATTTAAACTTCAAATTAAGATGATACGACAAATCGAGATTTTTACGGCAGGATGCCCAGTATGCGAACCTGTGGTGCAATTAGTAAAAGATACAGCGGGAAATGACTGCGAAATCACACTTCATAATCTGTCCGAGCAATGCGAAAGTAAAATCTGTGTTTCAAAAATGAAGGAATATGGGGTCAAAAGAGTTCCTGCTATTGCTGTTAACGGAAAACTTTTGGATTGTTGCAAAAATATAGAAATCACAAAAGATGATTTGGTAAATGCAGGCATAGGAAGCTGTTAGGTATGGCAATTACTAAATTAAACAAAAAGGCATCAATGGGAACTGCTGTATTTTCAGCAGTTTCTCTAAAGCTTTGTTGTTGGGGACCATTACTGTTGACAGGAGTTGCAGGGATAAGTGGTAGCTCGGTGTATTTTTCTTGGCTCATTACCTTGAAACCTTATCTGTTGGTCATAGCATTTTTGTCATTGGGTTTAGCTTTTTATCAAGTTTATAAAAAAAAGAAGGTGGACGATTGTGGCAACTGTGAAACTGATAAATCATCCTTTTTTAAATCGAAATTCTACTTGTGGTTGGTTGCTGTGTTTGTTGTTGTGATGACATTGGTTTCTTATTATCCACAATTATTTCACTCAACTTCCACAAAAGGAATTGTTGCAATAAACAATGCAGATACTCAATCTGTAAAGTTGACTATTGAAGGGATGGTATGCGCTGGTTGTGAAGAAAATATCAATCATTCTGTGAATAAATTGGACGGAATTTTCGGAATCAACACTTCTCACATAAAAGGAACTTCTGAAATAAAATTTAACACGACTAAAACAAGTGTCAGTGAAATAGAAAAGGTAATTAAATCAAAAGGATATATAATTAAAAACAATACTAATGAATAGATTGATTATTATAACATTGGGTGTTTTTTCTACCTTAAATGTGTTTGCCCAAGGACCACCAATTACAACCGAAACGCCGATTATGCTTGGATTGGAAGGAAATGGCATCAGAACTTTTGGTAAGTTCATTTCAAAAGAAAATGCGAACATTTATGTGCAACCCATGGCCATTCCATATAATATCACATCAAAATTTCAGATTGGTGGAATATTTCCATTCAAGTTTATTACCCCTAAAGGAGCAGAAACAACAGGAGGCTTTGCAGATATGACGGTATTTGCCAAATATCAACTTTACAAAAAAGATGGCAAAGCCAAAACGTTTAGAATTTTGGGAATGGTCAAGCAGACATTTCCCACAGGAAAAACATCGTCAAGTCCTGCCATTGGTTCGGGACTTTATCAAACCTACGTTGGTCTTGTAATCGGGAAATTAACAGCCAAGAAAGGACTTTATGCCGATTTTGGATATAACATGACCAACAAAGATTCTTCAGATAATTTTTTGTATAATTTTTCGCTTGGCGTTCCTTTATTACCTCATAAATATCCGCAAAAACAACTTAACACGTTTTTAGAGTTTAATGGCAATTATGTTTTTGACTCTAAAGTACATACCGTATTTATATCACCAGGCTTCCAATTTATTCCTGGCAGGAGAATTCTATTTGAAATAAGTCTTCAAATTCCGATAGTTCAAAATAATAGTACGACCAATAAAACGAACTATATGGTTTTATTAGGCACACGATTTTTAATTAATTAAACACAACATTATGAAGAATATATTTAAACAAACAGGAGTATTGGTTTTAATATTATTGTTTTCAATGGCAAGCATTACAACAATCAATGCACAAACCAACGACCAAAAACTCACGTATGTAAAAGTTGAGGTTAAAGGATTAGCCTGTCCTTTTTGTGCTTATGGTTTGGAAAAAAAGCTAAAAGATTTAGATGGCGTTGAAAGCATTAAAATTGATGTTGAGGAAGGTTTGGTATATTTAACAGTCTTTAAATCCAAAAAACCATTAAAGGAAAAGCTTGAAAAAATTGTAACAGATGCTGGATTTACACCAAGTAGCATCGTTTTTTCTAAAAAATCTTTTACATTAAAGGATGAAAATTAGCATTCATATGATATCTTTTTTTCTTGGATTGCTTATAATTTTTGGGTGTTCAGAAAATAAAAAAAAGAAGCAGGAAGCCACAAGATGGAAATTCAGCAAGGAAATTCCGTTAGAGAATATTTCACCCATCGGTATTGTCGCAGAGGGAAATTTCTTGTGGCTTTCAGATGTGGACAAAAACCGTATTGTAAAAATTGACCTTGACGGAAAAATAATTGAATTTTTTGATGGTTTTCAACGCCCAATGCATATTGCGATTCAAGAAGATAAAATCTATGTTCCCGAATATATATCAGATACCGTAAAAATTATTGAAAAGGGAATTGTTTCAACACTTGAGCTAAAAGAAAATGCGGATGCAATTGCAGGAATAGCTGTTGATGTAAATACTTTTGCCGTTGCTGATTTTTATAATCATAGAATCATTTTAGAACAAGAAGACAAAGTAACCATTTTAGGCAAAGAAGGACATAATGATGGCGAATTATATTATCCAACAGATGTTGCTATAAAAAATGATTTGATTTATGTTGCTGATGCTTATAATAACCGTGCTCAGGTATTTGATTTAAAAGGGAATTATGTGAGAATGATTGGTTTGAATGAAAACATAAAAGTAGCAACAGGACTAAAAGTAACTGACACACAAGTCATCATTGCAGATTTTGAAGGAAATAGAATATTGATTTACGATTTAAATGGTAATCTTTTGCAAATAATATCGGACAAATTCAATCAACCAACAGATATCGAAATTGTAAGCAATACAATGTATGTGATAAATTATAACGGAAGTTCGATTTCAGTATTTAACAAATAATATAATTTTTTTATAAATGTTTTGAATATTAATCGTAATATTGCAATGAATTAATAAAAGATAAAATGGGATTAACTAAAACCGAAATGTTTACCGACCAGCAAAATAAAATCGCACTTTTTGCAAAAGTTTTTGGACATCCTGCGAGAGTTTCAATTTTACAACACTTGTTTGAAATTGATTCTTGTGTTTGCGGAGATTTAGTTAACGAAATTGGACTAGCGCAACCTACGATTTCACAACATTTAAAAGAGCTGAAACATTTAGGTTTAATAAAGGGAAGTGTTGAAGGTACAAGTGTTTGCTACTGCATTCATAAAGAAAATTGGACAGCAATGAAAACTGTTATGTCTGAATTTCTTAATCAAGACTTAACCGAAAAGCAAGATTGTTGTTAAAAAATTTGATTTTATTAATCGTATAATCGCAATAAATAAATATAGTTATGAAATTATCACATGCAAAATCAGTATTAAAAGAATTGGAAACCATAGGTTTTCAATTACCGAACGGAGAATTAGTGCCAAACCACTTCCACGTTACAGAAGTTGGTAAAATTACAAAACATTTTATTGATTGTGGTGGAACTGTTAGAAATGAAGAAGTAGTAAACTTTCAACTTTGGGATGCAAACGACTATGACCATAGGTTGCATCCAGAAAAACTATTGAATATCATTCAACTTTCTGAAAAGGTTTTGAAAATAGAGGATTTAGAAATCGAAGTAGAATATCAAGCAGAAACGATTGGAAAATTCGGACTTGATTTTGATGGAAAAAATTTCTTGCTAACTTCTAAACAAACCGATTGTTTAGCAAAAGACCAATGTGGAATTCCTACTAAAAAAGAACCAACTATCGTTTTGGAAACCTCAAATTGCTGCTCTTCAACTAGTGGATGCTGTTAATTTATTAAACAAAAAACTAACTAAGAATGAATTTATTTGATACAATTGATGAAACCATTTCAACATTAAATATTGAAACAGTTACAAACGAACGGAAAGAAGCTTTACTACCTTTAATTGATTATATTAAAACTAAAGTTGCTAAAAACAAAGAAGTTCAGTTAAATTTTATTTGCACACACAATTCTCGAAGAAGTCATTTAGCACAAGTTTGGGCACAAACAATGGCAAATTATTTTAACATTAAAAATGTGTTTTGTTATTCGGCCGGAACAGAAGCTACCGCATTATTTCCGATAGTTGTAAAAACATTGGAAAATGCAGGTTTTGAAGTATCGAAATTGTCTGCTGAAAACAATCCTGTTTACAGTATTAAATATACTGATAATGAACACCCAGTTATTGGGTTTTCTAAAAAATTAGATAACGAATTCAACCCAAAATCTGAATTTGCAGCAATTATGACATGCGATTCAGCAAATGAAGCGTGTCCATTTGTTTCAGGTGCAGAAAAACGCATTCCAATAACTTTTGAAGACCCAAAAGCATTTGACAACACACCCCAACAGGCTGAAAAATATTTGGAAAGTAGTCTTCAAATTGCAACCGAATTATTTTACGTTTTCTCTCAATTAAACTCATAAAAAATGGCAACAAAAAAACTACCTTTCCTTGACAGAAACTTGACGTTGTGGATATTTTTAGCAATGGCTATTGGAATTGGACTTGGGTATTTTATCCCAACGTTTCCAAACATTATAAACTCATTCAGTAGCGGAACAACCAATATCCCGATTGCAATCGGTTTAATATTAATGATGTATCCACCTTTAGCAAAAGTCAATTATTCGCTTTTGCCAAAAGTTTTTAGAAATACAAAAATCCTTTCTATTTCGCTCATTCTTAATTGGATAATTGGCCCTGTTTTAATGTTTGTTTTGGCAATTACATTTTTACGCGATTATCCTGAATATATGGTTGGGCTAATTTTGATTGGTTTGGCTCGTTGTATTGCAATGGTTTTGGTATGGAATGACCTTGCAGAAGGAAGTAGCGAATATGGTGCAGGTTTAGTGGCTTTGAATAGTGTTTTTCAAGTGTTTGCATACAGTTTTTATGCGTGGATTTTTATAACGATTCTACCACCTTATTTTGGATTTGAAGGAGCTATTGTAGATATTTCAATTGCTACAATTGCAGAAAGTGTAGCTATTTATTTAGGTATTCCATTCGTAATGGGAATTTTAAGTAGATTAATTTTAGTGAAATTAAAAGGCGAAGAATGGTACACAAAGAAATTCATTCCAACAATTTCACCAATAACCTTAATTGCACTTTTATTTACAATTGTGGTTATGTTCTCGCTAAAAGGAGAATTGATTGTGGAAATCCCAATGGACGTTTTGATTATTGCTGTTCCTTTATTAATTTATTTTGCGTTAATGTTTGTCATTGGATTTTTCTTTGCCAAAGCAACAGGAGCTGAATACGATAAGACAGCAGCAGTAGCTTTTACAGCAGCTGGAAATAATTTTGAATTGGCAATTGCAGTAGCCATTGCAGTATTCGGACTTAATTCAGGACAAGCATTTGCAGGAGTAATTGGACCTTTAGTTGAAGTGCCTGCTTTGATTTTATTGGTACGCGTTTCCTTTTGGTTAAAGAAGAGGTATTATTCATGAAAAATAAGTAAATGAAGTAAAAATTGGACTTCATTAAAACTAAGTGTTATTAACGAGTAAAATACATTTAGTTTACACTTAATTAAAACAAAAAACCCTATAAACATTACGTTTAAAGGGTTTTTTTGTGGTACCTCCAGGAATCGAACCAGGGACACAAGGATTTTCAGTCCTTTGCTCTACCAACTGAGCTAAGGTACCATTGCATTAGCGGATGCAAATATAATGCTCCTTTTTTATATCTACCAAATAAAAATGTAAAAAATCTGTTGTATTTTTGAACTGTATATAAAGCAAGTATATGAATCTAATCATTGATGTTGGTAATACTAGAGTCAAAGCAGCTGTTTTTGAGAAAGATAGCTTAGTAGAACAGTTTGTCTTTAAAGAAATAGAGCTGAATCAGGAAGTTGAAAAGATAGCGTCAAAGTATATAATACATAGCGGTATTATTTCTTCTGTAGTTGCTTTTCCAGAGTTGATATTGAAAAAGAAGGTTCCTTTTATTGAATTATGTGCAACGACAAAATTGCCTTTTAATAACCTGTATAGTACGCCAAACACTTTGGGTGTTGATAGAATTGCATTGGTTGCTGGTGCTGTAGAGAAATATCCGAATAGAAATGTTCTAATTATAGATGCTGGCACTTGCATAACCTATGACTTTGTAAACTCACAAAAAGAGTATTTAGGAGGTGCCATCTCTTTAGGATTAAAAATGCGGTACACGGCATTAAATAAATTTACGTCTAAACTTCCCTTACTAGAGATGAAAATGGTAGATGATTTAATAGGAAACACTACAGAAACAAGTATTCATTCTGGAGTTATAAACGGTGTTTTAAATGAAATTAATGGCGTTGTAGAACAATATGAAAAGAAAAATAAAGATTTAACAATAGTTTTAACAGGAGGAGACACAAATTTCTTGGCAATACAATTAAAAAGTAGCATATTTGCCAATCCAAATTTCGTTTTGGAGGGGCTAAACACAATTTTGACGTATAACAAAGAAGGATGTTAAAGAGAATTTTCTATATATTTTTACTATTTATTTCTATAAAAACAGTTGGACAAAGAACCAATTCATCACCTTATTCTTTTTTTGGAATAGGACAACAATATAGTTCTCAAACTACAGAACAAGCTAGTATGGGAGGCGTAGGAATTTCTTTTAGTAATGCATACTATTTAAACCTCATCAATCCAGCAGCAAATGCTCATTTACGATTTTCTACTTATACATTTGGGATTACATCAAATGATTTGACGATCAAAGATTTCTCTGGCTCACAGTCTTCTACATCTACAAGTTTATCTTACTTAAGCCTTGGGTTTCCTATTGGTAAAAAAGCAGGTTTATCCTTCGGATTACAACCTAATACATCCGTAGGTTATTCTTTATTAAATGAAAAACCTGATGATAATGGAGATGTTTCAGAATCGACAAGATTTTATGGGTTTGGAGGATCGAGCAGAGTTTTTGGTGCATTTGGAATGATGTTGACAAAAGAATTATCTGTTGGAGCAGAAGTTGAATATGTTTTTGGGAAAACGGAAAACAATGTCTCTAACCAACGTGTTAATGTTACTTTAGGGACAAATAATAACGAAGAAACAACGATAAGAGGAGGTGGATTGAAACTTGGACTTCAATATAAAAAAGAATTGTCTAATAAATTAATAATAAGTTCAGGAGCTACTTTTAAACTTGAGAATAATTTAGACACAAACGGAGCTGGTTATTTATATTCATCTTTATCTGAGATACCAAGAGATACCATTTCTTCCACAGTTATTAATGGAAAAATTATAAGCCCGATAAAAATTGGGTTAGGTTTTGGTGTTGGAAAGACAGGTAAGTGGTTTACTGGATTAGAATATGAATTTCAAGATGCTTTAGAAATACAAGGCTCTTTGTTAAGTACAAGTGCAAGTTACGCATACGGTAATTCAAATAAAATTTCTATTGGAGGATTTTATTTACCAAAAGAAAATTCTATTTCTAGTTATTGGGAAAGAGTTACTTATAGAGCTGGGTTGCGTTTTGAAACCACTGGATTGTTGATTAGTAAAACAGCTACTCTTGGCGGATTTTCCAAAATAAATGACTTTGGCATATCTTTTGGATTAGGTTTACCTATGGGAAAGAGATTGTCTAGTTTAAACTTAGGTTTTGAATATGGAAAAAAAGGAACTACTTCAAATAATTTAATACAAGAAAATTACTTTAATTTTGGACTAAGTTTGTCGCTAAATGACAACTGGTTTATCAAAAGAAGAATAGATTAATATTAAAACGGAAAGATGATGAAAAAAATTACGTTTATACTTGCAGCAATCGTATTATTATCAAATACAGTTAACGCTCAAAACAATTGTACAATTACATACAATTTATTTAAAGGCGAAGTTCAAACTAAAAAATATGATGCAGCTTATTCAAAGTTGATTTCATTAATGGAAGAATGTCCAAAGCTTTCAATTAATATTTATAAGCTTGGTGATAAAGTTGCAAAAGATAGGTTTAAGAACGCTACAGATAAAACAGCTGCGTTTGCATTCATAAAAAAAGTTTATGAGCAGAGATTACAGCACTTTCCCAAAAAAGATGCAGCAAAGGCAAATAGTGATTATGCTACTTTTTTAACAAAGAATAAATTAGCTTCTGAAGATGTGGTTTTCGGATATTTAGAAAAAGCATATTCAATAGACCCAACTAAAATGGGTGTAAGAAATATCTATACCTATTTTCAAGGAGTTACAGATAGAAATAAAGACACAAATGCACAGTTAGTTTTTGACACGTATGATGATTGTTTAGAAGCAGTTGGGAAGAAGCTACAAGACTATTCTAAAAAATTAAAACCTTTATTAGATGCTACTGAGAGAGGAGAAGAGTTAAGTAAAAAAGATAAAAGATTATTACGAGCTTATACTGTGAACTCAAAAGCTTTGGGGACAGTTGAGTCAGGTTTGGATAGAATTATCATAGATTTATCTACATGTGACAGGTTGATTCCTTTATATAACAGAGATTTTGAAGCAAACAAGACCAATGCTAAATGGTTAAAAAGAGCAGTGTCTAGAATGTACGCAAAAGAATGTACAGAAGATGCTTTGTATGAAAAATTGGTTGGTGCTTATGTAGCTTCAGATCCGTCTCCACAAGCATCTGTTTTCTTTGCAGGAATTTTGTATAAAAAAGGAAAAGAAACAGAAGCAATGGAATACTATAAGAAAGCAGTAGACCAAGAGCCAGATGTGTTTAAAAAAGCAGAAAATTTATATAAAATTGCACAATTATTTGCTAAGAAAAAGCAAAAAAGCAAAGCAAGAAATTATGCAAATCAAGCGTTGGCAAGTAACCCAAATATGGGGAAAGCTTATTTGTTGATTGCAAGTTTATACGCATCAAGTGCAAATGCTTGTGGAACTTCAGAGTTTGATAAAAGAATGGTATATGTTGCTGCGATTAATAAAGTAAAAAGAGCAACAGTTGTTGACCCAAGTATTAGTTCTAAAGCTAGAAAGTATTTAAAAAATTATAGATCTCAAGAACCATCTAAAAAAATGATTTTTACTAAAGGGATTGCAGCAGGAACTTCTTGGCCAATAAAATGTTGGATAGGAGAAACTGTTAGAGTTCCTAAAAAATAAAGAATGCAACGTATTCTAAGAAAAACATTTCAAAGCATTGCTTCCATTTATTTGGTAACAATGCTTTTTTCTTGCACTAATAATTCAAACGAAGTTAGAGATTTTTTAGCGGCTAAGAATTTACCAATTGGTGTGGTTAAGAATACGTATCATGTGTATAAAGATTCAGGAAGAATTACGTCTAAATTAATCACACCAGTTTTAAAAGATTATAGCAATAGAAAAGAGCATCCTTATAATGAGTTTCCAAAAGGAATTAAAATTATATCCTTTGAAAATAAAGGGAAAGATTCTGTAACCATTCTAGGAGATTATGCACTTTCATATACAAAAACTCAAATCTCAGAAATTAGAGGAAATGTTGTTGTGATAAATCACACAGAAAGGTCTCGGTTAGAAACAGATCAATTGTTTTGGGATCAAAATACAAATTATTTTTATTCAGAAAAAAGATTTAAATTAACCACATTAACAGACACCATAAATGGTATTGGGTTTGAATCAAAAAAAGATTTATCGAAACATTTGGCAAAACGCATTACAGGAAAATTTATAACTACTGATAATTAAAAAAATGAGCAAACTTTGGAAATTTTTACAATACGGTTATTTAATTGTGGGGATTGTTTTTTTTATAGAAGCAATTATAGCTTGGAATGAAAATAGAAACAAAGCATATATGATGTTTGGTTTTTCGTTTTTTATTACCTTAGTGTTTTTCTTTAAAAGACATTTTAGAAAAAAAATTGAATCTAGAAATAACTAGTCCTTACTTTTTTATGGAAAATCAAATAGCAATTATTGTTATTTCAATTTTACTTTCAGCTTTTTTTTCAGGAATGGAAATTGCGTTTGTTTCTGCAAACAAACTTCATATTGAACTTGAAAAAAAGAGAGATGGTTTTATTGCGAAAATTTTAAGAAGACTTACAAATTCATCTTCAAAATTTATTACCACTATGTTGGTTGGTAATAATATTTCATTAGTCATTTATAGTTATTTTATGGGTGAATTAATTTTGAGCTATTTGCCGTTAAGTACTTTAAATGAGTTTTCGATTTTATTAATTCAAACAGTAATTTCTACATTGTTAATATTAATTAGTGCTGAGTTTTTACCCAAAGCAATTTTTAGAATTTATGCCAATGAAGCATTAAAATTTTTCGCAATTCCTGCGTATTTTTTTTACATATTATTTTATTACTTTTCATCATTTATAACCTTGATTTCTGATTTTTTACTCCGTGTTTTTTTGAAAACCGATATTGATAAAAAACAAACCGAATTTAGTAAAGAAGAATTAGGGAATTACATTACAGAGCAATTAGATACTGGTAAAATAAATGAAGATGTAGATTCTGAAATTCAAATATTTCAAAATGCTTTAGAGTTTCATAAAGTGAAATCACGAGAAATAATGGTGCCAAGAACAGAAATGAAGGCACTTGATATTCACGAAAACATTCCAAACTTACTTGCAACATTTGTTGCCTCTGGGTATTCAAAAATCGTAATTTATAAAAATTCATTAGATGATATTGTTGGCTATGTAAATGCATTTGAACTGTTTAAAAAACCAAAATCAATTCGCACTATTTTATTGCCAATAGAGATGGTTCCAGAATCGATGATTATAAGTGACGTTTTAAGTACACTGATAAAAAAAAGAAAAAGTGTTGCCATTGTTTTAGATGAATATGGAGGGACTTCTGGCATGATAACCATTGAAGACATTGTAGAAGAATTGTTTGGTGAAATTGAAGATGAACATGATTCGCAAATTTTGATAGAAGAAAAAATTTCAAACAAAGAATATCGATTTTCTGCAAGATTAGAAGTGAATTATTTGAATGAAGAGTACGATTTAAAAATTCCGAAAGAAGAAGCTTATGAAACGTTAGGCGGTTTTGTAATTCACCATACAGAAAATATACCAGCAATGGGAGAAGAATTACTTATTGAAAACTTTTTAATTAAAATAGAGAAAGTAAGTTCTTCTAAAATAGAAGAAATGTTCTTTAAAATAATTGATAAAGAGTCTTAAATCACAATAAAAGGAATATTCTTTAAAATGACTTAAATAATTGTGCTCAAGCGGTTGCATTATAAGCTTCTAAATTGTATTTTCGCTGACTGTAAATTAAATAAATAACGTATGGCAATTTTATCTAAAATTAGAGAGCGTTCTATTGCATTAATCCTTGTAATTGGGTTGGCATTATTCGCTTTTGTATTAGATCCTTCAAGTATTCAAGATTTTTTCAATTCATCAAAAGTGAATAATATTGGAGAAGTAAGTGGAGAAACAATCTCTAGAAAAGAATTTAGTGAAGCATTAGAAGCGTATAAAACACAAATTGGAAATAGAGCTACAGAGATGCAAGCTTCTAACACAGTGTGGAATAATTTGGTGAGGCAAAAAATTTATCGCAAACAATTAGAAGAAGCTGGCATTACCGTTGGAGAATCTGACGTTTGGAGTGCGCTTATAGAAACGCCATCTATAACAAGTAATCCGAGTTATCAAAACCAAGCTGGTTTGTTTGATCAAGAGAAGCTAAAAGAGTTTTTGGCAACTATAAAAGAAGACGAGAATCAGAGAGCTACTTGGCTTGCTTGGACTAATTATATGTCTCAAATTAAAGATAATTTAGAGAATACAACATATAATAATTTAATTACTGCTGGTTTAGGAGCTTCTTTAAAAGAAGGAGAAGTGCAGTATTTTAATGATAATACCAAGTTAACATCTCAATATGTATATGTTCCTTATACATCAATTGCAGATAGTTTAATTAAAGTAACAAAATCTGAAATTGAGACTTATATCAAAGCGCATGCTTCTAGCTTTAAAATTGAAGCTTCTAGAGATATTAAAGTTGTGAAATTCGATATTATTCCAACTGCGGATGATGAATTGGAAGTAAAAAACGAATTAACAGAAATGTTACATGACAAAGGAGCTTATAAAGGTTTAAAAAACACCACAGATCTTGATGAGTTTTTTGAAGATTCTGACCTTCCTTTAGATAAAAATTTTAACTTTAAAGGTACTGTTTCTTCAGTAATCTCAGAAGCAGTTTTTAAAGGAAAAGTAGGCGATGTTTTTGGACCATTTAAAGATAGAGGTTATTTTAAAATAGCCAAATTAACAGAAATCACTCAAATGCCAGATTCTGTAAAAGGAGCACATATACTCATTCCTTTTATTGGTTCTGTATCTGCAAGTGCAGAAACTGTTAAAACAGAAGCTCAGGCTAAGAAGTCTGTAGATAGTATTTTATCTCTTGTGAGAAAAAATAAAAAGAAATTTGCTGCAATTGCTGATGAGGTTAATCCTGATGGCACAAAAGGTAAAGGTGGAGATATAGATTGGGTTACTAAAAACGTAGCTTATTCTCAAAACTTTGATGCAGACTTTGCCAACTATTTATTCTTTAACAAAAAAGGAACCATTAAGGTTGTAAAAACAAAATTTGGATTTCATATCATTAGAATTGATGCTTTAAAAAATAAGCAAAAAGCTATAAAATTAGCAACTTTTGCTAGAAAGATAGAAGCATCTGTTAGTACAGAAAGCACCATTTTTCAAAATGCAGAAACTTTTGCTTTTGAATTATCAAACGGGAAAGACTTTGACGAGTTGGTTAAAGAGAAAGGAGTGGTTTCAAACCCTGGAATTGGATTGAAAGTGTTAGACGAAAATGTGCCAACAGTTGGAAATCAAAGAGAAATAATTACTTGGGCTTTTAATAGCGACAATAATGTTGGAGATTTTAAAAGATTTGATACTGACAAAGGTCATGTAGTTGTAATTATTACAAACCAAACAAAGAAAGGATTAATGTCTGCTGTAAAAGCAGCAAGCAGAGTTAGACCAATATTGGCAAATCAAAAGAAAGCAGCTTTAATTAGTGAAAAAATGAATGCTGCTACATTGGGTGATATTGCTGATGAAAACAAAACAACTATAAGTACTTCTTCTGCTGTTACATTGTTGTCTCCTGTTATATCTGGAATTGGTTTTGAGCCTAAAGTTATTGGTGCGATGTATACTGCAAAAGAAAATGCACTATATTCTAAAGTTGAAGGTGAAAAAGGAGTTTTTGCTTTTATTTTAACGAAAAGAGAGCTACCAATTAAGCTGCCAAATTATGATTCTTACAGAAAAAGAATTGTAGATAAAAGGCAAAATCAAACAGAAAGGATGTACAATGCCATCAAAGAATCGGCAAATGTAGAAGATAATCGAAGTACGCTTTACGGTATTAACTAAGAAAAGTAATTTATACACACTTCTTAAAAAGTAAAAAAGCCTCGTTTTAAACGAGGCTTTTTTAATATATTTCAATCGATTTTTTACCCATTCATTGAAATTAAAAACTCATCATTATTTTTAGAGTATTTAATTTTTTCGTTGATAAATTCCATTGCTTCTACAGGATTCATATCTGCTAAGTATTTACGAAGAACCCATAAACGTTGTACCGTTTTTGGATCTAATAATAAATCATCACGTCTTGTGCTAGATTTAATTAAATCAATAGCTGGGTAGATTCTACGGTTAGAAATATTACGTTCTAATTGTAGTTCCATATTACCAGTACCTTTAAATTCCTCGAAAATTACTTCGTCCATTTTAGAACCTGTTTCTGTTAAAGCAGTTGCAATGATCGTTAAAGAACCACCATTTTCAATTTTCCGAGCAGCACCAAAGAAACGTTTCGGTTTGTGTAAAGCGTTTGCATCAATACCACCAGAAAGAATTTTTCCAGAAGCTGGAGCAACTGTATTATAAGCTCTTGCCAAACGAGTAATAGAGTCTAATAAAATAACCACATCATGACCACATTCTACCAATCGTTTTGCTTTTTCTAAGACGATGTTTGCAACACGTACGTGTTTTTCAGCCGGTTCATCAAAAGTAGATGCAACAACTTCTCCGCGAACACTACGTTGCATATCAGTAACTTCTTCAGGACGCTCATCAATCAGTAAAATAATTTGATATACTTCGGGATGATTTGCAGCAATTGCATTGGCAACATCCTTTAAAAGCATTGTTTTTCCGGTTTTTGGTTGTGCTACAATCATACCACGTTGCCCTTTTCCGATAGGAGAAAACAAATCGATAATTCTTGTTGAAAGAGAGCTTCCTTTTTCAGCTAAATTAAATTTTTCGTTTGGAAACAAAGGAGTTAAATGTTCAAAAGAAACACGATCTCTAACCACGTTTGGGTTTAATCCGTTAATTTTTGACACACGAATTAAAGGGAAATATTTTTCTCCTTCTTTTGGAGGACGCACATTACCTTTTACAGTATCACCTGTTTTTAATCCAAACAATTTAATTTGAGATTGAGATACGTAAATATCATCAGGAGATGATAAGTAATTGTAATCTGATGAACGTAAGAAACCATAACCGTCTGGCATCATTTCTAATACACCCTCACTTTCAATAATACCATCAAATTCAAAATCAGGATCTTTATAGCGTGTATTGCTTTTATTACCTTTTGCAACCTGATTTCTGTTTTGAGGAGTATTTCTATTCTTATTATTTTGTTGCTGAGGATTGTTTTTCTGTCTTTGATTTGTGTGGACAGGTTTTTTCTCAGTTAATTCTTTGCTGTTTTGTTTGACCACTTCTCTCTTTTTTTCTTTAGGTATTGAAGGAGGAGCTACAGAATCAGGAGTCAAAGGAAGAACAGGAGCATTTTGTTTTAATTCAGGTTTAGGTTTTACAACCAGATCTGGTTTTTGTGTAACTACTACCGTAGGGTTTTCAGAAGGAACTAGAATTTCTTTTTTCTCCTTATGAATTACCTTTTTAACAACTCTTCTTCTCTTGGGTTTTGAGTCTTTTGGTCTCTCTTGACTTGAAAGGTTTGCGGCTTGTGCATCTAAAATCTGATAGACAAGGTCTAATTTTTTTAACTGACTTGTTTTAGATAAGCCAGTGGCTTTAGCAATTTCTTGAAGTTCAACAAGAGTTTTTGCTTTTAGTTCAGAAATATCGAACATTTTTAAGTGATTAAATTAATGATATATACATTCTTAAAAGTTTAAGAATGTTGGTTTAAATTTTTTTTTGATTTTGATATTGTAAAGTATTGAACAATACTATTGTGTAGTTGAATTATAATAGCAAATATATATAATTATTTTTAACTACAAAGTTTCTTTTTAAAAAAAGAAAGTTTTACTTTTGTTCTTCACCATAGAGCAATGATTCAAAGAATACAAACCATATACTTATTATTAGCGGCAATAATTTCTGGAGGCCTAGTATTTAGTGTTAGTTTATGGGTAGAATCTTCTGGTAAAATTATCTTTGTCAGTGATTTATTATCAAGCTCAAGTGTTCTTATTAAAACAATATTATTTTCATTTATTTCGTCCTCAATAGCATCAATAATTGCTGTTTTTTTGTTTAAAAATAGACAATTACAATTTGTAATAGGGCGCCTTAATATGTTACTTAACTTCTATTTATTAGGTGTGCTTATATATGTGTCACAAACCATATCTGGAGAAACGGCTGTTTCTGAGAAGGGTATTGGGATGTTCTTTCCCATTATTGTTATTTTGCTATTAGTTATGGCAAATAAAGCGATTAAGAAGGACGAAGATCTTGTAAAATCTGTAGACAGATTAAGGTAAGCCTAACATTTTAGTATTTTTAGTGCGAAAAAAGCCAAGGAATTCCTTGGCTTTTTGTTTTATATAAAATTAAAAAGCATATAATTTGATGCTAGATAATAAATTTCAAACTTTAAGAATCTTAAATAAAAAAATAAAAAGGGAAAATATTTTTTGTAACTTCGGACAGTATTATTTGAAGTGTTTTTGCTAGGTGTTAAAACATTAGTAATCAATTAGTTGAAAATATATTCTAACGGTTTTCCGTGAGAAGGAAACTCACGGTTTTCTGGGATGTGCCTAACGGTTTTTAGGGAGTGTAAAAACCCCATAAATGGGTATTGTATAGACAGTAAAAGCTACTTAAATTTGTAAAGTAATTAGTTATGAAGGAGAAAATAAAAGTTCACGTTGCAGATGATCATAAAATTCTGATAGAAGGAATCATCGCAGTAATAAATACAGATAAAGAGATTGAAGTTGTAGGATATTCTTTAACTGGTAAAGAAGTTCTAGATTGGTTAGAACAAAATGAAGCAGATGTTTTGATTTTAGACGTAAATATGCCTGAAGTAGATGGTGTAGAGGTTTTAAAAACATTAAATAAACTAAGAAAACATCAGAAAGTAATTATTTTGTCTAGCTATGATGATATAAAGTTTGTGAAAGAAATGACAACGATTGGAGCAGATGGGTTTTTAGCTAAATCAAGTGCAGCAGAACACATTATTAAGGCTATTAAGTCAGTTCATAAAGGAGAACCTTATTTTAGTGATGATATTAAAGAAGGCTTGTTAAATATGTATATTGGCCAGAATGTTGTTGAAGGATCGAGACCAGGAAAAAGTAAAGGAGTTAAGAGTTTAACAGAAAGAGAGTTAGAAGTTTTAAAACTGGTTGCTAAAGAACATAGTAGTTCTGAAATATCAGAAATGTTACATATAAGTGTAAATACAGTAGAAACATATAGAAAAAGTTTGTTAAAAAAAATAAATGTAAAAAATGCAGTAGGTTTGGCAATATATGCCGTTAAATACAAAATAATATAGGGTCTACCCCTAAGTAGAGTTTCTTTAAATCAATTTTTATTGATTATTCCCCAAAAGAATCCCCCAATCCTATATTTGTTAGGTGTGTATTACAAACCTCTGATTTTTTACAAATGAAAACCAAAGTAAAAATTAATAATAAAACAATTATCATGAAAAAATTAAGTGTTGCTCTATTAACCGTAATGTTCGCATTAAGTTTTGGGTCTTGTTCAGAAGCTGAATTAGATATTCCCCAAGAAAAATTACTAAAATCTTTTGAACTAAATAGAGATGCGAATGGCGCATATTCTATTGATTATGATGTTGCAGATAATACAAGTGCTACTACGCTGCGAAATGTCAATTCTAAAACCAATGAAATTCATTTGTCTAAAGGTGGAAATGATGCGAAACCATCATATAAGAATGATTTTTCTTTAGAAAACGATTTGTTAAAAGTTGGTTTTTTTGATGACAATTCTGGAAAAAACGCTAGTATTACTATAGTAGACGAAAATATTATTTTTGCAAAAGGAGGTGATAGCGGAGAGTTTTTAAAAGATTATGGTGTAAAAAGTAATGGAGACGGAACATATCAATTAGATTTTGAAGTAAATAACGGCGTAAAGACAGCCTTTGAGTACAATAAAGATATTGAAACTTATGAAGTACATTTATCTAGAGGTAATAACATTTCTGAAAAGAAATTTTCTAGAACTTTAGAAATGTCTGATTCTAATGAGTTGAGAATTGATTTTGTAAACAATAAAAATGCTGGTAAAGGAACAGTTTTAGAAGCTGAAAGAAAACCTAGAATTATTATTATTTCAGATTAGTAAATAAATATATTGCTATTGAATGTATAAAATTTTAAAAGTATTTTGTTTAGGAATACTATTGACACTGCAATTGAAAATAATTGCAAATCCAAACCTTAAAGGAGAAGTTAATTTAACTTCTCCTTTATATATGTTACAAAAGAAAGATTCAATTTTTAAATTAAGATATATTCAAGCAAAGAAATATTTTGATGAAGAAAATTATTCTAAATCATTAGAAGAGGGATTAATCCTTCTGAATGAAGTGGAAAAATTGGGTGACATTGAGTTAGAGTATTTGTGTAATTTTTTGATTGGTGATACTTTTCGGAAAATAAATAACCACAAAAAGGCATTAAATTATTTAAAAAAGGCGTTAGAGATTATAAAATCAAACAGTAAGTTTTCAGAGGGAAGTGTAGTTTTTTATGATAGTTTTTTTCAAAAAAAACAAGTTCTTGCTAAAATTTTATTACGGATTGGTTCTGAATTTTACAAGTTGCGAAAAAAAGATAGTGCTTATTATTACTATAACAAAGTTATAAGTATTAATTCTTTAAATGATGTTGTCTTGACAACAAAAGCATCAGCTCATAGTAATTTATCTGGTATATATTTAGTTGATGGAGATTTTGAGTTGGCAAAATTAAATTCTTTAAAAGCTGTTGAAATATACAAAACTAAAAAAGACGTAGCAAATGAAGCTGCTGCATTGGGAAATTTGGCAAGTATACATTTAGAGCAAAAAAATTACAAAAAAGCCAAAGAAATTTATTTAAAAGCACTTTCTCTGATTGAAAATCATAATACAAGTAGTGCATTGAAATATAAGGAAGATTTGTTGTTTAATATTGCCTATGCTCTTTATGAATTAAAGGATTATACAGCATATGATTATCAAGAAAGGTCTTATTTGATAAAAGATAGTATTAGAGATGTTGAGATTCAGCATATTATAGACAGAGTGTTTCAAAAGCATCAAGAAAACCTCGAAAAACAAAAAGTAAATCTTGAAAAAAACAAAGTAGAGCTAAAAAAATTAAATGACCGAAAAACTGGGATATTTTTTAGTGTATTAAGTCTGTTAGTTTTGTTAATCTCTGCAGGGATTATTTATAATTTTAAATTAAGGCAGAAAAATTTGAAGCTGCAAATGAACCAAGATAAATTGTCGCAACAAAGTAATTTAGAAAAACTAAAATCAGACTCTCAGATTAGAATTTTGAATGCTACTTTAGATGGAAAAGAATCTGAACGTAAGCAAATCGCAGAAACATTACACGATAGTGTGAGTGCTTTGTTGTCTTCTGCAAGTTTGCATTTGCAAGCAAGCAAAACACAATTTAATGGAGATACTCCGATTGAAATAAATAAGTCTCAGAAAATTATTGCGGAAGCTTCAGAGAAAATTAGAGATTTATCTCACACATTGGTATCTTCTGTATTGTTAAAATTTGGATTAAAATATGCTATTAAAGATATGGCAGAAAAATATTCTAATTCACAAATTGCTATTGATGCTGAGATTAAAAATATTCGTCGTTACGAGCAAAACTTTGAAATTAAAATCAATAATATTATTCAAGAACTTGTCAATAATATTTTAAAGCATAGTCATGCAAGTGTTGCTAGTGTTTTTTTAGAAGAAAAAGAAAAAAAAATATTTATTACTATAAAGGATGATGGCGATGGGTTTGATAAGAAAAATATCACCAAAAAAGATGGCTTAGGAATCAATCAAATTCAAGCCAGAATTCACATGATGAAAGGAAGCTTTGTTATTAATTCTGAAAAAGAAAAAGGGACAAGTATTCGAGTAATATTACCAGTTTTAGAAAAGGAAACTACTATCCGCGCTTAGCTAATTCAATAATTTCCATTTCTTTTATTTTTTCACCATCAATTATAAAACGGAGCATGGTTCTTACTTTATGAAATCCATGATTACCTGCTGCTCCAGGGTTTAAATGCAAGAGATCTAATTTCTTGTCATATTGAATTTTTAAAATATGTGAATGCCCGCTAATAAAAATAGTGGGAGGGTTTTCATTTATTTTTTTTCGAATTCGAGGGTCATATCTATTAGGATAACCACCAATATGTGTCATCCAAACAGAAACTTCTTCTAGTTTAAATTTAGAATCTAATGGAAATTCTAAACGCGCGTTAGAATCATCGATGTTTCCATACACAGCACGAATGGGTTTTAGTTTCTTAATTGTGTCAATAACTTTCAAATTCCCAATATCTCCAGCATGCCAAACTTCGTCAGCCAGTTTTACAAATTTTAAAATTTGTGCATCAATATAGCCATGTGTATCTGAAAGTAAAAGAATCTTTTTCACGTTTTAATTTTAGAGCTAACAAAATAAATTTATGTAATTTTGACTCACACAAAAGTAAGCCTTTTTGAGATATTTTATAGAACTATCATACAACGGAAAAAACTATCACGGATGGCAAATTCAACCAGACGCTATTTCAGTTCAAGAAGAAATTAATAAAGCAGTAAGTACTGTTCTTCAAAAAGTGATTTATGTTGTTGGAGCTGGTCGAACAGATACAGGAGTTCATGCAGAACAAATGTTTGCTCATTTTGATTTCGAAAAAAAACTAAACAACGAATATATCTATAAGTTCAATTCTGTATTGCCAGAAGATATAGTTGTTTTTAATCTGCAACAAGTTGCCGATGAAAAGCATGCACGTTTTGATGCATTGAGCAGAAGTTATGAATATAGAATTTGGTTAGGAAGAAATCCTTTTTTATTAGAAGGTTCTTGGCAATTACACCATCAAAAATTAGAGATATCTGAAATGAATGAAGCAGCGATGCTATTGCTAGAATATGAAAATTTTCAAGCTTTTTCAAAAGTAAAAACAGAAGTAAAAACATTTAATTGTAGAATAACAAATGCAGCTTGGAGACAAGAAGGCAATTTGTTAATTTTTCATATTTCTGCCAATCGATTTTTGAGAAACATGGTGAGAGCAATTGTTGGAACACTGGTTAATGTTGGCTCTGGCAAAATATCTGTAGAGGAATTTCGGAGTGTTATTTTAAGTAAAAATCGTTCAAATGCTGGACTTTCAGTACCTGCAAAAGGACTGTTTTTAACAGCGATAAAATATAAAAATGAGTAAGAAAGAGTCAGGAAAAGCTTTTGATATAAAAGTGTTTAGCAGGATATTAAGTTTTGCGAAAAAATACAAAAGACATTTTATAATTACAGTTGTTTCTGTAGTTTCAGCAGCACTATTATCAGCTTTAAGACCCTATTTATTGATTGAGACTGTAAATAAATTTACGGAAACAAAAAGTGAAGAGGGTTTGTTGTATTTTATATTGTTAATGTTGGCAGTATTGATTGCAGAAGTCGTATTACAAATAGTATTTATATATTTTGCAAATTGGATTGGGCAAAATATTATTAGAGATATTAGAGAGAAAATATTTAGGCATATTCTACAATTTAAAATGTCTTATTTTGACACAAATTCTGTAGGTAAATTGGTAACAAGAGTGGTTTCAGATATTGAGACAATTGCTAGTTTTTTTAGTCAGGGATTGTTTATGATTATTAGCGATTTGCTAAAAATGGTTGTTGTAATAGTTGTAATGTTTGTGATTAACTGGAAACTCTCATTAATTGCATTGGCTGTTTTGCCAATCTTAATCTACGCTACAAAAATGTTTCAAATTGCAATCAAAGTTACTTTTCAAGAAATTAGAACTCAAGTTGCAAACTTAAACGGTTTTGTGCAAGAAAGAGTTACTGGGATGAAAATTGTACAACTTTTTAATAGAGAAAAAATTGAATATAAAAAATTCATGGAAATTAATAGCAAACACAAAGAGGCACACGTAAAAGCAGTTTGGTATTATTCTATATTTTTTCCGGTTGCTGAAATTTTATCATCCATAGCAGTTGGATTGATTGTTTGGTATGGAGGTTTACAAATGCTTGAAAACAGCAATGTAGAACTTGGTGATATTATGGGATTTATTATGATGACTCAAATGTTGTTTAGACCACTACGTCAGATTGCAGATAAATTTAACATTTTACAAATGGGAATTGTTGCAGGAGAAAGAGTTTTTAATATCATTGATACTGATAGTAGCATTGCAAAAAACGGATCTATTGAAGCAATCAATATAGAAGGAGTAATTGAGTTTAATGATGTTAGGTTTAGTTATATAGAAGGAGAAGAAGTTTTAAAGGGAATTACTTTTACTGTAGAAAAAGGCCAAACAATTGCGATTGTAGGCGCTACTGGAGCAGGAAAATCAACCATAATAAACTTAATAAATAGATTTTATGAAATTGACGTTGGCGTAATAACGTTGGATAAAATTCCTGTAAACGATTATAATATTACCTCTCTCAGAAATAAAATTGCGGTGGTTTTACAAGATGTATTTCTGTTTTCTGACTCAATTTTAAACAACATCACTCTAAAAAACGAAAGTATTACTATAGAAGAAGTACAATTGGCAGCTAAACAAATAGGTATTCATAATTTTATTATGACTTTACCTGGAGGATATCATTACAATGTAAAAGAAAGAGGCGTGATGCTTTCTTCTGGTCAACGTCAATTGATTGCTTTTTTAAGAGCTTATGTAAGTAAACCGAGTGTTTTGATTTTAGATGAAGCCACTTCATCAGTTGATTCACATGCAGAAAAAATGATTCAATTTGCAACAGATACAATAACAAAAGGTAGAACTTCTATTGTTATTGCACATCGATTGGCAACAATTAAAAAGGCTGATAAAATTATTGTAATGGACAAAGGATTGATTGTAGAAAGTGGGACACATCAACAATTGATAAAAAAAGAGAAAGGATATTATAAGAATTTATATGATAAACAGTTTGGTTCTGAACTAGTATAAACTGTTACTCCATATCTTTTTTAATTTTTTCTATAAGTTCTGTATAATCAGTATAGAGTTCAAAATTTCCATCTTTTATATAAGAAATTTCTCCAGTTTCTTCAGAAACCAGTAAGCACAACGCATCTGTTTTTTCGGTAACCCCAATTCCGGCTTTATGCCGAAGCCCAAATCTTGCAGGAATTTTACTGTCAGAAATAGGTAAAACCACACGAGTTGCAACAATAAAATTATCTCTAATGATTGTTGCGCCGTCATGTAATGGGCTGTTTTTATAGAAAATACTTTCTAGAATAGCTTCATTTACAAGGGCATTCATTTTATCACCAGAATTAATTAAGAAATCTAAATTATTTGTTCGTTCAATAACAATGAGTGCGCCTGTTTTTGTTTTTGATAAATTTTTACATGCACTTACTAGTGTTTCTGAATCAATTTCGGTAATAATTTCTGATTGTAAAAACTTTAATTGTTTTAAAAAATTTCGTTTGGTAGAAAAATTAGTGGTTCCAATCATCAATAGAAATTTTCTAATTTCTTGCTGAAAAACGATAATTAAAGCAATAACGCCACCACTTAATAAATACTTTAAAATACCACTAAGCATTTCCATTTTTAAAGCGTCTGTAATTTTCCATATCAAGAAAATAAAAGCAATTCCAAGAAAAATATTTATGGCAGCAGTACCTTTTAATAACTTATATGTATAATATAAAAGAATAGCAACTAGTAAAATATCTAGTACGTCTAAAAAAGTAAATTGAATAAAATCTAACATTAAAATGGCTTGCTTTTTTGTAAAAATACTAATAATTATTTAAGATGCTTGTACTTCAATTTGTATTTTGTGAATCTTATGCTAATGTGTTAGAGATTAAAAAAATATACAGAAATAAATTAAGTAAGCTGTTCTACAATTTTAATAGATTCCATAGCTTCTTTTACATCATGTACTCGAAGAATATTTGCGCCATGTAACAAAGCAATTGTATTTGCAGAAGTAGTTGCGTTCAAAGCTTCATTCGGAGAAATTTTTAGCGGATTATAAAGCATCGATTTTCTTGAGATTCCCGCTAAAATTGGGGCGTCTAAGTTTTTGAAAAGCGTTAGATTTTTAAGCAATTCAAAATTATGTTTAACTGTTTTTCCAAAACCAAAACCAACATCTATAATCACATCATGTACCTGTAATTGTCTTAGATTAAAGAGTTGTTCTGCAAAAAAGGAAATCAATTCTGTTGTCACATTTTTATAATTAGGATTTTCTTGCATGGTTTGTGGCGTGCCAAGCATGTGCATTAAAATATACGGAACTTGCAATTCTGCAATGGTTTTAAACATTTTCTTGTCCATCTTTCCTCCAGAAATATCATTAATAATGGCAGCGCCAGCATTACAAGTTTTTTTGGCAACATTACTTCTAAAAGTATCTACCGAAATAATGATTTCGGGAAACTCTTTTATTAGTAATTCAATTATGGGAACAATCCGTAGTAATTCTTTATCTTCTGAAATATGAACTGCGTTTGGGCGAGAAGAATATGCGCCAACATCAATAAATCTTGCCCCTTCATTTAGCATTTTCTCAGTATGATTAAGAATTTCATTGTGATTGGTATAAACATCGCCATCAAAAAAAGAATCAGGTGTAATATTTAAGATTCCCATAACTCTTGGAATGGAAAAATCAATCAATTTGCCTTTACAGTTAATAGTTTGCATCAAATTTTTTTAATCGTGAAAAAACACCGAAATTTACGGAAATTAAAAATGATTTATGCAAAATACTTCCAAACAATATGATGATGTTGTAGCAATCTGCAGAAGTTTGTTTATTAAAAAAATGTCAGATTATGGTAGTGCATGGCGTATTTTACGATTGCCGTCTTTAACCGATCAAATATTTATCAAGGCACAGCGTATTAGACAATTACAAGAAAATGTTGTTCGTAAAGTTGATGAAGATGAGAAGTCTGAATTTATTGGAATTATTAATTATTCTATCATGGCACTAATTCAGTTAGAATTAGGAATTGTGGAAACGCCAGATATAAATACAGAAGAAGCAATGAAATTGTATGATATGCACATCAACATAACCAAAGAATTGATGGAAAATAAAAATCACGATTATGGTGAAGCATGGCGAGAAATGCGTATTAGCTCTTTAACAGATTTAATTTTGCAAAAATTATTACGCGTAAAACAAATTGAAGATAACGAAGGAAAAACTACGGTTTCTGAAGGGATTGATGCTAATTATCAAGACATGATTAATTATGCTGTTTTTGCCATGATTCATTTTGATGAGTTGAAAAACTAATAATTGTGAAGTTGAATGTTAGCAAATAACGAACATATTTTTTAATAAAAATTAAAAGAACTAAAACCAAAAGAATGAAATTAATAACACATATCGTACGATTCTTAGTTGGGGCTTTATTTATATTTTCAGGGTTTGTAAAATTGGTAGACCCAATCGGTTCACAATTTAAATTTGAAGAATACTTTGGAGAGAGTGTTTTGAATATGGAGTTTTTAATTCCTTTTGCTCTTGGCTTTTCAATTCTCCTAATTATTGCTGAAATTTTATTAGGTGTGCTTATACTTCTTGGCTATAAATCAAAATTAACAGTTTGGAGTTTGTTGCTGTTAACATCATTTTTTTTATTTTTAACATGGTATTCTGCTTATTATAATAAGGTTACAGATTGTGGTTGTTTTGGAGATGCTATTACATTAACACCATGGGAAACATTTTATAAAAACATTATATTAATAGGAATGATTCTTTTCTTATTGATAAGGATAAAAGAGATTAAGCCTCTTTTTTCAGATAAAGTATCAAAAATAATTACCTACCTTTCATTAGCATCCTTTCTATACATCACTTATTATGTATTGCTGCATTTGCCAATAATAGATTTTAGACCGTATGCAATTGGAAAAAATATTCCTGAAGGGATGCAATACAAAGAGTCTGGAGAAATTCCTAAAATTCACGATTTCTTTTTAGAAGATGCACAAAATGATTTAACCAATGATATTTTATCGGAAGAAAAAGTAATATTAGTAATTGTTTATAGTCTAGATAAAGCAGATTTAAATGGTTTTAAATCTGTAAAAAAAGTAGCAGAAAGAGCGCTAAAAAAAGGATATTCTGTATATGGAGTTTCTGCTTCTTTTTCAGATGAATTAGTTTTAGCCAAAGAGAAATACAACTTGCCATTCGATTTTCTGTTTTGCGATGCCACTACATTAAAAACAATGATTCGATCGAACCCGGGAATTATAATATTGGAAAAAGGAACCGTAACCGGCAAGTGGAGCTGGACAGATGCAGATCAAATAAAACTGCACTAAGATGAAACAATTATTACTTGTATTTGTTGGTGGAGGATTTGGGAGTGTACTGCGTTATATAATTGGAAAATACCTTAACAATCCAGAATCTGGAATTCCTTTCGGAACATTTTTGGCAAATATTTTAGGGAGCCTGTTGATAGGAATTATTTTAGGAATGGCGGCAAAAAACAGTGCACTAACTGAAAATCATACATTACTATTGGCAACAGGCTTTAGTGGAGGGTTTACAACTTTTTCTGCTTTTGCTTATGAAAATCATGTGTTTCTAAAAGCAGGTGACTTTACTAGTTTTGCTTTGTATACAATTGCAAGTTTTGTAATTGGTTTTTTAGCTGTTTTTGCAGGGATGTATTTGGTAAAAATTTAATGATAAGATTATTAAATAAAGTTGTAAAAACATAAAGAAATAGCAATGAACAAAGTGATACAGTATAAAAGTGAAAAGCAATATGCAATTGTTACGATTAAAAACGGAAAAGCAAATGCAATTTCTTACGAGGTTATAGAAGGCTTACATGCCGCTTTTGATAAAGCAGAACTAGAAAATAAAATTGTAATTCTAACTGGTCAGTCAGGAATGTTTTCTGCTGGATTCGATTTAAAAATTATGACTAAAAGTTCAGATGATGCAGTAAATTTGGTAACTAAAGGTTCTCAGTTGTCATTAAGAATGCTATCATTTCCAAAACCAATAATTATTGCTTGTAGCGGACATGCTGTTGCTAAAGGTGCTTTTATACTATTGTCTGGAGATTATAGAATCGGTATAAAGGGTGATTTTAAAATAGGTCTAAACGAAGTAATGATAGGTATGACTATGCACAATGCAGGAATTGAAATAGCCAAAGCTCGCTTAGCAACAACTTATTTTGAACGTAGTGTAAATAATTCAGAAATATATTCTCCAATAGATGCTATAAATGCTGGTTTTTTAGATACAATTGTTTCAGAAAATAAATTGCTGTCAACTGCAATAAAAACAGCTGAACTTTTTGCAAAACTTAATCCAAAAGCACACGCAGAAACCAAGTTGAAACTGCGAAAACCATATTTGAATAAAATTAAAAAAGCAATTGCGTTAGATTCAACAATTGAAGTCAACATTTCTTCAAAATAATTTAGTGATTTCCAAACGCTTTTACACCTGCTTTAATGGGTACAGTTATATGGTTTTGTTTAGGTGTAATTGGGCATGAGTAACGCTCATTGTATGCACAATATGGGTTGTATGCTTTGTTAAAATCGATACTAATTTTTTCGTTTTTTATATCAGTTGTATATACATCAATATATCTACCACCTCCGTAAGATTCATGCCCGCTAGTTTTATCTGTAAAAGGTAAAAATAACATATCTTTATACATTGGATCTATATCTAATTCTTGACTTTGGTATATTTCTAATTGCTGTTCCTTACCGTCCATTATAAATGTAAGCATACCATATTTTCTGTACATGGGTTTTCTACTTGTTGTTGTAGGCATTTCAAAAATAGGAGTATCGGGAGTTTTTGTTAGTGTAGCTATTACTCTAAATTTTTCATCAATAGTAAAAAAATCAAGAGCTTTAAATTTCTTAAAGTCTTCTTTAATAAGCGGAGAAGTACTTTTGTTATGAAATAGTAAATTCTGTTTGTATTGATAATTTTGTAGTTCTTTTACATATTTATTTTGTGCAATGCTAGTAACTGTGATTAATAAAAATGATAAATAAATCAACGTATTTTTCATGAGAGGTAATTTTTTGAGAGAATAAAAATACAATTTTAGATTTATTTATGTAGTTTTGAAATCTATTAAAATAATAAAAATGAAAGTTGTCAATACATATACCTGTAAGAAGTCCTTTGTAAAGAGGAAATGTCGAACAACCTATGTATTGTAATTATATCTAAATAAAATATTACTATTCTAAAAAGTCCGACTGTAAAGTCGGACTTTTTATATTTATATCAACTACAAAACAATAATCTAGATCAGAGATGAAAAAATTATACATAAACTATCTCGCTACCTTTAAAGGACTTTCTAAAGAAGTTTGGTGGTTGGCTCTTATTACATTAATCAATAGAGCTGGAACGATGGTAATCCCATTTTTATCATTATACCTTATTAAAAGTTTGCACTTTACATTATCAGATGTGGGTTGGATTATGTCTTTTTTTGGATTAGGTTCTGTTGTCGGTTCTTGGTTAGGAGGTAAGCTAACAGATAAAATAGGTTCATATAAAATAATGTATGCAAGTTTGTTTTTAACAGGAATCTTATTTATTGCCATGCAATATGTAAATACATTTGAAGGTTTTTGTGGAGGTATATTTTTATTGATGTTGATAGCTGACGCCTTTAGACCTGCTATGTTTGTGGCATTGAGTTCGTATAGTAAACCAGAAAATAAAACTCGTTCAGTTACGTTAATTAGGTTGGCAATTAATTTAGGTTTTTCTGCAGGGCCAGCTGTAGGTGGATTAATTATTACAACAATTGGCTATGCAGGTTTGTTTTGGATTGATGGTGTTACTTGTATTTTTGCAGCAATTTTATTGCTAAATGTGTTGCATCCTAAGAAAGCAAGAATTTTAGATGAGGTAAAAGTTGACAACCCAATATCTGCATATTCTGATAAGGCTTTTTGGGTGTTTTTAATAGCAATGATGTTATTTGGAGTGGTATTCTTACAGTATTTTTCTACAATTCCACTATATTATAAAGATGTGCATTTTCTGTCTGAATTAGAAATAGGACTTTTGATGGGAATGAATGGGTTAATTATCTTTTTGTTAGAAATGCCATTAATAAAATGGTTAGAAAATAGTAAAAACACCAAAGTTGGTTTAATGTTTATTGGCGTAATTTTAACCGCATTGAGTTTTTTAGTGCTAAACACAACGTCTTGGGTAGGAATTTTGATTGTAGGAATGTTGTTGATGACCATTGGAGAAATGATTGCTTTTCCGTTTTCAAATGCCTTTGCGATGGAAAGAGCAAAGAAAGGAAACCAAGGAGAATATATGGCATTGTACAGTATTTCTTTTTCATTTGCGCATATTTTTGGACATAATTCTGGAATGCAATTCATTGATAAATTTGGCTTTTCTATCACTTGGAATATTGTTACTGGTTTGGCAATTTTAAGCGGAGTTTTTATGTTAATCTTAGTACAAACTCTTAAAAGAGAACGGATTAGTTGATAAATGTCATATTTTGGTAGGTTTTTTATTTTTACTTTTGTTGAGAAAATCTCCCATCTTATGTCAATAAAAAGCAATCAACCACCAGCGTCGTTTAAAAAAATCAATAGTATAGTATTTTCTTTTTTGCTACTGTATGTACTTATTTTAGTTGCAAGACTCCTTGAAATTAAGAATATTACAGATTATATCCCAGATATGGCAACAAGAATGATAATAGAAAACGAGAACCCATGGATAATTTGCATTAAGCTGCTAATAATTTTAAGCAGTCTGTTGGGTACATACTTTTTATTAAAAAGAAAAGACAATGCGTATAAGTATTTTTTGATTTCTTTTGTCGGAATTTCTTTTATAATGTATCACGAGTTTTTTATAGATGTAGATCATCATTTCAATGAATCTATTATGATGATTTTTATATTCCTTTTTTATAGCCTCATGTTATTGTATGCTTTAAATGCTAGAAATAGAGGATGGTTGTCATCACTTACTAACAAAGGAACAGTAACATTAAAGGTTCAGCAAGGCTGTGATAATGAATGCCCCTATTGTCCTGTTTCAAGTAATCAAGGAAAGTCAGATAGCGATTCTTTAGAGAATATTATTGCCAATGCAAGACAAATAGCCGCAAATGGAGTAAAACAAATTGTGTTGTCAGGGTCAAATGTTGTTGGAGTAGGAAAAGGTGAATATAATGATAAAGAGCATGATTATACCTTTTTAGAATTGATAGAAGAATTAGACAAAGTTGGTGATGTTGATCGATTTAGGTTTGCCTCTTTGTCATCACCCAAAATAATTAATAAAAAGGTTCTCGAAACGATTGCAAATTCTCGTAGGTTTCTCCCTCATTTTAGTATTCGTTTACAAAGTGGTAGTACAAAAACACTAGAATTGATGAAACGAAGACATACGCTCACATCTTTTACAGACCTTTTTAGAAATATCCAAAAAATAATGCCGGATGCTTATATTACTGTAGAAGTTATTGCTGGATTTCCTGGAGAGACAGATGCCATGTTTCAAGAAAGTTATCATTATTTAGAAGCATTAGATATTTCTGAAATATATGCTTGGGCTTATTTTGACAGACCCAATACTGAAGCTCCAAAAATGCCAGGTGCAGTACCCAAAGAAATTCGAAAAAAACGTCGAATGATGTTAAAAGAATTATCAAATAAAAAATTGACTGCTTTTTACAAAAGTCAATTAGGTAGTAGACAAACCGTTTTGTTTGAAAAAGAAAATGTTAAAGGATATATTTACGGTTTCACAAAAAATCATGTAAAAGTAAAAACATTATGGGATGTAGAACTAGTAAATACATTGCAAAAAGTGACGTTAACTAAAATAGATGATGATGGAATTGTTTTGTTTGATTTTTATGAAGAATATGAATCAGAAGTTTTAAGAGAACCTGTACAATTATAGTTTTTTTATCCGTACATAAAAATTTGGGTCAATTTCAAAAGTTGATTTGTCATTATCTAAAGTCAGTTTTTTCCAAAAAACAGCAGGTGTTAGAGTTTGTTGTTTTCCGTTAATGCTTACTCGAATCGGCATATTAAATCCTTCTACAACATGTGTCCATTTATAGATTAATTGTTTGTCTTTAATTGCATACACCAATGTTGGAATGTTAACAGTTCTTAAATATTGGTTGAAAACTGTTGAGAGATCTATTTTTGCTTGTGTACTAATATAGTTTTCTATTTCTTTTGTAGTAACTGTTTTATGATAAAAGGTATTGTTTAATCCACGTAAAATTTGTCGCCATTTTTCATCATTATTTACTAACTGACGAATGGTGTGTAACATGTTTCCACCTTTGTTATACATATCTCCAGAACCAGAATTATTTACATCGTATTTTCCTATAATCGGACTTCTGTTTCCGATGGATTTTCTTAGTCCAATAATGTATTCATTAGCTGCTTTTTTACCATAATAATATTCTAAAAACAAACTTTCAGAATAGTTGGTAAAACTTTCGTGAATCCACATATCTGCCATGTCTTTATACGTAATATTGTTGGCAAACCATTCGTGTCCAGATTCATGAACAATAATAAAATCGAATTTTAAACCCCAACCAGTTCCAGATAAATCTCGGCCTAAATATCCGTTTGCATATTTATTTCCGTAGGTAACAGAACTTTGATGTTCCATCCCTAAATAAGGTACTTCAACCAATTTATAACCATCTTCATAAAAAGGATATTTTCCAAACCAATGTTCAAAAGCTTTCATCATTTTTGGAGCATCTTTAAACTGCTTTTTTGCTTTTTCAAGATTGTCTTTTAATACATAATAATCCATGTCTAAAACACCACCTTCTCCAGTATACTTTTCTGAAAAATGAGCGTAATCTCCAATATTTACGTTTACTCCATAATTGTTGATTGGATTTTTTACAGTCCAATTGTAAGTTGTTGTGCTGTCAGAATGTTTTTCTGTATCTTTTAGTTTTCCGTTAGAAACTTCCATTAAATTTGATGGAACACGAACACTAATGTCCATGTTTTCAACTTCATCATACATATGATCTTTATTTGGCCACCAAACGCTTGCCCCTAAACCTTGGCACGATGTTGCTATAAAATGATTGTTGTTTTTGTCTTTTTTCCATGAAAAACCACCATCCCAAGGAGCTCTTTTTGCTTCTTGTGGTTTTCCTTCATAATAGACTATAACAGAATTTACGGCACCAATTTCTTGCTTTTCTTCTAGTTGGATAAAATGTGCATTTCCTTCAGAAATTACTTTTAGCTCTTTACCATTTTGGGTTACTTTAGTTATTTTTAAAGGCTTTTGCAAATCTACTTGCAATACTTGATATGGATTCAGCACTATATATTTTATTGTATTTTTCCCTTTGATAGATTTTGTTTCAGGAAAAACTTGAATATCTAAATGATAGTATTTTAAATCCCACCAAATGCGCTCTGGAGTTATTGATCCTCTTAAAGAATCTTGTCTAGTAAAATTATTTTTTTGTGCTGATATCGAAATTGTAATTAGAAAAAATACAATACTTAAAAACGTTTTATTTTTCATTTTGTAATGTTATAATGTGAATACTAAGTTAAGTTATTTAACGAACTTTCTAGGTTGTTATATGTAAACTGAAATCCAGTATTTTTAATTTTTTTAGAAGAAACTCTACTTCCTGTAGTTAATATAATAGACATTCTACCAAAAATTAATTTTAATAAAAATGTAGGAACACCAATTGGAAAAAATGGTCTTTTTGTTTTTTTAGCTAATAATTTAGAGAAACTATAGCTGGTTTGTTGCTCTGGTGCAACTGCATTAAAAATTCCTGTTACATTATTTTCTATGGAAAAAATGAACATATTAGTTAAGTCATTTATATCAATCCAAGGTATGTGTTGTTTTCCGTTTGCAATCGGGGCAATAATTAGGTTTTTCATTTTTTCTAATGCGCCACCTTTTTTACTCAATACAATTCCGAGTCTAAAAATTGTAGTTGGAATATTAATTTTATTAAATTTTAAAGTTGAGCTTTCCCAAAGTTGACAAACATTTCCAAGAAAATCGTTTGCTGGTAAATCGGTTTCTGTAAAAATTTTATCAGTAGTTATTGCTCCGTAATATCCAATTGCAGAAGCAGAAATAAAACCACGAAGCGGTACTTTTAATTCTTGTATTTTATTGAATACTAATTCAGTTGATTTTGTTCTGCTAGTAATTATTTCTTCTTTTCTTTTTGGCGTCCATCTTTTTTCGGCAATTCCTGCGCCAGCCAAATGAATTATATAATCTAGGTTTTCAAATGCTTTTTCATCAATAAAATTGTTAGCAATATCCCAAGAAAAATCATTTTCTTTTTTTGGAGTTCTTGTTAAAATGCGAACTATATATCCTTTATCAGATAGTTTATTGCTAAGCATTTGTCCAACCAGTCCTGTTCCTCCTGTAATTAAAACTGTTACCAATTGCTTCTAGATTTTATGTTTTGATTACAAAGAGAAATAATATCTACTATTCTTTTTTCTCTTGTAATTTTTCTTTTTGCTTGATGCAACCAATATAGATAGCTTTTTCTGTATGATGGAGCAAAGTTTTGATAATTTTTAAAAGCGGTAGTATTTGCATCAAATAGTTGTTGTAAATCATCAGGGATAATTCCTTTTTCTACAGCATCTAAAGCTGTCCAAGAACCATTGTTTTTTGCAATTTTAATTTTTTTAAAACCAGCTTGATGCATTAAATTATCTTTTACTAACTCTTTAATGGATCTTTTATTTAAGGCGCTCCAAACGCTTTTGTCATTTCTCGGGCTAAATACTTGTTTTCTTTTTCCGTTTCCTAAACTTTTTACAGTAGAGTCTATCCATCCAAAACACAAAGCAACTTTAACAGCTTCTTCCCAACGCATTGATTCTTCTTTGTTTTCTACTTTGTAAAAAATTAAAAAAATTCCTTCTGAAGAAATATGATTTTCTTCAAGCCATTTTCTCCATTCAATATCATTTTTAAAATAGAGTTCTGGTTTTTCTACCATTTTCTAATAATCTTAGAAGGAAAAACAACCACACTTTCATGCCCGTCTTTACCAACAGCTGCAACACCAAAAAAGAAATTATCAACAACAATCCCTTCTAATAAAAAACGAGAAACATCTCCAACATAACGACTGTTATCCCAAGTAGGAGAAGTGGTATCTCTCCAATAAATTTTATATCCTTTTGCGCCATCAACTTTGTCCCATTCTAATTTTACAGAAGCTTGAACTGCGCCGCCAATTCCTACATTTTTTGGTGATGGTGGGGCAGAAGCAATGCTTGCCATTGTAATTGCATTTACAGACGTTAATTTTTTTGCATAATCAAAATTTACGTGCTCAAATGTATCACCATATTTAATACCGTTTTCTACTCTAATATTTTGATGTTGTTGAGTGTAATTTTCGTGCGCTTCCATAATTCTGATTCCTGCAAAACCTAAATCATTAAAAGGTCTGTGATGTCCACCACGACCAAAACGATCTAAACGATAAATCATCATCGGGTTCATTTCTGGCATGTATGTTTTTGTTGTTTTATGTGTGTAACGCGCTAACTGACGAGAAATCCCATCAACTTCACCGCCATAAAAACGTCTTGCTCTACGTTGCCTTTCTGTTTCATTTGCTGGTACAGGTTCTGAGAAAATTCTAAAAGTTCTATTATCAATAACCCCATCAACACCTGTAATATTTCCAATCATGTCATTGTTTAAAACCCCAATAATATTCCAGCCTTTTTCTTGTGCGTATGCAGCTAGGCCTTTTCCTCCAAACAAGCCTTGTTCTTCTCCAGATAATCCTACATAAATAATGCTATTTTCAAAACTATATTTTGATAAAACTCTTGCCGCTTCAATAGTTCCTGCCATTCCAGAAGCATTGTCGTTTGCTCCAGGAGAATTTGAAGTGAAATTAGTAGGATTGGAAACCCGAGAGTCAATATCTCCACTCATAATGATAAACCGATTTGGATATTTTGTTCCTTTTTGTATGGCTACTACATTTACAATATCTACATCGTGAACGATACGGATTCCAGTTCCTTTTTTTACAAAGTTTTTTTGATAAAAAACAGAAAGACAATTGTTGCAATTACCAGAAATCTTTTTAAATTCAGCATGTATCCATCTTCTTGCTGCTCCAATACCACGAGTTGTAGATGTGGTGTCACTTAATGTGTGACGTGTGCCAAAATCGACTAAAGTTTTGACGTCTTTTTGAATTCTATCCGCAGAAACCGCATCAATAATATCATATATTTTTTGATCGGTTTGAGAGAAGGTAAGAATTGAAATAAAAAATAAAGGAAGAATGAGTAGTTTTTTCATGATAAAAAAATTGAACTACTAATGTATAAAAATAAAAGCCACAAATAAATAATTTGTGGCTTTTAATAGGTATGTGATTTTATTCTTTCTAACTATTCTTTGTCTAATTTTTTTGTCATGTTAAATCCAACAAATAAAGCGACACCAGCTGTTAAGAAAATAGCTGCGCTAAAAGCGACACCTTCTTCTAAACCAACATAATTATAAAGAATTGATCCAATAAGAATTCCTAGTCCAATACCCATTAATAACAAGGCAAAGTTTAAGATAAATACTTTTGCAAAAGGTGCTGATTTTCTTTTCTCTCCCAACATAAAAATACTAGCATCTGCTCCTTTTTCTATTAAAGCCATGCGTTCTTTGTTTCTAGTTGAATAGAATAAAAAAAAGATTCCGAAAAGGGTTCCAAATATAATTGCTAAAATTACTGCTTCCATATTACTATTGTTTTTAAATTTAATGATTAATTTTAATGCGTTCATAACATATGACTTAACATTTAAAATAAAGGTTACAAAAAAGGTATTTTATTTTTTATCAACCTAAAACTGTAACCTTTATATATAAATAGAAGTCAAAGATAATAATGGCCAAACAAACAGACGATTACTATATCGAGAAAACACTCAATGGTGATTCTAATGCTTTTGCTTTTCTAATTGAAAGGTATAAAGACATGGTATTTACTTTGGCAATAAAAATGACAAAGAGTAGAGAAGATGCAGAAGAGGTGTCACAAGATTCTTTTATCAAAGCATATACTTATTTACCTAAATTTAAAGGAGATTCAAAATTTTCTACTTGGTTGTACAAAATTTCGTACAATACATGTTTAGATAGTATTAAGAAAAATGCATATCAAAGAAATAATGTAGAAATTGATGAGATAACAGAAAATCAGATAGGTTCTATAGAAACTGTTTTAGATGGTATTGAAAAAGAAGAACGTGCCGCTGTTATTAATAATTGTTTAGAGCATTTACAAGAAGATGAAAAAGCAATTTTGGTGTTTTTCTACTTTAAAGAACTAAGTTTGAAAGAAATTGTAGAAATTACTTCAATGCGTGAAACCAATGTAAAGGTGAAGTTGCATAGAGCTAGAAAAAAATTGTTAAGTGTCGTAAAAAATAAAGTTGAACCTGAAATAATTAGTCATTATGGAAGAAGTTAAAAAAAACCAACACATTGATATTTTTGTTGAAAAATATCTGAAAGAAATTAAATTAGAATCGCCATCAGATGATTTTACAACAACAATTATGGATGCAATTTCTGTAATAAATATAGAGAAAAACAAGGTGATTTATAAACCATTAATTTCTAAAAAAGGATGGCTTTTAATAGGAATAATTCTTGTAGGAATTTTAGCAATACCTCTAAAAGGAATTGAAAGCAAATGGCTTACATTTCCTAAGTTAAATTTCTCTTTTCTAGAGAATATCAGTATTGATGGTTTGTTTGCTGAATTTACAGTTTCAAATATTGTTTTATACGCATGCGTATTATTTGGCATTTTTGTGTCAATACAATTCATTTACTTAAAAGGGTATTTTGAGAAACAATTAAGTCTCTAAAATTATTCAGAAACTAAGACTAGTCGATCTCCTTTTTGATTGACAATAATTCTAGAAATATTTTTAAAGTTCTCTTTTGGAAATGAATGGAATACAACCCATTGTTTATCGATAGATGGATTGTATTTAAAAAGTACATTTTTAACAGCTAGTAGTATGGTGCCATCTGGCAACCAACAAATGTCTTCTTGTTTACCAAGCGTATTAATAATTTTTTTTGTCAATCCTGTATTTGTATTCAAAGATCTAATTTCCCATTCCTTATTTTCTTTACTGATATAACTTACTAATGAAGAGTTAGGGATTTTATGTAACGAACGCCCAACTTTTTTTTGAGCCATCGCATTTCTTTTCGTTTTTCTGTAATGAACAATTAAATCCAAACTATTGTCAAATATTGCAGCACAAATAATGGTATTTTTGTCATACCACATTGGGTATGCAACTTTTAAATCTTTAATAAGAACGTAACTTTTATCTGTTTTTAAATCATAACCATACAATCGTTGCAAACCATCTGTGTCTAAACGAACCGCAGAAACATTTTTAGATTTTGAAATACGTTGTGGTGAATATTCGCTGCCCTTAGGCGTGTTGTTCAAAAATGTAATAGACCCATTTTCTATATTGTATTTAGCAATGTCTGTTTGTTTATTTCTGGTGGATGAAAAAAGGATTGATTTTTTGTTAAAAAAAGAAGGTTGACTATCATATCCTTCATTGTTTGAAATATTTTTTCCTTTTCCAACTTTCCAAGTTCCGTTAATAGGATGCAAATCGAAGAGATATACTTCGGTATTGTTTTGTGCAAAACTAATTGTACTAATAAAGAGTAAAAAGAAGATTTTTTTCATCATAAAAAAATTAGAGTCGTAAGATACTTAAAATATATAATGTGCTTATAAAAAATATTATATACATTGCTGTAAATTCAAAAATCTAAACTATGAAAATTAAGAACTTATTTGTTGTTATCATTATTTTTATTTCTGCTAGTATTTATTCACAAAAGAAAGAATTGGTAAAACTAACTTACGAACAATCTCAAGAAATTGAGTTTTTTAGAAAAATAAAGAATAAGACAAATGTTAAAGAATATATTACAGCTAATAAAAATTCTATTAAAATTGGTGACACGTTAGTGATAGGAAAACCCACTTCTTCTGAAAGTAGTACTAGAACAAATACTGCTGCTGCAGGAAGAAGTAATTTTGGGATTGCAAGATCAAAATCTAGAACAGTCAACAAAAAAACTTTCGAATTTATAAAAATGGGCCGTCCTGCTGGTTTTGGTTCAATAATGACTGCTATGAGAGGAGAGGCTGCTATTATGGCTGGAAATAATTTTTCTGGAGATATTGTTATCGTAAAAGAAATGAAAGCTTATCACAAAGGAAGCAAGAAAAAACCTTTATACGTTGTGATGGTACTGGGTGAGATAAATGGCAGAGCTTTTGGAATAAATAAGTACTTGAGTGTTATGAACACAGAGTTGTCGATAGAGACAGGAGAAATTTTATTAAAAAATAGAAAGATGACTCGTGAAGAAGCAATCAGAAAACTAAAGGAATCTAAAGAACTATTAGATTTAAATGTAATAACAAAAAAAGAGTATGATGATTTGATGAAAAAATTAAAACCAATAATAATAAATAACTAAGAAGAGCCTTCGATAAAACTCAAAGAGGTTTTGATATTTTTATTTCTCATTGTAAGACACTAAACCATAAAGTGTGTAAGTTTCAAAAAACTCAGGATTGGATTCAATCTTGAGTTTTTTTATTTTTTATAACACGTTGCTTTTTATTACCATTAATTTTTCTCTGGTCATTTCGTGCATAGAATATTGAATTCCACCCATTCCAATTCCTGATGTATCTCTTCCTCCAAAAGGCATCCAGTCTACTCTAAAAGCAGTATGATCATTTACCATTACTGCTGTTGCATTTAATTTTTTTACACAATCTAACGCTACATCTAAATTCTTTGTAAACACTGAAGCTTGGAAATGTACATCTAAACTATTCGCAATTTCAATCGCTTTTTCTCTATCAGAATAAGAATAAACACAAACTACAGGGCCAAAAATTTCTAATTTAGAAACGTTTGCATCTTTTGGTGGATTTAATAAAACGGTAGGTTCATAACAAGTTTCTGAAATTCGTTTCCCTCCAGTCAATACTTTTGCTCCTCTAGTTACAGCTTCGTTTACCCATTTTTCAACTCGATCTACTTCTCTTGGTAAAATTAACGGACCGACTTCTGTTTTTTCATCCATTTGATTTCCCACAACTAATTTACTCGCCATTTCTGCTAATTTATTGGCAACATCTTCACAAATAGATTCATGAACAAAAACACGTTGTACCGAAACACAAACTTGTCCTGCATGATAAAAACCACCTTTTAAAAGTGACGGTAGCATCTCAGTAAAATCAGCATCTTTTTCTACAATTACAGGAGCAGCTCCACCGTGTTCTAAAGCACATCTGGTTCCTGGTGCTAATTTTGATTTTAAATACCAACCTACTTTTGCTGATCCGATAAATGAAAAATAATTAATTCGTTTATCAGTTACTAATAATTCTGCAGCCTCGTTTTCGCAAATGATAACTTGACACCAACCGTCAGGCAAACCAGCCTTTTTTAAAATAGTTACTAAAGCCAGGCAAGATAAAGGTGTAGTTAACGCAGGTTTTACAATTACAGGACAACCTGCAGCAACTGCTGTTACTACTTGATGTACAATTAAATTTAAAGGATGATTAAAAGCACTTACAGCACTTACAACTCCAATAGGTTCGCGAGTGGTAAAACCCAATCTGTTTTCGGAAGCTTTTGTTAATCCCATCGGGATTTGTTCTCCTTTTAATTGCCCGATATGTTCGGCTGCTAATTCCACACCATTAATGGCTCTTAATACTTCAATTTTAGAATCTACTAACGGTTTTCCGCCTTCTTGAGCTGCAGTTTTGGTCAATTCATCAATTCGAGTTTCCATAATGGCTGCTGCTCTTTTTAAAATTGCAATTCGCTCATATGCAGGAATCCATTTACTTTGATCTTGAAATAAACCATAAGCTTTTGTTAAAGCATTTTCTACTGCAGCTTTTCCTACTAAAGGAATTTCTTTAATGAGGCTTAAATCGTAAGGTGATGTTATTTTTAGCATGTTTTTCTTTTTTACAATATACACGTTTTCTCTTTCAACAATACATTTAAAATGGAATGATTTAACGAATAATCAACTGCTAAATCAATCACATGAACGCCATCCGTATGTAAACATTTTGATAAAATCTCTTTAAAATTATCATCCGAAGTTGGTCGGTGACCAATAGCACCATAACTTTCGGCATATTTCACAAAATCAGGGTTTTTGTAATCCAATCCAAAATTATCAAATCCCATTCCTTCTTGTTTCCATTTTATCATCCCGTAAGCACTATCATTTAAAATAATAACAACCATATTTAATCCTAATCGAGTTGCCGTTTCTAACTCTTGAGAATTCATCATAAATCCACCATCACCACAAACAGAAATTACTTTTTTATTAGGGTTTATTAGTTTAGCACACATAGCAGAAGCCAATCCAGCTCCCATGGTTGCCAAGGCATTATCTAACAATAACGTATTGGGCTGGTAACATTTATAGTTTCTTGCAAACCAAATTTTATAAACACCATTATCTAAAGTTACTATTCCATCATCTGGTAATTCTTCTCTAACCAAATGAACCAATCGTTGTGGTAAAATAGGAAAACGATGATCTTGAGAATATTTAGTAAGATGCTCTTCAACTTCATCTTTTATTCTCCCAAAATAAGAGAAATCCCAATTAGAATAATCATTAATATGCTTTGCAATGTGAATTACCGAAGAAGCAATATCTCCAATTACATTTAATTGCGGAAAATATACTTCATCTACTTGAGCAGGAAAAAAGTTCACATGAATTACTTTAGTTCCGCCTACTTCCATGAAAAATGGAGGCTTTTCAATTACATCATGCCCAACATTAATAATTAAATCTGCTCGTCCAATTGCACAGTGTAAAAAATCATTAGCTGATAAAGCAGCAGTTCCTAAAAATTTAGGATGGCGCTCATCAACGACTCCTTTACCCATTTGTGTATTAAAAAAAGGAATTCCAGTTTTATCGATAAAAGCTTGTAATGCTTTGCTTGTTCTTTTCCTGTTTGCTCCAGCTCCAATTAATAATAAAGGCATTTTTGCCTGTTCTATCATTTTTGCAGCTTGTTGAATTGCCATCTCATCTGCGTCAGGTCTTTTAAACCCAACAACGTCAAATACTCTGTCCTCACAATCTTCTGCAGCAATGTCTTCTGGTAGTTCTAAGTGAACAGCTCCTGGTCGTTCTTCCATCGCTAAACGAAAAGATTCTCTAACTAAAGAGCCAATGTTATTACCGTTTACAATCTGTCGTGTATATTTTGTGATGGGTTTCATCAACTCAACTATGTCTACAATTTGAAAGCGACCTTGCTTAGATTTTTTTATTGGTTTTTGACCGGTTATCATCATCATTGGCATAGCTCCTAATTGAGCATACGCTGCCGGTGTAGTGAAGTTTGTTGCACCTGGTCCTAAAGTAGCTAAACAAACGCCAGGTTTTCCAGTTAACCGACCATACGTTGCAGCCATAAAAGCAGCTCCCTGCTCATGACGAGTTAGCACTAATTTGATGTTAGAATCTTTCATAGAATCAAGCAAATCTAAATTTTCCTCACCTGGAATTCCAAAAATATATTCGACTCCTTCGTTTTCTAATGCTTTTATAAATAAATCCGATGCTTTCATAGATTTTTATTTTAAAGGTTAAATGACTTCCATTCTTTAGTGTGTTTTTTTAAAATTACTTTCAAAAAAAAAGAATAATTTATATATATAAGAAGTTATGGTTTTTTTATTAGAAAGTCAATAAAAAAACCTCTTTGTTTTCACAAAGAGGTTTTGATAATTTTATTTGTCATTACAATTGTAAGAAGCCATCACATAAATTAGAAACAGCTTGCTTTATTATCACTAGTGATAGTGTTTTATTTAATCAACTCATAAGAGCGTTTGATAAAGTTTGTTAACTCTTCACCATGCAATAAATTTTGAGACAACTTTGCCAAATCGAACGATTGCTTGATTAACCGTTGTTGTTTTTTAGCAGTTTTAGTATTTAAAATTTCAGAAACCAATTCGTGATTTGTATTCACCACTAAATTGTACATTTCTGGCATATTTCCCATACCCATCATTCCACCACCAGTTGCGCTCATTTCTTTCATTCTACGCATAAATTCTGGTACTGTAATTAAAAAAGGAGAAGCAGAAGAATCCATCGCTTCTAATTGTACAGTATAAGTTTCTTTAGGAATTGCCTCTTCAATAATTGGTTTTAAGGTTTCTTTTTCTTTGTCAGATAATTTAGAAATAACAGTGTCATCTTTCTTAATTATATTGTCAATATGATCAGAATCTACCCGTGTAAATTTTAATTTTTCGTTGTTACCTTCTAATTTTTGTATTAAGTGCCCAACAATTGGAGAATCTAACAGCAATACTTCATATCCTTTTGCTTTGGCATCTTGTATATAACTGTGCTGTGCTTCTTTATGAGATGCATATAAAACAATCTGATTTCCATCTTTGTCAGTTTGTACATCTTTTGTTTTTTCTAGCAATTCATCAAACGTAAAAAAGGAACCATCAACAGTTGGATACAATGCAAATGATTTCGATTTGTCAAAGAATTTATCATCAGAAAGCATTCCATATTCAATAATTACTTTGATGTCGTTCCATTTGGCTTCAAAGTCTTCACGATTATTTTTGAATAGTGACGATAATTTATCAGCTACTTTTTTGGTGATATGACCTGCAATTTTTTTAACAGCGCCGTCTGCTTGTAAATACGAACGAGAAACGTTTAGAGGAATGTCTGGAGAATCAATTACTCCTTTTAACATCTGTAAAAAATCAGGAACGATCCCTTCTACGTTGTCAGTTACAAAGACTTGATTTTGATACAACTGAATCTTGTCTTTTTGCATGTCCATATTTGGACTCAATTTTGGAAAGTATAAAATTCCGGTTAAGTTAAATGGGTAATCAACATTTAGATGAATATGAAATAAAGATTCCTCAAATTGCATTGGGTAGAGTTCTCTGTAAAACGTTTTATAATCGTCATCTTTTAAGCCTGCAGGTTTTTTTGTCCATGCCGGACTTGTATTATTAATGATGTTGTCTACAGTTTTTGTTTCTGGTTTTGCATCTTTATCAGCATCTTCCGCTAGTGGCAAGGTTTCTTCTTTTGTTCCAAACTTAATAGCCACTTGGTTAAAACGGTTGTATTTTGTAAGCAACTCATTAATTTTAGCATCTTCTAAAAACTCAGTAGAATCTTCTGCGATGTGTAAAATAATTTCAGTTCCTCTGTCAGATTTGTCATGCTTTTCTAAAGTGTATTCAGGAGAACCATCACAAGACCATTTTGCAGCAGGCTCATCTTTATAAGATTTTGTAATCAAATCTACTTTATCTGCAACCATAAAAGCAGAGTAAAATCCTAATCCGAAGTGACCAATAACACCAGAATCATTGTTTGAATCTTTGTATTTATCTAAAAACTCTTCAGCTCCAGAAAATGCAATTTGGTTGATGTATTTTTCAACCTCATCAGCAGTCATTCCCAAACCTTGATCTTTAATTGTAAGTGTTTTGTTGTCTTTGTCAATATTGATTTCAATCTTAGCATCTCCTAGTTCTACTGTAGCTTCACCAATAGAAATTAAGTGTTTAAGTTTTGTTGTTGCATCGGTTCCGTTAGAGATTAATTCACGTAAAAATATTTCGTGGTCAGAATACAAAAACTTTTTTATCAGTGGAAAAATATTTTCTACAGATACATTGATATTTCCTTTACTCATAATATTGTTTATTTTTAATTTTTACTGTCACTTAGAGTGTAGTTAAGATATTCCCAACATGAATAATTTCTTTTTGATTTTGGTTGTGTTCAATCCATAAAGAAATTAAAATTCACTCTAACTAACAAATGGTTTATTTACTCTTTCCTGTAAGTCAAAAAAAATACCAAAAGAAGAATTATGACAAACTGACATAAAAAAACGTCAATATTTTCATGTTGACGTTTCGTTCAGTTTGGCTATAGTTGTTTAGCTTTTTTATAAACACTACATTGTAAAGATATAAATAAATTTAGTAAATTTGGTTCACAAAATTTACAAACAATAAATGAGTATATAAATATGTATAATTCAAAAATAACAGGATTAGGATATTATGTTCCAGAAAATGTGGTTACTAATGATGATTTGAAACAATGGATGGATACTACTGATGAATGGATTCAGGAGAGAACTGGGATTAAAGAAAGAAGATGGATTGATCCAAAAACCGGAGATACGACGTCTGTTATGGGCGCTAAAGCTGCTAGAATTGCTATAGAAAGATCAGGACTGACAAAAGATGATATTGATTTTATTGTATTTGCAACATTAAGTCCAGACATGTATTTTCCTGGCGGCGGTGTACAGGTACAAGAATTGCTAGACATGCCAACAATTGGTGCTTTGGATGTGCGTAATCAATGTTCTGGTTTTATTTATTCGATGTCTGTAGCAGATCAATTTATTAAGACAGGTATGTACAAGAATATTTTAGTGATTGGAGCCGAAAATCATTCTGGAGGTTTGGAAAAATCAACAAGAGGAAGAAATGTTACTGTGATTTTTGGTGATGGAGCAGGAGCGTGTGTACTTTCTAGAACAGAAGAAAACGGTAAAGGCATTTTGTCTTCTCATCTACATTCAGAAGGGAAACACGCTAAAGAATTGGTTTTAGAAGGGCCAGCAACACAACGTTGGGTTCCAGAAATTTTAAAAGAAAACAATCCAGACGATATTTCTTATTACCCATATATGAATGGACAATTTGTGTTTAAACATGCTATTGGGCGTTTTTCTGAAGCGATTGTTGAAGGTTTAGAAGCCAATGGTTTGGAAAAAGAGGATATCGACATGTTAATTCCGCATCAAGCAAACTTAAGAATTGCACAATTCATTCAACGTAAATTTAGGTTAGAAGATGATAAAGTACATAATAATATCATGAAATACGGAAACACCACCGCTGCGTCTGTTATTATTGCTTTAACGGAAGCTTGGGAACTCGGAAAAATTAAAGACAATGATTTGGTGGTATTGGCTGCTTTTGGTAGTGGATTTACTTGGGGATCTGTAATTATAAGATGGTAACATTATTAATGAGAAATAAATAATAAAACTCGAAGTTTCTTGTTGGATACCTCGAGTTTTTAATTCAAATAACTATACTTGGTTTATATTATATAAATCCGCCTCCGCCTTTCTTTTCATTATTGTCTCTATTTCTTCTTCTTTTCGCTTTGTTTTTTCCTCCTCCAAACCTGTAGTTAAACCCAATATACGCTGTTCTACTTTCCCAGTTAAATTGCCCAGCTTGTGTAAATGGGTCAGTAGTTTTAAATTTAAACTTCATTCCTTGAAAAATATCATTTACTCTAAAAGAAAGACTTCCTTTTCCTTTTAATACTTTGTAACTTGCTCCTAAATTGATTAGCCACATTGGGTCTACATTAAACTGCAGGTTTTCTCCAGCTCCTCGGTACATCGCAAATAATTGAAAGCGTAGGTCTTTTGTGGCGGTAAAACTGTTGCTAATACGTGCGTTAAAAATATTACTAGTAATTTCTTTTTGAGCATCACTTATCACTCCATTTAATTTTTGTGAATAAAAATCTAAACTTGTATTTGTTCTCCACCATTTTGTAATTCTATAATTGCTAGACATTTCTAGCCCATATCTATTGTTTCCGTCAAAATTGGTGTCAGATTTAACCTGTTTAGTTCCTGTGATGTCAAGCGGGTCTTCGTATAAGACTGTTGAAATTTCATCGTTGACTTTTCTAAAGAATGTTCCAAATGTAAGAGAGCCACCTTTAATTTGTCTTGTATAATTCACTTCAAATGAATTGGTAAATTGTGGTAACAAACTCGGGTTTCCAACAGCTGTTATTAATGGAGTACTCCATTCTCTTATTGGGTTTACTTGTTCAATAGAAGGTCTATCAACTCTACGACTATAACTTACTTGATATTGGTTTTTTTCTGAAGACTTGAAGGTGAAAAAAGCCGAAGGATAAATACTAAAAATATCATCTTTGTAAGCAGCACTTTGAGCACCGTCTAAAAAAAGACCATCTACATTGTATTGCTCTAAACGAGCTCCTAACTGCATGGTTAATTTATTAAATTTATATCCGTAGTTAATGTATCCAGAGTAGATGTTTCTGTTATAAGTAAAAGAAGAATTGTTCACTCCAGCTTGTGAGGTAATAAAGCTATTTGTTGTATTATTAATACGCGCTTCAGCTCCTAATTCTATTTTTCCGTTTTTAGATACAGGATTTGTATAATCTACATTTAGAAGAGTAGTATTGCGCTTGTTTTTAAGGCTATTTGTATAATTGGTCACACTAATAAGTTCTTCAAAAGCTGTTTCTGCAGGAGAATCTGAATTTGAATATGTAGCCTCGAATTCAAGATTATGTCCTTTTTTATCAAAATCTAATTTATAGTTTGCGTTATATGTACTAGAAATACCGCCGTTTGTATTATCTCTAAATGGAGCATTCGTTACTAAAATAGTATTTTGGAAAACTTTTATTGAAGCAAGTCCTAACCCATCTCTTAAATTTTGAGTGGTGTAGAAAGACAAGGTGTTTTTGTCATTGATATAAATATCTGCACCTAATTTTACTAAGTTTGATGTGTTGTCATTTATAAAATCAAATTTTTGAGTTGATGCATTTACGCCTGTTCTGGTTACATTTCCATAATTGTGTTGTTTTCCAGCTCTATATCCGTAGTTTGTATAAAAATTTACACGACCAGTTTTATAGTTCATATTTATAGAGCCATTAAACCGGGAGTTTTCTCCATATGTAAGACCAGTACTTACAGAGCCATTAAAACCGATATTGGCGCTTTTGTTCAAAATGATATTAATAATTCCACTCATGCCTTCAGGGTTGTATTTTGCAGATGGATTGGTAATCAATTCAATACTTTTAATAGACGTTGAAGGAATTTGTTGTAGTAATTCTGCGGTGTTAATATTTGATGGTTTTCCGTCAACTAATACTCGTACATTATTGTTTCCGCGTAAACTTAAATCTCCTGTTTGGCTATCTACACTTACAGATTGAACATTGTCTAATAGCTCTGCTGCGGTTGCACCCGCTGCTGTTAAATCTTTACCTACATTGATTACTTTTCTGTCTATTTTTTGGGTAACAGTAGAAACTTCTGCACGTACCACAACTTCATTTAGCATTGTTGAATCTTCAGATAAAGAAACCGTTCCAATGTTTTGTTTTCTATTTTTAGTAGTTACAGAAATTTGCTTAGAGTACATTTTGTACCCAATAAATTGAATCTCTAAAACGCTATTTCCTTCAGGAATATTTTTGATTTTAAACATTCCATCTAAATCTGTAATGCCACCTGTTATAATTTTTTTTGCTAAATCTCTGATAACAATATTTACATAAGGAAGTGATTCTTTTGTTGCTTGATCAACTACCTTTCCCGAAATTATTCCAGGCTTTGCCAATTCGCTTTTGGAAAGTTGTGCATATGAACTTAATGTAAGAGTTAAAGAAAAAAGAAGTATAATTTTTTTCATAATTTTATGAATAAGTTGTTTTGTATTAATGCTAGATAGACGCTTCATTTATTATAATTGTTACTTGCTCTAACAGTCTTTAACATACTATTAACATTATAAAAAATGTAACTTTAGCACTTTGAACTTCTATAAAAGAAAGTAGATATTCTAATATTGTAATTAAAAAATTAAAGCCCAAAGATATTGCTGTAGTTGCTTTGAGAATAAAAAAGGTTAAAGTTAATGACGTAACTATTGAAACCGAAAAAAATGATTTTAAAAATGTTCATACAGTAACTTTTTATTTGAATCAAACATGGTAAAAAGAATATTATGATTACATTTTAAGTTTGAAACCTAACCGTGTTATTTTTAATCCTAGAACTGAAAATAATGAATTTGTAGAATTGCTTAAGCAACATCATATTTACACAGAAATTTTCTGTACTTTAGTATTGTTATCCATTAATCAATATTAGTATAAAAAACTATCTATGAAAAAACCTATTTTTAAAATAGTATTGATTAGTATTATCGGGATTTTTGTGTATGTAAATTTTTTAAAAAAAGAGAATACAACTCCTGCTCATAAAAAGAACCTAGAACAAGACAAAGAAACTCAGGATTATGAAAAAGACACTCTTTTACAGACCAAAACCTTTGTGGTTTTGGGCACAAACACATTGGTTAAACAGATAAAAATTGCAGACACGATACATTATCAAGACTTTTTTCAAATGGCCTGGTTCAATAATCAAGTAATCATATCCAATAAGCATAATTATGAAGATTTAGAGATTTATCTAAAAAGATCTTCCATCGATTTATTTAATACTTATAAAGTTCCTGTATATCAGGGAATTTTAAAGAAGCCAGATTTCACTTCAAATCCTGAATCCAAGATGTTTATTACTCGTATCCAAAAAGGATGTGAAAACGGAATTAATTTTGCGGGTCATTATACATTAATTTACTGGGGATGTGGAACTGCTTGTCAATATGGAGTACTTGTGGATCGTAAAACTGGAATTATTTACGATGGATACACGTCTTCTTTGGGTTCTGAATTTAAAAAGGAGAGTAAATATATTATTTTTAATACGGGCGATGAGGAGGAAAAAAACGCATTTATCCCTATGAATATGAACCGTAACATTCAAATTATATTAAAGGTTTGGGAAGGAAATACTTTTAAAACTGTTAAGGAATAGCAATCACTTTTCCTGCTTCTGCTAAAATCACATTTTTAAAAACAGTTTCTGCTTCTTCTTTAAAGGCTTCAATATTTTTATATCTACTAGAATAATGGCCAATAACTAATTTTTCAACTCCTGCTTCTAAAGCAATTCTAGCAGCTTGTTTTGCAGTAGCATGCATTGTTTTCTTTGCTAAATCTTCTCGATCGTTTAAAAAGGTAGTTTCGTGATATAAAAGAGTTGCATTTTTTATGACAGGAATGATGTCTGGTTTGTAACTAGTATCACTGCAAAAAGCATAGCTTTTAGTCTTGTTCGGAGCTAATGTCAAATCTATATTTTTGATAGTGTTTCCGTTTTCTAGCACAAAATCTTTGCCGTTTTTTAAATGCTGATAATCACAAGTATCGATTTCGGCGTATAAAGCAGTTTTAGTTAAATCAATTTTCCGTAAACCTTCTTTTTCTCTAAATAGAAAGCCATTTGTATATACACGATGGTGCAATGGAATGGTGTGAATAATTACTTTTTCATCTTCAAAAATTAATTCACTTTTTTTTGATATTAACTCATGAAAAATCAAAGGGTATTGAGTCCACGATTTTGATAATTTTAATTGTAGTGTTGTAATTTCTTTAATGCCTTTTGGGCCATAAATATGCAATTCTTTTTCTCTATTTAAAATGCCAAAAGTAGAAATGAGACCTATCAATCCAAAGAAATGATCGCCATGTAAATGAGAAATAAAAATATGATTGATTTTAGAAAATCCAACTTTGTATTTACGCATTTGCCGCTGTGTACCTTCTCCGCAATCAATTAAAAAATGGCGATTGTTTATTTCTAAATATTGAGAAGTTGGGTGTGCATTTACACGTGGTGTTGCAGAATGACAACCCAAGATGGTTAGTTTTAAACTCATTTAATTACAAAGCGTTTAGAAATGGATTCTTTATTGCTTTTGATGGTGTAAAAATACATTCCGGATTTTAAATTGTTTTTGTAGAGCGGAATGCTGTTTTTCCCTTTTTTTGAGAGATAGCTCTTCTTTAAAATGGTTTTTCCTAACACATTTTTTACAATAAGGAAGATCGGTTGTTTTTTTGCCGATTCAAACTGTATGGTTGTTTGAAATGCAAACGGATTTGGTACTGCAGAAAGTTTTACCAATGTTTTTTGAGAAAAACTAGCAGTGATAATAAATAAAAAAGAAAGTAAAAGTAATTTTCTTACCATTCAATATTTTTTATGGGTAGTTGCTTAAAACCCTAAATCGCGTTCTATTGTTTCCATTTCTAAAAGATCAATAGCTTCCTCTAGTGTAGGAACAATATTAAAAGTTTCTGGAAAAGCATCAACATCAATTCTAGTACAAATCACTACAAAAGATGTGCCTTTTTTTTTGTGAATATCAGCAAAACTTAAAAATAGGGCAATTTGCTCTACAGATGTGTTAAGGTTTTCAGAAAGTTTAATAATTAAATGCTCATTTTCAAGATTAGAATGATTAGAATTAAAAGAATTAAAAAAATCTACAAATAGTTTTTCATCCGAAGAAAGCAAGGTGTAAAGAGTGGTTTTTTCTGTTTTCATGATATTTAATAATAGATGTTTTTAGAAAAATATTTTCAAGCTTTTAGCACCTTTACCTTTTTATTTGCTGTGCTAATAAATAAATCACAGCCATTCTAATTGCAACCCCATTTTCTACCTGATTTAAAATAATAGATTGATTACTGTCTGCAACTTCACTTGTAATTTCTACACCCCTATTTATTGGTCCAGGGTGCATAATCACAATTTTTTTATTAAGGCTGTTTAATAATTCTTGATTGATACCGAATAACTGAGTGTATTCTCTTGTTGATGGGAAATAATTAATTTCCATACGTTCGTTTTGTACACGTAATACATTGGCAACATCACACCATTCTAAGGCATTTTTAAGGTTGTTTTCTACAGTTACTCCTAAACTTGTAATATGCTTTGGAATTAGAGTTGTTGGACCGCAAACTTTCACTTTCGCACCTTGTAATTGCAACGCAAAAATGTTTGACAATGCGACTCTAGAGTGTAAAATATCTCCGATAATCACCACTTTTTTCCCTTTTACTGTACTGAGTTTTTCTCTAATAGAATAAGAATCTAATAAAGCTTGTGTTGGGTGTTCATGAGTTCCATCACCTGCATTTATGATTTTAGCATCTATATGTTTGGATAGAAAAACTCCAGCACCAACATTTGGGTGACGCATCACAACAATATCTACTTTCATAGATAAGATATTGTTAACAGTATCTATAAGTGTTTCTCCTTTTTTTACAGAAGATTGACTGGCAGAAAAATTAAGAATATCTGCAGAAAGTCTTTTTTCGGCAATTTCGAATGATAGTTTTGTTCGAGTGCTGTTTTCATAAAACAAATTTGCAACAGTAATATCTCTTAATGAAGGTACTTTTTTAATAGGCCTATTGATGACTTCCTTAAAATGATCGGCAGTTTCAAAAATAAGATCAATATCGTTCTTATTTAGATCTTTTATGCCTAGTAAATGGTTTACACTTAAATGCTTCATTTTATGAATTGTGTTCTAAATAAACAGCGTCTTTGTTATGTATTTCTTTCCAACAAACTTTTACTTTTTCTTGGTTAATTGCATCTACTTGTCTTCCTTTATAATTGGGTTGTATTGGTAAATGTCTGCTAAATCGTCTGTCAATTAACACTAGTAATTCTACTAGTTTTGGTCTTCCAAAATCTTGGATAGCTGACAATCCAGAACGAATACTTCTTCCAGAAAATAACACATCATCAATTAAGATAACATTTTTATCTTCTATCAAAAAATCAATGGTTGTATTTGTTGCTTCTAATGGCTCATTTCTACGTCTAAAATCATCTCTATAAAAAGTGATGTCTAATAAACCTAGTTTTAAATCTTTAATTTGATATTCATTGCTAAGAATCTCTTTGAGTCGATTTGCTAAAAAAGCACCTCTTGGTTGTAAGCCAATTAATACGGTATTTGAAAAATCGTTGTGGTTTTCGATAAGCTGACAAGCTAGTCGATGTAAGATAATTTCAATTTCTTTCGAGTTTAATAGAATTTTCGAGCTCATAAGAAAAACGTCCAAATTTGATTTTGGCTACAACTAGTTAAAACTAGTAATTAATGGTACGCAAAATTAGTGTAAATAATAAGATTCGCAAAACTTTAGCGAATCGCATTTTAGAAACAATCTCTTTTGTTAATTAAATTGTTAAAAAGAAAACAAAAAGTAATAACAAAGAAATGAGACTTACAGTACCTTTAATCTATGGGAATTTTTCAATAAGTAGCATTGAGATTACAGTTATAATAGTCATTGCCGAGTATAAGGTCGTCTAAGAACGGATTGTAAGATTGCGCACTTTTCATTAAAAAAATAAGAGCCTATGTCATTATCAAAATTTGAGTCGATGCTAAAGACCAATAATGTGTATTTTTTTGATTCGGTAGAATTTGAAGAGATTATACAGTATTATTTAGATAATGGAAAACACTCTTTAGCAAATAAAGCAGTAAAATTAGGATTGGAACAACATCCAACATCTGTAGTCTTAAAACTATTAAAAATTGAGTTATTAATTTTTGAAGATAAGCTACAAAAAGCGACCAATCTTTTAATAGAGTTAGATTCCGTAGAGCCTAATAATCCTGAAGTTTTTATCCAAAAAGCAACAATTTATTCAAAATCTAATAAGCATGAAGAAGCCATTTTAATACTAAGAAAAACACTTTCTTTTATTGATGAGCCAATAGATATTTGGTCTATGATCGGCATGGAATATTTGTATTTAGATGACTTTGAAAATGCACGGTTAAATTTTGCCAATTGTATAGATGTAGATTATGAGGATTACTCCTCTCTCTATAATATTATGTATTGTTTTGATATGGAGAGCAAACACGAAGAGGCTATTTTGTATTTAAACCAATATATTGATGCAAACCCATATTGTGAAGTAGCATGGCATCAATTAGGGAGACAGTTCTATGTGTTAAATAGATTTGAGGAAGCGTTAACCTCTTTTGATTATTCCGTATTAATTGACGAATCTTTTATCGGCGGATATTTGGAAAAAGCCAAAACTTTAGAAGAACTAGAAAGGTACCAAGAGGCTATTGAAAACTACTTGGTGACGCTTGAATTAGATGATGCTACGGCGTTTGTTTATGTACGAATTGGCGAATGTTATGAGAAATTAAAAGAGCTAGAAAAGGCGATTAAGTATTACAAAAAAGCGGTACACGAAGATCCGTTATTAGACAAAGCATGGTTGCTGTTAACGAATTTATATCAACAGCAAAACGATCCTCAAAAAGCCTTGTATTATATTACCAAAGCATTGCATATTGATGAAAATAACCCTTTGTATTGGAGAACTTATGCCGAGATTAATTTAAAACTGAATTTGTTTGAAGAAACAGTTAAGGCATTTCATAAATGCATCGAGTTAGAAGATGTTTCTATAGAAATTTATGTAGGTTTAGCAGATGTTTTGTTGTTTTTAGGCGAGTTTGATGATGCATTACAAATAATTGTGAAAGCAAAAAATACGTATCAACATTTTGCAGAAATTGAATACAGACTTTGTGGCTTGTTTATGCTTACTCATCAAGAAAAAAACAGTCTGTTACATTTAAAAAATGGACTAGCTATAGATGCTGGCTACCGTCAAATTGCAAAAGAAATATATCCAACAGTTTTTGATAATATCCACGTTCAAAAAATTATTTACGATTTTTTGAACGTGGATTTATAGTAGATTAATTGATTAATTTTGAACTTGAGGAGGAATCGGAAGCCCTTTGTAACTATTTAACAGAATTGCAATTCCAACTGTACCAGCAGCTATACCGCTAGCTAAAACCAAAACTGATATTTTTTTTCTTTTTATTGATTGAATTTTGTTAACAGGAAATTTAACAACTGCTCCATTGATTTTTACTAAAATAGTATCGGAGAAAGAACTAACATACCGAGCTTCAGTTTTTTTGCCACTATTTTTATGTGCTATAATATAGTTTTTTCCTACTTTCATATTGTTAAAAGTCGTGGACTTGTATGTATAACAACTTTGCAATAAAAATAAAGATGCAGTAATAATGAGTGCTTTCTTCATAAAATAAATTTGTTTTTTTAATGGTTAAAAACCAATATTATACCTATAAATTAGTTCTACAACTAATATTAATTATATGTTACAAATGTAATTAATAATTTGGCATTTTAAAGATAATTTCCCATTTTCCTGTATCTTCGTTTTTATTTAAAAATAAGCAAATATGAGTAGGTCTGTAAAAGATTTTATAATCATTGGGTTAAAGGGTATGGCTATGGGAGCAGCAGATGTTATACCAGGAGTTTCTGGTGGAACAATCGCTTTTATATCTGGAATTTACGAAGAATTGATAAGTTCAATTAGCAACGTGAAATTAAGTTTATTAAAAACACTAAAAACACAAGGATTTAAAGTTGCTTGGAAACAGTTGAATGGTGATTTTTTGTTAGCATTGTTTTTAGGAGTTGTGGTTAGTATTGTTTCTTTTGCTAAATTGATTGCCTGGCTGCTAGAAAACGAGCCAATTCCTCTTTGGTCATTTTTTTTCGGATTGGTTTTAGCTAGTGTAGTTTACATAGGGAAACAAATTGAAAAATGGAATTTAATTTCAATTCTGTTTATCATCTTAGGGTTAATTTTTGGCTATATCATTACAATTATACCGTCAGTATCTTCACAAGATTCTCATTTATTATTTTTGTTTTTTGCAGGAGCAATTGCTTCTTGCGCGATGATATTGCCAGGTATTTCAGGATCATATATATTATTATTGATGGGAGCTTACGCTACAGTAATAGCTGCATTAACAGAAAAAAACCTTACAATTATAGCTGTTGTAGGTGCTGGAGTTGTAGTTGGTTTATTATCTTTTTCTAAAATTTTAAAATGGTTATTTTCTAGATTTCATAATCAAATGCTAGCGGTTTTGATAGGAATTATGTTAGGGTCAATCAATAAAATATGGCCTTGGAAAGTTACAATATCAACATATATAGATAGACATGGAGAAATGAAGCCTCTTTTAGAGAAAAGTGTTTTGCCAGGTTCCTATGAAGGAGATCCACAATTATTGTTTGCAATACTATTAACAATAATTGGTTTTGGATTAATTTTACTCTTAGAAAAATTTGCTGTTAAAAAATAACTAATATCAAAATATTAATTATAGACGCTTATTAATAGATTCATGAAAGAAGAACGTACATTCCTTAAAAAACTAAATCTTTTTTTAAAAGGATTGGCAATGGGTGCTGCAAATAAAGTTCCTGGAGTTTCTGGCGGCACGGTTTCTTTTGTATTAAGTTTTTATGAAGAAATGATTTATTCTTTTCAAAAAATAAATTTAAAAGCATTCAAACTATTAATAAATGGGCGGTTTAAAAGTTTTTATAAATATGTAAATGGGCAATTTTTACTCTTAATTATGGGTGGAAGCATGTTTAGTTATTTTAGTATTTCGTTAGTTTTAGATTATTTTTTACAGAATTATGAGCTGTATGTTTGGAGTTGGTTTTTCGGAATGATTATCGGTTCAGTGTTTTATATTTATAAAGATTTTGGAGATTGGGATTTTAAAAACACGATATCATTTATTATCGGAATTTCTGTTGGAGTTGGAATTAGTTTTATGACACCAGCACAAGAAAATGATAATTTATGGTTTGTTTTTTTATGTGGAATTATTGGCGTTTCAGGGATGACATTACCAGGTTTATCTGGCTCGTTTATATTAATTTTATTGGGTAATTATGTTTTGTTATTGGTAGATTCTGTAAACGGTTTATTTATGGTTGTTACAGGATTGTTGACAGGTAATTATGAAGTATTAGAGATCCCAGAGAACATAAGATATTTAAAAATAATAGCTATTTTTACAGCTGGATCTTCTTTCGGTTTGGTGTCAATTTCTCATATTTTAGGATATGTTTTAAAAAGATGGCATCAAATTGTTACAGCAATAATTATTGGTTTTATTACGGGCTCTTTAGGTATTGTTTGGCCATGGAAACGTAAAGTTTTTACAGAACTTAATGGCGAGTTTTTATTAGATGGAAAAGGAAATAAAATTGTTCAGAATTTTGAAAGGTTTTTACCAGATTTTTCTTATTCAGAAACATGGTTTGCCTTTTTTTATAGTATTGTTGGTATTGCCATTATTTTAGGGATAGATTATTATGAAAAAAGAAAAAATGCCAGTTGAAAAAAAGATATTCGGTTTGCTTGGAAAGGATATTTCGTATTCTTTTTCTAGTGAGTATTTTAAAAAAAAATTTAAAAACTTACAATTAGAAAATCATGAATATCATAACTTTGATATTCAAAAAATAGAAGACTTTTTAAGAATACTTTCAAAAAATAAAAAACAATTAAAAGGAATGAATGTAACCATTCCATACAAGCAATCTATTGTTGATTATTTAGACGAAATTGATGCTGAAGCCATAGAAATTGGTGCTGTGAATACAATAGTTTTTTCTAAAGAAAAAAAACTAAAAGGATATAATACAGATGTTTATGGGTTTAAAAAATCTTTAGAACCTTTGTTGGAAATACAGCACGATAAAGCTCTGATACTTGGCACCGGAGGAGCATCAAAAGCAATTGCATTTGTTTTGGACAAACTAAAAATTAATTTCCTTCACGTTTCTAGAAACCCGAAGAATGCGAAAGAAATTTCGTACAAGAATTTAGATGAGACTAAGATGAAACAATGTCAGTTAATTATAAATTGTACGCCTTTAGGAACCTTCCCAAAAACCGAAAAATGTCCAGACATTCCATATCAATTTATAGAAGAGACTCATCTGCTTTATGATGTAATTTACAATCCTAGCATTACTGCTTTTTTAGAAAAAGGAAAACAGCAGGGAGCAAACATAAAAAACGGATTGGAAATGCTTCAATTACAAGCAGAAAAATCTTGGCAAATATGGAATCGTTAATTTTTGCCTAAAAAAAAAATATTTTTTTGATGTTCTGTAAGACATCCCTATCTTTAGAGACTTAATATTAGGAACCTTAAACATTATAAGATGTTAGATAATAGTGCAGATAAACCAGAAGATCAAATTAACGAAAATCTAGAAGTAAAAAGTGTTGAAGAAATAACTATGGATGTTGTAGAAGAGGGAATTGAAAAAACTGTTGATGATGTAGTTATTAAGAAAGAAGATGAGCAGTTATCTGTCGAAGAAGTTGTTAAGCCTACAGAAAATGTTGACCCTGTTGATAATGAAGCTGTGTCAGAAATAGAGAATAAAGTAGCAGAAGCTGCAGAAAAATCTGCCGAAAAGAACACCATTTCAATGCCAGAATACGATAAAATGGAATTGGAAGTTTTGGTAAAAGAATTACAAAAATTATTAAAAGAATATCAAGTACAACAATTAAAAGCAAATGTTGATGCTATTAAAAATGCATTTAATGCAAAATTTGGAGCATTATTAGCTGAAAAGAAAGCCTCTTTTTTAGAAGAAGGAGGAAACTCTATAGATTTTCAATATTCAAACCCTATAAAAACGACCTATAATGAATTGCTTTCTGAGTATAAAATCAAAAGAGATACATATTATTCAGGATTAGATCAGCAATTAAAAGCAAACTTAGAAAAACGTCATAGTGTAATTAATGAGTTAAAAGAACTGATTAGTAATGCAGATACAAAAACCATGTATAAGGTCTTTAAAAGTTTGCAAACTAGATGGAGAGAAATAGGACCTGTTCCTAGAGACAAATACAATGATACATGGAGAAACTACCAGCATCATGTTGAGCGTTTCTACGATTTATTGCATTTAAGTAACGATTTTAGAGATTTAGATTTTAAGCATAATTTAGAAGAAAAGCTAAAGTTAATTGAAAGAGTAAAAGCGTTAGCAGAAAGAGAAGATATTAATGAAATGTTTAAAGAATTACAAGAATTTCATAAGCTTTGGAAAGAAGATATAGGACCAGTTTCTAAAGAATATCGTGAAGATATTTGGAAAAAATTTAGTGCTGCAAGTAAAAAAATTCATGACAAAAGACATCTGTATTACAAAGAATTACGTTCACAATATCAAGGGATTATCGACAAAAAAAGAGCTGTTGCTGTTGCAATAGCAGCCTTTGATACTTCTTCAAATAAAAAACATAGCGATTGGCAAAAAAGTATTAAAGTGATTGAAGCATTGCGACAAGAATACTTTAATGCAGGAAAATTACCTTATTCTAAAAGTGAAGAGGTTTGGCAAGAATTTAAAGAAGCAACAAAGAAATTTAACCACTCGAAAAACCTTTTTTATAAAACAGAAAAAAGCGTACAACAAGCAAATTTAGATAAGAAAAATGCGTTGATTACTCATGCAGAGTCCCTAAAAGATAGTGACGATTTTGAAACCGTTACTAATACCATGAAGAAAATTCAATCTGATTGGAAGAAAATAGGACATGTACCAAGAAAATTTTCTGATGATATTTGGAAAAAATTCAAATCAGCGTGTAATCACTATTTTGATAGATTACATAGTAATCAAGGTGAGGTTAATAAGGAACAGCTTGCTTTTGTAGAAGAAAAGAAAGCTTTTTTAGAAGAGATAAAGGGAATGGAAAAAGTTTCTTTGGAACGTGTGAAAGAAGCTATTAAAAAGTGGAAGGACTTAGGTGTTTTGCCTAAAAGCGAAAAGTATTTAGACACTAAGTTTTCTAAAACGATAGATGTGTTATTAGGTACTTTGTCTTTAAGTAAAGAAGAAATTATATTATTAAAATTTAAAAATTTAGTTGATGGTTATGCCGATCAAAAAAATGTATATAAGTTGAATTCTGAATTGCAATTTATTAGAAAAAAAGTAGATGAATTTAGTAAGGAAATACAACAACTAGAAAATAATTTGAGTTTCTTTTCAAACGCAAGCGAAGACAACCCGTTAGTTAAAAATGTTCTAAAAAACATTAGCAAGTATAAAGAAGATATGAAAATATGGAAACAGAAACTTGACTATCTTAGAAAGTTGGATTATTAATAGGTTGAATAATAAGCATAAAAAAACTCGTCTTGAATTTCAAAACGAGTTTTTTTTATGTGATAAAAATAAAATCTTAAGAAAATAACTTATCAATTTTAGTTTTTTCTTCTGCAGCTAAAACAGAATCTACTAAGATTCTTCCACTATATTCATCAATTGTAATTTTTTTACGATTTCCAATTTCAACTTGAACTTGTGGAGGAATAGTAAAGAAAGATCCGCCTGAAGCACCTCTTTCAATTGATACTACAGCCAAACCGTTTTTCACTTTTTTTCTAATTCTTTTGTATGCAGATAGTAAGTGCTCGTCAATTGATTTAGAGAATTCTATGGACTTTTTATCTAACATTTTTTGATCCTTTTCAGTTTCCTTTAAAATGTCATTTAATTCTGCTTTTTTATGTTTTAAATGAGTTTCTTGCTTTTCTAATTTTTCTTTAGTAGCATTAATGATTTCATTTTTTTGTTCTATTTTAACCAAGTATTCATTGATTCGCTTTTCTGCTAATTGAATTTCTAAATCTTGGTATTCAATTTCTTTAGTTAAAGAATCAAATTCTCTATTGTTTCTAACTTTCTTTTGTTGTTCATCATATTTTTTAGCCAATGACTTAGATTCTTCTATCAATAGTTTCTTATTACTAATTTCTGTTTCTAAATTCGAAATGTCTTCAGCAAAATTTGATAGCCTTGTGTTTAAACCTGCAATTTCATCTTCTAAATCTTCAACCTCTAAAGGTAGTTCTCCACTAACATTTTTAATTTCGTCAATTCTAGAATCAATTAATTGTAAGTCATATAACGCTCTTAATTTGTCTTCTACAGTAACCTCTTTCTTCTTTGCCATGATTTAAATGTAATAAATTGGATTTGTACTTTTTTCTGATAAAATGACTGCAAAATTAGTGAATTTTTTTGTAAGATACTCAACTAAAAGATTTTTTGTGAATTGCTCACTTTCATAATGCCCAATATCAGTTAAAAGAATCTTTTTTTCAGCTTTAAAAAAATCGTGATACTTAAAATCTGAACTAATATAGGCATCTGCGTCTAAGGCAATTGCGCTTTCAATAGCAAAACTTCCAGAACCACCTAATACAGCTACTTTTTTTATTGATTTCCCTAATAATTCTGAATGTCGAATACATTCGGTTTTCATGGTAGATTTTATAAATTTTAAAAAAGTTGCTTCATTCATTTCAATTTCTAATTCGCCAATCATTCCCATTCCAATTGTTTCATGAGTATTGAGGCTCGATTTCGGAATTAATATTTGTGTATTTTTTAAACCTAAAACTTCACAAATTTTTCCACTAACACCTTCTTTAATGTTGTCTAAAGCTGTATGAATTGCATAAATAGCAATATTATTTTTAATTGCTTTTAAAATAGCACGTTCTACATACGTGTTGCCATTTAATTTTTTTAATCCATTAAAAATAATTGGGTGAAAACTTACAATTAAATTGCAATTTTTAGCAATCGCTTCATCTACCGTTTCTTCTATACTATCTAGAGTTACTAAGATTCCGGAGACTTTGGTTTCATAATTGCCAACTAACAAACCAACATTATCAAAATCTTCTGCATAAGAAAGTGGTGCTAACTCTTCTAAATAATCAGTTACATTTTGTATTTTCATTAAATCTAAATTTAACAATTAATTCGTGTAACTTTCTCTAAAAAGAAAATTATAACGAGAACCAAAGTTAAGATTTTTAATTACTTTAGTACTAATGAAATTTATTCGATTTTTATTATTTCCATTTTCTATTATATATAGTATTGTAACAACTGTTCGTAATTACTTTTTCGATATTGGTTTGTTTAGATCAACATTTTTTAAAAAACCAATTATTGTAGTTGGTAATTTATCAGTAGGAGGAACAGGGAAAACACCGCAAATTGAATATCTTATAAAGCTACTCGATCAGCATTCATTGGCCGTTTTAAGTAGAGGTTATGGAAGAAAAACCAAAGGATTTATACTTCTTGATGATTCTAAAAATGCTCTTGAAGTAGGAGATGAACCGTTGCAATTTTTTAAGAAATTTAAAAATATAACAGTTGCTGTTGATGAAAACAGAGTTCATGGAATTCAACAATTACAAACTTCAGAAGTAGTTTTGCTTGATGACGCTTTTCAGCATAGAAAAGTAAAAGCTGGTTTTTATGTGTTATTGACAAAATATAATGAGTTGTTTTCGAACGATTTTGTATTACCTACAGGAAATTTAAGAGAACGAAGAATTGGCGTAAAACGCGCAAATGTTGTTGTAGTTACAAAGTGCCCAAATACAATTGATGCTTTTGAAAAAAAAGCAATTCAACAATTAATAGGAAGGTATTTTAATGGGCCAATTTTCTTCTCAACGATACAATATTCTGATGTTTTGATCTCTAATAATAATACTGAAATTAAAACATCTGATTTATCTAAATATGAAGTTTTATTGATAACCGGAATTGCAAATCCGAAGCCATTAGAAACGCATTTATCAGCATTAAATTGTAGATTTAAACACGCAAAGTTCTCAGATCATCATCAATTTACAGAAAAAGAAATTGCAGATTTAAAAGAACAATTTACTGCGCTAACATCTAAAAATAAAATCATTCTAACTACCGAAAAAGATTTTGTACGCCTGTCTAATCAATTAGAAAACTTGTATTATTTACCAATACAAACAAAGTTTTTAGAAGATCAAGAAAAGTTTAATTTGCTAATTACAAACTATGTAAAAGAAAATTTATAGTTTATTGCGATATAGACTTTTTATAATTCCGTCTGCCAAACCAATTTTTGGAACATAAATTTTTCTGGCTCCGCTCCATTTCATTGCAGATAAATAAATTTTTGTTGCTGGAATAATTACATCTGCTCTATCTGGATTTAAGCTCAATTCAGAAATACGATCATCAAAACTCATCTTTTTTAAGAATTGATATTGCGCATTTAAATAGATATAAGAAATAGGTTTTCCGATAGTTCTTCCAGACATTTTAAACAATTTGTTAATGTTTCCTCCTGAACCAATTAAAGACAGTTTTTTTAGATCTTTAGTGTTAGTTTCAATCCATTTTTGCACCTCTTTAAAAACAACTTTATTTTCTGCTTTGGTGTTGTTTATCAAACGAACAGTTCCCATTTTAAAGGACTTGCTGTTAATAATTTTTCCTTTAGAGAAGATTGTAAATTCAGTACTTCCGCCACCAACATCAACATATAAATACGAAGCGTCACTTTCTATCAATTCATTTAAATCTGTAGAAGAAATAATTGCCGCTTCTTTTTTACCATCAATAATGTCTATTTTTACATCTGTTTTTTCGAGAATTGTTTTGACGATTTCCATTCCGTTTCCCGCCTCTCTTACAGCAGAAGTTGCACATGCTTTGTATTTTTTTACATTATTAATTTTCATTAATAATTTAAAAGCTTCCATAGCGTCAATCATCCGTTGGGTATTTTCTGGAGTAATTTTTCCAGTCACAAAAGTATCTGCTCCTAAACGAATTGGTACACGAACCAAAGAAGATTTTCTAAATTGTGGTTCTTTCCCTTTTTCTACAATAACATTTGCAATTAGTAAACGAATGGCATTTGAACCAATATCAATTGCAGCATATTTTTTAATTTCTATCAAGCGTACTTTTTTTATTTATGATTTTTAGGGAACTCAATTAATACTGTTGTTCCTTTTTTTATGCTTTTCCAATGTTCAGTAGCAAACTCAATTCCAATAATACCACAAGTTGGTACGTGTGCAATTGGCTTGCTTCCGTATTTATTTACAAAGGTGTTAATACCATGGTCATGACTAAAAATAATAGCAGAATTAAAACTATCATCTAGTGCCTTTATGGTTTTAACCAAGTAACCATCACTAAAGCTGTATAATTGACGTTTTATCTTAAGATTTGCCATTGGATAGCTAAAGTTTTCACAAAAAATAATTGATGTGTGTAATGCTCTATTAGCACTGCTGGTTAAAAAAACATCAGGTTTGTTAATTGTTTCAGCTAAGTAATTAGAGATTAAATGTGCGTCTTTAATGCCACGTTTTTTTAACGGTCTATCAATATCTGCAATGCCATCATATTCCCAAGACGATTTTGCGTGACGAACAATATAGAGTGTTTTCATTCTAAAGTTTGATAAAGTAAATATAGAAAATTATGGTGCTAATCGTTCTATTTTCCAAGAAAAATCTTTTTGCAATGTGTATCGAATTCTATCGTGCATTCTATTAGGTCTTCCTTGCCAAAACTCTATAGAAATAGGTTTTACTAAAAATCCACCCCAATGTTTAGGTCTAGGAATTTCTTGCTGTTCGTATTTTTGTTCAAAAGACTTTAATGCGTTATCTAAAGTTTCTCTAGAAGATACAACTTCACTTTGATTTGAAGCCCATGAGCCAAGTTTACTTCCATCAGGACGTGATTCAAAATAACCATCTGATAAGTTTTCTGCTAGTTTTTCTGCATTTCCTTTGATGATGATTTGTTGTTCTAAACCTGCCCAAAAAAAAGAAATACAAATATGGTTGTTTGCTAAAATTGCTTTCCCTTTTTCAGAATTATAATTGGTATAAAAGATAAAACCTTCCCAAGTAAATTTCTTTAATAATACAACTCTACTTTTAGGAAATCCGTCTAAACCAATGGACGAAACAGTCATTGCATTAGATTCGTCAACCATTTCTGAAGCATCAGCATTTAAAAACCATTGATGAAATAATTCTATCGGGTTTTCTGGGCAATTACCTTTTAATAATTCTTGTTTTTCGTATGATTTACGATGGTTGCTTAAGTCGTGAGTCATTAGTTTAATTTACAAAGTAAAAATACAAATGTTTTCTGTGTGAAAAAGAGATTATGTTCTTTTTTATAATCCAGCTTTATATAATGGATGTATTTTTACAGTTAAAATGATATCTAATCCTTTTTAGGTAGCAACTCATTTACTAACAAAAATTTGGAAATCAATTTATCTGTTGCACTATTTTTTCTTCAATAACTTCGTTTTGTGATGACCAATATATGGGGCTAAATATGTAATTAATCCAACAGGTTCAAAAAGTAACTACTTTCACCATTTTTATCCACTTACTTTTCACCCACATAAAAACCTAAGAATCCAAATAAAACTCCTTTCTTTTTGATAAATTGAATTATCTAGTAAATCCATTAAAGTACCCAAAAACTTTAGCTCCTAATCCTTTTACAGCTTCTGATGCTTTTGAATTAAGATTCCCAAAAACTTCGAATCGAGTAATATCGCTATGCTCTAAAAGCTCAGGTAAAATGCTTCCTACATTTTGGAGATGAGTTAATAATGATTCTGAACTTAATTGCCATTCTGCTGTATAACACTTTGATTCATCATTGTTAAAATACCATTGATATCCTTTCATACCAGGCTCACTATCTTGCACCAATTTAATAGCTTTGTTAGCTATGTCTTTGAAGATTTTTAGTCCTCCTGGTTTAATCGTCCACTCTACAGTGTATTGAATTTCATTTGTCATAATTAATAGTTTTTATTGGTGATAAATTCCTTTTTAAGTTATATTTACTTTTTCATAATACCTTTACTAAGGTAGTGAAAGTATAGAAAAAAAAATATAAGCAAACTAAATAGTTACTTTAAATTTTCTAAAACAGCTAAAAGTAGTTTTGGAGATATTCTTTTTTTATAATTTGGTGAAATATATTCAAATAAGATTTCACCTTTTTTGTTTAAAACGAGTACGGTTGGTACAGGCAAAACCTTTGTAGTTTCTCCAATTGTTTTCTTAGAAATATAATTCATAGTTCTTGGTGCTGCGTTAAAAGCAATACCCATTTTTTTTATAATCGTGCCATTTGGATCTGAATATAATTTGTAATTTACTTTATCTTTGGTAGTTGTTGGGGTAAGATTTCTATAGTCATCTGGACTTACCGCAATAATCTGATACCCTAATTTGATGATGTCTCTCTCAGAAGTTGCTAAACCCGACAATTGCAAATTGCAATATGGACACCAACCCCCACGATAAAAAACCAACACCGTTTTAGCGGTTTTTATTTCATCATTTAGATAAATGGTTTCTCCTTTTGCATTAATTAAACTTGCTTCAGGTATTTTTTCTCCAATTAATAAAGGAGAAATATCTTTTGGATTATCAGGTGTTTGTGCAGAAGCAGAGAAGAGTTGTATTAGTGTAAAAAAAAGAGCAAGTGTAATATATTTCGTAGAATTCATATTGGTGTTCTTTAGTTTTTCAATAATTATATTTAGTGAACACATAAAGTTACCATAATTTTTTCAATTTACGGTATTTAAGTGTTTTGCAACAAATACACCAATGCTTGCACAAGCTTGGAGTAAGTATCCACCAGTTGGAGCGTCCCAATTAATCATTTCACCAATACAAAATTGATTTGAGAGGTTTTTTAGTTCAAAGCTTTTTGTGATTGCATTTAATTCAATTCCGCCAACAGTAGAAATTGATTCGTCTAATTTTGCAGTGTTTGTAATTTCTAATGGAAATTTTTTAATGAATTTTGCTAACGATTTTGGATTTAAATACACTTCTTTAGAAAGGTATGTTTTTAAGAGGTCGATTTGTGTTGTACTTAACTTGAGTTCTTTTTTTAATGTTGCAGTCGTGTTTTTCTGTATTGCTGATTTGATTTTTGAAAGCACATTTTCTAAAGTTAACGTAGGTTTAAAGTCAATAAAAATTGTTGCTTTTGAATTTGAATGTAATTCTTCTCTAATTTGCGGACTCAATCCGTAAATGGCATTTCCTTCTAATCCAAATTTTGTGATAACAGCTTCCCCTTTTTGTGTAACATTTTGACAAGAAATGGCAATGTTTTTTAATGGACTTCCTTCATTTTTATTGATAAAATCTGATTCCCAATTTACTTGATATGCACAGTTAGAGGCTAAAAATGGTGTTGTGTTGATTCCCTTTTTAGCAAAGGTGTTGAGCCAATTACCATCAGAACCTGTAATTTTCCAACTTCCGCCACCCAAAGAAAAAACGGTGTAATCTGATTGAATCGAATTGTTATTAATAATCGGATTGTTATCAATGTCCCAATCAGTAAAAGTTTGTTCGTATTTAATTATAGTTCCTTTTTTCTTTAAAAAATCAAGTATTGCATTTAGTACTTCAATCGGTTTAATTCCTTCTTTTGGATAGACTCTTTTGCTGCTTCCGATATAGGTTGAAATTCCAATTTGAGCTAACCAATTTCTAAAGTCTGTATTCGTAAAATTCAGTAACGCTTCTTCTAAAAAATCAGAAGGCGTATAACGTTTTATCAATTGTTCAATCGGTTCTGAATGTGTGAGATTAAAACCACCTTTACCAGCTACTAAGAATTTACGTCCAGCCGTTTTATTTTTTTCATAAATAGTAGTAGTAAACTTCGTGGCGTCTAAAAATGCAGCCAATAAAAATGCTGAAGGTCCTCCGCCAATAATGGAAATTGTTTTTTTCATATTTCAAGACGGGTCAGAGGTTTCGCTAACGGTTGGGCTATGGTTTCGTTGTGGAAGTGTCCGCGAAGACTATTCCGAGAAAACCAAGCCATCATTGCAAGATAAGAATTTCCATTTTGGAAATTCCGCCGCAATGAATTATAGCCGTTGTTAGCCTCAGTTTTTTGTTTTTCTGAATGTCAAACTCATTCTTCCGTTTTCAGTATCAGATTTTGGAATTGAGTGTTGCCATTCGTCTTGTAATTTATTTGTCATATATATGAACGAACCTGAAGGAAGTTCAAAATCTTTTATTATTTCACGATTTTCAATATTTCTAAACCTTAATATTCTGGTTTCTCCAATTGAAACTATTCCAACTCCTGTATTTTCGTCTAAAATATCAGTTTGGTCTGAGTGAAATCCCATTTTAGATTTGCCATCCAAATAATAATTAATCAAGCAATTATTCGGTTTAAAATTCAGTGTGTTATTTATCTTTTCAATTATTTCATTCAATTCAACAGTAAACTCTTGAAAAGGATAACTAATTTGAGAATAATTATATGCTTTTCCGTAACTCCCTGTTTTGCGAGCAGACATTCTCTCGTCCCATTCAACGTTGTTTTTTAAACGATCAAACAATTCGGTTGGATTGTCAATATAATTTTTTATGAATGTTATTCCGTTCATTTTTTCTAATTGTGGCAAACGGTCTCGTGTATGATTGCGTTGCGTGTTTCAAGCACTAAAGTTAGTAAATAAATCACAGATAGAAAGTCCGAGAGGGTTTTCATAAATAGGCTAGAACTAGCAATTTTTTATATACATCTTAATTTTGTCTTTTAATACATTTGATTATAAATCAGAAAGAATAAAAGAGTTGTTTTTTAGCTCAGTTCTTCTTAAACAACCACAATCCAATAAATGTAATCATTCCATTGACTAATAATAAGGCAAAACCAAAGTCAAAACTTAAATAAGTCAGAGAAAGATAACTCGCCAAATAAGTTAGTATTGGAGAAGACAAACAGATAAATGGTACAGCTTTGTCTTCTACATTCAGTTTTGTAAACAAACCAAATGCATACAAACCTAATAAAGGTCCGTAGGTATAATTTGCAAACGTAAATATTTTAGCAATTACACTTGCATCTGCAATAAAGTATTTAAAAACTAAAATAGTAGCAATTAATACAAAAGAGAAAAGAACATGAATTTTCTTTCTAATTTTTTCTTGTTCTGCTACAGATTTTTTTTTGTCGATTTCTAATATATCAATACTAAAAGAAGTGGTTAATGATGTTAATGCAGAATCTGCGCTAGAATATGCTGCGGCAATCAAACCTAATAAAAAGAACATGGCAGTTGCTAATCCCAATGTTCCTTTGGTGGCAATAATCGGAAATAATTCATCTTTATGTGCATCAATTCCGTTGCGTTGTGCATAATCTGTTAATAAGACTCCTAATGCTAAAAAGAAAAAGTTAACAATAACCAACACAATAGTAAACCAAAACATGTTTTTTTGAGCATCTTTTAAATTTCTACAGGTTAAGTTTTTCTGCATCATATCTTGGTCTAAACCGGTCATTGCAATAGCAACAAAAGCTCCTGCTAAAAATTGTTTCCAGAAGTAATTTCCTGCTTTTGCATCTTCAAAAAAGAAGGTTTTAGACAATTCGCTATCGGCAACATAACTAAAAATATTACTGATTTGCATTTCGCTAGAAATGGTGTAAATACAAACTCCAACGGCAATTAACATAAATAAAGTTTGCAAAGTATCTGTCCAAACAATCGTTTTAATTCCGCCTTTAAACGTGTACAACCAAATCAATAAAATGGTAATAGAAACGGTTACCCAAAACGGAATTCCATACGCATCAAACAATAATAATTGTAACACATTTGCTACTAAAAATAAGCGAAAAGCTGCACCAATAGTTCTAGAAATTAAAAAGAAAGTTGCGCCAGTTTTGTAAGAATTTTTTCCAAATCGGTCTTCTAAATATGTGTAAATCGACGTTAAATTTAATCGATAATACAACGGTAATAAAACCAAACCAATAATAGCATATCCAACAACATAACCCAAAACCATTTGCATATATCCCATGCTTTGATCTTCTACCCAACCAGGAACAGAAATAAAAGTGACTCCAGATAATGAAGCGCCAATCATACCAAAAGCTACTAAATACCAAGGCGATGAGTTGTTGGCTTTGAAAAATGTTTGGTTATTTGCTGATTTCCCCGTGATGTAGGAGATTAAAATGAGAACGCTAAAATATCCGGCGATTAATAAAATGATGTGAAGTGGTTGCATTGTTAAGTTGTAAATGTTGAATGATCAGTTTTGAGTTACGAATATAGTTTTTTAATCTGGAATTTTACAATTAATGAATTGTCAGTTCGAGTGAAATTATTGGTGGCTGAGCGTAGTCGAAGTTAGCATAATTTTGTATCGAGAACATGGAGAGACTTCTCGACACAAATTTTATTAAAAAAAATAAAATTCACTCGAAGTGACATTTATCTTAAACTCAAAAAACTTACATTTGCATCTATGGATTTTTCATCAAAATTGTTAGAAAATGCAGTGAATGAAGTTTCGCGTTTGCCAGGAATTGGTAAGAGAACTGCATTGCGTTTGGTGTTGCATTTGCTAAAACAACCAGCAGAGCATACTAATTATTTATCGGAAGCTTTATTGCATTTGCGTAACGATGTAGAGTCGTGCGAAAAATGTCATAATATTTCTGATACCGTGTTGTGCGAGATTTGTAATAATCCAAAAAGAAATACAGAAATTGTATGTGTTGTAGAAGATATTAGAGATGTAATGGCGATAGAAAGCACTGCACAATTTAAAGGTTTGTATCATGTGTTGGGCGGAAAAATTTCTCCGATTGAAGGCATTGGTCCTCAGAATTTAGAAATTGAATCGTTGGTTGATAAGGTGGCTAGTGGAGAAATTAAAGAAATCATTTTTGCATTGAGTTCTACGATGGAAGGTGACACAACTAACTTTTATATTTTTAAACAAATAGAAAAATTTGAAATTACAACTTCTACCATTGCCCGCGGAATTTCTGTTGGCGACGAATTAGAATACGCAGATGAAGTTACGTTGGGAAGATCTATTGTAAATAGAATTCCTTTTGAGCAAAGTATTAGTAAGTAGTATTTTTCAGTGTTTTACTGAATACTGATTCTGCAAAACTGTAAACTAGTTTTCCTCTTCTTCCAATACATCAGTTTCTTCAGAAGTATCCCAATTTTTTTTTGCTCTAATCTTTTTATAGAGTTTAATTCCGAGCATTAATAAAACTCCGAAAAGTAATATTCCTACAACGCCCCAAATCCAATTAATAGCATTTTGTAGTGTAACCAAAAATACAATAGCAAACAAAATAATAGTGGCTACTTCGTTCCAGATTCGCAGTTTAAAAGAAGAATATTTAATGACATCGTTTTGTAATTGTTTGTAAATTATTTGGCAAGAACCATGGTAAAAATATAAGGCAACAACAAACGTAAGTTTAATATGCATCCAAGGTTTAGATAAAAAATACGGATTTTGATACAACATCCAAAAAGCAAAGAAACTTGCTAAAATTGCAGATGGCCATGTAATCATATACCACAATCTTTTTGCCATGAGTTTGTATTGCGTTTGTAAAATTTCTTTTGCAGGTTCTTCTTTATCTTCTGCTTCTACATGATAAATAAATAATCTGATAATGTAGAATAAACCTGCAAACCAAGTGACTACAAAAATAATGTGTAATGCTTTTACGTATAAAAAATCCATAGTTTTTAATTTAGTTGCAAAGTTACAAAGAAGCAGAGTTTCAAAATCGAAAGTTAAAAGTAAATCTTCTAGTTTTAATGAGATTGCCATGTCATACTTCCTCGCAAAGACAACTACAAGCTGCTACAGGATACTGTTAACTATTTATTTGCCCATTCATCAATCCAAGTATTCATCACTTTTACCCAATCGTCATTGTCATTCATGCACGGAATGTGCTTATAATGCGTTCCACCGCCAGCAAAAAATTGTTTTTCTCCTTCCATGGCAATTTCCTCTAAGGTTTCTAAACAATCAGAAACAAAAGCTGGAGTTACAACTGCCATTTTTCGTTTGCCTTCTTCTTTCGGAATTCTATCAAATTCAAAATCTGTATATGGTTTTAACCAAGGGTCTTTTAATAAACGAGACTGAAATGAATTGCTGTGCGTTCCTTCTTTTAATCCCAATTCTTTTACAATCTCTTTGGTGGTTTCAAAACATTGATGACGATAACAGGTTTGGTGTACTTTAGATTTTTTTTCGCAACAAGAACCATCTATTTTACAATGATTTTTTGTTGGATCAGTTTTTAAAAGATGACGTTCTGGAATTCCGTGATATGAAAATAAAATATGATCATACTCAAAGCCATTTAAATGATTTTTGATATTTTCAGACATCGCTTTAATATATCTTGGTTCATTATAAAAATGCGGAATTTCTGTTGTTTTGATATTCGGATAAAATTGTTTTCTAATTTCTTCAGCTTTTACCAACACAGTTTCTGTAGAAGACATCGCAAAATGCGGATATAAGGGCACAATTAAAATTTCATCAACACCTTTTTCTGCTAATTCTTTAAACCCTTTTTGAATACTCATGCTTCCGTAACGCATTGCCAACGCAACAGGGATTTCTGTGTTGTCAGCCACTTTTTTTGTAAAACGTTCAGAAATTACCACTAAAGGCGATCCTTCTTTCCACCAGATTTTTTTATAAGCCGCTGCAGATTTTTTTGGTCGTACATTTAAAATAATCCCCTTAATTAATAACCAACGTTTCCAATACGGAATGTCAATTACACGCTCATCCATTAAAAATTCGTCCAAATAAGTTCTAACGTCTTTTGTTTTTGTGCTTTCTGGCGATCCTAAGTTTATTAATAAAACTCCTTTCATAATTTATGCTAAACTTGTTTCAGTATCTTTTTAATTGTTGTTTGTCACTTCGAGTGTCACTCTTTTAGGCATGATGTATCGAGAAGTCTTTTAAAAAGTTCTCGATACAAATTTATTCATTCTTCATAAATTCACTCGAACTGACACGATATTATTTATTGTTACTAGCTGTTAATTGATTCGTAACTTCATACAATGCAATCGATAAACTATGGATTACATTCATAGAAGAATTCCTTCCGTACATTGGTATTGCAACTGTATTATCTACTAAATTAATATTTTCAATTCCATTGCGTTCACTTCCTAAAAGCAATACTGTTTTTTTGTGTTTTGTAAAATCAAACTCTTTAATTGCAGTACTTTTATCCGTAATTTCAATTCCGATAATTATGTTTCCTTCCGCTTTTAACTGTTTGATAATTTCATCAAAATCAGCATACGTTTCGTGTTCTATTTGATTGAGCGTATTTCTTGCTGTTTTTTGTACAATTCTGTTTTTAATTGACGGAGAAGTTTCATGTAAATAGATTTTTTGTACACCAAAACTTTCAGAAATTCGAAAACACATTCCAATATTTTCTGGAGTTCTAATAGCATCACAAACAATCGTAATCGGAAATTCTTGTTGTTTGTTTTCTATTTCTGTGTGGTGTAGTTGTTTCATCTACGAATTTTATAAAGAATTTACATATTTTTTTGGAGTAGTTCCAAATTTCTTTTTAAAAGCTGCAATAAAATGACTTGATGTGCTATAGCCAATTCTAGAGCCAACTTCATTTACATTGTGTTTATTGCTTTCTAACAATCTTCTAGCATGTTCCATTTTGTAATCAAAAAGGAAACTGTAAACGGTGTCTCCATAAATTTGTTTAAATCCTTCTTTTAGTTTTTTTAATGACAAACCAATTTCGTTCGATAGTTCTTGTAAACTAGGTGGTTCTGCCATTCTAGAAATGATAATGTCTTTTGCTTTTCTAATTTTGATTACATTTTGTTCATCAACTAAAAATGGGCAAAAATCTGCATTTGTTGTATTTTCTTTTTGAAAATGTAAACTCAACAATTCGTAAATTTTACCTTTAATAAATAGTTCTTTTATAGAGCTATTTACATTAGAATTGATAATTTGTTGTAAGACAATTATTACAGAAGGTTTAATAATTTCATCATTGTAATATTTCCTGTTGCTATTTTCATCACTTAAAAAAGGAATATGATTTGCCTCTTTTGAAAATAATGAATGAAATTTTTCTATAGAAATTAATAATGAAAACAGTGTTGTTTTAGGATGTATTTCTAAATTAATTGGAAGCTTTTGCTGCGGATTGTACAATAAAATGGAATGCTGATCTAAAACATCAAATGAATAATTACCATTATTAAATAAAAATTTAGAACTTCCTTTTATACAAAAATGTAATTGAATGAAAGTGCTATCTATGTCTCTTTCAAAACGTTGCACTTCGTTACTGTTGTTTTCAAAATACAATAAATGAAAAATGTTTTCAATATTTAATTCTTCAAAAGTACTTTTAGCGTTGTTTTCTATCATTTACAAAATTTAATAAGAATTCTTTTTGTTTTAACAACCTTTGATTGGTGCTGTGTTATATGTCCTTATTTTCAGCGAAAATACATAATTTTTATATTTTTTTCATATTAAATTACTAAAAAACGCATAGCGACATTATTAGTTCTTTTAGCGATACTTTAATTGTAAAGAAGTTTTTACTTTTGAGCTACTTTTTGAAAAACAATACATGTCAACCAAAAATCAACAAGTAAATTTATACAATATTGGTATAAGCTATAAAAAAGCTGAAGCGGATGTTAGAGGTAAATTTTCGTTAACCAAAGAAGCTCAAATTAAGTTATTAAACGAAGCTAAAAAAAATGGTATAGATGGCATTTTTGTTTTATCTACCTGTAATAGAACAGAAATTTCAGGTTTTGCAGAACATCCTTTTCAACTAATTAATTTATTGTGTAAATATTCTAACGGAACGGTAGAAGAATTTGCTGCTGTTTCTAATGTGTATAAAAACCAAGAAGCAATTTCTCATTTGTTTAGAATGGGGACAGGATTGGATAGTCAAATTTTAGGAGATTATGAAATTGTAGGGCAATTGCGAAAAGCATTTAAACAAGCAAAAAAGCATGCTACTACAAATGCATATTTTGAAAGGTTGTTAAACCATGTAATGCAAGCAAGCAAACGTGTAAAGAATGAAACAAAATTAAGTTCTGGTACTACATCAGTTTCGTATGCAGCTGTTCAGTATATTGCCCAAAATGTATCTAATTATAATGCTAAAAATATTTTGGTATTTGGATTGGGTAAAATGGGGAAACATACCTGTAAAAATTTAGCAGAATACACACAAAACAAATCGGTTTGCTTGGTTAATAGAACAGAAGAAAAAACAACTGAATTTGTAAAAGAACATCAATCAATTAGAAAAGCAACAATAAATAATTTAACGTCAGAAGTAAAAAAATCAGATATCTTAATCGTTTCTACAGGGGCAAATTTTCCAACAATAACAAAAGAGCATATTCCTACAGATAAAGAAATTCTTATTTTAGATTTATCAATGCCGGCAAATGTTTCTAAAGATGTATATAATTTAAAAAATGTTTCAATTGTAAATGTTGATGATTTATCTAAAATTACTGATGAAACTTTAGAGATAAGACAGCTAGAAGTGCCTTTGGCAGAACAAATAATCGAAACTCATAAAAAAGAATTTAATGAATGGTTAAATCATCGTAGATTTACGCCAGCAATTAATGCTTTAAAACATTCTTTAGAATCGATTCAACAAGGTGAGTTAGCTTTTCATAAAAAGAAAATTAAAAACTTTGATGAAGAACAGGCAACGTTAATTACGTCTAGGTTTATTCAGAAAATTACGACCCAGTTTGTGAAACATTTAAAAGAAGAAAAGACTTCTATTCCACAAAGTATCAATGTGGTTACTAAAATGTTTGGAGCTCATTTAGAAAATATACATGCAGAAGATAATTAGAATTGGAACTAGAGATAGTCAATTAGCCCTTTGGCAGGCAAAAACAGTACAACAGCAATTAGAATATCTAGGGCACAAAACCAAACTAGTAGCCATTAAAGCAACTGGTGATTTGGTATTAAACAAGCCGTTGTATGAGCTTGGTATTACTGGTGTTTTTACAAAAAATTTAGATATCGCATTATTAAATGATGAGATAGACATTGCAGTACATTCACTAAAGGATGTTCCTACCATTTTACCAGCTGGTATTGAACAGGTTGCTGTTTTAAAAAGAGGAAACTCAAACGATTTGTTAGTTTTTAAAAACAACGAAGAGTTTATGGCAGAGCGAGATGCAATTGTAGCAACTGGTAGTTTACGAAGAAAAGCACAATGGCTTAACAGGCATCCCACACATCAAGTAGTAGGTTTAAGAGGAAATGTAATTACAAGGTTAGAGAAGTTAGAAAAAAACGATTGGAATGCCGCCATTTTTGCTGCTGCTGGGTTAGAACGTCTAAAAATTAAACCTCAAAATGCCATTAGTTTAAGTTGGATGGTTCCTGCACCCGCGCAAGGAATAGTTGCTATTACAGCACTTTCTGAAGATGATAAGTTGATAGCGATATGTAAAGAGCTAAATGATGAAGAAACAGCAATGTTAGCAAAAGTTGAACGTGATTTTTTACACCTTTTAGAAGGTGGATGTACGGCTCCTATAGGTGCGTTAGCTTATGTAAAAGAGGAAGAAGTCTATTTTAAAGGGATTTTATTGAGTAAAGATGGAACTAAAAAAATTGAAGTTTCATCGAAAGAAAAAGTAGGGCGTCATAACTATATTGCTAAAGAATGTGCTGATTTTGTAATCAGCAAAGGCGGAAAAGAATTAATGGAAGCTGATAGTATTATTGCAAAAGAATTTTCTGTTTTTTCTACCAAGAAACTGTCAGAAATTCAGAAACAATTATTGCCAGATTCAGTTGGAGTAGAAGATAGTGATTTTATAAAGATACGTTTCAATAGAATTGCTGCTAAAGTGGTAAAAAATGAAATTGAAAATGTGATTATTACCAGTAAAAATGGTGTAGAAGCTATTTTACATAATTTTACTTCGGATGAATTAAAATTTAAAAATATTTATTGCGTAGGAAGAAGAACAAAACGATTGATTGAGCAAAAGATAGGCACTGTAAAGCACGTTGAAAAAAATGCTCAAAAATTAGCAGATTATTTAGCTTCAGAAATTAAAGAAAAAGAAGTGACCTATTTTTGTAGCGATTTGCGTTTAGATACCTTGCCAACTGTTTTAGTTGAAAAAGGAATTATAGTCAACGAAATTGAAGCATATAAAACCATGTACAGCTCTAAAAAAGTTGATGCAAGTGTAAACGGAATTTTGTTTTATAGCCCTTCAACAGTAGAGAGTTATGTGCAAAAAAATGAAGTAAATAAAGTTGCTTTCTGTATTGGAGAAAGTACTGCTAGAGAAGCTAGAAAATATTTTAATAATGTAGAAGTCGCTAATTTGCCAACAGTAGAGAGTGTCATCGAATTAGTGAATTTACATTTTGTAAAAAAATAAGTTAAAATGTATCTTCGAGCGCAGTCGAGAGGTTTTAATTAGGTCTCGATTGCGCTCGACCTGACATTAACATAAATAAAACAAATGTTCAGAACAAGAAGACTTCGTAAATCAGAAGGAATTAGAAGATTGGTCAGAGAAACCAAATTATCTGTTGACGATTTTATATATCCATTATTTATTGAAGAAGGCGAAAATATTGAAACAGAGATCGTTTCGATGCCGGGAATTAAACGTTTTTCTTTAGATAGAATTTCGAAAGAATTAGACGAGATTGTTGCATTGAATATTCCAGCAGTTTTACTATTTGGAATTCCATCTAACAAAGATAATGAAGGCACAGAAACTTGGAATGATAACGGAATTATGCAACAAGCAATTCGTTTTATCAAGAAGAATTATCCGGGTTTATATGTAATTACAGATGTTTGTTTTTGTGAATATACATCTCACGGACATTGCGGAATTATTCATGACAATGATGTTGATAATGATGCTACTTTGGTAAATATTGCAAAACAAGTAATCTCTCATGCAAAAGCTGGTGTAGATATGGTTGCACCTTCTGGAATGATGGACGGAACGATAGATATGGTTCGTCAGTCTTTAGATAATACAGGTTTTGCAAACTTGCCAATTATGGCATATTCTGTAAAATATGCTTCCGCTTTTTACGGACCATTTAGAGATGCTGCAGACTCTGCACCAGCTTTTGGTGATAGAAGAACCTATCAAATGGATCCAGCAAATAGAGATGAAGGAATGCGTGAAGCTACTTTTGATGACCATGAAGGCGCAGATATTTTAATGGTAAAACCAGCCTTGTCTTATTTAGATATCATTAGAGATTTAAAAAACAATTTCGATCGACCAATTGCATGTTATAATGTAAGTGGAGAATATGCAATGGTAAAAGCTGCTGCAGAAAAAGGTTGGATTGATGGCGAAAAAGTAATGATGGAAAGCCTACTCTCGATGAAAAGAGCTGGAGCAGATATTATCATTACCTACTTTGCTAAAGAAGCAGCAAGAATTTTATTAAAATAAAATTATAATGTCACCTCGAGCGCAGTCGAGAGGTCTTATTGAGGTCTCGACTGCGCTCGACCAGACAAAAAATAAAAATATGGAATTTAAAAATTCAAAAAAATTATATAACAAAGGATTAGAGAACCTAGTAGGAGCAGTAAATTCTCCAGTTAGAGCATTTTCTTCTGTAGGTGGAAACCCATTGTTTATCAAAAAAGCAAAAGGAACTAAAATTACTGACGTTGACGGAAATGAATATGTAGATTTAGTATTGTCTTACGGGCCAATGATTTTGGGTCATCGTCATAAAAAAGTTCAGAAGGCAATTGATAAAGCCTTAAAGAATGGATATACATTTGGTGCTTCTACAAAAAACGAAATCAAACTTGCAAAAATAGTTTGTGATGCTTTTCCAGGAATGGATAAAGTGCGTTTTGTAAACTCTGGGACAGAAGCTGTGTTAAGTGCTTTGCGTTTGGCAAGAGCATGTACAGGAAAAGATAAAATCATCAAATTTTCAGGTTGTTACCACGGACATTCAGATGCGTTATTGGTAGCAGCTGGTTCAGGATTAGCAACACTAAGTATTCCAGGTTCTAAAGGTGTTCCAGAAGGAGCTGTTAAAAACACATTGATTTCAAATTACAATGATTTAGAAAGTGTAAAAGCACATTTTAAAAAACACGATGATATTGCAGGAGTTATCATTGAGCCGATTGCCGGAAATATGGGAGTTGTATTACCAGAAGATAATTTTTTAATAGAACTGAAAGCCTTTTTAGAAAAAAAAGGAGCATTGTTAATTGCTGATGAAGTAATGACAGGTTTCCGTTCTAAATTTGGTGGTGCACAAGAATTATTAGGAGTTACGGCAGATATTACGTGTTTAGGTAAAGTGATTGGTGGTGGATTTCCGGTTGGAGCTTATGGAGCAAGAAATGAAATTATGGAAATGGTTTCGCCTTTAGGAGGAATGTATCAAGCAGGAACGTTAAGTGGAAACCCGATTGCAATGGCAGCAGGAATTTCTACATTAACAGAACTGAAAAAACAAAATCCGTATGAGCAATTTAATGAAACAGCTTTTATTATTGAAGTACTTTTGTTAGAAACGGCAAAGAAATACAATGTTGATTTGACAGTAAATCGTTTTGGCTCAATGGTGAATCCTTTCTTTACAAATACAACAGTAACTAATTTTGATGAAGCTCAAACTTCTGATACGAAAAAGTTTGCAACATTCTTTTGGGAAATGATGCATAATGGCATTTTCTTACCACCATCGCAATTTGAAGCTTGGTTTTTATCATCAGCTTTGAGTGAAAAAGATTTAGGAAAAATTGCAAAAGCAATAGATGCGGCAATGAGTGCAGTTTCAAAAATGTAAATAATAAACCGCCATTAAGAAGAGGGATGACGAAGTAATCTGTTAATCTATAAGCAAATTACTTCATTACATTCGTAATGACGTAATAAAATAATATGATAAAAAACGATTTATTTTTAAGAGCATTAAAAGGAGAAACTGTAGATCGTCCACCAGTTTGGATGATGCGTCAAGCAGGAAGGTTCTTGCCTGAATTTAGAGAAATTAGAGACAAATATGATTTCTTTACACGTTGTAGAACTCCAGAATTAGCCTCGGAAATTACCGTACAGCCTATCCGAAGATTTGGAATGGATGCAGCTATTTTATTTTCTGATATTTTGGTGATTCCACAAGCAATGAATATTGAAGTGGAAATGAAACCCAATTTTGGACCTTATTTACCAAATCCAATTAGGAATCAAAAAGGCGTTGATAACGTTTTAATTCCTGATGTTCATAAAGAGTTAGGTTATGTGATGGAAGCGATAAAAGCAACCAAAGAAAAATTAAATAATGAAGTTCCATTAATCGGTTTTGCTGGTTCGCCATGGACTATTTTATGTTATTGTGTGCAAGGTCAGGGTTCTAAGAATTTTGACAAAGCCAAAGAGTTTTGTTTTACGAACCCTGTGGCAGCTCATCAATTATTACAAAAAATCACAGACACTACAATAGCCTATTTAAAAGCAAAAGTTGCTGCTGGAGTTGATGCTGTTCAAGTATTTGATTCTTGGGGAGGAATGCTGTCTCCAGTAGATTATCAAGAATTTTCTTGGCAATACATTCAGCAAATAATTGATGCTTTAAAAGAAGATGCGCCAGTTATTGCCTTCGGAAAAGGATGTTGGTTTGCTTTAGATGAAATGTCTAAATCTGGAGCATCAGCCTTGGGTGTAGATTGGACATGTTCTCCTAAAAATGCACGTTATTTATCTGGAGGAAAAATTACTTTACAAGGTAATTTTGATCCATCAAGATTGTTATCGCCACCGGCAGAAATTAAAAAGATGGTACACCAAATGATTAATGAGTTTGGAAAAGATAGATATATTGTGAATTTGGGTCATGGGATACTTCCAAATGTCCCTTTGGACAATGCAAAAGCTTTTGTAGATGCCGTTAAAGAATATTCAGTTTAATTGTGATTTTAAATAACAGTAAGATTTATTAATTTTAGTAATATCGCAATAGATGTGTGTTAAAATCATACATATAATATTTGTGGATAATTAAATGATTTTTTATTGCGAATAATGTAATTTAATGATAAGAAGTAGAAAATATTTCATCATTAAAATAGTGTAACAATCATCCGTTTTTAGTATTTTCGCAGTCTATAAAACATGCAAACAATGGCTAGATTTGAATTAAAACTTCCTAAAATGGGAGAGAGTGTTGCAGAAGCAACTATTATTTCTTGGTTGAAAGAAGTAGGTGACACTATCGAATTAGATGAAGCTATCGTAGAAATTGCGACTGATAAAGTAGATTCAGAAGTGCCAAGTGAGGTTGAAGGAACGCTGGTTGAAGTTTTGTTTGAAAAAGATGCTGTTGTCAATGTTGGAGAAACGATTGCGATTATAGAATCTGAAGATGGAGATGATTCAACTAACGCCGTTGCAGAAGATCCAAAAGAAGTCGTTGAAGTTGCAGCGGTCGTTGATAAAGCTATTGAAGCAGTTTCTGTCCCTATCGAGAAAACTTCAGAATCTGGTAAATTTTATTCTCCTTTGGTTAGAAATATCGCTCAAACAGAAGGTGTTTTTATGAGCGAACTAGAATCTATTCCTGGTACAGGAAAGAATGGGAGAGTTACTAAAAACGATCTCTTGTCTTATATTGAGAATAAAGAAAGTGTATTGGTTTCAGAGCCTATAACAAATTCATCTAAAGTAGAGGTTGTCGCTAAAAAGAAAGAAGCATCAAAAGTGAATTACGCTGCTGTCAATGAAGGAGATGAGGTAATTGAAATGACAAGAATGGGGAAATTGATTGCGAAATACATGGTAGATTCTGTTCAAACTTCTGCACATGTACAATCGTTTATAGAAATAGATGTGACCAATATTGTAAAATGGAGAACAAAAGTAAAAGACGCTTTCTTCCAAAGAGAAGGAGAAAAGTTAACGTTTACACCAATTTTGATGCATGCTGTAGCAGCTACTTTGAAAAAATATCCAATGATTAACATTGCGGTTAATGGAGATACTATTATAAAAAAGAAAAATATAAACCTTGGGATGGCAGCTGCCTTACCTGACGGAAATTTGATAGTTCCTGTAATTAAAAATGCAGACCAATTAAATTTGGTTGGTATGACAAAAGCGGTGAATGATTTAGCTGCAAGAGCACGTGCGAATCAGTTAAAACCAGATGAAATTCAGAACGGAACTTATACAGTAACCAATGTTGGTAGTTTTGGTTCTGTGATGGGAACTCCAATTATAAATCAACCACAAGTGGCTATTTTGGCTTTAGGAGCTATCAGAAAAATGCCAGCAGTCATAGAAACTTCAGAAGGAGATTTTATTGGAATTCGACAAAAAATGTTTGTCTCACATTCTTATGATCACAGAGTTGTAAATGGCGCTTTAGGAGGTATGTTTATTAAGACTTTGAAAGAAACACTAGAGGCTTGGGATTTGCATCAAGATTTTTAAATATGAATAATTAGTTATAAAAAAAAACCGCTAAATAATCTAGCGCTTTTTTTGGTTTGATAAATAATTTTAAAATACTGCGAAAATCAAAAAATGATATTATATTTAGCCTCGATTTAAATTATAATTTATAAAAAAAAATAAAATGAAGAAATTTTTTACAGTATTACTATTAGCAGTTACTTTAATTGGTACAGCGCAAGAATCGACTCTTTTAAGGTTGGATTATACAAAAGGAGATAGTTATACCATTACAATGAATATGACCCAAGAAATGGGAGGTGCAGTAATGATGAAAATGATGATGGGCATGGAAACAGAAATCACTGAAGTAAATAAAGACACATATAGTAGTGTGATGAAATTTACCAAAATGGTTATGGAAATGAACCAAGGAGGTATGAATATTACTTTTGATTCAACCAAAAGTGATGATGAGCTAGATGAAATGGGAAAGATGATGAAAGCTCAAATGGGACCAACGTTACAAGCTGTTTTTTATGCAAAAGGAAATAATTTAGGAGAGGTGTTAGAAATGAGGGTGGAACCAAACATTCCTGGGGCGAGTGATATGGCAAATCAATCAAATAATGTGATTTTTCCCAAAAAAGCAGTTAGAGTAGGAGATACTTGGGCTATCGAAAAGGAAAATAAAGGAATGAAAATGAACTTTATTTATACTGTAAAATCAATAGTAAGTAGTAAAGTAGTTTTAGGTGTTTCAGGAAAAATATCTGGTTTAGCAGGTGGAACTATTTCTGGCTCTATGGATATCGATAAAAAATCTGGAGTTCCATTGAAAACAGCAATAGATATGAGTATGAGTATGTCTGGACAAGAAATGAAGACGTCAATGACTGGGATAACGATAAAAAATTAACGTTATAAAGAAAATATCTTAAAAAAGCCTCAAGAAATTCTTGAGGCTTTTTTAATTATTATGTCCAAAATCGCTACGCTAACATGGTTACAGGATTTTCTAAAAACGTTCTTAATGTTTGTAAAAATTGTGCTCCAACAGCTCCATCAACAGTTCTGTGATCACAAGTTAATGTTAGTTTTAAGGTATTTCCAATAACTATTTGTCCTTTTTTTACTACTGGTTTTTCAACAATAGCACCAACAGATAAAATTGCAGAATTAGGTTGGTTTATAATTGAAGTAAAATTATCAATACCAAACATCCCTAAATTAGAAACAGTAAATGTACTTCCTTGCATTTCTGCAGGAGCAATTTTTTTATTTCTCGCTTTTCCAGCCAAATCTCTAACACCTGCACCAATTTGAGTTAAACTTAATTGGTCTGTATGTTTTATAACCGGTACTAGTAAACCATCAGCTACAGCTACAGCAACACCAACATGAATATGAGAATGAAAAACAGTATTGTTGTCTGTCCAAGAAGTATTTACTTGCGGATGTTTTTTCAATGCCATTGCGCAAGCTTTAACAATCATATCATTAAAAGATACTTTTACATCTGGAATTGCATTTATAGTTTTTCTAGAAGCCATTGAATTGTCCATGTCAACCTCAATATTTAAACTGAAATCTGGAGCAGAGAATTTAGAGTTTCCTAAAGATTTTGCAATTGCTTTACGCATTTGAGAATTCTTAACTTCCTCTGATTTTTCTTCACCAGAAGCAATAAAGCTTATTGTTTGAGATGGAGAAGAAGCAGTATTAGCAACTTCACTAGGTGAATAATTTTCTACATCTTTTTTAGTGATTCTTCCATTATCTCCAGAACCATGTAAGTCAGCTAAATTAATTCCTTTATCGCTAGCAATTTTCTTCGCTAAAGGCGATGCAAATATTCTTCCGCTTGCATTTGAAACTGTTTTAGTTTCTACCGTTTCTGTAACTGGTTCTACTGCTTCAACTTTTTTAGGAGCTTCTTCAGTTTTCTTTTCTTCAGGTTTAGTCTCTTCTGTTGCTGCACTATCACTCAGTAAACTAGAGATATCTTCTCCTTTATCACCAATAATAGCTAATAACGTGTCAACAGCAGCAGTTTCTCCTTCTTTTACTCCGATGTGTAACAAAGTTCCTTCGTTAAAAGATTCAAACTCCATCGTTGCTTTATCGGTTTCGATTTCTGCTAAAATATCCCCTTCTTCAATATTGTCTCCAACACTTGTCAACCATTTTGCAACAACACCTTCTTCCATAGTGTCGCTCAAACGGGGCATGTTTACTACTATTGCCATAATTTTTTATGTTTAAAATGTGTTGATCTATTTTATAAAAGGGTAATCTTCTTGTTCGTAAACCATATCATGCAATTGATTAATTTCTGGATATGGAGATTCTTCAGCGAATTTTTCACATTCTGCTACATGGTCTTTAACTTCTTGATTGATGTTTTTAATTTCTGCATCTGTCAAATAGTTCTTCTCTTTAATCACATTCAACACTTGTGTAATAGGATCTATTTTTTTGTATTCTGCAACTTCGTCTTTTGTTCTGTAATGCTGTGCATCAGACATAGAATGTCCTCTGTATCGATATGTTTTCATTTCTAAGAAAGTAGGGCCGCCTCCACGACGTGCTCGTTGGATAGCTTCATCTACAGCTTCTGCAACTTTAATAGGATTCATTCCATCAACAGGTCCACAAGGCATTTCGTACCCTAAACCTAGTTTCCAAATATCAGTATGATTTGCTGTCCTTTCTACGGATGTTCCCATAGCATACCCATTATTTTCAACAATAAAAACAACTGGTAATTTCCAGTTCATGGCCATATTAAAAGTTTCATGTAAAGAACCTTGTCTTGCAGCGCCATCACCAAAATAGGTTAATGTTACTCCGTCATTTCCTTTGTATTTGTCTCCAAAGGCAATTCCTGCACCTAAAGGAATTTGACCACCTACAATTCCGTGACCGCCATAAAACCCTTTTTCTTTAGAAAAAATATGCATAGAACCTCCCATTCCTTTAGAAGTTCCAGTAACTTTTCCATACAATTCTGCCATAACGGCTTTTGGATCTACACCCATTCCAATAGGTTGTACGTGATTACGGTATGCTGTAATCATTTTATCTTTACCCAATTCCATGGCGTGTAAAGAACCAGCTAAAACTGCTTCTTGACCGTTATATAAATGCAAAAATCCTCTTACCTTTTGTTGGATGTAAACAGCAGCTAGTTTGTCTTCAAACTTTCTCCAAAATAGCATGTCTTTATACCAATTGATATAAGTTTCTTTGGTGATTTTTTTCATCGTTTTATTGTTGATTTGAGGTGTTTTTACTTTTAAGTAAAAATAATGCTAACAGCAAAAATAACTGTTTTTTACAACTTAAAAAAGTGCTTTTGAAAAAAATAACAATAAGTTTTTCTGTAAATGAATTTTGAGAAATAGATTTATTTATCTTTTACAATTAAAAGTGTGGCAACTGCTCCTGTAGCAAGATTCCATTCGTTAGAAGATATTAAGTTGTTGGCATCATCATAGACTTTAAAACCAGCAGTATTTGGTCCTGATGTTCCTTGATTTAATGCTTTAAAAGCTATTTCATTGACTCCGATAACCAAAGGAATTTTAAATTCCTGATAACTTTCTGATAAGACAATATTGTAAACCACAGGGATATCATTTATATAGATAGTTACTCGGTCACCATCTGGGTATTGATAATCTCTACAAATAATTCTGACAAATTTTGAATTACTTCTAAAATTTCCTAGTTGTTGATCTATTTTGGGGTATTGATATTGACCATTTATTTTTTTAAAAGATTTTAAAAAACGTTCTTCATTTATTTTTGCTTGTGATATAATCCCTTTATTTTTCAACTCTGCTTCTTTTTGCGCTTTTGTTCTTGTTTTTTTAGAATTTTTATACGCATTTTTAAATCCGTTAATGGCATCAACAGATAATGATTTTTTCTTTTTAACAACAGTTTTTGTTGCTTTTATAGAAATTTTTGCACCTTTTTTTACATCATCAATTTGAGAGAAAAGAGGAGAAGTTCCTATAAAGAGAAACAAAAATATTACGAAGATTTGTATTTGACTTTTCATAAAAAGAAATTACCAATTTAAGGTACAAATATAGTGCCGTTTACTGGCATTTGTCTTTAGGAATTGTTAAAACTTACTGATCGACCGGAAAATTAAAATATGTTTTAGGGAAAGGCTCGTTTTTCAACGTGAAATGCCACCATTCGTTTTCATAAGGTATAAAGCCATTGGACAGCATGAGATTTCTTAAAAGCAATCTGTTTGCTCTTTGAATTTTCGTGATTTTTGAATACATTGGATGTGATTGAATGCCAAAAAAATCATAGGGACTTCCCATGTCTAGTTCTGCATCAGTTTTTAAATCTACAATGGTTAAATCTACAGTACTTCCTCTTGTATGTCCAGATTTTTCAGCTATATATCCTAACTCAAATAACTTGTTTTTAGGAATCGTTGGATAATAATCATGTTTCATTAATGTGTCATTTAATACGTTTGCCCATCTTACAAAATGATTCACTGCTTGTTGAGGTCTGTAAGCATCAAATATTTTTAAACTTAACTGAAAAGGAATAAGTTTTTTTTGAATTATTTTTAAAGAAATGGCTGCTTTTTTTGTGGTAATTACGGTGTTTTTAAAGTATCCATCAATGGGTTTTCCAATAAAATTATGATGGCTGATATATCTTAACTCTGCCTTAATTGTTGAATCTATGTCATGCAAATAAACAAACCCTTTTGGTATTTTTTGTGCTAGAGTTGGTATTGAAAATAAGATAATTACAACGAGTAGTAGTTTTTTCATCAACTCAAAAATACTAAATAATAACGGGTATAAAAAAGCAAAAGCCATATTGAATCATCAATACGACTTTTGCAAAGTAAACTAATAAAACCAAGTATTAGTGTTATAACTAAGATTGAAGAGATCTTAATTATGTTTTAAATATGTTAATGGGTTAATTGTTTTTGCTCTTTTAATCAATTTGCAGAAACACTTCCGCCCGAAGAAGTTTTTTTGTATACATTTTTAGGGTTTCCTCTATAATCAATATCTCCTCCGCTATTTGCTTTTGCATTGATTGATTTTGAAGCATGAATATTAATATCTGCTCCGCTATTCACTTTAACAGTCGTTTCCTCGCTTTTTAAACGATAAGCATAAATAGAACTTCCACTACTTGCATTAGATGTATGGTTGGTAGTTTTTCCACTAATTCTTAAGTCTGCACCACTGCTAGCACTAGATTCTACACGATCGGCAATCACTTTTATTCGAGCATCAGCTCCACTTGCAACGCTTACCTTAAAGTGTGAGGTTTTTATAATATTTTCTGAATATACGTCACTTCCACTAGTTGCTTTCAACTCATTTATAGTTTTAACGGTAAGATGCACTTTTCTAGCTTTTGCTCTCCAAATATTTTTTTCTGAATAAATACGCAATTGTCCATCTTTCACTTCAGTTTTTATAATATCCAATAAATTTTCATCAGCTTCAACACTTAAATCCGCTATGTTTCCTTGAGTAATATATAAGTCAATTCCTGAACTTACTTTCACAGCAGTAAAATCATCATTTAATTTTCTATTCTCAGTAACTACATGCCTGTTTCCATCAACTCTGTTAAAGATGTCTACACTACAAGAAGTAATTAGTGTTGTTGTGAAAAATACTACGATTAGTTTTGAAATTATTGTTTTCATATTCGTTGTTTTTGTTTTATAAATTAAAAGTATTTATATAGACGCTTATAAGCTATTATTGGTTACTCAATTGTCGATTTTTATTGATGAATTGTTACTCATCTTTGTTCTCATCATTCTTAAGAGCTTCTAGTTTTTTACTATGCAGTCCATTTTCTGTCATCATAAAATAATGCGATGCCATATCGCTATCATATGTATTGGTGGTATTGTCAATTTGATTTAAATACTTCTCTGATGTGCTATCAAAATAAACAGTAATTCCTTCTGGAATAAATACTGTTATGGACACTGATTCGTCCTTGATCATGCTTTTAAAATTGCTTAAAAAATAATTATCTAATAGAATTTCGCGGTTTGAAATAGTGTAATTATACGTAATACCAGCTGCAGTTTTGTTTGCGTTTAGCCGATTTCTTCCTTCAGATCTTTTTTTGATTTGAATAGAAGTCTTATCTGTTTTACTTTTCTCAACATCTACTTTAATATAACTAGAGTACAGTTTCTTAACATCGTTTTCTAGAATTACTTCATGATTACTCCTGTTTTCGTAATTTTCTAAATAGATAAAATCTTGATTATTTGCCATTTTAATAGTTATAGTGTCATTTGCTGTAAAAGAGATTTCGTTTTTCTCAACACTATACCCATTGTACGCTTTTGTTGTGCTAAGCTCTATTCCTGTAAAAATAATTCCCAATAAAGCGACCAGCCAAATACCTAATAAAGTAAGAGAAGTTGCTTTGCTAAATTGTTTTACGTTGCTTGATAAAATTCGTAATCCTAATACAAATAAGATCAAAAATGGAATTCCAACTAAAAGAAATCCAAAAGTGGTTAACAGCCAAACTGGTAGCATAGAGTTATAGAAAAAAGGTGGATACTGAACAAAGTCGTAATCCAATCCAATAAATTCTAAACTTCCAATAGAGAAAGCTCCAATAATAAGTGTTATTAAAGTGATTGCGGCAACAAACATTAGAATCACCCCAATAAACTTACCAATGATTTTAAAGAAAGTAAGAATTATTGTGCCTAAAGTGTCTAAAAAATCTTGAAACCCAGAAGAAGCATTTTTACCATGCTTTTTAAAACCATCATTTACTTTTTTTGAAACTTCAGAAGCGCCATCTTTTATTTTACCTGATATTTCATCTGCGCTATTTTTAATTTTATCTGAGACATGACTAAATTCTTCACGAATTTTTTTTTCAATGTTGTCAATATTTACATCTTCTCCTTCCATTTGTAATTTCTCTGCAGTTGTTTCTGCTTGCGGAATTACAATCCAAAGAACTAGATATGTTAACACGCTAAATCCACTAAAAGCTAATAAAATAAAAGCCAAACGAATCCATACAGTATCTACATCAAAGTAATGTCCAATTCCAGAAGCAACACCACCTAAAAACTTATCATCACCATCTCTAAATAATTTTTTACCTGATGGTTTTCTTCTTCTATTATAATTGGTATCTTCTTTAGTATACCCCTCTTCAGCGTCTGCATAATCTTCTGGTTGCCCCATAATCTTGATTACTTCATCAATATCTCCTTCGTTCACAACCTGACGCGCATCTGTTATTTTTTCAGATAGCAGTTCGCTAATTCTAGCTTCAATATCTTTAATAATCTCATTTTTCCCTTGAGGATCATCACTTAAAGATCTAGAAATGGAATCTAAATATCTTCTTAGTTTCTGAAAAGCAATTTCATCTATATGGAAAAAAAGTCCTCCTAAATTTATGTTTATTGTCTTATTCATTTTTTAGTTTTTTTACTTATTATTTGGTTTACTGCTGTTACTAGGTTTCCCCAGGTTTTATCTAGTTCTTTTGAGAACATTGCCCCGTTTTCTGTTAATACATAATATTTTCTTGGCGGTCCAGAAGTAGATTCTTCCCAGCGATAGGTTAGTAATCCAGCATTTTTTAATCGCGTTAGTAAAGGATAAATAGTTCCTTCAACAACTATCATTTCTGCGCTTTTTAATGTTGATAAAATTTCAGAAGTATAAGCATCTCCATGTTGTAATATGGAAAGGATGCAATATTCTAAAACTCCTTTTCGCATTTGCGCTTTTGTGTTTTCTATCTTCATATAAAGAGTTTTATACGTGTTATTTAATAAATTTTATCGTAAGCGGATATCTGTAATTTTCTCCTTCTTTACTTTTTATGGCTGCAATAATGATTAATGCAATTTTTATTAAACCAATTAATGTTATGATTGATGCCATTCCAAAAACACCAAACAAACCACCATTCCCAAAATCCCAATCAAAATTATTATAGTCATTCATATGTCTAATAAAAGAACCAAAGGCAAAAGGAAGAATAGATAAGCCTAAAACAAAAATGTATAAAGCATAACTGACATTAAAGTTTACAGCTTCTTTTCCTTGTTCATCTAAAAATCTACTTCTGTCTTTCATGGTTTGCCACAATATTAATGGAGCAATAATACTTCCAAACGGAATTATATATCCAGCAAATGCTGAGATATGGATTAAGAATGCGTTTGTATTTTCGTTATTTTTATTCATGATGTTATTTTTATATACTACTTGACTATGCAAATATATGGATAAAAAAAGGTACTATGCAAAACAAAGTACTATATTTTTTAAAACTTTAACATTTGACTTTCTTTTATTTATTGATAAATATTTCTTACATTGCCCATTAATAAAGGGTTTTTTGATGTTTTAATGTGAGCTAAAAAAATCAAATTATTTTTATTTTTATTTTTTTATTTTCTAAAAATTCATCAAAACATGAAAATTACACCACGTAAAATCAATACATATATGCTATTTAAATTGCCTTCTGCTTTTTTTTGTGGCGTTAGAGTGGTATCAATTTCTGATGAAGAAGCAGTTGTAAAAGTGAAACATCGATGGATCAATCAAAATCCATTTAAATCTTTGTATTGGGCAGTTCAAGGAATGGCTTCTGAATTTGCTAGTGGAATTCTTGTAATACAAGAAATCAAGAAATCGAACAGAAAAATATCGATGTTGGTTACACATCAAGAAGGACGTTTTACAAAAAAAGCCACAGGAAAAATTACCTTTAAATGTGTGGATGGAAACATAATTAAACAAGCAATTGAGAAATCTATAGAAACAGGAGAAGGGCAAATCATTCATTTAAAAACAGACGGAGTTGATGCTTCTGGAGATGTAGTTTCAAAGTTTGTATATGAATGGAGTATTAAAGTGAAATAGAGATCAATTACCATTGAACAGTTATCAATTATCAGTTCTCAGTGAACAGTTGGCGGTTGTCAGTTCGAGTGTCACGCTTTTGAGCGTGATGTATCGAGAACATTACTAAGTCACAATCAATTTATAATAACAATATATTTTGTAACAAAATTAAATTTTAATCTTCTAATAATTAAATTATAAAAGAATGAACGCGCACGAAATAGATTACAACATCTTTGGAGAAGAGATGCAATATGTAGAAATAGAATTAGACCCGCAAGAAAGTGTTGTGGCAGAATCTGGTAGTTTTATGATGATGAATGATGGAGTTACCATGACCACCATTTTTGGAGACGGAACCAATCAAGACAAAGGAATTTTAGGGAAATTATTTTCTGCGGGAAAACGATTGTTAACCGGAGAAAGTTTATTTATGACTGTTTTTACAAATTCGGGTTTAGGTAAAAAACAGGTTTCTTTTGCCTCTCCATATCCAGGAAAAATAATTCCGATTGATTTAACTGAATTTGATGGAAAATTTATTTGTCAGAAAGATGCATTTTTATGTGCAGCACAAGGCGTTTCCATCGGAATTGAGTTTTCTAAAAAACTTGGAAGAGGTTTGTTTGGTGGCGAAGGTTTTATCATGCAAAAATTAGAAGGAGACGGAATGGCATTTGTTCATGCAGGAGGAACCATGTCTAAAAAAGTATTGCAACGCGGAGAAATTTTACGTGTAGATACAGGTTGTATTGTTGGTTTTACACAAACGGTTGATTATGATATAGAATTTGTAGGCGGAATTAAGAACTCAATTTTTGGTGGAGAAGGATTGTTTTTTGCAAAATTACAAGGTCCAGGAACGGTCTATATTCAGTCTTTGCCATTTAGTAGATTGGCTGGGAGAGTTTTGGCAATGGCGCCACAAACTGGAAAAGGCGATAGAGGAGAAGGAAGTATTTTAGGCGGAATAGGAAATTTACTAGACGGTGATAACCGATTTTAAAAGAATCTAATTATTTAGGTTTTATTGGAATCCAGATTTCTTCTTCAGAGTTAGGATCATTATTTTTATAGTTCTCTCCAAGCAATTCAAAATGTGGTCTGTCGTCTAATACATATTCTGAATTTGGAATCCAAGTTCCATAAATATATTGGAAAATACTGTTATCTGCACCAGAACCTTTATGATCGAAAACTGCATAAAGACCATCAGATAAAAGAAAAGTTTCCATTACGTTAGGAACAGAATCAAAATCAGAAACTTCTGTTAATGCCCACTTTTCGAATGTAGTATTCGGATTAAAAGATTGAAAATGTGTTGGATTATATACTTGTAAACTTAACAAGTCGTTTGATACATTATTGGTGATTTCTCTACGTCTTTGCATAAAACTTTTCCAAAGTTCACCGGTTTTATTGTTAACTAATGACATTGTTGTGTGCAAACCAATCAATTTCTTTTCAGATAACTTTTCAATTCTAGGTTTCATACTTTTGTTTTAATGGATCATAATCTTTTTCTGAAATTAGATTTCTAGATTTCCATTTCTGTCCAATTCCTACCAAACAGGCATTCTTGGTTTTTTATTTCTCAAAATTTAATAATGTTTCTTTTATAGAATCTCTAAGTTTTGGATTCACGCTTACTGCATCTGCATAGTCAATCCAATGCTGTACTTTAGTATTTATTTCAAAGATAATATTTTTTGCTTTTTTGATGTTCATTGCTTTGGCAAATTTTATTAAATCTTCTATTTCTATATCTATTCTTTTTCCATTAATACTTAAGGCGTGTTGACTTACCCAAATACTGTCAGGTCTATAAGCATGACAAATATCATAAGCTGGTGCTAATTCCCAATTGCTTCCTTCTTTCAATCGAAAAGAAAAGTTTTTAGTATGATCATCACAATTTCTAGCGATAACATTAAAGACCATTCTTCGATACATTTGTTCTGCATCTGGATAAGGTAAACGAAGCAATCTCATCGTTTGAAATAATTGTTCGTAACTATAACTTCTCACTTCATTGAAATCATAGTGTTGCATTGCACAAAATGTTTGAATATGGTGTTTTTTAGAACCTTGTTCTCTGTCAAACCTTTTTGTCATAAAATGGGCTCTACTATTTTCTTCGAATAATTTAGATTCCATCATTTTTATACCGCAATCTTTTGCCATATTATAATATGCCATTTCAATTCGCCCATAACCCCTGCTTTCTCCAAATTGAGTATTACTTACGCCATCTAATTTTATTAACCAATGTTCAAAACCTCTTGGAGAATTAGTTTGCCCTGAACGAACCTGTCCTGTTTTTTTGTTATAGGCAATAATTGCTTTTGGTCTAGCGCCACCTGCAGAGGTTCCAATTTTTAAAATTTCCATTAATGCCTGTTGTTCATCATTATTCAAGTTCGTCTCAAATTTTGCTCTTTTATCTAACATACGTTGAGCAATACCTACTAAACTATTGATTTCAACTTGAAAGGTTTTTTTACTTGATTTTAATTGAGAAGGTTCAAATTCTAAGGCTCCCATTCCTCTTGTTCCAATAAAGCATAGCTGTTCTATTGGGTTCATACTGTTTTCTGGACGACCATTTTGTGCTAACCAAATATTTATTAATTGATTTCCATATTTATCTGGCAATACATCAGCTAATAAACCTGGCAACCCTTTAAATGTATTATATTCGCTGTTTTTTGAAGGTCTTAATTCTGGAAAAGAAAATATTTTTTGATTGGATCTAATAGGTATTTTGATTGGGGCTAAATCTATATTTTTAGATTTAAACTTTGGCTCATATTCAAAGCTAGCAATTTCTTGACTTTCATCCCAAGCTACAGCACCGATAGTTTGCCCCCAAATTTTAACAAATGCTGTTTTTATAGCTACCATTCGCTTTTGTTTTGTTTATTTATGTCATTGTTTGTGCTAGCTCTTTGTCTTTTTTGCTTTTCTAGTTTGGCAAGTTCTAAAGGACTTTGCTGGATTTGGGTTTTAAAGATGTTAAGGACATCTAGCAAATTAAGAGCTCTTAGTATCTGTATTAATGATATTAACGATATAGGTTCTCCATTTTCAATTTTACTCATAGTCCAGCGATTAATTCCAGCGATTTCAGCAGTCTTTGCTTGCGTTTTATTTTGGGTTAAACGTTGATGTTTTATATATTGACCAATTACGGAAATAATTGATTTATCGCTCATAGATAACCATTCAATGTTAGTGTTTGCCATCTTTAATGTTTTTTTTGTATATATCGTTGGTATTTACCAACTCAAATATATAAAAATTATTTAATATATTAAAAAAATATGTTGGCAATTACTATCATTGTTTAATTTATAATGATTTGTGTTGGTAATTACTAACAATAATATATAAATTATTAAATATTGTAATTGAAATTTTTTTCATGATATATAACAAGTTTTTAAATGCTTTTGTTGCAAAATTTTTCATTAACAAACAGGTTATAGATTAAATTTTAATACTGTTATCTCAATAAATAGTCGAAATATTAAGTAACGTATTTTGTGATATAATTTGTATAAAAAATTTAATAGAGTAATATGAAAAACCGCTCAAATACTGAAAATAAATTCAGCAAAAGTAGCGGCTTTTAATATTTTGTAAAAAGAAAAACTATTTTTTAATTTCTGTCTTTTTAATATCGGTAATAAATTTTTCTAATTTTTTACCGTACTTAGATGCTTTCACTTCTTTAGATAATGAATTATTAATGGTATCTAACAACGTAACATTAGCATCGATTAGTTCTGTTAAAGCAATATAAGGAGCAACAATATATTCAGAATTATTTAACGCATAGTTTGTAGTGTATAAATAGCGTCTTTTTACCAAACTCAAAAATTCAGCTTCAAGTTTTACTAATTTCTTTGTGTCATTCGCTTGTTTGGCCTTTATATTTTCTTCAAATAGATCTAATCTTTTGTTATTAAATTGGTCGGTCATTTTGTAATATTTATCAAGAATTTCTTGATTTCTTGATCCTTTGATTGTTGGGTTTAATCCAAATTTATCAGCTCTATCATTTATGGTAATAGTTCCTTTTTCTGCAAAAAAGATAATACGTTTATCTGTGGTATTTCCATCAAAAGTTAAATAATACATTTCTGGAGCGCTCACATTATCGGTCAAGGTAAAAACATCAGTGCCTAATAAGGTAATAGAATCTACAGATATTAAGAGAGTATCTTGCATTTTTTGTAGGTATAACCTTCCTTTTTTTAGCCCTTCAATTTTTCCTTGAACAAGCATGTTTCCTCCTTTTTTAGATGAACAAGCAACAATTAGTAATGATACTACGCTTATAATAAGTATTCTTTTCATTTTTGATGTATTATTTTCGTTTGCAAAGATGCAGATTCCTATTAAACTTTTGAAGCTAATTCTAGTAAAATTGTAGAGACAATGGCGCCAATAGTTCCAATAGCATATCCAAATACAGCTAATAAAACGCCAACTGTTGCTAATGATGGATGAAATGCTTGTGCAACAATAGGAGCAGAGGCAGCACCACCAACGTTTGCTTGACTACCAACCGCTATAAAGAAATAAGGTGCTTTAATTATTTTAGCAACTAAAATCAGTAAACCTGCATGAATAGTCATCCAAACAGCTCCAATTGCAATTAAACCTAAGTTGTCAAAAATCATTAATAAGTCCATTTTCATTCCAATAGTTGCTACTAATACATAAATAAAAACACTGCCTAATTTACTCGCACCTGCGCCTTCATAATTCCGTGCTTTTGTGTATGATAAAATAAGTGCTACAAGTGTAGAAATACTAATCAACCAGAAAAATTGAGAATCTAAAAATGTAAACATATTTTTAATGGTTTGAGATTCTATTGTGGCTATTAAACCACCAAAAAATTGACTTAAATATTTAGATGAGAAATGCCCAAAACCAACAGTGCCAAAAGCAATTGAAAGCATAATCATTAAATCTGTTAACGAGGGATTTCTCTTTACTTTTTGAGTAAATTTTGTTACTGTATCTTTTAAATTTTCAATAGCAGAAGTATCTGCTTTTAACCATTTATTTATTTTGTCTTTTTTACCAATTCCAATTAATAAAATAGCCATCCAAACATTAGCAATAACAATATCGACAAAAACCATTCCGCCATATTTTGCAGGATTATATTGATAAATTTCTAACATAGCTGTTTGGTTTGCACCGCCACCAATCCAACTTCCTGCCAAGGTAGAAAGGCCTCTCCAAACAGCATCAAAACCTGCGCCACCAACAGTTTCTGGAGAAAAAATTGATATTAATAATATAGCAATTGGACCACCAATAATAATACCAACAGTTCCTGTAAAAAACATTATTAATGCTTTTGAACCTAAATTAAAAATTGCTTTTAAATCGATACTTAATGTCATTAATACCAAAGCAGCTGGTAATAAAAATCGACTAGAAACATAATACAAACTCGAGCTATGTTTTACCGTTTCTCCTAGATTGTTTGTAGTTTCCCATTCTGGAGCAATAATACCAAGTGTTGTAAATATTGCAGGTACAAAATAGGCCATAAACAACCCCGGAACTATTTTGTAAAATTTATACCAAAACCCAGATTTTATATTTTCTGTATAAAAAACAAATCCTAATGAAATCATTAACAGTCCGAAAACAATTGCATCATTGATAAAAAATGGTTCTTTCATGGTGTAATTTTTGATGTTTGCTAAAGTATCAAAATTAAAGATAGAAAAAAAGCGAAGTATTAACACTTCGCTTTTATGAATGCTTTTTTAGAATTTTTTAGTTTTCTTAAAAGGAGAAATCTGTACTTTTTCAAGTGTAGTTTTATAGGTTTTCCAATCTGAAGCAAAGAAGTTGTTTACTTTCTTTAAAGTTGCATTATGCAGTTCTTTAAAATGATTGATCAATTCCGTTTCTGTTTTAGTGATTTTTCCAAACCTACTTCCTAGGTACCTACTTGCAGAAAAGTAACGCTGAGTTACAGTAATTTCAGGACTTCTTGTAATACCTTGTCTTTTGTCAATTTTTCCTAAATAGAGACTTATAAGTGCCTCAATTTTTTTAGCTATTTCTTTAGAAGATTTTAATTGAGATTTGTATTTTTTCTTATCCTCTTTAGATAATTTTTTTGAAAACTCCTTAACCGTGTTTTTACTTTCTACCAATTGTTTTACAACATTTGTAATAATATTAGAATAGGTTTCTAATTCTTTTCGTACACGATATCTATTCGAAATTTCAGGAATAGATAAATCTAATCTTGGGTCTAATTTTACGGTTATTTGTTGCTTAGAGATTACATTTCCAAAAGTCATTTTTAATTGATAAACTCCTGGTTTTACAGGAATTCCTGCTGGCTCTCTTCGTTGTTTTCTAATAGATCTAGATGGTCTTGAAACACCCTTTTCTCTTAAGAACCAATACATTTTATGTACACCGTTTTTCTTTGGTGCTTTTTGTTTTAATGTTCTTATTAATCGTGTTCCATCAAAAATCTCTAATTGTATAGAATCCCATTTTATTGTAGGTTTTTTTGTTGCTTTCTTCTTTTCCTGTTTTTTTTTGGGAGGATTGTTGATATAATAAGAAATTGCAGCACCTCGCCTTCTATTCTCTCCATTAAATAAGGCATCTCCTCCAAATCTGCTTCCTGTTGGTTGCTGATAAATAGCGTGATAGGCAGTTGGAGGCTGAAAAAGCTTCATTTTAGCTTCAAGTATATTTTTGTTTTTAGCCATTGCTCTTAAAGGACGTATATCATCCAATACCCAAGCAGCTCTTCCAAATGTACCAATCACTAAGTCATGTTCTCTAGGATGAATCACCAAATCTTTTACAGAAACAGTTGGAAAACCTTCTGTCCATTTACTCCATTTTTCTCCTGCGTTTAAAGAAATATATAATCCGTCATCTGTCCCTAAGAAAATTAGATTTGGGTTTTCAATATCTTCAACAATACTCAATGTATAGCTTTTTACATCATTTTCATCAACAATTCGAGTCCAATTTTTTCCGTAATTTTTCGTTCTATAAGCAAAAGGAGTGTAATTAAAACGTCTGTAATCATTTGCAATTAATAACGCTTCACCTTTGTTTTTGTTCGAAGCTTTTATTTGTGCAATCCAACTTCCTTTTGGCAACCCTTTTAAATTTTTAGAAACATTTGTCCAAGTATTTCCGCCATTTCGTGTTACTTGTACATTACCATCATCTGTCCCAACCCACAACATGTTTTTTTCTAATGGAGATGGTTCTATAACTAGAATAGTAGTATGATTTTCTGCACCAGTAGCATCCATACTTAAACCACCACTTTCAGATTGTTTTTGTTTAGTTGGGTTATTGGTTGTTAAATCTGGTGAAATCACATCCCAAGTAATTCCTTTGTCTGTACTTTTATGTACAAACTGACTTCCAAAATAAACGGTAGCATTGTCAAAAGGATCTTGCCCGATTCCACTATTCCAGTTAAAACGTAATTTAACTTTTGGGTTTGGATGTGTTGGTTTAATACTATAATTATATCCTGTTTTTTGATCATATCTAGCCACAGATCCTTGTTGACTCATTGCATAACCATATCGAGAGTTGTCTTTGTCTGGCACTACATCAAAACCATCTCCAAAAGCCAATTCTTGCCAATATGAATTTCTAATTCCTTGTGCTTTCCATACATACGCTGGTCCGCCCCAAGAGCCATTGTCTTGCATTCCGCCATATACATTATATGGAAAATCGTTGTCTACATTAATATGGTAAAATTGTGCAACTGGTAAATTGCCAACAAAACGCCATGTTTTTCCTTTGTCTTTTGTAATGTTCATCCCGCCATCATTTCCATCAATCATAAAAGATCCATCTTTTGGATGAATCCACCATGCATGATGATCTGGATGAACACCATTAGAAACTCCATACGCAGGCATCAGTTGCTTAAAACTTTTTCCACCATCATCGGAAACATTCACATATGTAAAAACAGAATAAAGACGATTCTCATTTTGAGGATCTACATAAATTTCTGAATAATAAAATGGTCGATTTCCAATACCAGGTTTGTCATTTATTTTTTTCCATTTAAAACCGCCATCAACACTTTTATAGAGTGCATTTTTCTTTGCTTCCACTAATGCATAAATTGTATTTGGGTTACTTCTAGAAATCGCAACACCAATTCTTCCTAAATCTCCTTTAGGAAAACCTTCTTTATCTGTAACTTTTTTCCAAGTATCACCACCATTGTGTGTGATATACATTCCACTTCCTTTTCCTCCGGATTTAAAAAACCAAGGTTCGCGTTTGTGTTCCCACATGGCAACAATTAATTTATTTGGATTTGTTGGATCCATTACTAAATCTGCAGCCCCTGTTTTGTTATTGTTGAATAAAATTTGTTTCCAAGTTTTTCCTCCATCTGTAGTTTTATAAACGCCACGCTCTGGGTGTTCTCCCCAAGGAGATCCAATTGCTGCAGCATATACAATATCTGGGTTTGTAGGGTCAATAATTACACGATGAATATGCCGTGTTTTTTCTAACCCCATTGATTTCCATGTTTTACCAGCGTCTAAAGATTTGTAAATTCCAAAACCTCCATTTAAACTATTTCTAGGGTTTCCTTCTCCTGTTCCTACCCAAATTACACTTGGATTGGATTGTTGAATTGCAACAGATCCAATAGAAGCAGTTACTTCTTTATCAAAAATAGGATCCCACTTGATGCCTCCTGAAGTAGATTTCCAAAGTCCACCTGAAGCAGTACCAACATACATAATATCTGGATTTGACTGTACTACATCTATGGCAGTAACACGTCCGCTCATTCCACCAGGACCAATATTTCTCGGTTTCATGTTTTTTACTAAATCTATAGAGAATTCTTGAGAAAATAGTACTGTTGTTGCTAGTAGAAAAAGTATTGAGAATAATTTTTTCATGAGGTTTTGATTAATTGTTTAAGCTTGAAAGTTACAAATTATTTAAAAGAACTCGCTCTTAAAAAAATGTTAACAAAAAAAGCGAGGAATTTTATTCCTCGCTTTTCTTTTTTAGATCTCTTTTAGCTTCTTTTAAATTTTGCATGAGCATCCATTCAATCTGCCCATTGGTAGATCGAAACTCATCTGAAGCCCATTTTTCAATAGCTTTCATCATGTCTTCATTTATCCGCAGAGCGAATGCCTTCTTTTTAGCCATGTTTACTTTTTTATAAATGCTGCGATAGTTGTAATTAATTTTTTTGATATTGGAAAATCTGCTGTATAATATGATTTCATATTGTCGGTATCTTTTTCAATGTTTTTTAAAACGTGATTCATGTTTTCGATAATCACTAACTCAGATGATGATTTTGCATTGTGTAATGCATCAGCATCTTCAACTTTTACTTGTAAATCTTTTGTTCCGTTGACAATTAAAGCAGGAATTGTTAACTTTTTAATTTCTTCTGTAGGATTATAACTTGCCCACGATTTTAAAAAAGGAAGATTTGGTTTTGAGAAAATAGAAATTAAAAACGGATTTACTTCTTTAATATCTCCAGTTTCTTTTAATTCTTTAAAATGTGCCGCAGTTGCTTCTCCTAAAAGCGCATTTTGAGCTGTAATTTGTTTTACCATTGTTTTATCAATAGATTCTCCAGGTCCAGATAAAGAAATATATTTAGTTACATTTTTTGAAGCTAACATAGCAATTAAAGAACCTTGACTATGACCAACTAATATAATTTTTGAAAAACGAGTGTCCTTTTTAAAATGCGAAATTACTTTTTCTACATCAGTTACAAAATCGGTAAAAACAATTCCTTTTAAAAATTTAAAATTTTTTGGATTCGATGTTCTTTTGTCAAAACTAAAAAAAGCAATATTATTTTTATTGATTTCGTCTCTAATTTGCTTGATGTAATTTGCTTTTACAATTGCACCTTGATTTCCGTTTCTATCTACATTTCCAGAACCATGAACCCAAATAATTAAAGGTATTCTGGTCTTTAAAAAACTAAGCGTTCCAGGTAATTCTATTGAGTCATTTTTTATTAAAACTTCTTCAAATGTAACTTTTACTTGACCAAAAGTTAAATGACTCATACATACAATTAAAAAGGCTAATTTATAGTTCATTAGAAACAGTTTTTGATTTATAGGTTTTTAAAACACTTTCCATTTCTATTAGATTTTGAGTTCCAATTACTATTTTTTTTCCGCTTTTTAAAATAATATGTAATCCTATATTCCCTTTTACGCTATAAGATCCGTGCTTGATACCCCAACCTCCGTAATCTAACATAGGGTTGTATTTCTTAACAAAAACGTTACTAATTTCTTCCCATTTGATACTTTTGTATTTACGTTTTAATGGAGGAAATCTAAACTTTATGCCTTTTTCATTGATATAAGTTTCTAACTTTATAATAATAAAAAAGTAATTTAGAAGTATTGTAAAAGCCAAAAATGATAACAAGCTAGCATTTGACATCGGATTGTCTCCAAAAGGAATTTTAAAAAAGAGTTGCTGTACAATTCCATAAACAGGAATTAGTGTAACTACTGTTAATAGTAGCCAAAGCCACCATTGCGTAAATTGTTGTTCTTCTTTAAAAACTCTCATTTATCTGTTTTTATCTTTTTCTAACAGGGCGTAAACACCTCCATTTGTGTTTGTATAGACGTTAATTACTCTCCATCCTTGTTTCGCATGAGAATTAATCTCGTCTTCAAAATTATCTTGACTTTTAGACCAAGACATTTTCTGTTTTAAAAATTTATATTCTTTCATAATTTTTTTCTTTACATTCTTTTTTTTTACCAAAATTGATTAATGCTAACGCAACACCAATTGCTGTTCCAACTCCAGAACCAATAGAAATTCCGATGGCAATATTGTCAAAAAAAACGCCAAAACTTGTTCCTAAACTTATGCCTAATGCAGTACCGATTGCGATTGATAAAATTTGTTTTTCGTTCATTATTATTTATTTGCTAAAATTAAAACTCCAATACTAATAAATGCGATACAAATAGCGAATAGTATAAAAAGCACTTTTTTATTTTTAATTTGAAATCCTAACATAGACTTTCTATTATTTATAAATTGAAATGATTAGTATTTGTAAGAAACTTATAATAAAAGCGAATAATTTTAATACAACTTGTATCATTTTATTGATTTAAAGTGCCTGTGTTCAAAACTGGAGAAGCATCTTTATCGCCACACAAAATAACCATTAAATTGCTAACCATAGCAGCCTTTCTTTCGTCATCTAAATCTACAATTTCTTTTTTGCTTAGCTCTATCAGAGCCATCTCTACCATACTTACAGCACCCTCAACAATTTTATGACGTGCGGCAACAATTGCAGTGGCTTGTTGTCTTTTTAACATGGCATTTGCAATTTCTTGCGCATACGCTAAATATCCAATTCTTGCTTCTAGCACTTCGATTCCTGCAATAGATAAACGTTCATCTATTTCTTTTTCTAAAGCTCCACTTACTTCGTTTACACTTGAGCGTAAAGTTATATCTTCTTCTAAGCCCTCATCTGCAAAATTATCATATGGATACATACTTGCTAATTTTCTAACAGCAGCATCTGTTTGCACTCTTACAAAATTTTCGTAATTATCAACATCAAAAGCAGCTTTATGAGTATCTGTTACTCGCCAAACTAAAATAGTGCTTATCATAATCGGATTTCCTAATTTGTCGTTTACCTTTAAACGCTCGCTGTCAAAGTTACTGGCTCTTAAAGAGATGGTTCTTTTTTTGTACAACGGGTTTGCCCAATACAGACCATTTGTTTTTACGGTTCCAATATATTTACCGAAAAGCAAAATTACTTTTGATGAATTTGGGTTGACTAAGATAAATCCAAATATAGATACGAAACCAGTTAAAGTCAATAATAACCAGCCTGGGTTTTCATTTGAAATGGCAGCTAAAATTCCCCCAATAAAAAGCACTAATACTACCACTAACATTAAATACCCATTAGCAGGTTTTATTATTTTTTCATTACTCATAATTTATTTGTTTTAAAATGATATTAAAATGATATCATAAAGATATGTATTTTTTATTGATATTTCCAAATTTATCAAGTATTATTTTTATAAATTAGCCAAACGAAATTTATAAAACCTAAAAATGAAAACGAACTTCTTATTTATATTAGCATTTGTATGTATTAGCAATTTTTCTTTTGCCGCAAATGGCGAAACAGAAATAGATTGGGGAAACACGGGTCATAGAGCAATTGGAGAAATTGCAACAAAGCATTTATCTAAAAGAGTACAGCGAAAAATTAAAGAATTGTTAAACGGACAAAGTTTAGCAATGGTTTCTACTTTTGCAGATGATATAAAGTCAGATAAAAAGTACAGAGATTTTTATACATGGCATTATGTAAATTTAAATGATGATGACACGTATCAAACATCAACTAAAAACCCAAAAGGAGATTTAGTAACTGGAATAGAAAAATGCAAACAAGTTCTGTTAGATAAAAATGCTTCTAAAGCTGATAAATCTTTTTACTTAAAAATGTTAGTGCATTTAATTGGTGATTTACATCAGCCAATGCATGTTGGTAGAGTTAGTGATAGAGGAGGAAACGATTTTCAAGTAAATTGGTTTAATAGAGGAACAAATATGCATAGAGTTTGGGACAGTCAAATGATTGATAGTTTTAATATGACTTACACAGAATTGGCTTCTAATACATCTGTATTAAGTAAAGCTCAAATAAAAGAATTACAAAAAGGTTCAGTTGTCGATTGGACAAATGAAACAAAAGGACTGGCTCAAATGGTGTATCATTCTGCTAAATCTGGAGAGAAGTTAAGCTACCGATATATGTACGATTATTTTAAAACAGTAAGAAGTCAATTGCAAAAAGGCGGAATTAGATTGGCGAAAGTATTGACCGATGTTTTAGGATAAAAAAAATTTTATAGAATATTAAGCGAGCTAATATTTAAAATTAGCTCGTTTTTTTATTCTGAAACTTTTAATCTTGCTTGTGCTGTAATGCTAATATCAGAATAATTGCTTTCTAGGTATTTTAAATATCCCGTCATGGCAATCATTGCAGCATTGTCTGTGGTGTATTCAAATTTAGGAATATAAGTTGTCCAACCAAAATGTTTTTCGGCCAAGTGTAATCGTTTTCTGATTTCAGAATTTGCAGAGACTCCGCCAGCAATTGCAATATGTTTTATGCCAGTTTGTTTTACAGCATTTTTTAATTTATCCATTAAAATTTCAATAATTGTATATTGAATGGAAGCACAAATATCAACTAAGTTTTCTTTGATAAAAGTTGGATTTTCTTTTACTTGTTTCTGAATAAAATATAAAATAGCAGTTTTTAATCCACTAAAACTAAAGTCTAAATCACCTACTTTTGGTTTTGTAAATGAATATGCTTTTGGATTTCCTTCTTGAGCGTATTTGTCAATTAGTGGTCCTCCAGGATATGGCAATCCTAAAATTTTGGCAGATTTATCAAACGCTTCTCCAACAGCATCATCAATTGTTTCCCCTAAAACTTCCATTTCAAAATGATTGGTCACTTTTACAATTTGTGTATGTCCGCCACTAATTGTTAAACAAATAAATGGAAAAGGCGGAATTTTAGCAGTTGAGTCTTCAATAAAATGCGCTAATATATGCGCTTGCATGTGATTAATATCTAATAGAGGAATATCTAAACCTAATGCCAAAGATTTAGCAAATGATGTACCTACAAGTAAAGAACCCATTAGTCCTGGGCCACGAGTAAACGCAACGGCATTTAATGTTGATTTTTCAACGCCGGCCTGTTCTAGAGCTTGCTGTACAACTGGTACAATATTTTGTTGATGTGCTCTAGATGCAAGTTCTGGGACAACACCACCATATTTGGCATGAATTTCTTGATTGGCAACAACATTGCTAAGTACAATTCCGTTGTGTATCACAGAAGCACTCGTGTCGTCACAAGAAGATTCAATTCCTAAAATATATACAGACTTGTCGTTCAAAAGATTAAAAAAGATTAAATTGCTTCTGCAAAAATATTGATTATGATTCAATAGTTCCTAAATTTTCAACTTTCTTTGCATTAAGTGGCAATATTTTTGATTAAGTAAATAGAATTATCCTTTTTTAGATTACAAAATTGAGTAAGAAAATCAATAAAAAAAACAAAAAAAATAAAAAAGTAGTTAGGGTTTTAGCCTACCTGCTACTTTTTTTGTTTTTATGTAGCGCTCTTCTCTCTACTTCAATTGTTCAAACACGTTTGGCTAAAATTTTTACAAACAATCTCAAAGAAAATTTTAACACAAATATTGTTATCAAACAAGTTGATTTTTCTTTTTTAGGAACTATTCAATTAAAAGGTGTAGAAATTAGAGATCATCATAATGACACTTTAATTTTTGTAAAAAAATTAAGCACTTCTTTATTAAATGCTAAAAAAATTGTTGATAACAATGTTGATCTAGGAAGTATTTCTTTGGATGGAGTTCATTTTTATCTAAAAACTTATAAAGATGAAAAAAATGATAATTTATCTGTTTTTGTTGAAAGCTTTGAGGCAAGTTCACCTAAAGACTCTCTAGCTAATCCTTTTTTATTGAAAACTTCAAATATTTACATAAATGACTTAGTTTTTAAAATTAGTGATTATAATAAAACGAACCCATATCAATTTGGAATAGAAAAATGCGGTGGAAGTATCAGTGATTTTAAAATTAACGGGCCTAATGTTTTAGCAAAAATTAGAGGGCTTTATTTTATAGATGACAGAAAAATAGAAATCACTAATCTAACAACAGATTTTTCATTCTCCCCATCAAAAATGCTGCTAAAAAAGACAGTATTGGAAACCGTAAATTCTAGTATTCATTCAGAAATTGCTTTTCACTATAAAAGGAAAAATTTAAGATATTTTAATGATAAGGTGAATTTGAAGGCTTCATTTACGAAAAGTAATGTGTCTTTAATAGATTTGAGTAAGTTGTATGGAGAACTAGGTGGTGGTGACTTGTTTCATTTTTCAGGAAATATAGAAGGAACACTTAATGATTTTAAAGCAGAGAAAGTTCATTTGTTATCTGACAACGGAATGATTATTAAGTCTGATATGCATTTTACCAATGCAGTTAATGTAGAAAAGGGCTTTATTTTTGATGGAAATTTGAAAAACGTTACGGCAAATTATCAGCAATTAAAAAGTGTATTGCCAAATTTATTAGGAAAAAAATTACCATCAGAATTTAGAAGATTAGGAAAATTTACATTGGTCGGAAAAACATTAATTACTTCTAAAAAAATAGATTTAGATGTTGTAGTAAAATCAGAAATAGGAACTACAAAGGCTGATTTAATTCTAAAAGAAATAGCCAATATAGATGAAGCAAATTATGAAGGAGAAGTTGAATTGGTAGATTTTGATTTGGGAAAATTTTTTAACGAGCCATTGTTTGGAAAAATAACCTTAGGAGGAAATGTAGATGGAAACGGTTTTAGAATTGATAATATTAATACAGGAATTATTGGACTGATAAAACAGTTCAATTTTAACGGATATACATATAAAAACCTAAATGTAAATGGGTTGTTTCAAAACAGGCTCTTTAATGGGAATTTAATGGTTGATGATGAGAATTTAAAACTGAGGTTTAAAGGATTGGCAGACTTCTCATCAGCTATTAATAAGTTTGATTTCACAGCAAATGTAACACTTGCCAACTTGGTAAAAACCAACCTATTTGTTAGAGACAGTGTTTCATTAATAAAAGGAAATTTTGCAATAGATGTTAAAGGAAACACATTTGACAATATTGTTGGTACTAGTATTTTTACAGATGTGGTTTATACAAATCAAAAGCAATCGTATTCTTTTGAAAAAATTAAAATTGCATCTACAGTAAAAGATGGAATTAAAACCATAGAAATTAATAAAAATATTGATTCTAAAGATATCGCAAAAGGAAGTTTAAGTGGAAACTTTAAGCTTAATCAGTTGTCTTTAATGACTCAAAATGCTCTCGGTAGTATATATGCAAATTACAAACCACATCAAGTAGATTTAGACCAATTTATAACGTTTGACTTTATTATATATAATCAAATTGTTGATATATTCTTTCCTAAAGTTTTTATCGGAAAAAACACAAGTATTAGTGGAAGAATTAAAGCAAAAGATGACGGATTTAAGTTGTTGTTTTCTTCGCCTAAAGTAATTGCGTATGACAATATTATCGATTCTCTATCACTAAGAATGGATAATAAAAGTACGTTGTACAATACCCATTTAACCGCTTCTAAAATTAATACAAAATATTACGATGTAGAAAACCTGAATTTGTTAAATGTAACACGAAATGACACCCTATTTTTTAAATCAGAATTTAAAGGAGCTGTTGGAAATGAAGAAACCTTTAATATGGATTTTTTCTACACATTTGATGAAAATAAAAAATCAGTACTTGGTATTCAAAAATCAACATTCGATTTTGAAGAAAATATTTGGAGGATAAATCCGGCAGGAGACAAAGAGAATAAAGTAGTTTTTGATATAAAGAAAAATGAGTTTGAATTTAGCCCTTTTCATTTAAAATCAAAAGAACAAGAAATTACTTTTAATGGATCTTTAAGAGATTCTACATATAAAGATTTAAAAGTTGGCTTTAAGAATGTGAAATTAACTAGCTTTTTACCTCCAATAGATAGTTTGTCTTTAAAAGGGGTTTTAAATGGCGGCCTAAATTTTAAGCAAAATGATGGATTGTACAGTCCAGAAGGAGATTTGTCAGTTTCTAATTTTAAAATCAATTCTTTTGAGCAAGGGAATCTAGCATTGAGAGTAAAAGGAGAAAACTCTTATGAAAAGTACGCAGTAAATTTGACATTAAGTAATGACAACGCAAAAAGTATTTCAGCAAATGGGAATCTTGATTTCTCTACAAAAAGACCCACATTAGATTTGTTAGTGTTTCTTGATAAATTTAAAATGGGCGCTTTTAGTCCTTTAGGAAAAGATGTACTAACAAAACTAAGAGGTGAGGTATCAGGAGAATTTAAATTGTCAGGTTTTTTGAGGAATCCAGTGATGGAAGGGAATTTAGAAATGAAAGACGCTGGAGTAAAATTTCCTTACTTAAATGTAGATTATGATTTTGAAGGGCTTACAAAAATTAGATTAAAAGATCAATCTTTTATTTTTGACAAGTTAACATTGCTAGATAGAAAACATAATACAAGTGGAGATTTTATTGGAAGTATTACACATCAAAACTTCGAATATTGGTCATTAGATTTAAATATTAATACTCAAAATTTATTGGTTTTAGACACGAAAGAAACAGAAGAATCTTTGTATTTCGGGACTGCATTTATTAACGGAAATGCTAGAGTTACAGGATTAACAGATCGGTTATCTATAGATATCAATGCCAAAACCAATTCAGGTACAACATTTGTAATTCCGTTGAGCGATTTAAAAACGGTAGATAATTATCATCTAATTCATTTTAACAGTAAAAAAATTGATAAAAACGATAAGGAAGCACTTGTGTTAAAGACCCTTAAAGGGCTTATGTTAACAATAAATTTAGAAGTTACAAATGATGCAACTGCAGAAATTGTGATAGATAAAAAAACAGGAAGCGCATTAAAAGGAAAAGGAGCCGGAAACCTTCAGATTGAAATTGATACTCAAGGAAAGTTTTTAATGAATGGAGATTTTATTGTTGATGAAGGAAAATATGATTTTAAATATGGAGGGTTAATCAACAAAACATTTCAGGTAGAAAAAGGAGGATCCATCTCCTGGAATGGAAGCCCATCAGATGCAAGTTTAAATGTTACTGCAGTTTATACAACAAAAGCAAACCCAGCACAAATACTAGAAAATTTTAATACTAACAGAAAAATTTCGATAGATTTAATAACAAAGATTACTGGAGGTTTATTTAATTCAAAACAAGAGTTTGATATTCAAATTCCAAATGTAAACCCAACCATTAAATCAGAATTAGAGTTTAAGTTAAATGATAATGATGTCAATGAAAAAACACTTCAATTTTTATCATTATTGGCGTTAAACAAATTTTACAATCCTGAAAATATAGTTGGGAATAGCTCGGCTGCAATTATAGGAACAACTTCAAACGCTATTTCTGGAGTTTTATCGAGTTTAATTAGTAGCAAAGATGGTACAGTTCAGTTTGATTTAGGGTATGATGTTGCTGATAAAAGTGATATTAATAACCTAAACACAGATGATTTGGTAAATGTATCTGTAGGAACACAAATTTCGGATAAAGTTATTGTAAATGGTAGAGTTGGAGTACCAGTAGGTTCTAAAACACAATCAAGCGTTGTAGGAGAAGTAAAAGTTGAAGTATTGTTAAATGAAAAAGGAAATTTTAGAGGTGTTATTTTTAATCGTCAAAATGAAATTCAATATTCTAATGAAGAAGAAGGGTATACGCAAGGAGTAGGGCTCACATACCAAGTTGATTTTAATAATTTATCTGAATTGTTGCAGAAAATAGGATTAAAGAAAAAAAACAAAAATGGTGTCAAAAAAGATACTATTTTAGCCCCGAAATTAAATAAGTTGACCAGGTTTAAGTCAAAAAAAAATAAAAATCAATGAAAAAATACACGCTAGTAATTTTAGCAGCAGGAATGGGAAGTAGATATGGTGGAACGAAACAGTTAGATGCTGTTTCTGAAAATGGAGAAACTATTATGGATTTTTCTTTATTTGATGCTGTAAAAGCAGGTTTTACTAAAATCGTTTTTATTATAAGAAAAGATATTTTTGAAGAAGTTAAAACAGATTTTGATAAAAAATTAAACGGGGTAGTTGAGGTTGTATATGTGTGCCAAGAAACGAATAATATTCCAGAAAAATACAGAGACAATAATAGAGAAAAACCTTGGGGAACAGGACACGCTTTATTAGTTGCTAAAGAAATGATTAACGAGAATTTTTGTGTAATTAATGCAGATGATTTTTATGGATTTGACGCCTTTAAATCTATTCTTTCTTTTTTGAAAAAAGTTGATACCACAAGTGATAAATATGCGATGATTGGGTACCCAATATTAAATACATTGTCAGACAACGGAAGTGTTTCTAGAGGAGAAAGTTTTGTGAATTCTAATAATGAGTTATCTCAAATTATTGAAAGAACTGCCATTACAAAAAGAGGAAGCAATATTGTTTATAAAGGAGATGATGAATCTGAAATTGTGCTTTCTAAAGACACACTGGTATCAATGAATTTTTGGGGTTTTACACCAGCTTTTTTACAACTTTTAGAAAAAGAATTTATGACTTTTCTTGAAGGAAATTATCAAGAGCTGAAAGAAGAATTCTTTTTACCTTTTGTTGTTGATGCTTTAATTCAAAATAATCAAGCAAAAGTATCGGTGATTAAAACCAACGCAGAATGGATGGGTGTTACCTATAAGGAAGATAAAGAAACTGTTGTGGAAAAAATAAAATTGTTAAAAGAAAAAGAAATATATCCTGATAGACTTTGGTAATGAATCATAAACTGAAACACATCTTTAATCAGTTTCAGGTAGTTGCAAAATTTATGGATTTTTGCGAATTAAATTCCGGACACATCAATGATACATATTTTATCCAAACAGCACAAAAACCAAACTATGTGCTGCAAAAAATTAACGGAACTGTTTTTAAAAATGCAAAACAGTTAATTTCTAATAAAGTTTTAGTAAGTAAGTACCTTCAAGAAAAAAATGTGCATTTACCATTGCACAAATTACAGAAAAAGGTATTGTGTTTTGTAGTTTCAAAAAGAGGAAGTTACTTTTATAAAGATACTTTAGGAGATTATTGGAATCTTTCAATATTTATTGAGAATTCTATTACGTATGAGAGAACTCCAAACTCGAAAATTGCGTTTGAAGCTGGAAAAGCCACAGGGGAATTTTTAGCATTAACAAAAGATTTTGATGTAAAAAAACTGAATGATATTTTACCAAATTTTCATTCTGTGAATAAAAGGTTTTTGGAATTTAAAGATGCTTTAGATAATACAACTGTAGAAAGAAAAAAACAAGCAAAAAAGTTGATCGCTTTTGCTAATTTTCATTTAGAAGAAATGCTGGAATTAGATCATGCAATTCGTGATAAAATAGTACCGTTAAGATTGACGCATAATGATACAAAAATATCGAATATTCTGTTTTCAAAAAATCAAAAATCACTTTGTATGATTGATACAGATACAGTTATGAAAGGACTTCTTCATTTTGATTATGGCGATGCGATTAGAACTATTTGTAATACTTTGGATGAGGATAGTTTAGAAATAAATAAAATTGAATTTAATGAAGAATATTTCAAAAAATATACGCGAGGGTTTTTACAAGAATTGAAAGAAAATATTACTTTAGAAGAATTGAAATATTTACCAGTAAGTATTAAGATAATGCCTTTTATTATGGGCTTACGATTTCTGACAGATTTTTTAAATGGAAACGTGTATTATAAAACAGCTTACAAATTTCATAATTTTAATAGATCTCAGAATCAGTTTACTTTAGTAGAAAAAATAAAAGAAAAGTATTCAACTATTGAAAGTTTTTTCAAAACCTGATGTCTATTTCTCCTTATTTGTAACTTTTATTAGCGAAATCGTTTTCGTTTTTTTTTATTTGTAAGAGATTTATATTGAGTAATTTTACACTAAGTTTTATGAAAAAATTTAAAAAAATAGCAGTAATGACTTCTGGAGGCGATGCTCCAGGAATGAATGCAGCAATTCGATCAGTTGTTAGATCTTGTGCATTTTACAATGTAGCGTGTGTAGGTGTTTACAGAGGTTATCAAGGATTGATTGAAGGTGATTTTATTTCATTATCAGCAAGAAGTGTCAATAATATTATTAATAAAGGAGGCACGATTTTAAAAACTGCAAGATCTTTAGATTTTATGTCTAAAGAAGGTCGTGAACTTGCCTATAAAAAATTACAAGATGAAACTATTGATGGACTTGTAGTGATTGGAGGAGATGGATCTTTTACAGGAGCTGTTCTTTTTAATAAAGAATTTAACTTCCCAATTATCGGAATTCCTGGCACCATAGATAATGATATTTTTGGTACAACTCATACATTAGGATATGATACAGCTTTAAACACCGTTGTAGAATCTATCGATAAAATTAGAGATACAGCATCTTCTCATAATCGACTATTTTTTGTTGAGGTAATGGGAAAAGATGCAGGATTCATTGCACTAAATGCAGGTATTGGAGCAGGCGCAGAAGAAATTTTAATACCAGAAGAAAAAATGGGATTAGAAAGATTAATGCAATCATTAAAGAAAAGTAGACGCGCAGGTAAATCATCTAGTATAGTTGTTGTTGCAGAAGGAGATAAAACAGGAAAAAACGTTTTTGAGTTGGCAAATCACGTAGAAGAAAACTTTAAAGAATATGAAGTTAGAGTTTCTGTATTAGGACATATGCAACGAGGTGGTTCTCCGAGCTGTTTTGATAGAGTTTTAGCAAGTCGTTTGGGGGTAAAATCAGTAGAATTGTTATTAGACGGTAAAACAAATTTAATGGTTGGTTTGATTAATGATGAAGTGATTACAACAGATTTAGAAATAGCAATAAAAGGTAAGCACAAAATAAATACTGAATTGATTAGGGTTTCTGACATTATAACAATTTAGAAAATAATTTAATAAAATAAAAAATGATTAAAGTAGGGATTAATGGATTTGGTAGAATAGGTAGGTTGGCTTTTCGATCTGCGGTGGAGAGAGAGAATGTGCAAATAGTTGCCATCAACGATTTACTAGATGTAGATTATTTAGCATATATGTTAAAGTATGATTCTGTTCATGGTGCTTTTAAAGGAACTGTTGATGTTGTTGAAGGAAAATTAATTGTAAACGGTAATGAAATTAGAATTACAGCAAAAAGAAACCCTGAAGATTTAAAATGGGACGAAGTATGCGTTGATTATGTAATGGAATGTACGGGTATTTTTAAAACCATTGAGCAAGGAAATTTACACATAAAAGGAGGTGCAAAAAAAGTAGTAATTTCTGCACCATCACCAGATGCTCCAATGTTTGTAATGGGTGTTAATAACACCAAATTAAAAGCAGAGGATACTGTTATTTCAAATGCATCTTGTACCACAAATTGTTTGGCGCCTATTGTAAAAGTATTACACGATAATTTTGGAGTTGTAGAAGGTTTAATGACCACAGTTCATGCAGCAACAGCAACTCAAAAAACAGTTGACGGCCCTTCTATGAAAGATTGGAGAGGCGGTCGTTCTGCAATTCATAATATTATTCCTTCATCAACAGGAGCTGCAAAAGCAGTTGGAAAAGTAATTCCTGAAATGGCAGGAAAATTAACAGGAATGTCTTTTAGGGTTCCAACAATGGATGTGTCTGTAGTAGATTTAACGGTTCGTTTAGATAAAAGCACATCGTATGACGCTATTAAGAAAGTCATGAAAAAGGCTTCAGAAAATGAAATGAAAGGTGTTTTGGGATATACAGAAGAGATGTTGGTTTCTCAAGATTTTGTAGGCGATACAAGAACATCAATTTTTGATGCCAATGCTGGAATTGCATTGAATGATAATTTTGTTAAAATTGTTTCTTGGTATGATAATGAGATGGGATATTCTACGAAGATTGTTGACTTGATTGAATATGCTGATTCTTTGTAGTTAGCATTAATTTTTTTATATTAAAACCTTAAGGTTGCTTTATGGCAATTGCACTAATTTCTACATTTACAAATTTAGGAAGATTTGATACTTCAACTGTTTCTCTTGCAGGAGCGGTTTTTTCGTCAAAATAATTTCCATAAACAGTATTTATAGCACTGAAATTATGCATATCAGATATAAAAATAGAAGTTTTTACAACGTCTAAAAAAGTCATATCAGCAGCAGCAAGAACAGCTTTTAAATTCTCCATAACCAATTTGGTTTCTGTAATAATATCATCTAAAACCAATTCGCCATTTGCTGGATTTATTGCAATTTGCCCAGAAGTATATAAAGTATTTCCTACCAATGTAGCTTGATTATAAGGCCCGATTGGCGCAGGTGCTTTTTCTGTTCTAATAATTTTTTTCATGTTGATAAAAATAAAGTTAAAATAATAATCGGTCAGGGATACTTCTTTTGTCCCATTTTAAATCGCTTAAAACACTAGAATTTACACCAATTCTAAAATAATATGATTTATTTAATCCAAAAGGAGACCAATCAAAATTGAAATTCCAGCTATCTAAATCTCTACTAAAACCAAGTCTTGTGTATGAATATCCTCCATTTTCAAAATCGTATCCAGAACTAAATCGAACATCCCATTTAGGAGAAAGTTCTATATTTCCATTAAACATTAATGTGTTGGAGCCAATACCACTAATAAGACCATTGTTAGAATAATCAATTACGTACGTTAGGTTCAATGTCCAAGGAACCGAAGCTTTGTATAACTGAGTTTCTTTTACTTCTCTTTCTTGTTGTTGGTTTTTTGGAGAATCTATATTGGAATTTTTTTGTTGAGAGTTTGATTGCTTTTTATTGGAATCTTTTTTTTCAAAATCTTTACTTGAAAGCGAATAATTTGCAGAGATATTCATGCTTGTTAATCTAAACAATCTTGCGTTAAACTTATTAATTCGTGCTCCATTATTATCAACTTGATATGGATCTAACCGAGCGCCCATGTTAATAGATAATTTATCTTTTAAAAGTCGTGTTCCTGCAGAAACAGAAACTGGACTCCATCTTAAGCTATCTGCAGTAAAATTATAGCTTGTACTAAAATTCAAATTGTTTAAGAGTGTGATTTTTTTATCTTCGACGTTAGTAGAATCTTTCGAGGCAACTTTTGCTTCTAGGACATTGTTTACACTAAACCCGATAGAATTGGATATCCCGCTTGAAGGTCTTCCGTAGATTCCATTTTCAAAAGGAGAGTATGTTAGTAAATCAGTTGGGTCAGTACTTTGCTGTACTTGTTGATTGTATTTTTCTGCAAAATCTGGTGTATATCCATAGGAAATAGAAGGTCTAATAGTGTGTCTGATAGATTTTAAACGCCCTTTCTTAAAGTTATAAACTCCAAAAATATTGGTACTCAGCGAAGCTCCGGCACTATATTCACGAAAACTTTTAAAACCACGAATGGTATCATTTACTGCTGCACCTAGCCCTAAATTTGTATTACTATTAGCTATTAAAGGGTCATAACGTTTGTTGATATAATCAAAATTCCATACCTCTTTATATCTAACACTAGGAGATATTGTAAAATATTTTAGCACTTTCATATTGGTACTAAGATTGGTATTATGCAGAATACCCGCTTTTGCAGTTTTAAACATTTCTGGTTTAAAAAACAAAGAATCTGTTGTGTTGATTCTGTAATCACCTGTCATGCTATAGTTTAATCCAATTTTTTGCAAGGCGTTCTTTTTAATACCACCTTTACCAGCAAAAGGATAAATTCTATCCATATTTACTTGTACAGAAGGCAATGTCATGGTAATGGCTTTGCTATTTGTATTTTGAGAATGTGTTGCTGTTGCATTCATGTTAAAAGGCGTGCCAACAAATTTTCTGTAGTAAGAAATAGAAGAACTTAGGGTGTTTGTTAAAAAATCTGATGTGTTAATTTGATTTAAAGATTCTCTAAAATAGGTACTACTTCCTAAATTTACTGATGCAGAGAATCGAGAATTAGGGTTAGATTTAGAGTCTTGAGAATGCGACCATCGGATGTTAAAATTTGTTGACTTACTATAATCATCAAATCCTTTTAGACTTCGAATTAAGTTTTCAAATCGAACACTAAAATTTCCGCTAAATTTATATCGAACAACATAGCTAGATTCTGTTCTTAATCCCCAACTTCCGTTTGTATAAATATCGCCTAATAAAGTTAAATCAATATAATCATTGATGGCAAGATAATACCCTCCGTTTTGTAAAAAATAACCTTGATTATTTGCTTCTCCCCAAGCAGGAATTATAAATCCAGAAGTACGTTTGTCTCCTAATGGAAGATACGCAAATGGTAAAAATAATGGAGTAGGAACATCTGCAATGACTAAATTACTAGTGCCAACAATAATTTTTTTACCTGGCACTAATTTAGCTTTCTTGGTTTTTATATAATAATCTGGATTGTCTTTTTTGGAGGTTGTAAAACGGATGTTTCTAATGAAAATAGTAGAATCATTAACCCTTTTTGTTTTTTCACCGTAGGTGATCATACCGCTTTGAAGCGTTTTTAAACCATAAATTAAAGCTCTTTTTGTTTTGAAATTATACAACAAAGAATCTTGTTCTGAATCTTGATTTCCTTGTTTAAAAACAGGACGTTGTTGGTAACCTAAACTATCTATAATTCCTTTGGCAAATAAAGTATTATTTTTATTGTCAATGATTATAATACCGGCTTTTAAATCGATGTCTTGATATTTAACATGACCTTTGTTATACAAAGTAATGAGCTTTTTTTTCGCGTTTTGAAGAATGTATCCGTCAGCATTGTGAGTAATTATGTCTTCAATAGCGCTTTTTCTTAGGATGGTGTCTTTTCTAATTGAATCGGCAATTTTTAATGGTAGAATAGTATCTTTCTTAATTGTATCTAGAATTTTAAGAGCACGCAAACTATCTTTTTTTGCTAAAATTGGCGTTATTTTTTGTTTTATATCTTGTGCATAACTTGTGTGTATACAAAAAAAACTGATAATGCTAAATAAAAGTATGTGTTGTATATTTGATTGCAAGGCTTTTAATACTATTTTTGTATTGACGTAAAAATAGACTTCAATAGTTGAAGTACCAAATTTGAAAAGCCAAAATTAAGCAAAATTTATTGATGAAAACCTTAGAACATAGTAAATTTAATACTAAAATAAAGCTTCTCTATCTCTCTTTAAGTTGCCTTCTTTTTATTTATGGATCACAGAATATTACGGCCCAAAAAAGAATTTATACCGTTGTTTTAGATGCTGGTCATGGAGGAAGTGATCCTGGTAATTTAGGAAATGGTTATAAAGAAAAAAATATTGCTTTAAAAATCACAAAAGAAGTTGGGGTTCTTCTTGAGAAAAACAAGGATATAAGAGTTGTTTATACACGTAAAAAGGATGTTTCTGTTGATTTATGGAAGCGTGGAGACATTGCAAATAGCGTAAAAGCAGATATGTTTGTCTCTTTCCATTGTGATTCTCATACATCAAATGCTTATGGTCTTGGTACATTTGTTTTAGGATTGCGTGGAAATAAAAAGAATTTAGAAATAGCCAAAAGAGAAAATAGTGTAATTCTTTTAGAGAAAGACTACAAACAAAACTATAAATATAACCCCAATTCTCCAGAGTCTTTAATTGGGTTATCTTTATTACAAGAAGAAAATTTAGATCAAAGCTTACAATTGGCAAGTTTAATACAAAACCAGTTAGTTTCTAATTTGAAGAGACATAATCGTTATGTAAAAATGGATAATTTTCAGGTGTTAAGAGAAACTATAATGCCAAGTGTATTAATTGAATTGGGGTTTTTAACCAATAAAAAAGAAGGACGATATTTGAATTCTAAGAAAGGGCAACAAGCTATGGCGAAAAGTATTGCGAGATCTATAGAAAAATATGTTGATCAGCTAAAATTAAACACAGTTTCTGTTGATAATGAAATTTTAATTGTTAGAAAAAAAACATCAAAGAGGAAATTAATTAAAGCAACAAAAAAAATTGAATATAAAGTTCAGATAGCTTCTAGCAAACGAAAAATAGCAGTAAAATCATATAATTTTAAAGGATTAAAAAAAGTAGAGCGTGTTAAAGTTAGTTCTTATTATAAGTATTATTACGGAAAAACGACAAACTATACTGCTGCAAAATCATTGCTAAATAAAGCGAAAAAGAAAGGATATTCTACCGCCTTAATCACAGCATTTAGAAACGGAAAAAAAATTTCTATCAAAGAAGCATTAAAAACTAAATGATTTACTCATAATCTACAGAAAATTATTAGTAATATTGTCATTAAATAAACGAGTATGTCTAGAGAATTAAAAACAGGTTTTATTGCAGTAATAATTATTGCTTTATTTATTTGGGGATTTAATTTTTTGAAAGGAGAAAATGTGTTTGCGCCAAGTGTGCGACATTTTTATGTGGAATATAATAATATCCAAGGGTTAAAAAAATCTAGTGTTGTTACAATTAATGGTTTGCAAGTTGGTAAAGTTGTAGATATTAAATTTAATCAAACCCCAGAAAAAAGAGGAAAATTAATTGTTGAGATACTGATTGATAATGATTTCGAGTTTTCTAAAACAAGTATTGCAAAGATTTATAGTGCTAGTTTAATGGGAGGGCAATCTTTAGCAATCATTCCTTCTTATGAAGGAGGTTTAGCAATTTCTGGAGATTATTTGAAGGGAGAAGTTGAGTCAGATATTTTTTCTGCGGTTGGAGAAAAATTAAACCCTTTACAAGCAAAGCTAGAAAGTGTAATTGTAAGTGCAGATTCTTTATTGTTAGGTTTAAACCAAACCTTAACTATTGATTCTAGAAAGAGTTTAAACAGAAGTATTCGAGGGCTTGAATCAACTATTAATGGAATTGGAAAGACTTTAACCTCTGTAAATCATTTACTAGATTCTAGTAAAGTAGATCTTAGAAATACATTTGATAAAACAGATGTTATATTAGAGAACTTTGCACAATTATCAGATACATTGGTAAATTCAAATATTGGATTGACGATTAAAAAAGCACAAGCTTCGTTAGATTATATAAATCAGTTAATGGAAGGTGTTCAAAAAGGTGAAGGCTCATTAGGTAAGTTTATAAAAGACGACTCTATGTATAACAATTTAAACAATATGTCTAAAGAGTTAGAAGAGTTAGTTAGAGAAATGAAATTAAATCCAAAACGATTTGTACACTTTTCTTTATTTGGAAAGAAAGCAGTACGATATGACCCTAAAAAGAGCAAGAATAACGAAACCAACAACTAATGAGTTGGATAAAAGTTATTCCGTTTAATACTGCAACTGGTAAGCTAAAGAGATTCTAGAAATAAATCAAGTTGTTAGTTATTTTAATTATGCTAATAGAACAGTTTTAGGATTAGGTGTTTCTACCAATGGAGATATTATTGGGTTGTCGCCCAATAATAATGAAGATGAAAATAATTGGAATCATCAATAAAAAGAAGCAACAAAATAAAGAGATATGCACTATTTACCAAACATTATTTTTGCACTAATACTAGTTGTAGGAATTGGTTTTTTTGTGAAAAATATACGCAAAGTTATCAGAAATATTAAACTCGGACTTTCTATTGATAGATCAAACAATTCTGCTCTACGATGGAAAAATATGGTAAAAATTGCTTTAGGACAATACAAAATGGTTCGTCGTCCAATTTCTGGAATTTTGCACATAACTGTTTATTTAGGTTTTGTAATTATCAACATCGAGGTCTTAGAGATTATTATTGATGGGCTTTTTGGATCACACCGTGCTTTTCAAAATGTATTAGGAAATTCTATTTATGGATTTTTAATTGGAAGCTTTGAAATTTTAGCTGCATTGGTTTTTGTTTCAGTAATTATTTTTTGGATTCGTAGAAATGTAATTAAAATAAAACGTTTTTGGAATAAAGAAATGCAAGGATGGCCTAAAAATGATGGAAATTTTATCTTGTATTTCGAAATGATATTGATGTCGTTATTTATTGTAATGAATGCAGCCGATGTACCGTTTCAATTAGGAGAAATTGGAAATCCAATTAGTCAATTTGTTGCTCCTTGGTTTAGTGACTTTTCACCAGATACTTTACATACAATAGAATTATCAGCTTGGTGGATTCATATCATTGGAATTCTAATTTTCTTAAACTATTTATATTACTCGAAGCACTTGCATATTTTATTAGCTTTTCCGAATACATTTTTTGCAAATTTAAATCCGAAAGGGCAATTCAATAATTTAGAAGCGGTTACCAAAGAAGTAAAACTAATGATGGATCCAGATGCAGATCCTTATGCAAACCAAGAAGAAGGAGCAGAAGATACAGCACCAGGAAAATTTGGCGCAAGTGATGTTACAGATTTAAATTGGGTACAGTTAATGAATGCCTATACCTGTACAGAATGTGGTCGATGTACCTCTGCCTGTCCAGCAAATTTAACAGGAAAAGAATTGTCTCCTCGTGCTATTATGATGAAAACGCGTGATAGATTGGAAGAAGTTGGAAAAAATATCGATTCTAATAATGGTGAATTTAAAGATGACGGGAAACAATTACTAAACGATTATATTACGCCAGAAGAATTATGGGCTTGTACTAGTTGTAATGCTTGTGTAGAAGAATGTCCTGTAAACATTGATCCATTGTCGATTATTATGGATATGCGTAGATATTTAGTGATGGAACAATCTGCAGCTCCACAAGAATTAAATATGATGATGTCGAATATAGAAAATAATGGTGCTCCATGGCAATACAATCAAATGGATAGATTGAATTGGAAAGATGAAGAATAGTTTGCAGTATTCTGTTATGATAAATAATAAATGTTAGTTTGAGTAATTTTTGACGGATAAAGAAGATTATATCAAAAATAACTTGTCATTTCGAGCGCAATCGAAAAGTATTTGAAAATTAAAGTTAAGATTATGATAGTACCAACAATGGCAGAAATGATTGCTCAAGGCAAACAACCAGATGTGTTGTTTTGGGTTGGAGCAGCTGGAAGTTTTGATGATAGAGCAAAAAAAATATCAAGAGCGTTTGTGAAAATTTTGCACAAAGCAAATGTCAATTTTGCGGTATTGGGCACAGAAGAAAGTTCTACTGGAGATGCTGCTAAAAGAGCTGGAAATGAATTTTTATTTCAAATGCAAGCAATGATGAATATTGAAGTCTTAAATGGCTATAAAGTAAAAACTATCGTTACTGCAGATCCTCATTCTTTTAATACATTGAAAAACGAATACCCAGAATTAGGAGGTAAATATGAAGTCTTTCATCACACACAGTTTATTGAAAAATTAATTAAAGAAGATAAACTTGTTATAGATGGCACTCTTTTGAGTGGAAAAAAAATAACATATCATGATCCTTGTTATTTGGGACGAGCTAATAATGAGTATGAAAGCCCGAGAGATTTGATAAAGCGTTTAGGTGTTAATCTAACAGAAATGAAAAGATCTAAATCTACTGCATTATGTTGTGGTGCTGGCGGAGCTCAAATGTTTAAGGATGCTGAAAAAGGAGCTAAAGAAATTAATGTTTTACGTACAGAAGACGCAATAAAAACTTCCCCCGAGATTATTGCAACTGGCTGTCCATATTGTAATACGATGATGACTGATGGAGTGAAATTTAAAAACAAAGAAAGTGAAATTAAAGTGATGGATATTGCTGAATTAATTGTCAGCGCAAATAATTTTTAAATGAATGCAAATAGTGGGGAAGACTTATCGAAGCTACGTGCTAGTATAAGTCATTTAAAAAGGAGAAACGAAAGCCTAAATAATGAATACACAGCTTTAAAAAAAGAAGCAAATATTAGAGTGTTACAAAAAACTTTCAATGTAACATTGGTTTATTTATTATTGATTCTGCTTGTTGTTGCCTCTGTGTTTTTATATAAAACAGATGCTAAAGTAGATGAAGGACTTGCTACAAGTAAAGCACATATTGAGAGACTCTTAACAACAATTTACGAATTAAAAAATCAAAAAAAGACAGATTTTAAAGTAATAGAAAAGGAGAATAATATTATAGAAATTGAAACCGGAGTAAGGTATTCTCTTCAGATGGGTGTTTTTAAAAGAAAAGATTCATTAAATGATTTTAAGAGCCTTTCTAACTTTAGACAAGTAAACAGGAAAGGGGTGAAAATTTATTTATTAGGGAATTATTCGACTTATAAAGAAACAAAAAGATTCAAAGAAAAGTTATTAGAATTAGGTCTCAAAGATGTTTTCATAGTTGCGTATAATGGTGATAAAGAAATTCAAATAAAAAAGGCAAAAGTGTTGAGTGGGGAATCTCAATTATTAAAAAAATAAGGGATTTATAATTTTTGTAAAATGTTTGAAAATCAGCAAATAGATCAATTACCAAATGTAGATGAGCTTTTATTTAAAAACATTCGAAAAGCATATTTAAAAGTTGTTTTAATTCATTACTTGTTATTTTCTGGAGTTCTTTTAACAGGGTTTTTTCTGTTAGTTCAGTATAAATTACAAGAAATTTTCCCAACATATATTGATGGTATTTATATTGGATTATTACTACTGTTTCTATTGATTTTAACATTTCTTATTGTTGGGTTTTATAGACGAAAATTCGCAATTAGAGAAAGAGATATTTCTTATAAAAGCGGGATCCTTATTAAAAAAATCACAACCGTTCCTTTTTCTAGAATTCAACATATAGAAGTAGATGAATCTCCAGTTTCAAGAATATTTTCATTGGCTTCAATCAGTGTATATACAGCTGGAGATAGTAGTGATGATCTAGAAATTAAAGGAATTTTAAAAACTGAAGCACTTCAGATTAAAGAATTCATTAATCAGAAAATTAATGGATAATACCCATCATTTTGGTAAATTTTCTAAACAATCTCCGAAAGGGATTGTTGTTATTTATGGCAATTTGTTGTACAAAATTTTTAAAACAACATGGGTGTTGTTGTTTATATTATTGAGACAGTTTTTAAAACTTTCGGAAGAAGGAGTTTCGTATGTGTATTTAGGTATTGTAGTTGTTTTAGGACTCTTATTATTTCGTGCGTATTTAGTGTATAAGAACTTTCAGTTTAAGATTGCAAACAATCAATTTATCCTAAAACAAGGAATTTTTAAAAAATCAAATACATCAATTTCTTTTGATAGAATTCAAAATATCAATTTTAAACAAAACTTAATACAACAACTTATTAATGTATATCAAGTAAATATTGAAACAGCAGGTTCTAAAAAAACAGAAATTGCCATTAAAGCACTTTCATTTGAAAAAGCAGAAGCTTTAAAAAAACAAATTTCTTTAAATACAGTTATAGATGCAGTACCATTAAAAGGAAATACACCATTGTTAAAAATTAGTTTTTTAGAATTGCTAAAAGTGAGTTTAACAGAAAATCATTTACAAAGTTTGTTAATTTTTGTAGCATTGCTAATTGGAATATATCAACAAATAAAAGATGTATTTAAAAGTTTTGGTAGAACAGATAATCTCAAAACATATTTAGATGAAGGTACACAAGTATTATATGGAAATATAATTTTGTTTGCCTTTCTTTTTATTGTGCTGTTAATGGTTGGTTTGATAGGTTCTTTTGTGCGTATTTTTTTTAGTCACTTTAACCTTTCTGTATTTGTAAAGCATCAATCTTTTGAAATAAATCAAGGATTGACAACTAAAAAAACAATTGTTTTAAAGAAAGGGAAAATTCAAAACATCACAGTTTCTACCAATCCAATTAAAGAAAAACTCGGAATTTCATTTATTACATTCAAGCAAGCCGTGAGCGGAAAAGTAGCTAAAAAGAAAAATAAATTAATTCGAATTATTGGATGTAAAACCAATCAGGTTATCAAAATTAAAGAATTATTATTTAATTTTAAAAAATTAGAATCCGAAGAAAAGAATTTAGTTGATAGCTATTATAAAACTAAAATGTACTTTAGAAGTAGTTTGATGATTGTGCTTTTTAATATCATTATTTATATAAATACAGAAAACATACGTTGGTTTTTTAGTATAGTAATATTGCTTCCAATAATGGTGTTATTAATCCGTTTAAAATTTAAAAAAGCATTTTATAAATTAAATGATGATTTACTAATTATTGGAAACGGGCGAGTAGAAACACATATTACTTATTTAGAAATTTTTAAAGTACAAAACATAAAAATGAAGCAAAATGTTTTTCAGGCACGTAAAAGAGTTGTTGATCTTGTTTTTCAAACAGCCGCAGGAAAAATTAAAATTCCTTGTATAAAAAGGAAAAAAGCATTAGAAATATATAATTACACATTGTATAAAGTAGAAAGTAGTACAGAATTATGGATGTAAAAAAATATGTACAAGCAGCAAGGTTAAGAACATTGCCATTGTCAATTTCTGGAATAGTTGTTGGCAGTTTTTTGGCTGCTTCAAAAAACGTTTTTGATTGGACAATTTTTGTACTGGCTTTACTAACCACCATAGGGTTTCAAGTGCTTTCTAATTTTGCAAATGATTATGGTGATGGAATAAAAGGAACTGATGATAATAGAACTGGAGAAAAACGATTGGTTGCTTCAGGACTCATCACTCCAAAGCAAATGAAAAAGGCGATGTTTTTAACTAGTCTTATTACATTAGTCATTGCAGTATGGCTAATTTTTATCTCTTTTGGAAAAGATGATTTTTTGTATTCTTTAGTTTTCTTTTTGTTAGGGATTGCATCTATAGCTGCAGCTATTAAATACACAGTTGGCGCATCAGCTTATGGATATAGTGGATTTGGAGATGTTTTTGTTTTTGTTTTCTTCGGATTGTTAAGTGTAGTGGGAAGCTACTTTTTATTTGCAAAGCAAATTGATTTTACAGTTTTTCTTCCGGCAATTTCTATTGGATTATTAAGTACCGCTGTATTGAATTTAAACAACATGCGAGATCAAGAAAATGATAAGAACGTTGGAAAAAACACACTGGTTGTTAAAATTGGAGTAGAGTTTGCAAAATATTATCACTACTATTTAATCATAACTTCATTCTTGTTTTCGACATTATATGTAGTCATTCAACACCAAAAATCCGTTCAATTTTTGTATTTGTTAGCTTACATTCCGTTAATAAATCACGTGTTCTTTGTTTTTAAAAACAAAGATGCGTCACAATTTGATGGAGAACTTAAAAAAGTTGCATTGAGTACTTTTTTGTTTAGTATTCTTTTTGGATTAGGTCAAGTTTTGTAACTTTAATGCGAAAATTAACCTCTATGAAATTAACAAAAATAAAGCAAAGAAACTCTTTGTTTCTAATAAAAAAGAATTAATATTATTAAAAATAAGAGAATCTCTTGACTTGTAATGAAAGTAATAAAAACAATTTTTAAAATTATTATGATACTCATTGTTGTCTTTCTGGCAACAGGTTTATTGATTAAAGAAACATCATATATTACAGAAATCAAAATTAACAAACCAGTTTCAGAAGTTTTTAAAACCTTCAATGATACTTCAAAAATAAATAACTGGATGCCAGAAGTTACATCTTTTATAGAAGTTGATGCTAGACCAGGAATTGTTGGAAGTGTATATAAAATAATTCTTAAAAATGAAGAAGAACTCATCGAAATGACTGAAAAAGTTTTGGCATATATTCCTAATAAAAAAGCAACGTTCTCTTTTAATATTGACGATATGTTAAAAATAGACGACTATAATTTTAGAATGCAAGATAGTATAACAGTCATCACAAAAAATACAATTTATAAAAGTGATGCTTATTTAATGCAATGCATGTTTCCATACTTTAAAAAAATGTTTATGGATGAAGATCAAAAATATTTAGATAACTTTAAGGCATATATAGAAAAACAATAAAAGATGGATATAAATATGATTAGCTGGTTTGAAGTACCTGTATCAGATATGAATCGAGCTCAAAAATTTTATGAAACAGTTTTTAACGTTCAAATTTCGATCAACGATTTTGGTGGTGTAATAATGGGTTGGTTTCCACCTGCAGAAGATATAACAGCTCCAGGAATTAGTGGGTCGTTGGTATATCATAAAGAAGACTATATTCCTTCTGCAACTCACGGTCCGTTAGTGTATTTTAATTCTCAATCTGGTGATGTTTCAGACGAATTGAGTAGAGTAGAAACAGCTGGAGGAAAAATAATTAGAAGTAAGACATTGATTTCTAACGAAATAGGATATATGGCTTTGATCTTAGATTCTGAAGGAAACAGAATTGCTTTGTATAATAAATAAGTTAATTTTAACAGTTATTTGTTCCTCATAGATTATACAATATTATTTTGATCAACGCAACTTATCAAAAATACACTCTTCATTTTAAACGCCCAAGCGGTACTTCGAGAGGAATTTTAAAAACGAAAGAAACATGGTTTATCATTCTGTCTGATGGTGATAAACAAGGAATTGGCGAATGCGGAATTTTACGAAGTTTAAGCATTGATGACAGACCAGATTATGAAGAGAAACTAAAATGGGTTTGTAAAAATATTCATCTTGATGTTGAATATTTATGGCAAGAATTGGTCGAGTTTCCTAGTATTCAATTCGGGTTAGAGCAAGCAATATTGTCTTTGAAATGTAGCTCTACATTTGAATTGTTTCCTTCTGATTTTACAAAAGGAAATCAGTCAATTCCTATAAATGGATTAGTTTGGATGGGAACAAAAGAATTTATGAAAATGCAGGTCAAAGAAAAACTCGATGCAGGGTTTGCCTGTATTAAAATGAAAATAGGTGCGATTGATTTTGAAACCGAATACAATTTACTGCAATCAATTCGTAGAGAATTTTCATCCAAAGAAATAACATTGCGAGTAGATGCTAATGGAGGATTTCGTCCACAAGATGCGTTAGAGAAATTAAAACGATTGTCAGAATTGGAAATTCACTCAATCGAACAACCAATAAAACAAGGTCAGCTAGAAGAAATGGCAAATCTCTGTGAAAAAACACCATTACCAATAGCCTTAGATGAGGAATTGATAGGTGTTTTTTCGAGTAACAAAAAACAAGAAATTTTGCAAAAAATAAAACCGCAATTTATTATATTAAAACCTAGCTTAATTGGGGGTTTTAAAGGAAGTAAAGATTGGATATCTTTTGCGGAAAAACAACAAACCCAATGGTGGATTACCTCTGCTTTAGAGAGTAATATTGGTTTGAATGCCATTGCACAATGGACATTTACGTTGCAAAATAAATTACCACAAGGTTTGGGTACTGGAGATCTTTTTACAAATAATTTTGACTCTCCGCTGTTTGTAAACAAAGGGAAATTGAAATATGGAGCTTCAAAAAAATGGAATTTTAATTTAGTATAATATGGGTTTTATAGAGAAAGGGTTTACTGGGAAAAATAAGGGTTGGATATATGTTCTGACAATGATATTGGTTTTTTTAGGGACCCAAGTTGCAAGTATTCCTTTAGGGTTAGTAGCTTTTTTTCAAGTAGAAGGAGATCTGGAGAAATTTATAGAAGCAGGTGCAACTAGTTTTATGAACATTGGAATAGATACGAGTTTATTCCTGTTTCTAATGATTTTCACCTTTATGATTGCTGTTTTAGTGTTGTATTTATGCGTGAAATATATCCATAAAAAAAAGTTTGTTTCCATTGTAACTTCAAGAGAGAAAATGGATTGGAAGCGAATTTCTTATGCATTTACTCTTTGGGGAACAATTTCTGTAGTAGCTATTTTTATTGGAATTTATGCTTCTCCAGAAGATTATATATGGAATTTTAAACCGGTTCCATTTTTTATATTGGTATTTGTTTCTTTTGTGTTTTTACCCTTTCAAACAAGCTCTGAGGAATTGATTTTTAGAGGATATTTAATGCAAGGGTTTGGAATTTTATTTAAAAATAGATGGGCACCATTAATACTCACTTCTGTCATTTTTGGATTGCTACATGGAATGAATCCTGAAGTGGAAAAACTAGGATACATTTTAATGGTTTTTTACATTGGTACAGGCTTTCTATATGGTATTACCACGTTGATGGATGATGGAATAGAACTAGCTTTGGGGTTGCACGCTTCAAATAATATTGTTGCCGCATTTTTAGTAACTACGGACTGGATGGTTTTTAGGACAGATGCTTTGTATATTGACATTTCAAAACCATCTGTTGATGTTGAAATGTTTTTATCAGTATTTGTTTTATATCCTGTTTTATTAGTTGTTTTTTCTAAGAAATATGGCTGGAAAAACTGGAGAAAAAAGCTGTTTGGAAAGGTTCAAGAAACTTCAATTGAAACTACATCACAATCAATTTAAAGGAATTGCACAATTTAAAAATTCATAAAAACTTTCAGCTTAATGAAGAGCATTTTTCTTCTATCGAAGAATTGCTGTCTTTTTCTGAAAGTATTTCTGAAAACGTTTTTTTATTTCTATCTAATTGGTTTTCTGCTGATGATTATATTGACGTGCAAACTTCAGGTTCTACAGGTGCTCCAAAAATCATAAGGTTAAAAAAAGAATGGATGTTAAATTCTGCTTTAGCAACAGGAGTTTTTTTTAATTTAAGAGAACATACAAAAGCATTACTTTGTTTGCCTATTGGTTATATTGCTGGAAAAATGATGTTGGTTCGTGCGTTGGTTTTAGGATGGGAAATAGATATTATTGAACCAACAGCAAAACCTTTAAAAAAAATTGTTAAATTTTATGATTTTTCTGCAATGATTCCTATGCAATTGCAAAATTCATTAGAACAGTTACATATTATTAAGAAGGTAATAGTTGGAGGAGCACCAGTTTCTGTACTATTGCAAGATAAGTTGCAAAATCATACTACTGAGGTTTTTGCTACCTATGGAATGACAGAAACGGTTACTCATATTGCGATTAAAAAGCTAAACAATTTTTTAGGTAATACTGAGAAGACTTTTTATAAAATAGTACCTGATGTTAAAATTTCTCATGATAACAGAAATTGTTTGGTAATTGATGCTCCTAAAGTTTCAAATGATATTATGACAACAAATGATGTGGTTCGTATGGTGTCTAATTCTGAGTTTGAATGGTTAGGAAGAATAGATCATGTGATAAATTCTGGCGGAATTAAGTTGCATCCAAAGCAAATAGAAGATAAAATGTCTTTATGTATTACAAAACGCTTTTTTGTTGCTGGAATTCCAGATAATTTACTTGGAGAAAAACTGGTATTAGTTATTGAAGGAGCAGAAGATCAATTTATTCGAAATCAGGTACATAACCTTAAAACACTTTTAAAGTTTGAGTTTCCAAAAGAAATTTATTTTATAGAAAATTTTATTGAAACTGAAACAAAAAAAATCCAACGCACCAAAACGTTATCAAAAATCTTTCACTAAATTAATAGTAATTTTTGTTTTAAACAACATGAATAATATAATTCCTTAAATCTGTACCTTCACTTAATTTCATTTTCTTTTTTATTCGATAACGAGAAGCTTGTACAGATCTTGGGTCTATATGTAGAATTCGTGCAATTTCTTTTGTCTGCATGTGTAGTTTTATAAACATACAATGCCTTAATTCAATCTCTGTTAATGTAGGATGTAAGTTAATAAGAAGATCATAAAAACCAGAATAAACTGTGTTAAAATGTTTTTTTAATTGATCCCATTCATCATCATTCTCTATTATAAAATTAATTTGCTGTATTAAATTTTTAACCGTAGAGGTATTGCTCGTTTTTAGATAGTTAAGTTCAGTTTTAATTTCTTTAAAGGATTGTTTGTTTTGTAAAAGCTGTGTTGTAAAAACCATCATTTCCTTATCTTTTTCAAAAACAAGTTTATTTACTTCTAATAATTCTTTTACTGCTTGTTCTTCTTTTTTTCTATATCTAAGAAACATATAATATGAAATAACTGCAACTGTAACAAGAAAAAATAATAATAAGAAAATTAAGAGTTTAAAATTATCATTAGAATTTGTAAGAAAATCAATTTTTAAGGCATCATTGTTTTGTTGAAGTTTGTTACTCAAATTTTTAATTTCAGTTTCTAATTTAAAATTTGAAGCAGTTTTTTCGTCAATTAATATAGATAAGATGTTAGGGTTATTATGACCAAGTAATTCGAAATTAAAAATGCAATCACTCGAATTTTCAGACACTTGATGTATGGAGATGCTGATTGTATTTTTCCCTTTTTTCAAATCTTTAGAATCAATAATTTTTGAAAGAAACATAGTTTCAGCAGATTTTTGAACTAGGTAGGTAGCTTTCGTTTTTCCAGTTATAATGCCTTTAGGTAAATTATCTCGATGTATTTCTTCGCCGTTTAAATAGATAACAATTCCGTCATCTCTCTGAAACTTAAATTCATAAGCAATGTATTTTAACGGGTCTTTTAGTGTAAACGTTTTTTTAAAATATTTGGTTATTTGTTTGTTGTTCTTGTCTTTTCCGTAACTAATTTCAGTAATTATTTTTTTGTCTCCATAACCCAAAGGAGTCACTCCTTTTTTCCAAGAAGTATTGTTTAGTGATGTCTTTGCCCAATTGTTTTCTAACGTCCCTTCATCATAATACATCCAATCTTCTCCTTGATTAATTATTTTGTCTTGAGAAAAAGAGGTAAAAGTTATAAGTAAAAATAAAATCGTTATTAGCGGTTGTAAAAAAATATTTTTTTTCATTTTCTTTATTTTTCGAAATAATAAGTAAATGTAGTAGTATTATGTCAAAAAAACCGAAACAATAGTGTTTAAGTAGTAGTTTTTTTATTTTATTTAAAAAATATTAATGTACTTTTGTTAATAATAAAGCAATAGTGGGAAAATTATCATGAAATCGGGGGATGCTTGATAAAGTTAGATTACTAAATTGTTTTAGAAGTAAAAGTCGTATACATTGTATACGACTTTTTTGTTGTAGAGGATAAAATTAATTTTACAACTGCATACTGTGGTAAACGTTCTGAACATCATCTTCATCTTCAAGTTTTTCTAAAAGTTTTTCAACATCTGCTTGTTGTTCTTCAGAAATTTTAGAAGTGGTAGTAGGCATTCTTTCAAACCCTGAAGATAGTATTTCAACATTATTTTCTTCAAAGAAAGATTGAATGGATCCAAATTGTTCAAATGGAGCATAAATAATAACACCTTCATCATCTATAAAAACTTCTTCAACATCAAAATCAATCAATTCTAATTCTAATTCTTCTAGATCAATAGAAATATCTTCCTTTTTAACGGTGAAATTACATACATGATCAAACATAAAAATTACCGATCCTGATGTGCCAAAGTTCCCGTCACATTTATTAAAAGCTGCTCTTACGTTTGCAACAGTTCTGTTGTTATTGTCGGTTGCAGTTTCTACTACAACAGCAATTCCATGTGGAGCATAGCCTTCAAAAAGTACTTCTTTATAGTTAGAAGTGTCTTTGTCAGAAGCTTTTTTTATTGCCCGCTCAACATTTTCTTTAGGCATATTTGCAGCTTTTGCGTTTTGCATCACGGCTCTTAATCTCGAATTTGTTTCAGGATTTCCGCCACCGTCTTTAATAGCCATTACAATATCTTTACCAATTCTGGTAAAGGTCTTTGCCATTGCTGACCAGCGTTTCATTTTACGACCTTTTCTAAGTTCAAATGCTCTTCCCATCTTTTTTTTCGTGATTTTAACGTTGAGCAAATATAATTATTAAGCGATTGAATTGCAATTAATACACTTGTTTTCTATTTGCCTCATTTAGGAGATGTCTTCACTAAATAAAAATGCTCTTTTACTCAAATGCTTTTTTACAATGTATAAAAATATGATACGTTTACTAGGAATTTAAAAGTACTAGCCATGAAACAATTACTAGCAAGTTTATTTGTACTATTTGTTGTAGTTCAAGTAAAATCACAAGAAAAACAAATTTTTACGAAATCTGTTCAGTTAGAAGCGTTAATTCCTTTTATTGTAAATACCTACAATGCAAAGAGAGAAAGATCAAAATATCATAAAATTACTTTTCTGGTTCCGATTAGTAGTGTAGATAATATTGACAGGAATATGGTTATTGTTAAACAATCATTTAGACTTTTATCAAGTAGGTTACAAGAAAATGATAGAATTACTCTTGTTGGATATTCTGCTATTAATGGTATTCTTGTAAATAATAAATCACCAAAAGCACTTAATGAAATTTTATTAGTGTTAAATGATGTTAAATCAAATATCTCAAGAATTTATAAAGATGGAATTCAATTGGGATATGATTTATCAGAGAATACATACGATGATGATGCTATAAATTCTTTAGTGATGATACGAGCATCAAATTCCTCGATAGCAATAAAAAAAACAAATTCAAATAAGAAAGTGAAAAAGGAAAAAAAGAAAAGTAGTAGTGTAGTTTGGATGACTTTAATCGGTTTAGCACCAGAAATTATTAGCGCATTAAAAAATTAATATAAAACCCAATCTGTTAAGATTGGGTTTTATTAAACCTGTAATATGCCAACATTAAACTTCTTTTCAATGGGCGCATTATTTGCAGCTTCAATTCCCATAGAAATCCAAGTTCTTGTGTCTAAAGGATTGATAACTGCATCTGTCCAAATTCTTGCAGCTGCATAATATGGAGATGTTTGATTGTCATAACGATCTTCAATAGATCTTAAAATCTCTTGCTCTTTTTCTGCTGTAATTTCTTCCCCTCTCTTTTTTAGAGAAGCAGTTTCTATTTGCAACAATACTTTTGCTGCTTGTGCACCTCCCATTACTGCTAATCTTGCCGATGGCCATGCAACAATTAATCTTGGGTCGTAGGCTTTTCCACACATGGCATAATTTCCTGCTCCATAAGAATTCCCAATAATAACTGTAAATTTTGGCACTACAGAATTGCTTACTGCATTAACCATTTTAGCACCATCTTTTATAATACCTCCATGTTCAGACTTACTACCAACCATAAATCCCGTTACATCTTGTAAAAACACTAAAGGTATTTTCTTTTGATTGCAGTTCGCAATAAAACGAGTTGCTTTATCTGCTGAATCAGAATAAATAACACCACCAAACTGCATTTCTCTTTTAGCATTTTTAACAACCTTTCGTTGATTTGCAACAATACCTACAGCCCAACCATCAATTCTTCCATAACCAGTAATAATAGTTTTTCCGTAGTTTTCTTTGTATTGTTCAAAATCAGAATTATCTACTAATCTATGGATGATGGCTAACATGTCATATTGACCTGTTCTAGTTGATGGTAATATTCCAAAGATTTCTTCTGGATTCTCTTTTGGATTAATACTCACTATTTTGTTAAATCCAGCATTTTCTGCAGAACCTATTTTATCAATAATATTTTTTATTTTGTCTAAAGCATCTTTGTCATCAGTAGCTTTGTAATCAATTACGCCAGAAATTTCTGTGTGGGTTGTTGCCCCACCTAAAGTTTCATTATCAATACTTTCTCCTATGGCAGCTTTCACTAAATAACTACCAGCTAAGAAAATACTTCCTGTTTTGTCAACAATCACAGCTTCATCACTCATAATTGGTAAATAAGCACCACCAGCAACACAACTTCCCATTACTGCAGAAATTTGAGTAATTCCCATACTACTCATGATAGCATTGTTTCTAAAAATACGGCCAAAATGTTCTTTATCTGGAAAAATTTCATCCTGTAAAGGCAAATATACTCCAGCTGAATCAACTAAATAAATAATAGGAATTTTGTTCTCTATGGATATTTCTTGCGCTCTAAGATTCTTTTTTCCAGTAATTGGAAACCAAGCACCAGCTTTCACAGTAGCATCATTTGCCACCACAATGCATTGTCTCCCTTTTATATATCCAATCTTAATAATAACGCCACCAGCAGGACATCCGCCATGTTCTTTGTACATTTCATCGCCTGCAAATGCTGCAATTTCTATGCTTTTTTTTGATGTATCCAACAAATAGTCAATACGCTCTCTAGCTGTTAGTTTGCCTTTTGCTTTGTGTTTTTCAATATTATTTTTACCACCTCCTAATTTTACTTTTAAGAGTCTTTTTTTTAAGTCTGTAAGAAGTAATTTATTGTGATCTTCGTTTTTATTGAAGTTAATATCCATTTATTATTGCATATAAATTGAAAAGCTAAGGTACAAAAATGAGTAGTTTATTTCACTAATATATTTCTTGGAAATATATCCCTAGGAATATAAAAATATATTTTGTAACTTTGTATAGAATTAAATTTAAAAAAATGAAAAAAATTTTAGCATTTGCAGGAAGTAATAGTAAAAAATCTATCAATAAACAATTAGTAACATTAGCAGCTGAGAAAGTAAAAAACGCCACTTTTGAAATAGCAGATTTAAATGAGTATCCGTTACCAATTTTTAGTCTAGAAATTGAAGCAGAAGGTTTTCCAAAATCAGCGTTAGAATTCAATGAATTATTAAGTAATTATGATGGTTTTGTTGTTTCGTTAGCCGAGCATAACGGATCTTATTCTGCAGTATTTAAAAATATTTTTGACTGGGTTTCTAGAATTGATAGAACAGTTTTTAAAGATAAGCCCATTTTGTTAATGGCAACATCGCCAGGAGGAAGAGGCGGAATGTCAGTATTAGAAACAGCTGCTAGAACTTTTCCTCATATGGGAGCAACAGTTGTAGCTACATTTTCATTGCCTAATTTTTATGATAACTTTAAAGAAGGAGAAATTGTTAACAATGAATTAAAATTAGCATTGAATACTGCAATAATTGAATTTGAAAAAGCAATTTAAAATCTAATATCATGGAAAAAAGCAAGGAAATTAAAAAGGAATATAGTAACGAAAATTTAACAGTTTCATGGCAACCACATAAATGTATACATTCTAAGAAATGTTGGAAAGGTTTGTTACCTGTTTTTAACCCTCGAAATAAACCATGGATTAATTTAGAAGGCGCTTCAACCAAAGAAATAATAGATCAGATAGAACTATGTCCATCAAAAGCATTGTCTTACACTTTGAATAATTTGTAAATGTATTATATTCCTTGGAAAGTATTTGTAAGTTTGTAGAAAATAATATCAAATGGGAGATTTATCTAAAGATATCAATTCTAAATTTAAGAACAATAAAATAAAAGCTTTAATTAACCTGAAATATACAGCTAATTGGTTGTATAGTAAAGAGATAGGTTATTTTAAATCATTTGGAATATCTCCACAACAATACAATATTTTACGTATTTTAAGAGGAGCTGGTGAGCCGATAAAAGTTCAACTCATAAAAGAAAGAATGATTGAGAGAGCACCTAATGCTACTCGTTTAATGGATAAATTATGTGATAAAAATTTGATTGAAAGGTCTAGATGTGACCATGATAGAAGAGTGGTTTATATTGCTATTTCTGAAAAAGGGTTAAAATTATTAGAAAAGATTGATGTGAGTACAGGTATAAATTTCATGGATAATCTCAATGAAGAAGAAGCAACATTATTAAGTAATTTATTAGATAAAATAAGATAATAAAATGAAAACATATAAGAGCGTACAACAACTTGGAGAAAGCCCATTAATAAATATGGGCCCTATTCGTTTACGTCAACCAATTCCAACTACGGAAGTAAAAAATGTAGATCCATTTATTTTATTGCATCATTACGGGCCGTATGCAATTAGTGAATTTAATAATCCGTTTGATTTAGGACCACATCCACATAGAGGATTTGAACCGATTACATTATTATTTGATGGAGAACAATTGCACAGAGATTCTTTAGGAAATGAAAGTATCGTAAAAGCTGGTGATGTTCAGTGGACAACTGCGGGTAGCGGAATCATACATGCAGAAGGACCCACCAAAGAGTTTGTGAAAAAAGGGGGAGATTTAGAAGGAATTCAGTTGTGGTTAAATTTGCCTGCAAAATATAAAATGATAACTCCTGCATATCAACACTTGAAAAGTAGTGAAATACCAACCATTCAAGATGCTTCAAAAAACATCAATTTAAAAATTGTTGCGGGTGAGCAAAATGGAAAGTTTGGAAAGATAAAAACACAAACTTCGGTCAATGTTTTTATGATGGAAGCAATAGGTAAAGGAGAATTAGATATTGAGATTCCAGAAACTCACCAAAGTTGCGTTTACTTATTAGACGGAGAAGTAAAGATTAATGTTAATGCTGTTTTATCTAAAGATGAAAATCAAATAGCAGTTTTTAATACCGATGGCAATACTATTAAATTAGAAACAACAATGAAAAGTAATTTAATTGTTCTTTCGGGTGAGCCTATAAAAGAAAAAGTTGCACAGTATGGACCTTATGTAATGAATACTCAGACTGAAATTTTAGAAGCAATGAGAGATTATCAACAGGGAAGAATGGGATATTTATATTAGATAAAATAAAATGAAAAAAGTAATTCATAAAGCTGATACAAGAGGTTTTGCAAATCATGGATGGTTAAAATCAAATCATACATTCAGTTTTGCCAACTATCAAAATTCGGAAAGGATGAATTTTGGAAAGTTACGTGTTTTAAATGATGATATTGTGCAACCCAAAAGGGGTTTTGGTACACATCCACATAAAAATATGGAAATTATTTCTATACCAATTTCTGGAGCGCTTTCACATAAAGATAGTATGGATAATAAGCGTTCAATAGAGGTTGGAGAAGTACAAGTAATGAGTGCAGGAACTGGTTTAACACATTCAGAATTTAATGATAGTAAAAAAGAAGAAGTAAATTTTTTACAACTTTGGATAATTCCAGAGAAAGAAAATGTTATACCTTATTACCATCAAAAGAGATTTGAAGAAGAAGACAGGAAAAATAAATTCCAAACATTAGTTTCACCAAAAAATAAACAAATTGAGGGGTCTTTATCTATAAACCAACAAGCTTATATTTCAATAGTAGATCTTGATGAAGAATTTGAAATAGAATATAAACTAATGAATGAAGCATATTTTTTTCTGATACAAGGAAAAATTAATCTAGCTGATACTATTCTCAGTAATAGAGATGCTATTGGAATCTCAGAAACTGAAAAAGTATCTATAAAGGCAGTAAAAAAAAGCAAACTATTAGTGATTGATGTTCCTGTTTTTTGATTGCTAATTATTTAATTTTTTGATAACCAAAGATTAATTTCTTTGGTTTTTTCTTTTTATAATTATAACTTACCTTGCATAACTGTTATGCGCGCATAATAAATTAATTTAAGATCAGATGAAATACAAACATATTTTTGAACCGCTAGATTTAGGTTTTACTACTTTAAAAAACAGAATCTTGATGGGTTCTATGCATACAGGTTTAGAAGAAGAAAAAAACGGATTTAAAAAAATAGCCGCATATTATGCAGAGAGAGCCAAAGGAGGCGTAGGGCTAATTGTATCGGGAGGGATTTCACCTAACATTCAAGGGTGGACCGGTCCACTTTCGGCTAGGATGTCTACAAAAAAACATGCGCGTCAACACAAAGAAATTACAGAGACAGTTCATAAAGAAGGTGGTAAAATTTGCATGCAAATTTTACATTCAGGACGTTATGGATATCATCCTATGAATGTAGCTCCATCATCCATCAAGTCACCAATTACACCATTTAAACCATTCGAGTTAAAATCTTCAGGAATACATAGAACCATAAAAGATTTTGTGAATTGTGCAAAACTTTCTAAAGAAGCAGGATATGATGGTGTAGAAATAATGGGATCTGAAGGATATTTAATAAATGAGTTTATTGTAAAAAAGACCAATAGTAGAACTGATAAATGGGGAGGAACTTATGAAAACCGAATTCGCTTACCAATAGCTTTGGTAAAACAAGTTAGAGAAGCAGTCGGAAAAGAATTTATTATAATTTATCGCTTATCTATGTTAGATTTGGTTGATAAAGGAAGTACTTGGCAAGAAGTTGTAGATTTGGCAAAAGAAATTGAAAAGGCTGGAGCTACCATAATTAATACTGGTATTGGCTGGCATGAATCACGTATTCCAACAATTGCAACATCGGTTCCAAGAGCCGCTTTTACATGGGTAACACAACGAATGAAAAAAGAAGTTTCGATTCCTTTAGTAACTACCAATAGAATTAATATGCCAGAAACTGCTGAAAAAATATTGGCAGATGGTCATGCAGATATGATTTCGATGGCACGGCCATTTTTAGCAGATCCAGAATGGGTTAATAAAGCCTTTGAAGAACGAGATAACGAAATTAATACTTGTATTGGATGTAATCAAGCGTGTTTAGATCACGTATTTGAACAAAAAGTGGCGAGCTGTTTGGTGAATCCGAGAGCTTGTCATGAAACAGAATTAAATTATTCTCCTACAAATAATAAAAAGAAAATAGCTGTTGTAGGTGCTGGTCCCGCTGGGCTATCAGCCTCGGTGATTGCGGCACAACGTGGACACGAAGTTGTATTGTTTGATGCTGATTCTGCATTAGGTGGACAGTTTAATATAGCAAAACAGATTCCAGGAAAAGAAGAGTTTTATGAAACCATACGTTATTTCGAAAAGCAATTAGAAATTCATAAAGTAACCGTAAAATTAAATACAAGAGTTTCTGCAGATGATTTGGAATCTGGTAATTTTGATGAAATTATTTTGGCAACAGGAATTGAGCCAAGAACTCCAAAAATAGAAGGAATTGAACATCAAAAAGTATTGAATTATATTGATGTTTTAAAGTTCAAAAAACCTGTTGGAAAAAAAGTAGCTGTTATTGGAGCTGGAGGAATTGGTTTTGACGTTGCTGAATATTTAGCTCATGAAGGAGAAAGCACATCTCTAAATATTGATGCTTGGCTAAAAGAGTGGGGTATTGATAAAACATTAGAAGCTAGAAGTGGTATTGAAGGAGTACAACCAGAAGTTGCACCTTCTCCTAGAGAAATCTCTATGTTTAAAAGAAGTAAAGGTAAATTTGGGAAAAATTTAGGAAAAACTACTGGATGGATTCATCGATCTACCTTAAAGAAAAAAAATGTACAATTCATCAATCGAGTAACTTATACTAAAATTGATGATGATGGGCTACATTATATTCAGGATGAAGAACAAAAGATATTGGAAGTTGATACAGTTGTAATTTGCGCTGGCCAAACTCCTCGTAAAGAATTGTTAGAGCCTTTACAAAAGAAAGGAGTTACAGTTCATGTTATTGGAGGTGCAGATATTGCTGCAGAGTTAGATGCAAAACGAGCAATCAATCAAGGTTGTAGATTGGCAGCAAGCATATAATTGATAGCTCTTTGTTATTTATGGATGTTTTTAATTACTTCTTTATGTGTTGAGATTGGTTGCTGAAGTTTCATAAATAATTACGATATTTGTTCTTCACTTCGCGCAAAGGATTGAGGTATTGTTGAAGCTCATAAAACATAAAGTTTTATAGCGACTACCGAAAGCCTGACCACTTTTGTGGATGCGCCCAAAATAATTAAATATGGCAATGAATAAAAATACCGTGCTTGCTTGGGCAACTTTTATAATGATTTTTGTAGGATTTGGGTTAATTGCTCTAGGAGTTTTTAGGTACAGTCATGTATCTGGCTGGGGATTTGCTGCAGTTGGAGTTGGATTCTTTGCAGTAGCTTGGGTATTTAATGCTTTAAAAGGAAGAGTGTAATCTTCTAAATTTTTATTTAAAATTTATTATTAATTATGTCAGACGATAAGAAAGTCATCTTTTCGATGAATAAGGTTTCTAAAACCTATCAAAGCGCTAATAAACCCGTTTTAAAAGATATTTATTTAAGTTTTTTTTATGGAGCTAAAATCGGAATTTTAGGTTTAAATGGCTCTGGTAAATCTACTTTATTAAAGATTATTGCTGGAACAGAAAAAAATTTTCAAGGAGATGTTGTTTTTTCCCCTGGTTATAAAGTGGGGTACTTAGAGCAAGAGCCAAAACTAGATGAAACAAAAACGGTTATGGAAATTGTTAAGGAAGGTGTTGCAGAAACAGTAGCAATACTTGATGAATACAATAAAATTAACGATATGTTTGGCTTAGAAGAAGTGTATTCTGATGCCGATAAAATGGATAAATTAATGGCTAAACAGGCTGAGCTTCAAGATCAAATTGATGCTGCAAATGCTTGGGAATTAGATACAAAACTAGAGATTGCTATGGATGCATTGCGGACTCCAGACCCAGATACATTAATATCTGTATTGTCTGGAGGAGAACGTAGGCGAGTTGCTTTATGTCGTTTGTTGTTGCAAGAACCCGAAATTTTATTATTAGATGAGCCAACAAATCACTTAGACGCTGAATCTGTACACTGGTTAGAGCATCATTTGGCTCAGTATAAAGGAACCGTGATTGCTGTAACACATGATCGATATTTCTTAGATAATGTTGCGGGTTGGATTTTAGAATTGGATAGAGGAGAAGGAATTCCTTGGAAAGGAAATTACTCTTCTTGGTTGGATCAAAAGTCGAAACGATTAGCACAAGAGAGTAAAACTGCATCAAAACGTCAAAAAACATTAGAACGAGAACTAGACTGGGTACGTCAGGGAGCTAAAGGGAGACAAACAAAACAAAAAGCTCGTTTAAAGAATTACGATAAATTGATGAGCCAAGATCAGAAGCAATTGGATGATAAATTAGAAATTTACATTCCGAATGGTCCACGATTAGGAACCAATGTAATTCAGGCAACTAGAGTTTCAAAAGCTTTTGGAGATAAATTACTTTATGATAATTTAGAATTTAATTTGCCTCAAGCAGGTATTGTTGGTATTATTGGGCCAAATGGAGCCGGTAAAACAACTATTTTTAAAATGATCATGGGAGAAGAAAAAGCTGATAAAGGAGAATTTAAAGTTGGTGAAACTGCTAAAATTGCCTATGTAGATCAGGCGCATTCAAATATTGATCCCGAAAAATCAATTTGGGCGAATTTTTCTGATGAGCAAGAATTGGTTATGATGGGAGGAAAGCAAGTAAATTCTAGAGCATATTTGAGTCGTTTTAACTTTGCAGGAAGTGAGCAAAATAAAAAAGTTTCAGCGCTTTCTGGAGGAGAACGTAATCGTTTGCATTTAGCGATGACTTTAAAAGAAGAAGGAAATGTATTGTTGTTAGATGAACCTACTAATGATTTAGATGTTAATACACTAAGAGCCTTAGAGGAAGGATTAGAAAATTTTGCCGGATGTGCTGTAATTATTAGTCACGATCGTTGGTTTTTGGACAGAATTTGTACACATATTTTGGCTTTTGAAGGAAATAGTGAAGTGTATTTCTTTGAAGGGAGTTTTAGTGATTATGAAGAAAATAAAAAGAAACGATTGGGTGGAGATTTGATGCCGAAACGTATTAAGTATAGAAAGCTAATTAGATAATATTATAAAAAAACCGCAATTAATTGCGGTTTTTTATAGGATTTATCCTCTTCTTTTGTTAGAATGTTTTGAGTTCTTTTTTTTCTGAATCCTTTTTTTTACATTTTTTTTATGCCTATTATTGGTATAAGATTTTCTTTTAGAATATGAATTATTTTTATAAATGTTACTTTTTCGCTTTCTTCTTTTAATAAGTTTATTTTGCTTACCAATTTTAGAACCTCTATTTGCTCTATAATAATAGTAATTGCGATCTTCTCTTATTTGCGAATAGTAAATCCCGAAATTTCTATTATAAAAATAAGGGTGGTTATAGTCAAAAACATCACTTAAAGTAAAATCTATTTGTAATCCATAAGTATCATTATAATAATTATTTTTTACATAACCATGAAATTCTGGTCTTCCATGACGATAAGAAATTCGTAATTGTCCAACTTTAACCAATTGATTATATCTGTATTTCAACCCAACATGACCTATCCGTTTTACATTGTTATTGTAGTCATAAAAAATTGAAACGTTTCCAACACTATTGATTCTTCCAGAATAATCTCTTGTAACTCTTATTCTTGTTCGTCTTCTATTATAGTTATAATTGTTGTTGGTTTTAAAATTAAATTCACCATTTAAAAAAACATGAAATTCAATTCCTTTTTCAATAAAAGTAATAACGTTATTGGAAAAATTGTTTATCTCGATTTTTGTAATTGTTGGTTTTTCATTTTTTGCTTGTAATGTTGCACTTAAAACAAGCAAACTCATTGCTAAAATTAATTCTCTTTTCATGATTTCTTGATTTTTTGATGATGCTTACTCTATTCGGTTTTCAGCTTCCACGTTGGTTAAACAATTTTCAAAGAGCATGCCAAAAAAATAAAGATGGTTTTTTGGAACATATTTTTTTAAATTTAAAATGATAAACATCAAAAAATCAGGTATTTAGTTTAAAGTAAAAAGATTGAATAAATAAATTTATTTACTTGCGTAAAATTCTTTACTTTTATGCGACCTATTATGCAAATAAGATTTTAATGATAAACGCTATTGAGAAAAATTTAGGAAGAGGAATACAATTACTAAATACAATTTCAGATGAGCAATATAGTAATACTTCTATAGCTCCATATTATTCAAGTATTGGAGGTCATATGCGTCATGTGCTAGATGTTTTTTCTTGTATTTTTGACGGATTAGAAACCAAATTTGTTGATTTTTCTGCTAGAGAAAGAAACGAATTGGCGGAGCAATTTACTGCCGAAGGACTTTCTTACTTTGAAAGGACCATTGCTAAATTACAAGAATTAACAAATGTAGATTTTGATTTGATAATTACAGTTTCTGACGATTTAGGTTTAGGAAAAATTACTACAAATTATACATTGGGAAGTGCATTGATTCAAGCACATAGTCATGCAATTCATCATTTTGCAAGTATTGGGTTTATCATCAATCAATTAGGAATAGAATTGCCTGATGAAGATTTTGGGTACAATCCAACAACTCCAAAGAGAGCCGTAGTTAATTAGTTTCAGAAAGATTTTTTATTTTCTTAGTATACGCTCTTAAATCAATAATTTCTTTGATAAATAATTTTGCGCTTTTATAAGGAACCTGATGTTCTTGATGATTTGTAACCGCAATTTCAAACAACGATTTCCAATGTGTTCTAATGGCTTTTAAAGCTTTAAAATAAGTATAACTTTTAGCATCGTACATATGCGTTGGTTCTGAAAGAATTCCGTTAATTTCCAACACTTTAAAATCGATACCATTTTCTAGCTCAGAAAAACAATTATATTTTATATCTACTCTTCCGTAAAACCAACCAGGAATTGAATGACTTAATGTATCAAAGGTGGTTTCAAGCTGTTTAGAAATTAAATGATTTCCATTGATGAATTGGGTACCTTTTGAATGGTTTCCAATGGCAGTAAGTGTTATTTTTTTTCCTTTTTTAGGAATTTCTTTTAGTTTTTCTTGATGGATATTTTGAAATAAATCGATATACAACTTAGCTCTTTTATCAGCTAAAATAAGCTCTTTTATATTCTTAGTTCCATCTCCAGTAACAGAAAGAAATTTTTTTAACGTAATTGAACTAATTCTTCCCTTTTTCTCAGTTGGTTTTCTATGGTAAAAGACACCACATTCATTCTTGTAATTTAAGAACTCCTGAATGATAGTTGCAATAGGGTATTTTTTTAAATAGGATTTTAATTCTTTTTCACTATTGATTTTTTCTACTAATAAACCTCTAAAACCAATATCTGGTTTAGCAATTAAAGGGAAGGTTATTTGTTCTTCTTTCATGGCAGTCAGAACAGTTTCAAATGATGTTCTTTCATTTACTAAAATACTTTTCGGACGGTATTTTTTTGGAACCAATTGAGTGGTTTTATATTTGCTTTCTGTGCCATTTCCAGAACTTTTAATGCATGGATTTGCTGCACTAAAAAATGCAGTATGTTTTGCTTTTGCAGCTAAATAAAATGCATAAGGTAAATTTGGTATGTAAAACATTGAAGTTGGCCAATGTTCCCAGTTTGAAAGTAATGTTATTTTAGTCGTTTTTTTCAAAAGCTAAGTATTAAATATTGCATCTAATAGCGTTTTAAAAATTTTAATTCCTACTACAAGGGTTGTAATTATAAGTAGGGAAGCAACTGTAAGAATAACATAAGCAATCCAAATAGATTCATCAGAATATTTATTCAATGCTTTATACCCAATATTTAAAGTTATTGGAGAAACAATTAATAACAAGATTAATACGAGTAATCGTTTTAGTCCTTTTTCTAGTATAGCAGTATTAACACTCATTGTTATAGGTTGTTATGGCATTTCTAACATTTCCAGATTTTTCTAGCAGCTCAAATGCTTTTTCTTGATCAATGTTTAGTTCTTTTACTAACATATCAATCCCTCTTTTTACCAATTTATTATTTGATAGCTGCATGTCAACCATTTTATTCCCTTTTACTCTTCCAAGAGATATCATGGCAGTTGTAGAAATCATGTTTAGAATCATTTTCTGAGCTGTTCCAGCTTTCATTCTTGAGCTACCAGTTACAAATTCTGGTCCCACAATAACTTCTATTGGAAATTTTGCAGTATTCGCTAATGGACTATTTGGATTACAGGCAATACAACCTGTAGAAATTTTTTTTTTATTACAGGCTTCTAACGCACCAATTACGTATGGTGTTGTTCCTGAAGCTGCAATTCCAATTACTACATCTTTATCAGAAATTTGATGTTTTTGTAAATCTTTCCATCCTTGTGTTTTTGAGTCTTCTGCAAATTCTACTGCTTTTCTAATAGCGATATCTCCACCAGCAATTAAACCGACAATCAATTCGTGTGAGACTCCAAAAGTAGGTGGGCATTCTGAGGCATCTAAAATTCCTAGTCTCCCACTTGTGCCTGCTCCTATATAAAATATTCGTCCGCCTTTTTGTAGTTGTGTAACAATTTTTGAACTAAGTCTTTCTATTTGGGGCATTGCTTTTTCTACAGCAAAAGCAACCGACTTATCTTCATTATTTATATGAGTTAATAATTTTAAGACATTCATCTTTTCTAACTCATTGTACTTAGAATCTTGTTCGGTTATTTTTGTAAAGCTCATAAATCAAAAATACAATTTTTAGATTAATGTAATGAATTGATTTTGGGTAGAATAAAACAGGCACTAATTTTACGGCGCCTGTTTTTAGTTTATTGTTAACATTAAAACGAGTTTATAATAGAATTTAATGTTGCACTCGGCCGCATTTCTTTTTGCGTTAATTTTTCATCTGTAATATAATATCCTCCAATATCAAGAGGAGAACCTTGAGCGTCATTTAATTCTTTTACAATTAATTCTTCATTTTCAGACAATGCAACTAACAAAGGAGTAAATCTGTTTTTTAAGACAATGTCTTTGGTTTGATTTGCCAAAGCTTCTGCCCAATATGTAGCTAAATAAAAATGACTTCCTCTATTGTCTAGTTCATTTACTTTACGAGAGGGGGATTTTTTAAAATCTAAAAATTTATCTGTTGCTGCATCCAACGTTTCTGATAAAACCAAGGCTTCTTTATTACTTGTTGTGTTTCCTAAATGCTCTAAAGATACTGCCAATGCTAAAAACTCTCCTAAAGAATCCCAACGTAAATGGCCTTCTTCCATAAATTGTTGTACATGTTTTGGAGCAGATCCTCCAGCACCAGTTTCAAACAATCCACCTCCATTCATCAGAGGTACAATTGATAGCATTTTAGCAGAAGTGCCTAATTCTAAAATTGGAAATAAATCTGTTAAATAATCACGTAATACATTCCCTGTAACAGAAATTGTTTCAAGTCCTTCTTTGACTCTTTTTAATGTAAATTTTGTGGCTTCAATCGGAGATAAAATTTGGATATTTAACCCTTCTGTATTATGATTTGGTAGATACGTGTTTACTTTTTTAATAATTTCTGCATCATGTGCTCTATTTTTATCCAACCAAAATACTGTAGGAGAATTTGTAGCTCTCGCTCTATTTACAGCTAGTTTTACCCAATCCTGAATAGGAGCATCTTTTACTTGACAAGCTCTCCAAATGTCTCCTGCTTTTACTGAGTGTTCAGTTAATATGACTCCGTCACTATTCGTAATATGAACAATTCCTTCAGATTGGATTTCAAAAGTTTTGTCATGAGAACCATATTCTTCGGCTTTTTGAGCCATCAAACCAACATTAGGAACTGTACCCATTGTTGTCGGATCAAAAGCTCCATGTTTTTTACAAAAATTAATTGTCGCTTCGTATATACCTGCGTAGCTGCTATCAGGAATTACAGCTTTGGTGTCTTGTTGTTTTCCGTTGGAATTCCACATTTTACCAGACGTACGAATCATTGCTGGCATTGATGCATCAATAATTACATCACTAGGAACATGTAAATTTGTAATTCCTTTGTCAGAATTTACCATTGCTACTGCTGGGCCTTTTTGATACGCTTTTTCAATATCTGCTTCTATAATAGAACGAATGTCTTTAGGAATTTCATTAAGTTTGCTCAACAAATTACCAAAACCATTATTTACATCAACTCCAATAGCTTTAAAAGTTGGTTCATGTCTTTCAAATACCTCTTTAAAAAAAGTTCGAACTCCATGCCCGAATATTATAGGATCGGAAACTTTCATCATGGTCGCTTTCAGATGCAATGAAAAAAGCACTCCTTTTTCTTTGGCATCTGTAATTTGTTCTTCTAAGAAGGTTATTAAAGCTTTTTTACTCAATACTGTCGCATCAATTATTTCACCAGCAAGCAAAGGTGTTGATGGTTTTAAAATGGTTATTTTTCCGTTAGTGTCTGTATGTGCTATTTTTACAGTTGTAGCAGTTGCAGCAGTTACTGATTTTTCATTGGCATAAAAATCGCCACTAGACATCGTAGCTACATGTGTTTTGGAATCTGAACTCCAAGTTCCCATTGAATGCGGATTTTTACGAGCGAAATTTTTCACAGCTTTAGGTGCTCTACGATCAGAATTCCCTTCTCTTAAAACAGGGTTTACTGCAGATCCTTTTACTTTATTATAACTTGCTTTTATTTCTTTTTCTTCCTCATTCTTTGGGTTATCGGGATAGTTTGGGATAGCATATCCTAAGTCTTGTAATTCTTTAATTGCTGCTTTTAATTGGGGAACAGAAGCACTAATATTGGGTAATTTGATGATGTTTGCTTCTGGCAATTTTGCTAAGTCACCCAATTCTACTAAAGCATCTGCTACTTTTTGATTTTCTTTTAAATAATTAGAAAGGTTTGCTAATATTCTTGCTGCCAAAGAAATATCTTTGCTTTCTATTTCAATCCCCGAAGAAACTGTAAAAGCTTTTATAATCGGTAATAATGAATGGGTTGCTAAAGCAGGTGCTTCATCAGTTTTTGTATAAATAATTTTAGCAGATGTAGTCATTTTATTTGTCGTTTAAAAAGTGATACAAATTTAGTGATTAAAGCTGAAATAAAGAATGCAAAATTATTATTAATATGGGTGATTAATTGCGATATATGTAATGGAAAAGTGTTGTTTGGTGAAACTATTACTAAATCAATTAAAAAATAAAAGCCATATTAGTGTAATAACTTACCTTAATATGGCTTCTTTTGAAATAATGTTTGTAATTCTATTTGTATCTCTACAAATGCTTTACGAGTAAAAGTTCTTTACAAACTTCTATGCCTCAATAAAAAACTACTTTTTATTATTTCAAGGTTGAATTGCTTGTTTAATTTTTCACATTCTGTGCATCCTCAAACGTTTTTGACAATTCGATTGCTTTTCAATTTACAGAAATATAAATGCCGAAACATTTGAATTTAAACCTCTGAAATTCTACTGTTTAACCAATGATCTTTTTTTGGTTTTAAGATTGCTTTTACTTTCATAAAAACAGGCTTACCGTTGTACTTGAAAAACGATGATAAAGAACGTTACTTTATGGTATTTACTGGGTAATAATATTGGAATCTTTCGATTAAAATAATGCATTACAATGTTAATACTGATTCAAATATAAAAGGATAAAAGAAAAAGAACAAATTTTCAAGGCATTAGTAATCAACAAGATATAAACACACTTTATTAACATTTGTTCATTAAAAAAGCGTTGTGAAAATCACAACGCTTTTTTTTATATGGTCTTGGTAAAAAAGAATTATCTTCTTTTCTCAGTAATTCTTGCTTTTTTACCAGTAAGTCCTCTAAAGTAAAAGATACGTGATCTACGTACTTTACCTTTTTTGTTTACTTCAATTTTTTGAATTGAAGGTAGGTTTAGTGGAAAAATACGTTCAACTCCAACTGTTCCAGACATTTTTCTGATAGTAAAAGTTTCTGAAGACGCAGATCCTTTACGTTGAATCACCACACCTCTAAAAAACTGAGTACGTACTTTTTCTCCTTCTCTAATTTCGTAATATACTGTAATAGTATCTCCTGCTGAAAATTCAGGTAATTCGTTTCTTGTCACAAATTCGTCTTGTACAAATTTTATTAAAGCTTCCATGGTTAAATATTTATGGGTTTTCAATGATCAACATACACGATTCTCGTCAGAGGTTAATTTTGAGGTTGCAAATTTAGTAAATATTTTAGAAAAATAATGGTTTTACTATATTATTTTTTATACTGATAATTAGTACAATAGAATACCCAAAATTTACGAACCTCTTTTCCGTTTAAGGTAATAATAATCGGTTGTAGTTCCGTGATGTTTTCAAAATAGCCATTCAATTCAGTCGGAATTTTACCTTTTTTATTGGCATTCTTAAAACGCTTGTCAGAATCTATAAACAGGGCGTTTTTACCAGTTAATTTAGATAAATCATCTCCTAAGTAATCAAAATGTAATGCGTTTAAACCAACTATGTTTTGTGCATAGACTTTCTCATCCATAAAGAAATTTAACGCAGCAGATGTTTTGTAATTATCATTTGAAAACACAAATGATTTAGGATAATTCTCTTGAAGTTTTTTCGTTTCTGTAGCTAATTCTTCCCAACCAACCCAAGTATCATCACTTTTTATAGGAACTAAATAAAATAGAATTTGTGCCGCAATTAATACATGAAAAACGATGGATGTAATAATTTGTGCTTTTATCAATTTCTTACTGATAAACATTCCTGCAATAATAATTCCTGTAATATATGAGGGCATCATCCAATTTAATTTTACCCAATAAATTGGCGTTAATGCAAAAAAGCCAACAAAAGTAGGAACGAAAAATGCAAGCAAGAATAATGTTTTTGCTTTTGGTAATTTAAATTTAAGCAATGCTCTTTTAATAAATTTAAACGTAAATGTGATAAAAACAGCAAATAAAACAGGTAATAATATGACTAATTGATGTCCGATAGCTCCGAAAAAATAATCTGGAGAAATTTTAAATTGTGAAATACTTCCTGTTCTACTAGATCCTTGAAAAGCAAATGAGGCAAATTCGTGTTGGTAATTCCACCACCAAACCGGGAATGTTACTAAGAAAGAAATTACCAACGAAACCCATAACCAAGGAGAAATTAATAATTTTCTGTATTGATTAGAAAATACCACAAAAGCTAATAAACCAATTTGCAATAATAGTGCAGTGTATTTACTATCAAAAGCTAATCCCATAAAAATTCCTGCAAAAATCCAATGCCATTTTTTGTCATCAAAAATTGCTCTGTATAAACTAATCAACGCTAATGTCCAAAATAATAATAACGGAACATCTGGTGTAGAATTAAATGACAAAACTGAAACAAATAGCGTAGAACTTATTAAAACCAACGCTCGTAATGCTTTTGTTTTCGATAAAAATAATTTAGCTAATTTGTAAAAACTTAATAATGTGATTGAAGTAACAACAAAATCGGCAAGTTTTATAACATAAATAGTTTTTCCAAAAACTTCAGTAAATCCTCTTAAAATATAGCCAATCATTCCTGGATGATCAAAATACGAAAGTGATAAATTTTCTCCGTAAAAATGATAATATGCATCTTGCGGCATCAACCCCATAAAAGGCAACAGTAAAAAACGGAATAATTGAAATCCGAAAACAATGGTCAATGCTGGATGTTTATGTATAAATTCTTTTAATTTTTTCAAAGAAGTGGTTTTTATTTTTTAGGTTCAGTAGAAGTACTTAAAACCCTCTAAGAGGATTCATCTAATAAATCTGGTCTTATTTGTTCTGTTCTTTCGTAGGATTTTTCTGTTCGCCAAGCATCAATTTTTGGAAAATTTCCAGACAATAAAACTTCCGGCACTTTTAATCCTTTGTATTCAGACGGACGCGTATAAACTGGCGGAGATAATAAATTATCTTGGAAAGAATCTGTTAAAGCAGATGTTTCATCTCCCAAAACCCCAGGAATTAAACGAATAATGGCATCACACAAAACTGCTGCTGCCAATTCGCCACCACTTAACACATAATCGCCAATAGAAATTTCTTTGGTAATAAATAAATCTCGCACTCGCTGATCTACACCTTTATAATGTCCGGTTAAAATGATGATATTTTCTTGTAAAGAAAGTGTATTTACAGTTTGCTGATTCAACGTTTTTGCATCTGGAGTCATGTAAATAACTTCATCATAATCGCGTTCAGATTTTAATTTAGAAATACACGTATCAATCGGTTCTAACATTAACACCATTCCTGCGCCGCCGCCAAATTGCGTATCGTCTATTTGTCTGTAATTGCCCAAACCATAATCACGTAAATTATGAAAATGAACATCTACTAAACCTTTATCTCTTGCTCTTTTGATGATAGAATAGTCAAACGGACTTTGTATCAATTCTGGAGACACTGTAATAATATCTATACGCATTTGGCAAATGTACGAGTTTCTAGTATTTTATGGAAAGAAGATTTTAGGGAGTTTTTTTTGAATTATGTAGCTTTATTTCAGGACGGGTCAAAGTTAATTAATTTCGTCTTACGTTTGTCTTTTAATACATTTGCTTATATTTTTCGACAATCATATTGTGATAATTTTCTTTAAACTCATTAGATAGAAAACTTTCATTAATATGAGTGTGCCACTTATTTTGTAGTTTTTCAAATTTTTTGAATACATTTTCAATGGACTTATCGTTCATTCCACTAGTTTTCATAGCAATTGAAAAATCTTTTCGCTTTATCTTTTTCTTTTTACCATTAAGGTTTAGTGCCAATTCTTCATCATCGCCTTCAACTACTAATTCAGAAGCCACTAAATCATATGCTGGACATAAATTATAATTTAGATTTATATCTTTCAATAAAGAGAAATTTTTCAGATGCATATCGTTATTGCCGGTTAAAAAACAGAATAATACTAATTCATAAAAGTTAACAATATCAAAGCCTGGATTATTTGAATATATTTTTATTATTTTTGCAACTTGCTCGTGAGACCCTTTGTATTTATGTTCAGTTTGTCTTTCCGTTAACTGACACATGTCTTCCATATGCAATTTTTTATTTTTTAATCTATCAATTCTTTTGGTTATATATGTCAATTCACCAGATTTAAGCCTTATTAAAGAATGTTCTACTGTCTTTATTTTTGATAATTCCGCTAGATGCATTGTTAAGTCTTCAATTTCAGGAAGTTGTTCATAAAGTATAGTCTGTGGTTTCAAAATGAATTTTCCCCATAATCCTACGATTGTAAACCTTTCGATTGCTGAGTTTTCAGTCATTTTTTTGCTACTCAATGATAGTTTAGGCTGAACTCCCGTTATAGTTTTTTGACTTTTAACTACCTTTTCTGCCAATTCAAGCATTTCACTTTGTGTATAATCTAATATTGGTGGTGTATTCTTTCCGAAAAATTTTATACTACATGATTTATGAAATTCATATTTCATGAATTCTTCATCTTCAATATCTTTATAGCAAAATAGACATTTACTCATCTTCATTTAATTCAATAGGTTCAACAGATACTGCTCCGACACAATCTTTGCAGGTTACTAATAAGATACTCATTCTGTCTCTCATGTTCAATTTCCAATTCTTTTCTGCAATATCTAATAACCATCCCTCAGGTATTAACCCATCAAAAAAAGGGAATAGTATTTTGCTTGAATATTTTGATGGTATAAGTGGTAGGGTCAAACTAATTGGTTCAGGGTTATCCATGTTTAAATATTCTTTTTCATAGGTGTAGTGAAAACCTTCATCATCTTCAATAAGAGTTCCAGCCCAATTATTATGCATGTATATTTTAGCTTTCTTCATTATCTCTTTTAATTTCTATTGGTCCCAATTCATATCCAAATAAATCTAATACTTGATTTACCTTATCCATTTTTAGTGTTTGTTTTCCTCTTTCAAGTTCTCTTATAAACCTTATACCGACACCAGATTTTTCAGACATTTCTTTCTGTGTCATTTTTAATGACTTTCTTTTCAATCGAACAAATTTATTTAACGATAATTGCTTCATATTATACCTTTTCGGGTATAAATATATGAAATTATTTTAAATTATACCCTTTTGGGTACAAAAACTAACATATAGATTATAATTATACCCGTTTGGGTATACAAAAGAAGGTTAAAAGAGTTAGCGTACCCTTTCGGGTGTAATAATATGAATTTGAAGTTTTGTCTCGAATTGGTTATAACTTTTAAGAATATGGTTCCGTTTTAATGAACTATATTTAGAGTTAGCGAAATTGCCCAAAATTGAGTTTAGAAACAAACCAAATTATTTCTAACTCCTTATCTTTACAAAAACCTTTTTTTTTATGAGAATTGTATTTCTTTTTGTTGTCTTACTGTTGGCAAGTTGTGCTAAAAAACCAGAACCGTTAGAAATCTCTGCAATTAAAATTGCTAGAGATACGTATGGCGTACCACATATATTCGCAAAAACAGATGCCGAAGTTGCCTATGGTTTGGCTTGGGCACAATGCGAAGATCAATTTATCACCTTGCAAGAATTGATGGCTGCTTGTAAAGGAATGCTAGGAGAAATAAAAGGAAAAGAAGGTTTGATTGCAGATTTCGGAATCAAATTTATGGGTTTACAAGAAATTGCAAAAACCAATTACGATAAAGATGTTACGGGAAAGTTTAAAACCTATTTAGAGAGTTTTGTTGCTGGTGTAAATGCATATGCAACATTGCATCCAGAAGAAGTAATGCTAGACGATTTGTTTCCGCTTACCGGACAAGATGTAATTGTTGGTTATTTATTAGGGAATTTAGAAGTGTCGCATGCGGGACAAGATTTAGCAAAAATTATGAATGGTACAATTCTAAAGGATTTAAATTCTGATGTGCCAAAAGGTTCAAACGGAATTGCTATTTCTAAACAAAAAACGACAGACAATAAAACGTATTTGGCAATCAATTCGCATCAACCATTAGAAGGCTGGTATTCTTGGTACGAAGCACATTTAGTTTCTGAAGAAGGCATGAATATTTTAGGTGGAACTTTTGCTGGCGGAATTTGCATTTTTCATGGAGCGAATGAAAATTTAGCGTGGGCGCATACGGTAAATCATGCAGATTTTTCTGATGTGTATCAATTAGAAATGAACCCAAAAAACGACAATCAATATAAATTTGATGGAAAATGGTTAGAGCTGAAAGAAAAGAAATATACGTCTTGGTTAAAATTAGCTGGTCCTATAAAATTTCCGATTTCAAAAACGATTTACGAAAGCAAATACGGACCTACTTTTAAAACTGAGCAAGGCGTTTTTGCGTGGAGTTTTGTCGTTGGGCGTTCAATAAAAATGGCAGAGCAGTGGTACGAAATGAATAAGGCAACCAATTTTGCTGAGTTTAAAAAAGCCATTGAAATGCGCGGAGTTTCTACATTAAATTTTGTGTATGCAGATAAAGAAGACAATATTTACTTTTTAAGTAATGGCGGTTTTCCGTATAGAAATCCAAAATACGATTGGAGCGGAATTTTACCAGGAAATACTTCTGAAACATTGTGGGGCACAGAAACGATTCCTGTAGATAGTTTGCCGCAAGTTTTAAACCCTAAAGATGGTTGGGTTTTTAATACGAATAACACACCGTATTCTGCAACAGATTCGGTATCTAATTTTAAAGAAACGAGTTTAAATAAAATAATGGGTTATCAATCTAAAGGATTAGAAAACAATAGGAGTTCTCGATTTTTAGAATTGATTTCTCAATATGATAGTTTGTCGTACACAGATTTTAAAACCATAAAATATGACAATCAATATCCTTCAAAAATGATGACACCAAAAGCTCTCAATTTAGAAGATTTAATGCATTTAGATGCTTCTAAATATCCAGATATTTCTGATGCAATTATTCAATTAACCCATTGGAATCGAAAATCAGATTTAGAAAATACAACCGCAGCGTTGTTTATTATTTCTTGGCTAGAAATTGATAGAATAAGAACAGAATCAGGAAGAAATATTAGTTACGGAACCATTACCGAAGAAGATTGTGTAGCAGGAATTAGAAAAGCAAAAAAAGAATTATTAGAAAAATATGGAACTCTAAAAGTACCTTTAAAAAAAGTACAACGATTAATTCGTGGCGATGTAAATTTACCAATGGCAGGAATGCCAGATGTCTTGGCGGCGATATATAGTAAAGAATACAAAGATGGAACCTATAAAGCTTTTGCAGGCGAATCGTATATAGAATTGGTACGGTTTGGAAAAAATGATGTAGAGATAGAAAGTGTTAATACGTACGGTTCATCAGAGAAACCAGAAAGTAACTATTACACTTCTGAAATGAAACTGTTTGCGACACAACAACTTAAAAAAATGACATTAAATAAAGAAGAGGTTTTAAAAAACGCAGTACGAATTTATTCACCCATGAAAGTAAAAAGATAAGTACTTATTTCTTTTTAGGTAGTTGAGATTTTTCTCCTTTTGCTGGCATTGGTCCACGCAAATGAATGATTAATCCGTTTAAAAAATTACGTAAAATCTGATCCCCACATTCCATATATTTTGGATGTTCTTCATTTCTGAAAAAAGCACCTAATTCTGCTTTGGAAACTTTTAAATCAACCAACGCACAAATTTCTACAATATCTGTATCACGTAGTTTATGAGCTACACGTAATTTTTTAAAAATGTCGTTATTTGTTAATCCCATGTAGCAAATGTATGTTTATTTTATGGATTCTTGCCTTTACTGAATCAAATTTAGTCCAAGCGAAAAATAACAAAATGGATGATTGTCATTTTGAGAGACAATTTGATTTTTTTATCGAAAAATTAATCTACAATATGAAAAATTGCCAACGCATAGGCAGCAAAACGAGCAAAACGAAATAACCCAAATAAAGCAACGCCTTTAAAAGGATATTTAATCAAGCCACCAGCCATACAAGTAATTGAAAAAGGAATTGGCAATAATGCTCCAACTACAATAAGAAAACCTCCCCATTTACTGGTGTTTTTTAAATGTTTAGCCATTTTGGTTTCTAGGTAGTTTCTTACAACGATAATTTTTCTTGCTGATTTTCCGATAAAGAAAGAGATTATTCCTCCAATATATGATAAAGTCGCCAGAATTGATAATGTTAGAATTGGGTTCGTGGTTTTTTTAGACCAAGCAATAAATATTTCTGGGGGAATTAATCCTAACACAGATTCTGAAATAAAAAATGTTATAAGAATTCCAGTTCTTGAAAAAGTTTCTGTAATGTGTTGTAGCCCGTCATTAATATTATACACATATTCGTTAAACAAAACCAGTCCCGTAATTACTAAAATCACAGGAATGATTGCTTTTTTCAAATTCTTGCCAATATAATTGTAAAACCCTGTGTACGAGTAGTATTGGTGAAGTAATTTTCTTTTTGATTTTTTTCTTGGACGTTTTCTCATTTTTGGTGCTCTACCTACTTTGATCTCTTTTTAGCAACGGCGAATATACAAAATCAGCGAAATTTGTTAGCTAAATAATTGGAGTATTAACAAAAAATTAAGGATGTTGTTTGGATTCACAATCTTGCAATCGCTGCTTCTGCACATCGTTCTCCGTCCATGGCTGCAGAAACAATTCCTCCAGCATAACCGCCGCCTTCTCCGCAAGGAAACAATCCTTCTATTTCTGGATGTTCTAAATTGTCTTTTCTAGGAATATTTACGGGTGATGACGTTCTAGATTCTACACCAACAATATTTGCTTCAGAAGTATAATATCCGTGCATTTTTTGTCCGAATGCTTCAAACCCTTTTCGCAATCGTCCACCAATTATTTTTGGTAATAAAGAGTGTAGTGGAGCTGATTTTAATCCAGGTTGATAAGAAGTGGGATTTAAGTCTGCTGAAATGTTTCCTTCTACGAAATCTGTTAAACGTTGTGCAGGCGCAGTTTGACTTCTTCCACCAGATGTAAATGCTAATCGTTCTAAATCTTTTTGAAATTCCAACCCTTTTAAAGGACCGAATTTTTCATATTTAGCAAAATCTTTATCAATATTTAACTCAACAACAATTCCAGAATTTGCGTACAAATTATTTCGTCTGCTTGGCGACATTCCGTTTACAACAACTTCTCCGTTTGCTGTTGCAGCCGGAACGATAAATCCACCTGGACACATACAAAAGGAATAAACACCGCGTTCGTTTACTTGTTGCACCAAACTATATGCAGCAGCAGGTAATAATTCGTCACGTTTTCCTTCGCAATGATATTGAATAGAGTCAATAATATGTTGAGGATGTTCTACGCGAACTCCCATTGCAAAAGATTTTGCTTTGATAGCAATTTCTTTTTTATGTAACAATTCGTAAATATCTCTTGCTGAATGCCCGGTTGCTAAAATCACTGAAGCTGTAGTCATTTCTGTTCCGTTTTGCAATTGAATTGCTTTAATTTTATTATTCTTGATAACAAAATCTGTCACCCTTGCTTCAAAATGAATTTCTCCTCCATGATTTATGATATTTTCACGAATATTCTGAATGATTTTAGGTAATTTATTAGTGCCAATATGCGGATGCGCATCAATTAAAATTTGTTCAGTAGCTCCGTGAAAAACTAAGTTTTCAAAAATTCTACGAACATCACCACGTTTTAAACTTCTTGTGTATAATTTCCCATCAGAATAGGTTCCTGCGCCACCTTCTCCAAAGCAGTAATTAGAATCGTTATTTACATGATGATCTTGATTGATTGCTTTTAAATCTCTACGTCTTTCTTTTACTTTTTTTCCACGTTCCAGCACCACAGGTTTAAATCCTAACTCTATGCAACGCAATGCTGCGTACATTCCTGCTGGACCAAAACCAATAATATGAACTTCTTTTGCATGAGATACATCTTGGTAATGAAAAGAATATTCTGAACTTTTGGGTACAGGTTCTTTTAAATATACAGCTATTTTATAGTTGAAATAAATTTGTGGTTTGCGAGCATCAATAGATTTTCTTAATACTTTAATTCCGCTAATTTCTTTAATAGGAATGCTTAAATGTTGCGCCGATTTTTTAAGTAAGATATCAGAAATTTCTTCTTCTTTAAGTTTAATGCGTACTTGTAGCTCTTTCATCATCAGGCAAAAATAGTTAAATTAAAAATAGTCAATACCTAAATAGAATTCTATATCTTTATCGTTAGAAAAAAAGTATATAGAGGATGCTTTTTGAGAAAGAAAAAGACTATTAAAAAATGAAATTAAATCTTACAAAACCAATTATATTCTTTGATTTAGAAACGACAGGAATTAATATTGCCACTGATAAAATCGTAGAAATTTCAATTTTAAAGGTATTTCCGAATGGAAATAAAGAAAGTAAAACATGGCTTGTTAATCCAGAAATTGAAATCCCGAAACAAGCTTCAGAAATTCACGGAATTACAAATGAACAAGTAGTTTCAGAGCCTACATTTAAAGAATTGGCTAAAGAAGTTAGTACGTTAATAGAAGGGTGTGATTTAGCAGGATTTAATTCCAATCGTTTTGATATTCCATTGTTGGCAGAAGAATTAATGAGAGTTGGTATTGATTTTGATATGGAAGATAGAAAAGCAATTGATGTACAAGTTATTTATCATAAAAAAGAACAACGAACATTAAGCGCAGGCTATCAATTTTATTGTGGTAAAGAATTAGAAGGCGCGCATGGGGCAGAAGCAGATACCAATGCAACGTATGAGATTCTTTTAGCGCAATTGGATAAGTACAACGATATTGGAACTTCGGTCGATGAATTGAGTGAGTTTTCAACTCATGGAAAGCGTGCCGACTTTGCTGGTTTTATTTTGATGAATGCAGATGATCAAGAAGTTTTTTCTTTTGGGAAATACAAAGGAAGAACTGTAGAAGAAGTGTTTAAAGAAAACCCAGGGTACAATGCATGGATTCAGAATGCGGATTTTCCATTGTATACTAAAAAGGTATTAAAAAATATTAAAGAGCGAATGTCTGTAACAAAAAAGACTATGACAGAAGCGGAAAAGTTAGTCGCTTTACAACAGAAATTTAACTTGAGATAGCCAATTTAAACCCGTGATTTAACGGAGTTAAATTATAAAAAAAATAAAAATGTTTACACCATACAACAATCTTCCAGACAATTCTAGAGTTTGGATATATCAATCAGACAGAGAGTTTACAGAAGAGGAAGTGAAATTCATTTCAGAGTCAGCAACAAAATTCATTGAACAGTGGACACGTCATGGAGATAATTTAAAAGGATCATTTGTTATTAAGTACAATCAATTTTTAATATTAGCAGTTGATGAAAATTTTAAAAATGTCTCAGGGTGTTCTATTGATGCTTCGGTTCGTTTTATCCAAGGTTTAGAAAAAGAACTGAAATTAGATTTAATGAATAAAATGAATGTGTCTTTTAAAGTTGAAGATCGTATTAATATTGTAAAATTAGCCGTTTTTCAAAAGTTTGCTAAAGAACAAAAAATAACCAAAGAAACCAAGGTGTTTAATAATATGGTACAAACAAAATCTGCTGTTGAAACAGATTGGGAAGTACCAGCAGAGAAGAGCTGGCATCAGCGGTTTTTAGTATAATTAGAAATAAGAAATAGCAAGTATATGGGTAAGAAATTAGTTTTAGTGTTCACTTTATTTTGTGTGCATGTTATGCAAGCACAATCAATTGATCCTTTAAGAACTAAAGATGCTGTGGCACAAGAAAAATGGGTAGATAGTATTATAAATAGCATGACTATTGATGAGAAAATAGGTCAGTTATTTATGGTGCAAGCATATTCTAATTTGGATGAAAAGCACACAAAAGAAGTACTAGATTTAATCAATAAATACCATGCAGGAAGTCTTATTTTTATGCAAGGGACACCAGAAAGACAAGCGTTACTTACAAATACTTATCAGGCAGCTTCTAAAATTCCCTTACTAATTGCATTGGATGCAGAATGGGGTTTGGATATGCGGTTAAAAAACACTTTTCGATATCCATGGAATATGACTTTAGGCGCAATTAGAGATAATACATTGATAGAGAAATTTGGAGTTCAGTTGGGAAAACATAGCAAACGATTAGGAATACATATTAATTTTGCTCCTGTTGTTGATATCAATATTAACCCTAAAAATCCAATTATTGGAAATCGTTCTTTTGGAGAGAATAAAATAAATGTTACTGAAAAATCGATTGCGTTTACCAAAGGAATTCAAAGTCAGCGTGTAATGGCAAACGCAAAACATTTTCCTGGACATGGCGATACGGCAGCAGATTCTCATCACACGTTGCCTGTAATTAATTTTGATCAAACACGTTTGGATACGTTAGAACTGTATCCGTATAAAAAGTTAATTAATCAAAACTTAACAAGTGTGATGACTGCCCATTTGAGCATCCCAAAGTTGGAGCCAAACGAAAAATTGCCATCGTCTTTATCAAAAAGAATAGTTACAGATTTACTCATTGATAAAATGGGTTTTAAAGGGTTGATCATTACTGATGGTTTAAACATGAAAGGTGCAGCAGATTATTCAAGTTCACAAGAAATTAATTTAGCAGCTATTTTAGCAGGAAATGATGTGCTTTTAATTCCACATGAAATACCAGCTACTGTTGCATTATTTCAAAAATCAATTGCAGATAAAACCTTAACTATAGATCGGTTAGATAGATCTGTTCGTAAAATGTTACGAGCAAAATATTGGGTAGGTTTACATACATATACGCCTATAGAAACAAAGAATTTACATGAAGATTTGAATTCAATAACTGATGCTTTATTACATAGAGAATTGGTAAAAAACTCGATTACAGTTTTAAAAAATGAGAAGAACCTTATTCCTATTCGACATTTAGAAAAAAAGAAAATTGCATATGTAAAAATTGGAGATGCAGAGAATACGTCTTTTGTAAAGATGCTCAAAAACTATGCTGAGGTAGATGTGATTGATGACGAAAACCTTTCTAACTTGCTAGCAAAATTAGAGCCATATAATTTGGTTATTATTGGGTATCATACTTCAAATAAACATCCTTGGAAAGGATTTAAGTTTTCAGAGACTGATTTGGTTAAGATTCAAGAAATTGCACGAACAAATACGGTACTATTGGATGTGTTTGCAAGTCCATATAGCTTGTTGGATATAAAAACATTCACCAATATTGAAGGACTTGTTGTTTCTTATCAAAATAGTAAAATTGCACAAGAAATTTCTGCTCAGCAATTATTTGGAGGATTACGAACAAACGGAAAGCTACCCGTTAGTATTGATAAAGAATTTAAAGAAGGGTTTGGTTTGTACACTTCATCTTTGAGTAGATTGCAATATGGGTTACCAGAAGAAGTAAATTTATCGTCATTAAAACTAACCAGAATAGATTCAGTAGCTCAAGAAGTACTTAAACAAAAAATGGCACCAGGAATACAAATTTTAGTTGCTAGATATGGACACGTTGTGTATCAAAAAAGTTTTGGTTTTCATACAGCTAACTCAAAAACAAAAGTACTTAATTCTGATATTTATGATGTGGCTTCTTTAACGAAAATTTTGGCAACTTTACCGATGTTAATGAAAGCAGTAGATGAAGAGAAGATTAGTATAGAAACGAGCCTAAAAAGACTATTACCTGCGTTAAAAAAATCTAACAAAGACACAATAACAGTAAAAGAAGTATTATCGCATAATGCACGTTTAAAAGCTTGGATTCCATTTTATAAAGTGGCGCAAGATAGTATAACAGGTAAGAATCTTGCTATATACTACCGTGCTAAAAAAAGTAAAAAATATGGAATAAAAGTTGCTGAAAAAATGTATTTGAAAACAACCTTTAAAGACTCTATTTTTAAGTATATCAAAGATGCAGATCAACGAGAATCTTTAGGCTATAAATATAGCGATATGGGGTATTATTTATTTAAAGAAGTTCTAGAGAAAAAGTATAAAAGTCCGTTAGAAAATTTAACACAAGAATATTTTTATAAATCATTAGGAGCTACAAGAACAGGATATTTACCTCTTCAAAAATTCTCTAAAAAAGAAATTATCCCTACAGAGAGAGACACCTATTTTCGACATCAGTTGCTACACGGCTATGTACACGATATGGGAGCTGCAATGCAAGGTGGTGTTGGTGGTCATGCAGGTTTGTTTGCCAATGCAAACGATGTTGCTAAAATTATGCAAATGTATTTGCAAAAAGGATTTTACGGTGGAAAGAGGTATCTTAAATCTACAACACTTGATAAGTTTAATAAAAGATATTACAAAAATCAAAAAGTACGTAGAGGCTTAGGTTTTGATAAGCCTCAACTTGAATCGGAAATAAAAGCTACTTGTGGCTGTGTTTCTGACAAAAGTTTTGGGCATAGTGGGTTTACGGGTGCTTATACTTGGGCAGATCCAGAAAGTGGAATTGTATATGTGTTTTTATCAAACAGAGTATATCCAACCATGGATAATAAAGAGTTAATTAATCAAAATATAAGAACCGAAATTCAACAAATTATTCAAGATGCTATTCTGTCGGAGTAGTAGAAAGTTTCACAAAAACCAATGTTGTTAGTATTGTAAAACCTAAATAAAATAATGCAAAATTAGTAGAGTAAAAATATACAAGTAACATACTTTGAATGATGTAAAAAATTGGAAAAAGAATAATTCCTACCACAACCCTAAACGTATCTATAAATTCTCTTTCGTCAATTTTTACAGCTATTTTTTTCCATATTAACCATGGGATTAAACTGTTAATAAGAAATAAATAATACATGGGTTTTATATAATTAACTGCTTTTTTACGCATTGTAAACTTATTGTCTATAATTGCTTGATTGGTGTTGTGAACATCTGTAAAATCAGTATTATTTTCATGAAGTTTTTTTAATATAATTTTGTAATTTTCATCATCCGGAATATGAACAGATAGCGTTTTTAATTGATTGGAAACCTCTTCTTTTAATGTGTTTACTGAGGTAGTCAAATCTAAGGGATTGAAATGAGATTTTGCATCGATAGGTGTTCCATAGTGTACGGCAACTTTACTTGGGTATTTTCCAATATTTTGATAACTTAGTCCAACCGGAATAATAGAAAGTTTTATGTTGGGATGTTTTTCTAAAGCACCAAATACAATTCTAGTAAACCCTTTGCTAATCGTTCTAACAGTTCGTCTTTGATCGTGGCTTCCTTCAGGAAAAATCATCAATATTTTTTTGTTTTTCAAAATTTTAAAGCAATCATTAAAAACAGATTCGTTTTTAGAAATTTCGTTTCTGCCATCTCTAATACGATAAATAGGCATCAAGTTTAAACTTCTTAAAAGGGTGTTTGCAATCAGGTTTTTAAATGCAGCAGCTCTAACTAGATAATGAGTGTCTCTTGAAACATTTGTTGTAACCATTAAAGGGTCTAGCAACCCATTAGGATGATTTACAACCAACAAGACAGCTCCTTTTTTAGGAATATTTTCTTTGCCGACACAAACTATCTTTTTTGTATAAAAAAATAATCCTACCTTAATATAAAACTTAATGAAACGATACCAAAGTGTTTTCAATATTGGTTGTTATTAAAATCCTTGAGCTATTTTTTTTAAACCGGGAATGTCTATTAAAGAAATGTTTTTCCTTTTTAAGTTGATAACTCCTTTTTTCTTAAATTCTGATAAAATACGAATGGCAGATTCAGTTGCAGTTCCAATCATATTCGCAATATCTTCTCTAGATAAGTGAATATTTAAAATGCCCTCTGCATCGTGACCAAATTTTTGATCCAAATAAATCAACATCTCTGCTAAGCGCTGTTTTACGTTTTTTTGTGCCATGTCTACAATTACATTATCAGCATTTTTAAGCGAAGATGCCATATCTTTTAATATATTTAAAGTAAATTCAGGGTTTTTCTTTAAATCATTAATAATTTCTTCTCTTGGAATAAAACACACCTTCATGTCACTAATAGCGGTTGCTTTTAGGTTGGCAACTTCATCATTTACCAAGCTTCTTTCACCAATAATATCTCCTTTGTTAACTAGAAAAAGAATTTGTTCTCTTCCATTAGAGCTCATTTTAGAAACTTTACTAATACCATCTTTAATACAATAGATTCCGTTCAAATGTTCCCCTTCCACAAAAAGGGTTTCCCCTTTTTTTACTTCAATAGAAGTTTTGCATTTCGAAATTCGACTTAATTCATTTTTAGTTAATGTTTTAAGAGAATTTAACCCTTTAACAATACATTGTTCACATTTACTCATTTTACCTAGACAAATATATTAGCTTCAAATATACTGAAAAACTGATAATTATCATATATTTAAATAAAGTTTAAAAAGACCTTTGCGTTAAGCATTTAGAGTAAATATAATGAATGATTTAGAATGTTATCATTGTGGTAATTTATTTGATAATGAGGAAATTAGCATCGATGAAAAATATTTTTGTTGTCATGGATGTAAAACTGTTTATGAAATATTTTCTGAAAATGATTTGACGAGTTACTACGATTTAGAGCAAAATCCTGGTGCTATTCCTAAAGAAATTCAAGGAAAATACGATTTTTTAGATACTAAAAAAATCATTGAAAAATTGCTTGAATTTGATGATGATAACAAACAAATTGTTTCATTATATATACCTCACATACATTGTAGCTCTTGTATTTGGGTGTTAGAGAATCTACACAAATTACAACAATATATTATAACATCACAAGTAAACTTTCCGAAAAAAAAACTTCGGATTACCTATGATTCTAAAGCAACTAGTTTAAAAGAAATTGTATTGCTTTTAAGTGCTATTGGATATGAGCCGTATATTAGTTTGGAAGATTATGAAGTTGGAAAAAAGAAGTTAGATAGAACGTTAATTTATGAGCTCGGAATTGCTGGTTTTGCATTCGGAAATATAATGTTTTTGTCTTTTCCAGAATATTTTGAAGTAAACGAGTTTTGGTTAAACCAATACAAACCTATATTTAGATGGCTGATGCTAATTTTTTCTTTGCCTGTGGTTTTTTATTCTGCGAAAGGGTATTTTGTTTCAGCTTATAAAGGACTTAATTCTAAGATTCTAAACATTGATGTTCCGATAGCTTTGGGAGTTTCTGTATTATTTATTCGGAGTGTTGTTGAAGTAGTATTTGGTCTTGGGTCAGGTTTTTTTGATAGTTTAACAGGGTTGATTTTCTTTTTGCTAATTGGAAAATTTTTTCAACAAAAAACATATAGCTACTTATCTTTTGAGCGTGATTTTAAATCGTATTTTCCAATAGCAGTAACTCGATTAACTTTTGAAGGGAAAGAAGAAAATGTACAGATTTATGATGTTGATAAAGGAGATCGATTGTTAATTAGAAACCAAGAACTTATTCCAGTAGACGGTGTTTTGATTGAAGGAAATGGACATCTTGATTATAGTTTTGTTACGGGAGAATCTGTTCCTGTAGAAAAAAGATCTGGAGATAAAATTTTTGCAGGAGGAAAACAACTAAACGGAATCATTGAAATGGAGGTTTTGAAATCTGTTTCACAAAGTTACTTAACACAATTGTGGAGTAATGATGTTTTTAATAAAGAAAACACCTCGAAATTTAAAACGTTAACCGATAAGATTAGTAAAAGATTTACCATCTTTGTGCTTTCAATAGCAATCATTTCTACCTTGTTTTGGGTTTTTAAAGATGCCAGTAAAGCACTAAATGTTTTTACGGCAGTACTTATTATCGCTTGCCCATGTGCCATTGCATTGGCGGCACCATTTACATTAGGTAATTTGTTGAGAATTTTAGGAAATAAAAAATTGTATCTAAAAAATGCCGCTGTAATTGAAAAAATGGCAACAATAGATATGATTATTTTTGATAAAACAGGAACCTTAACATCAACAAAAGATAATAACATAAACTACGAGGGGAAAAAATTAAGTAAAACAGAACAAAACTTTCTTCAAAATACAGTAAGAATTTCTAACCATCCGTTGAGTAGAATGTTGTATGAATCGTTTACAGAAACCGATAAAATTGTTATTGACGACTATCAAGAATTATTAGGAATGGGAATTGAAGCACGCATACAAACTACTACAATAAAGTTGGGTTCTTTAGCATTTGTAGATAACGGAAAAGAAAAAAAATTTTTAGAAACAGCTATTTATATCAGTATTAATGGTATTTACAAAGGTAAATATGTGTTTAAAAATGCGTATAGAAATCACATGAAACAACTTTTTGAGAATTTGCAATCAAATTTTAAATTGGCTGTTTTATCAGGAGATAATGATGGCGAGAGGACGTTTCTACGAAAGGCACTTTCAAAAAAAGTGCAATTACTATTTAATCAAAAACCCGAAGATAAATTAGAGATCATTAAATCATTTCAAAATAAAGGGCAAAAAGTAATGATGATTGGAGATGGATTAAATGATGCTGGTGCTTTAGCACAAAGTGATGTAGGTTTTGTTTTGTCAGAAAATATCAATGTGTTTTCACCTGCATGTGATGGGATTTTAGACGCTACAAAGTTTAAAGAAATTGCCAATTATTTAAAAATATCAAATCAAGCTATTCGTATTATAAAGTATAGTTTTATATTGTCGTTAATTTACAATGTAATTGGTTTGTATTTTGCAACAACCGGTCAGTTAAAACCTGTCATAGCAGCCATATTAATGCCTTTAAGTTCTATTACAATAGTTGTATTTACAACGATTGCCACTAATATTATTGGAAAAAAAATTAAAAAATAAAAAATGAATTCACTTATTCAAAAATACAATATTCCTGGTCCAAGATATACCAGTTATCCAACGGTTCCGTATTGGAATAAAGAAGGCATATCCAAAGAAAGTTGGATTGAAAGTTTTAAAAAATCTTATCAAGAAAGTAATCAATCAGAAGGAATAAGCCTTTACATTCATTTGCCTTTTTGCGAAAGTTTGTGTACGTTTTGTGCTTGCCACAAACATATTACGAAGAGACATGGCGTAGAGGAAGAATATATAGAAACTGTTATTAAAGAATGGAAATTATATGTTGATTTGCTTGATGAAAGACCCATTGTAAAAGAACTCCATTTGGGAGGAGGAACTCCTACTTTTTTTTCGAGTACAAACTTAAAAAAAATGATGGTGGGTTTGTTTGCGATTGCTGATAAACATCCTAATTATGAGTTTAGCTTAGAAGGACACCCAAACCATACCACAAAAGAACAGTTGCAAACTTTATTTGATGTTGGATTTACTCGGATTAGTTTTGGAGTTCAAGACTATGATCCAATGGTGCAAAAAGCAATACATAGAGAACAGCCTTTTGAAAACGTAAAAAATGTAACAAATTGGTCTAGAGAAATTGGATTTACTTCTGTAAGCCATGATTTGATTTTTGGCTTACCTTTTCAAACCAAAGAAAACATCATAACTACTATAGAAAAAACAAAACAACTACAACCAGATCGCATTTCGTTTTATAGTTATGCGCATGTTCCATGGATAAAAGGAGTAGGACAAAGAGGTTTTAATGAAAATGATTTACCAAAAGATGATCAAAAGCGTGAGCTTTATGAAGTAGGGAAACAATTGTTTTCGGAAATGGGATATGTAGAAATAGGAATGGATCATTTTGCATTGCCAACTGATTCACTCTATATAGCAACTAAAGAAAAGACATTACATCGAAATTTTATGGGATATACTGCTAACAAAACACTATTAATGGTTGGCTTAGGAATGTCTTCGATAAGTGATTCTTGGTATGCTTTTGCTCAAAATGTAAAAACGGTTAAAGAATATCAAAAATTGGTAAACAATGGTAAAATTCCTATTTTTAGAGGTCATTTGCTAACAGATGAAGATATTGTGGTTAGAAAACATATTTTAAATATTATGTGTCATTTTTATACTTCTTGGAAAAAACCGTCAGAGAAATTGAAGAATATGAATGCATATTTAAAAAATCTGAAAGAAATGGAACACGACGGATTGGTAATTTTAGAAGAAAATTCATTAACTGTGCCAGAGCATGCAAGACCTTATGTTCGTAATGTTTGTATGGCTTTTGATGTGCATTTACAAAAAAACAAGCCAGAAACAAAACTTTTTTCTATGACAATATAAATTTGTTAAGAAAAGAAGAAATATGATAAATATCATTTCTTTAAATAGAGGATAAATGTAATTTTGAAAATCAAATCAGGCAAGGTATGAGCGTTATTTATTTACTACTATCATTAAGTATTTTGGTAGCTATTGTATTCTTTATAGCATTTATTTTTTCGGTAAAAAAGGGACAATATGATGATGTTTATACACCGTCTGTCCGTATGCTTTTTGATGATGAATTGGTAAAAGAAACCAAAAAAGAATAAGAGAAATCAACTAATATTAGAAACTAAACTTTGATAAATTATGGAAATGCAACAGTTTTATTACGATAATAAAATCGTAAAAAAATTCATCTATGCTACTCTTTTATGGGGTATTGTAGGTTTTACAGTAGGATTATTACTGGCTTTTATGTTTTTATATCCAAACCTTACCGATGATATTTCTTGGCTAAGTTTTGGTCGTTTAAGACCATTACATACCAATGCAGTCATTTTTGCCTTTGTTGGAAATGCAATTTTTGCAGGAGTGTATTATTCGCTTCAGCGATTATTAAAAGCTAGAATGGCAAGTAATTTTTTAAGTAATTTTAATTTTTGGGGATGGCAATTAATTATTGTTGCTGCTGCTATAACATTACCTTTAGGTTATTCAACATCAAAAGAGTACGCAGAGTTAGAATGGCCTATTGATATTGCTATTGCCTTAGTCTGGGTAGCATTTGGAGTTAATATGATTTGGACTATCATGCAAAGAAGACAACGTCATTTGTATGTTGCTATTTGGTTCTATTTAGCCACTTTTGTTACCGTTGCAGTACTTCACATATTTAACAGTTTGGCATTACCAGTTAGTGGAGCTTTAAAAAGTTATTCTGTATATGCAGGTGTACAAGATGCATTGGTACAGTGGTGGTACGGACATAATGCGGTGGCATTCTTTTTAACAACACCGTTTTTAGGATTGATGTATTACTTTGTGCCCAAAGCTGCGAATAGACCGGTCTATTCTTATAGACTATCTATTGTTCACTTTTGGTCATTGATTTTTATTTACATCTGGGCTGGACCTCACCATTTATTATATACTTCCTTGCCAGAATGGGCACAGAATTTAGGTGTTGCATTTTCAGTAATGCTGCTTGCACCATCTTGGGGTGGTATGATTAATGGACTTTTAACACTTCGTGGAGCTTGGGATAAAGTACGTATAGATCCCGTTTTGAAATTCTTTGTGGTGGCAATTACCGGATATGGAATGGCAACTTTTGAAGGTCCCTTATTATCGCTTAAAAATGTAAATGCAATTGCGCACTTTAGCGATTGGATTATTGCCCATGTACATGTTGGAGCATTAGCCTGGAATGGATTCTTTACTTTTGGAATGTTGTATTGGATGGTTCCTAGAATGTTCAAAACCAAATTATATTCAATAGCCTTAGCAAACTTCCATTTTTGGATTGGTACTTTAGGAATTATTTTATATGCGTTGCCAATGTATGTAGCAGGGTTTGTACAAGCTTCTATGTGGAAACAATTTAATCCAGACGGAACTTTAACATACGGAAATTTCTTAGAAACAGTAAAAGAAATTATCCCTATGTACTGGATGCGTGCTATTGGAGGAACGTTATTCATTATTGGTGCTTGCGTCATGATTTACAACATTATCAAAACAATACGTTCTGGATATGAAGTAACGGATGATTTAGCGGAAGCACCAGCATTAGAGAAAGTTTCGAAACACAGAACTAAAGGAGAAGGATGGCATACATGGTTAGAGCGTAAGCCAATTAAGTTGACTATTTATGCAACTATTGCTATTTTAATAGGTGGTGCAATTCAAATTATTCCAACCATATTGGTAAAATCAAACATCCCAACCATTAGTAGTGTAAAACCATATACACCACTAGAATTAGAAGGTAGAGATTTATATATTAAAGAAGGTTGTGTGGGTTGTCACTCACAAATGATTCGTCCTTTTAGGAGTGAAGTTGAACGTTATGGAGAATATTCTAAAGCTGGAGAGTTTGTGTATGATCATCCATTTTTGTGGGGATCTAAACGTACAGGCCCAGACTTGCATAGAATAGGAGGTAAATATTCAGACAATTGGCATTTGAATCATATGTATGATCCTCAAAGTACATCATCGGGGTCTATTATGCCAGGATATAAATGGATGGTACGAAACAAGTTAGATAAAAGTTCAACAGAAGCTAAGATGAGAGTTATGGTAACTCTTGGAGTGCCATATACGGATGCAGATATTGCAAACGCACAACAAAGTATGACTGATCAAGGAGCGAAAATTGAAAGCAATTTATACGGTGATCCTGATTTTGTAAAGAATTATGAAGCAGATAAAAAGTATGCAAAAGACAATGGGGAAGACTTTATAGAAATGAAAGATAGAGAAATTGTAGCGTTAATAGCGTATCTGCAGCGATTAGGTACTGATATTAAAGTTAAAGACGTAATCAATAAATAAGAAGAATATGTTAAAATTCGTAAAAAATCATATGGAAAGTATTACGGGTATAGAAATTTACCCGGTACTTTCTTTAATTATATTTTTCGGTTTCTTTATAACTCTTTTTTGGTGGGTTTTTACCTCAAAAAAAGAGTATATAAACAAAGTCAGTCAAATACCTTTAGATAACTAATAAAACTAAGTAAAATGAAAAAATATTTCATAACATTCGTATCTGTACTCTTTATTTTTTCCATGCCATTTGTTTTTACAAACATTTCGGCAAGTTATGAAGAGCCATTTAACTTTCTAATAAACCCAATGCCTTGGATTATGTTATTGGTTTTCTTAGGAGTATTAGTACTACTAGTTTGGCTAGTAGTTGCTGCACTAAATAAAGTTCAAGAATTAGAAAATGAAAAGAAAGGAGTTATAGCTGGAGAAAACACAGATAGAATAACTTTGAAAGATTGGTATAAAGCTGTAATGCAAAAATGGACCAACTCAAAACCAATAGAAGAAGAAGGAGAAATAATTATAGACCATAATTATGACGGAATTAAAGAGCTTGATAATTCTCTTCCGCCATGGTGGATTTATTTATTTTATGCAACCATCATTTTTGCAGTAGTTTATTTAGTTCGTTTCGAAATTTTAGATGGAGATAGTCAAGTTACTGAATATAATAAAGCTGTTACAGAAGCAAAAGCGTCTTTAAAACAGTACAAAAAAACTGCGACAGATATTATTGATGTAAATACGGTTGTGTTATCTACAGATCAAAAAGATTTAGATAGAGGTAAAGCCGTTTATAATCTTAATTGTGCAGCTTGTCATATGCCTGATGGCGGTGGTGGAATTGGGCCAAATTTAACCGATGAGTACTGGATTTTAGGAGGTGGAATTAAAAATGTATATGCTTCAATTTCTGAAGGAGGAAGAGATGGAAAAGGAATGATTGCTTGGAAAAGTACATTAAAACCTAAAGACATCTCTAAAGTATCAAGTTATATTTTGTTTTTACAAGGAAAAACTCCAGCAAATCCAAAAAAAGCTGAAGGAGATATTTGGAAAGAATAAAAATAAATAAAAACAACTCCCTAGTTATAGATAACTGACCAATCGTAATTATAACTACGATTGGTTTGTGTATATCTATCTAAAGCAAATATAATTTTTGCGAATACAATGGAAACAACTAAAAACGAAAAGTTTAGAGATAGTATTGGGACCATTAATAAAGACGGTCAGCGTTCTTGGGTGTTTCCTAAAAAACCAAAAGGACGGTTTTATAAATACAGAACTTGGGTTAGTTATTTTTTGTTATCAATATTGTTGTTATCTCCTTTTGTTAAAATTAATGGGAATCAATTTTTATTGTTCAATGTCTTAGACCGTAAATTTAATATTTTTGGTTTCCCATTTTGGCCACAAGACTTTCATCTACTCGTAATCTCTTTAATTACAGGAATGGTTTTTATCATCCTTTTTACTGTTGTTTTTGGTCGAATTTTCTGTGGATGGGTTTGTCCTCAAACTATTTTTCTAGAAATGGTTTTTAGAAAAATTGAATATTGGATTGATGGTGATAGAGGAAAGCAAATTCGATTGGCGAAACAACCTTGGAATTTAGAAAAAATAAAAAAAAGACTCTTAAAGTGGTTCTTATTTTTTATCATTTCATTTTTGATAGCGAATGTGTTTTTAGCGTACTTGATTGGTGGAGATACACTAGTTAATTATATTATAGGTTCTCCTTTGGACAATATTAATACACTTATTTCTTTGTTGATATTTACAGGAGTATTCTATTTTATTTTTGCTTGGTTTAGAGAGCAAGTCTGTATTATTGCTTGTCCTTATGGGAGGTTACAAGGTGTTTTGTTAGATAACAAAACCATTAATGTTGCCTATGATTTTGTTAGAGGAGAAAAAGAAGTTGGGAGAGCTAAATTTAAGAAAAATGAAGATAGAGCAGCATCAGGAAAAGGAGATTGTATAGATTGTAGGCAATGTGTACATGTTTGTCCTACAGGAATTGATATCAGAAACGGAACACAATTAGAGTGTGTTAATTGTACTGCTTGTATTGATGAATGTGATGATATGATGACCAAAGTTGGATTGCCAAAAGGGTTGATTCGATATACGAGCGAAGAAAATATAGAGAAAAAGACACCATTTGAATTTTCAGCAAGAATGAAAGGGTACACAGCAGTGTTGTTTATTTTAGTTGGTATTTTAATAGGAATGCTTTTCTTAAGAAATGATGTTGAAGCAACTGTTTTAAGACTTCCTGGTCAATTATATGAACACAAAGAAGGCAATATTATTAGTAATGTTTTTACCTATAAAATTATTAATAAAACAACGAAAAATATTGAAAATGTAAGTTTTAAGTTAGTGTCTCATAAAGGAAAAGTGATATTAGCGACACACAAAAACTTTATGATACCAAAAAAAGGATTGGCAGAAGGAACTTTATTTGTAGAACTAAATAGTGCGCTATTAGATAAAGATAAAATTAAGCTTAAAATTGCTGTGTTTAGTAATGAAAGACTAATAGAAACAACGACAATGAATTTTTTAGGACCTCGTAGTTATCGATAAAAATTGTGAAAATGAAAATTAATTGGGGAACAGGAATTGTATTAGTATTTGTAGGCTTTATAAGCTTTATTATGTATTTTGTTGTTACAATGAGTACTAACAAAAAATATCAGTACGATTTGGTTACCAAAGATTACTATAAGAAAGAATTAGAATTCCAAGAAAAAATGGAAGGACTAAAAAACGCAAAAAATTTAACCGAAAACATTAAGATAGATAAAGTGCCCGAAGGGTTAAAGATTCGTTTTTTTAAAGATTTAAATCCTAAAAAAATAAAAGGAAAAGTGTTCCTATATAGACCATCTAATAAACAATTGGATTTTGAAATGCCTATAGCACTTTCAGATTCATCTTATTTGCTCATGCCTGACAAACGTTTACTAGATGGTCGTTGGAACATTATTGTAGATTGGTCTTACCAAAATCAGAAATACTTATTTAAAAAAGAAATTTACTATTAATGCTTCTTTCTGCCGTAATATTTGGTCTTCTAGGAAGCTTTCATTGTATAGGAATGTGTGGGCCAATAGCCTTTGTGTTACCTGTTGATAGAACAAATAATTCCAAAAGAATATTACAGATTGGTATGTACCATTTAGGTAGAATGATTACGTACGGCTTGTTAGGATTGCTATTTGGTTTTTTAGGGAAAGGCTTTTATTTCTTCGGATTTCAGCAACAACTTTCTGTTGGTATCGGAGTTTTAATGATTTTAATAGTAATCCTTCCTCAAAAAACTATTAATACGTTTAGTGTTACAAAACCGATTTATAAAATGCTTTCAAAAGTAAAGAATAGATTGGGGCAAGAACTAAAAAAGAAAAAAGCTGACACGTTTTTAACCATCGGGTTTTTAAATGGATTTTTACCATGTGGATTGGTTTATATGGCAATTTTCGCATCAATTGCAACAGGAAATCCTTTGAATGGAAGTTTATATATGTTTTTATTCGGATTAGGTACCATTCCTTTAATGACTGCTTTTGTATATCTTGGAAACTTTACAAATGGATTGGTGCGGAAAAGAATTCAACAACTTATACCCGTTGCTGTTATTGTAATTGGAGCCCTTTTTGTTTTAAGAGGATTGGGATTGGGAATACCTTATGTTTCTCCAACTCATATTCACGAAATGATTAACGGTGGGCAGATGTGTCACTAATTTAAAGTTGTAAAGAAAGAAAGGTAAAGGGTAGAATTGTCATTACCAGATTTCGATTTTTTTATTTTGATAACTGATAAGTGTTACTTCTTCCTTCCCCAATAAGTAGCAAGTACCATTCCAGAAAACACATCCCATATTCCCCAAAAAGCAGCTAGTAAAGCCATTCCTCCTAAACCTTCAAAAAAACCAAATATGAGCAACAATCCTAAGCCGCCATTCTGAATTCCTGTTTCCATAGAAATTGTTTTAGAATCCCGTAAATTCAACCCAAAACTTTTTGCAGTATAAAATCCAAGGATAAAAGCAGCGATATTATGGAAGATGACTAAGAAAAGTACAAGATGAATATAATCTGTAAAAATATCTAAGTTTTGAGAAAATGCTACTAAAATTAAAAGAATAAAGACTACCATAGAAAAAGGCTTTAAGATTTTCTCCATTTTCTTTGCCATATTATCATGGAAATGATTGACAAGCATTCCAGCAATTAGAGGAATTCCAAGAATTAGAGAGACCAACTTAAATAGTTCTAGAGGATTTAACTCAACAGTTTTTAAAATAATATTTGTAGGTTCATATAGACTTCCCCAAAATTGTAAATTAAAAGGAGTCATAAAAATAGAAACCACCGTAGCAAAAGCAGTAAGACTCACAGATAGCGCTGCATTTCCTCTAGCCATTTTACTATAAAAATTTGAAATATTGCCACCAGGACAAGCGGCAATAATCATCATTCCTAATGCAAAACTAGGATGAGGTTTTAGCAATAGGACAATTAAAAAAGTAAGCGCAGGCAGTAAAATAAATTGAGAAAGTACTCCCACCATTACTATTTTAGGATTTTTAAACAATTGTTTAAAATCATCCATTTTAATTCCAAGTGCTACCCCAAACATAATTATACCAATGGCAATATTTAGAACCCAAAGACTTTCGGTATCAAAATTAATTTTAATGTCATCAATATTTATAGGTTGCTTAATTTGTAAAAGCATAGATAATAATATTTGCTCCCATTTTTAGTGCTTTTTCTCTCACTTTTTTGGGGTTGTTATGAACAATTTCATCTTCCCATCCATCACTTAAATCAGATTCATAATCGTAAAAACAAATCAGCCTTCCTTGATAAAATAAGCCAAAACCTTGAGGTTTTTTTTTATCGTGTTCATGTATTTTTGGAAGTCCGTTTTTAAAAGTAAAAGGATGATTATAAATGGGGTGATTTTTTGAAATTTCTTGAAATTTTAATCCAGGAAATACTTTTTTAATTTCCCTTCGGATGTATTTATCCAACCCGTAATTATCAGAAATATGTAAAAACCCACCAGAGATTAAATAGCTTCGTAAATTTTTTATTTCATCATCAGAAAAAATAACATTTCCGTGACCGGTCATAAACAGGATTGGATAATTAAAAATATCAGTACTTCTTGCGGTAACGGTATTGGGGTTTTTAGTAATTTTAGTATTACTGTTTTTATTTGTAAAGGCAATTAAGTTTGGAAGTGCTGTTGGATTTGCATACCAATCTCCGCCACCGCTATACTTTAAAATAGCAATTTCTTGAGCGTTGGTTTTTACAATAAAAAAAGAGCAGTTTATAAGAAAAAAGAGTACCGTTTTTTTTATGAATGCCATTCAGAAATTAATTTGAAGCAAGATAGTAAAATTCTGAACTGATTTTAATATAATTTTTTTCATAATTTTGAAATGTTAAATGTTAAATGTTAATAAAATAGTGTTATTGCGTTTAATATTTTTAGATGGTTATTGGCGTAATCGTCTTTTTTATTTATTTAAAGTTGGTAGGTTTATATCAAACCTACCTTGGGTTATTTCTAAAATATCATTTGGGTTATTTTCGTTTTAAACTAAATGTTCCTGCATATAAGCCTAAATTATGATCTACATTTGTAAATATAATAGAGCTTGAATCAATATAAGTAAGATAATCTGTACTATATATTGTACAAAATGAATGTGAAAAATTTGGAGTGTCTAGTCCTGCTGTTAAACCAGAACTATTTTGATAAGTATATGTCAAACCTTTTTCTGGAATGTCTTTCTCTATATATCTTGATAGTTTCTAGCTGTTATTGAAAAATAATCAGTTGTAGTAGAAAACTCTCCAAAAAAAACTGTTAACCCTCTCGGCCTTCCACCACCAGGAGGTGTATATCCTGTTTTATCTTTAGGTAAAAATACTTTTCCGTTTATAAGACATCCAAAAGTATTGGCCCCAGTTTGTGTAATATGAGGTAATTGATCTTCTTCTACAAGCGTTATTAAGTCATCACTTTTTGTACAGTTTATTAAAGTAAAAGCTAAGAATAAGAAGACTGTAGTTCTTAAGGTTATTGTTTTCATTATGGTATTGTTTTAAGGATTATGAGTTAAAATTAAATAAAACTAAACTCTTAAGGAGTCCGGAATTCTTTGATTTGGAGATTTTCGGACTCATTTGTAAAATTCTGGAGAGTATTTGTTTAATTTTTTGTGTATTTTTTTTAAAATCAGGTATTACTAATTTACTTTTTCTGACTTTATGGTTTTGTAAAATTTTGCATCAAAAGTCTTATAGGAATAAAAACTTGGAACAAGATTAAGAACGGTTATAAATAGTCGATTTTTTTCGTAATTAAAATATTTTACCAATTGTTATACCACCTCTTGGGTATATTAAATTTATTTTGTCAGAATTTATAAGAGTTCTAGTAAGACCAAAAGAAAATTCACCAACCCAACCACTTTTAGTTTTGTATTTTTTACCGATACCAAATCCTAGTCCGAAACCAATTCCGCCTTCTTTAGCATTAGTAAAAAAATCACCATCTGTTTGTTTTTGTGAGTATAAAGCTACATTTCCGTCAATAAAAAATCCAGCATTCGGTTTATCACCAAAATAGACTCTGTAATATGGAATGAAGCTAAAGTTATAGCCTTCATTTTCTTCATTAGAGGTAACATTGTTTATTGAAAAAAGCACAGAAACTCCAAATGAGGTTTCATCAGATAATAACCTTTCAAAAGTTATTTCTCGATTTTAAGAAATACTGGACACATTTGTGAAATTCCGGACATATTTTATTTCTCAAATATCAATCCGACGATAGGAGGAATCTCACCTTTATTAGCTGCGGTTTTTTTGAGATTTCTCAATCGTGAAAAACTCATTTTGAAATGACAATGTAAGTTTAATTTACTTTTTTAAAGACTTCTGATATTCAGTAGGTGTTAAGCCGTATGGTAATTATTAAAGCGAAAATTGGTAAAATGATTTTTACTGCGCTTTTCAATTTTCAAATAATTAATTAAAAACATGTGAAAAAATGGCGCAATTAAAAAATGCCAAGGAATATGTACATAATCTAAAAAGAAATATTCTACAAAAAAATCTTTGGCTAAAATCCAAGATTGAATGTTGTTTAAAGAAATTGTTAACACCAATAAATTGATGAATATCATGCTTTTTTCTCTTCCGTTTTTAGAAAAAAGAATAATAAAACAAAACAGAAAACCGTGCAGCGCGCTAATTAATAAGAATAAATTAAAAATTGATTGATGGGAGAAATTCATAGTTAGCAATTTAATAAAATTAAAGATACTAAAATAGATGTCAAGTTAATTCATTAATCAAAGCAACAGTTTGTGTTGCCACAACGCCAGCTGTTTCTGTACGCAATCTACTTTCTCCTAAAGTAACAGGAATAAACTTATTTGCTAATGCTTTTTCAATTTCAGTTGGAGAAAAATCGCCTTCTGGACCAATTAAAATTAAAATATTTGTATTTGGTTGTATTGTTTTAGCAAACGATTTTTTATCCAAATCTTCGCAATGTGCAATAAACAAATCACTTTCAAATTCAGTATTGATAAATTCAGAAAACTTAATCGGTTCATTCAGTTTTGGTAGTACAAATTTTAAAGATTGTTTCATTGCGGATTGTACAATTTTTTCTAATCTTTCTGTTTTTAAAACGGTTCTCTCAGAATTTGAACAAATTATTGGAGTAATTTCATCAATACCAATTTCTGTTGCTTTTTCTAAAAACCATTCCAATCTGTCATTGTTTTTTGTGGGTGCTATCGCAATGTGCAATTTGTAGTTCCAAGGTTTTGGTTTTACTTCTGTTTTTACAATTTCCACCAAACACCTTTTATCATTTGCTAAAATTATTTTTACGGTAAACAATTCATTTTTACCGTTGGTAATATGTAAAATATCTCCGTCTTTTTTTCGCAATACTTTTACAATATGTCTGCTCTCTGTTTTATCAAACGTAAACTGAGTATCTTCTTTTGATATGTATTTGTTGTAGAATAATTGCATTATATATCTAATCTATAAGTGCTACGCTTTTTATGTGTGATGGGGTTAAAACCTTTCCAAAGTTGATGAATTGATTCATTGTCTGATAACTCTGGAGTTCTAATACAGTTTTCAATTCCCAACGGTAAAAATGTTTTGGTATATTGATCAAAAATTATGGCTGTAAGTCCTTTATTTTGATAATCTGGATGCACGCCAATTAAATAAAATGTAACATCTTTAGCGTGTTTTTTGGCTTTTAAGAGATGAAAAATTCCGAATGGAAATAACTTCCCTTTTGCTTTTTGTAATGCTTCAGAAAAAGAAGGCATAACAATGGCAAAAGCAACCAATTTATTATTGGCGTCTACCACAAACTTAATATATTCTGGATTGATAAAACTGATGTATTTCTTTTTAAAGAAAGCAATTTGAGCATCAGAAATTGGAACGAAAGTAGATAGTTTAGAGTATGACAAATCAAAGACTTCAAACATCTCATCTACATAAGGCAAAATATCTTTTGTTTTTGTAAAATCTAACGCTTTTAGTTGATATCTTTTCTTTATAATAGCACTCATTCTGCTATAATATTGGGCATCGACATCTTTAAATTTAAACTTATTTTCTAAATATTCTTTTTCTTTTTTAAGCCCTAATTGCTCTAAATGATCTTTATAATACGGATGATTATACCACGTAATCATGGTACCAATATGATCAAAGCCATCCACTAAAACGCCAGTTTTATCAAGGTTGTTAAAACCTACAGGGCCTTCAATATATTTCAAGTTATTTTGCAAGCCAATTTCTTTTACTTTTTCTAATAAAACTTTGCTAACAGCAAGATCATCAACAACATCAAACCAACCAAAACGCATTTTTTTAATACCTTGCTTTTCAACCTCATAAGAATTGATAATTGCCACAACTCTACCTACAATTTTTTCGTTTTTTAGTGCAATAAAAAACCGAGCGTTTGCAATTTCAAAAATAGGATTTTTACTAGAGTCAAAAACAGATAATTCATCTTTAATAATTGGCGGAACCCAATACGGATTGTTTTTATAAAGAGAAAAAGGAAATGCAACAAATTGCTTCATTTCCTTTTTTGTATGAATTTCTTTTATTGTAACCATATTGCGTTGTAAAGATACAAAACAGTTTGAGAGTAGTTGTTATTTGACATGCACTTTTGTTTTTGTTTTGCGATCTTTTCTTGCTATATTTATTTTCTTTTTGTTGAAGATTTCTTTCTTTTTCTTGTTTTCTTCTTTACTGATTTTTTCTTTGATTTTTTAAATTTGAAGAAATCTAAAAACCGTCTAAAAAAGTTTTTTCTTTTTGGTAAATTAAGATTGTTTTCTCGAATTTCGTTTCCGTAGTTATCTACAATTTTATAAAAATCTCTGTGCCTGTCAAGCCTATAAGAAACACCGATACCGCTATAAAATCCAGAAGCATTATTGTCAAAAGTTAGTCGAGTAGATACATCAATTTGAAAATTTTTATTCACCAAATAAGCAACGCCAGTTCCAAAATTGTATTTTGCATGATAGTCATTAATAGCGCCTTGATGTTCTAAAAAGGTAGACCAATAGTTATTTAAACTGTAGGTTGCAGTAATGATATATGAAATTTCGGAAAATTCACTTCCAATATAATCATAAAAAATATTGCTGATAATATTAAAATCGTTTGAAAGGTTGTTTTGTAATAAAATGCCCACTTTTGGAGTTATCTTTTCTTGTTTGTGTATGTCATTTAAGAAATTGGTGTTTATACCCAAATAAATTGCCACTGACGGAATTGTCCTTTTCCAATCAAAGGCATTTTTTCTTTTCCAACTTCTAATTTCTTTTGATTTGTCTTTGTAAGTTGGCTCGTACATTAAATACTTTGCTCCAAATGTAAATTGACTAATTCCAGAGGTAAAATAATAAGAAGTAAAAATATTTTTAAAAGCTACTTTGTCTCTCTGAAAAGTGATGTTGGAGTTAAATTCTAATTTATCAGAAAAAAAGTTTGTTCTAAAAAATAGAGAATAACCTAAAGATTCTGGTCTTGTAAAAGTAGGAACTATTTCAGAAGTCGAATAAAAAAGTCCGGTTTCTAATTGATATACTCCTATTCCAACACTATATGGGCTTTCAGAAAACCCTGGGCGATTTGAGTTAATAACCTCAGTATATTGTGCAAATGCAAAGAAACTGTTGGATACTAAAAAGAAGAGTAAAATCTTTTTTAACATTATTTTTTTATTTTAACTATAAAAAACAAACATACTCTAAAAAATAGAAGACGTTGTGTTTATAAAAACACTATTTATAAAAATCTTTATTACTTTTTGTATAATCTTAACGTTAAAGTTAATTTCAAATTGTTATTTTTGATTCAAACTTTTTTTGAGTTAATTTATGCAAGAGGCAGGACCAGTAAATTTTATGAGAACAATACTAATTATAATACTAATTTATTACGCATTTAAGCTAATCGCAAGATATGTGCTTCCTTTTTTTCTGAAACAATTTATTCATAAAATGCAAGACAAGGCACAGCAGCAATATGGAAATCAACAGCAAGAAACTAACGTAAATGTTGGAGAAACAAGTATTGATAAAAAGCCTAATGATCAAGCTAAAAGCAACAATTCTGTCGGAGAATATGTTGACTATGAAGAAATAGACTAAGATGAATATAAAAAAAACAACACCTTATTTAATAGCAATACTTGTTTTTACAATTGCATCTATTCTTTATTTTAACCCTGTTTTAAAAGGACATAAACTTAACCAAAGCGATATTACTCAATTTAGAGGAATGTCAAAAGAAATTACAGATTATAGAGCTGAAAAAGGAGAAGAACCATATTGGACTGGTGCTGCATTTAGCGGAATGCCTGCCTATCAACTTAGTGCTTACTATCCAAATGATTATATTAAAAAGTTAGATGGTTTATTGCGATTTTTACCAAGACCAGCAGATTATCTATTTCTTTATTTCTTAGGATTTTTTCTGTTGCTTGTTGCTTTAAAGGTAGATTGGAAACTAGCGATATTAGGTGGACTTTCTTTTGGTTTTTCTACCTATTTGATTATTATTTTTGGAGCTGGGCATAATGCAAAAGCACATGCAATTGCTTATATGCCAATGGTGCTTGCTGGAGTTTTATGGGTGTATCAGAAACGGTATTTATTAGGATTTGTAGTAACAGCGTTAGCAATGGGTTTAGAGATCAATACCAATCATCCACAGATGACATATTACCTTGGTTTTATCATGTTAATTCTTGGAATTGTAGAGTTGATAGATGCATTTAAAGAAAAGACTCTGACAGCTTTTGCAAAACAAACTAGCATTATTATAGTTGCATTATTTTTAGGAATTAGTGTGAACGCCTCACGACTTATGGCGATGAAAGAATATGCTGATCAAAGCACTAGAGGAAAAACAACATTAACAATAGAACCAGATGGTTCAAAGAAAAAAGTAACGGATGGACTGTCAAAAGATTACATTACCGAATATAGTTACGGACTTGCAGAAACATTTAATTTGTTTATTCCGCGTTTTATGGGTGGCGGAACATATGAAAGCTTAGGGAAAAATTCTAGTTTTTATGAAACCTTAAATTCTCACCCACAAATTGGTCCAGTTCAAGCATCACAAGCCTCAAAACAAGTTTTAACTTATTGGGGAAAACAAACAATTATAGAAGCACCAGCATATATTGGAGCAGTATTAGTTTTCTTATTTTTACTTGGCGCATTTTTAGTAAAAGGAACTATTAAGAAATGGCTAGTTGCTGCAACCATATTTTCTATTGTGCTAAGTTGGGGTAAAAATTTTGAGATTATTACCAATTTATTTATTGATTATGTTCCGTTATACAATAAGTTTAGGGCAGTTTCATCTATACAAGTAATTGCTGAAATTTGCATTCCGTTATTAGGAATTTTAGCTTTAAAAGAATTCTTTTCTAATGCGGTTTCATCGGATGAAAAGATGAACGCATTAAAAAAAGCATTTTATATTTTAGGCGGAATTATAATTTTCTTTCTAATTTTTGGATCAAATTTATTTGCTTTTGAAGGATTTAGAGACACTAATTATCAGCAAATTCCTGGTTTGGTTGAAGCGTTAATTTCTGACAGAAAATCAATGTTATTTTACGATAGTTTACGTTCATTGATTCTGATTTCAATTTCATTTGCAATTTTATGGGTTTTCCTTAAAAATAAGTTGAATCAAACAAAGGCAATTGTTGGATTTGCCATCATCATTTTATTCGATTTAGTTTCTGTAGATTTGAATTACGTAAATAATAACGATTTTAAGAAAGCAAAAAGTATTGAAAGACCTTTCAAATTAAATGAAGCAGATAAACAAATTTTAGAAGATAAAGGGCATTATAGAGTTGGTAATTTTGTAGGAGGAAACCCAATGAGCGATGGAAGAACATCGTACTTTCATCAATCGATAGGTGGATATCATGCTGCAAAAATGGGACGTTATCAAGAACTATTTGATTACCAAATTGCAAAAAACAATATGGAATCGTTAAATATGCTAAACACCAAATACTTTATTGTTGAAGGAAATCAAGTACAAATAAATCCGAATGCCAATGGAAATGCTTGGTTTGTTTCTAACGTTTTAGTGGTTAATTCTCCAGATGAAGAGATGAAGTCTTTAGATAGTTTAACTACAAAAAACATTGCGGTTATTGATAAAAGTTCATTGAAAACTGTATTTAATTTTAATGAAACAAAAGATTCCACAGCCACCATTCAATTAACAAAATATGATGTAACAAGCCTAGAATACAAATCTAACACAGTAAAAGAGCAATTTGCGGTATTCTCAGAAATCTATTACAAAGATGGTTGGAATGCTTATGTAGATGGAGAATTTACGGAGTATTATAGAGTAAATTATGTATTAAGAGGAATGTTAATTCCAGCAGGAAAACACACCATTGTTTTTAGGTTTGAACCTACCGTAATTAAAAATGGTAGTGTAATTAGCTTGACTTCTTATTTTTTATTATTGTTAATTCCGGTTGGATGGTTTTTCTTTGATAAAAGAAAGAAAAAATAACATTACTTTATGAATATAGGAATGATTTTAGACAAGTCTTTTCCACCAGATCCAAGGGTAGAAAATGAAGCTATTGAGTTGGTAAAATCTGGACATGTAGTGTTTTTATTTTGTTTAACGTATAAAAGAGAACCGTTAAAAGAAATAATTAATGGCATTCACATTAGAAGATATGTTTCGAACAAGTTAGAGTATAAGTTATCTGCATTGGCATATACAATTTCGTTGTATTCAAAAATGATGAAGAAGAAGATTTATCATTTTTTAAATGAAAATAATATTGATGCTATTCACATTCATGATATCAGAATTGCTGAGGCTGCTTTTTGGGCAAATCAGAAACTGAAATTGCCAGTAATTTTAGATTTACATGATAACATGCCAGAAGTGATGAAATTATACCCTCATTTACAGAAGTTTCCTGGAAAACAGTTGATATCTCCAAAAAAGTGGAAACAAAAAGAAGAAAATTTTATTACAAATGCAACGAAAGTTGTTACGGTTTCTCAGGCATTTATTGACGAAGTTGTTCAACGTACAAATATTGTTCATGAAAAGATAGTTTTAGTTCCGAATACGGTGCGAAAAACATTTTATAAAAAGGCCATTATTGATAAAGAAATTCTTCGTAGATATAAAGATAATTTTGTGATTTTATATTTGGGTGATACACATCTAAGACGTGGTTTGCAGACTGCTATTTCTTCAATAAAAGAGCTTTCAACACAGATAGAAAACATCAAATTGGTTATAGTTGGAAAGAGCACCACCGATTCTTTTTTAAAACAACAGGTAAAAGAGTTGGAAATAGAAAAATTTGTAGATTTTGAAGGATGGAAAAATGTGACCCTTTTTCCTTCATATATTACGGCAAGTCATATTTGTATTTCTCCCTTACACAGAAATAAGCAACACGATGTAGCGTATGCTAATAAATTATTTCAATACATGAGTTTTTCTAAGCCATTATTAGTGAGCAATGCAACTGCTCAAAAAGATTTAATTAAAAAAAAAGCGACAGGATTGGTACATAAAGAGAAAGACGTAATTGATTTTACTCAGAAAGTAATCACCCTTTTTAATGATAAAAATTTGTGTGAAGAATTAGGAAGAAATGGAAAGGAATTTATAGAAACTGAATTTTCTTGGGAGAAGACCTCTAAAAACTTAGTACATTTATATGATAATCTGACCAATTGAAAGTTTTAATCATAACATATTATTGGCCTCCTTCTGGAGGTTCTGGAGTGCAACGATGGCTAAAGTTTGTAAAGTATCTACAAGAGTTTGGAATTGAACCTGTGGTCTACACCGTAGAACAACCAAATTATTTAATTGAAGATGTTTCATTACTAGATGAAATACCTACAAATATTAAAATTTTAAGGCAGCCAATATGGGAGCCCAATAAAATCCTTTCGTTGTTTAAAAAAAATAAGAACAGTGAAAGTACAGGGTTTTTAAATCCGAATCCTTCTGTTTTTGGAAAGCTTTTGCAATATATAAGAGCTAATTACTTTATTCCAGATGCACGTAAATTTTGGATTCGACCTTCAGTTAAATTTTTAAAAAAATACGTATCAGAAAATACAATTGATATGATTATTACATCTGGCCCACCACATAGTATGCATTTGATTGGGCTAGAATTAAAAAAACAGTTAGGCGTTAAATGGATTTCAGACTTTAGAGACCCATGGACAGAGATTGATTATTTCAATCAACTCCCTTTAACTAAAAAATCAGTTGAGAAACATCAGAAGCTAGAACAAGAGGTGTTAAAAAATGCTGATGCTGTTTTAGTTATTGGAGAAACGATGAAAGAAAAGTTTCAAAAACTTTCTAATAACATATATATTATCACAAATGGTTTTGATGGTTCTGACCTAAAAACTGAAGAAATTCAATTAGATAAAAATTTTACAATTACCCATGTCGGTTTGATGAATGCAGATCGAAATCCTAAAGTGTTTTGGAAAGTGATTTCTGAAATTTGTAATACAAATGAAAGTTTTTTGAATGATTTAGAAATAAAACTAATTGGGAAAGTTGCCGTAGAAGTAGATACTAGTATCAAACAATATAAGCTAAAAAAAGTTAAAAAAATAACCTATCGTTTGCATGAAGAAGTGCAAAAATATCAGCTGCAATCACAAGTGTTATTATTGGCAGTAAACAATGTGCCAAGTGCTAAAGGAATTCTTACCGGTAAAGTGTTTGAGTATTTACAAGCCAAACGCCCAATTTTAGCAATCGGACCAACAGATGGTGATTTGGCAGCAGTTTTAAAAGAAACAAATAGCGGTATTATTATTAATTTTAATGATGCTATAAAATTAAAGGAAACGATTCTTAATTTGTATCAGGAGTATAAAAAGGCTAACTTAGTAGTTGCGTCTAAAAATATAGAAAAGTACCACAGAAAAGCATTGACAGAAAAATTATCTAAAATAATAAAAGACACAATTCTGAATTGATATAATGAAAAAAATAGTGACCATTTTAGGAGCTCGACCTCAATTTGTAAAAGCGGCTGTTTTAAGTAGAGTTATTAAGTTGCACGATCAAATAGAAGAAGTAATTGTACATACTGGTCAACATTTTGATGCCAATATGAGTACGGTGTTTTTTAATGAAATGGAAATACCAAAGCCAACATATAATTTGGGAATTCATAGTTTAAACCATGGTGCTATGACTGGAAAAATGTTAGAAAAAATTGAACAGATTTTATTGAAAGAGCAGCCGGATGCTGTTGTAGTTTATGGAGACACAAATTCAACCATTGCAGGTGCGTTGGCAGCAAAAAAGTTAGGAATAAAAGTAGTACACATTGAAGCAGGTTTGCGTTCTTTTAATATGACAATGCCCGAAGAAATAAATCGAATATTGACAGACAGAATTTCTGATTTGTTGTGTTGCCCAACAGATACGGCAATTATAAATCTTAAAAATGAAGGTTTTGATAATTTGCCAATCCAAATTGAAAAGAGCGGTGATATTATGAAAGATGCTGTATTATATTACAGTAAAATATCCGCAGAAAAATCAACAATTATTTCAAATTTAAAACTTCAAAAAGGGCAATTTGTACTTGCTACAATTCATCGCCAGGAAAACACCGATGATATAGAAAAATTGCAAAATATTTTTAAAGGCTTAGAAGAAATTAATAAAAAATGTGCTGTGGTGTTACCATTGCATCCTAGAACTAAGAAAATATTAAAAACCAACAATCTTAATTACAACCTTACCTTTATTGATCCTGTTGGGTATTTTGATATGTTAGAATTACTTAAAAATTGTCTCCTAGTAATTTCTGATAGCGGTGGTTTACAAAAAGAGGCTTTTTTTAATCAAAAGCATTGTATTATTGCTCGAGAAGAAACAGAATGGATAGAATTGGTGCAACATGGTTTTGCGAAAATTGTAGGAAGTGATTCGAGTAAAATGCTTGAAGTTTTTGAGAGTTTTCAAAATTCATCAATAGATTTTAATAAAAATTTATATGGTAAAAATGTAGGAGAAGGGATGTATCAATCAATTTATAAACTAATTCATTAGTATTGGGAATTGTATTAAAGCAATCGTCTAGAAACACCGTTATTATTTTTATAGCTTTTGCTATTGGAGGTGTTAATGCGTTATTTTTATATACGAAGTTTCTGAGTCCAGAACATTATGGTTTAGTTGTGTTTTTATTATCTGCAGCAAATTTATTAATGCCTTTAACAGCCTTTGGAGTACAATATACAATTGTTAAATTTTTTGCATCATATATAACTAAATTAGAAAGAGATAAGTTTTTATCATCAGTCATTTTATTGCCCTTATTTATTGCCATTCCTATCGGTTTATTAGGGAACCTTTTTTACGAGAAAATAAGTGATTTTTTGGCTATTAAAAATCAAATGATAGGAGGTTACACCACTGTTATATATTTGGTGGCTATTGCAACTGCGTATTTTGAAGTTTTTTATGCTTGGTCTAAAGTACATTTACAATCGGTTTTTGGAAATGCTGTAAAAGAATTATATCATAGAGTATCAACAATGATTTTGTTATTACTTGTTTGGTTAGAAATTATCAATGCCCATCAGTTTATTTGGTTGATGACAGCTTCTTATTTTTTGCGCACACTGATTATGATGTGGTATGCTTTTGCAATATATACGCCTAAATTTACCTTAAAGTTTCCTGATAATTATAAAGAAATTTTAAAATACTCACTTTACATTATTTTGGCAGGCTCTGCTGGTGCTATTTTATTAGATATTGACAAAGTGATGCTGCCTCAAAAAGAAGCAATAGAATTAGCAGCATATTATACTGTTGGAGTTTTTATAGCTTCTGTAATTGAAGCTCCTGGAAGGGCAATGGCACAAATTGTTCAACCATTAACTTCTAAAGCATTACAAGAAAATGACACCAATGAGATACGTAGTTTGTATAAAAAAAGTTCTATAAATTTATTGTTGATATGTGGTTTGTTTTTTTTGCTGATAAATTTAAATAGTACAGAACTGTATAAGTTACTTCCAGAAAAATACGCAGGAGGTGTTTTTATTATATTGATGATTTCAATAGCAAAACTATATACTATGTTTTTAGGAAATAACGGTGCGATAATATCAAACTCTAAACATTATAAAATTTTATTACCTTATGCTATTGCTATGGCAGTATCAGTAATCGTTTTAAACAATTGGTTAATTGATTTTTATGGTATGAACGGCGCTGCCTTGTCAACATTAATAGTTATTATTTTTTTTAATACATTGAAATTGTGGTATGTAAAAAAGAAATTTAATTTGCTCCCGTTTACTAATAAAACAGTTTTACTACTTCTGATTATTATAGTTTTTTATGGACTTTTTTATGGTTGGAATTTCTCTTTTCATCCTTTAATAAATATTTTTTTAAAAAGCGGTTTAATTTCGGTAACCTATTTGCTGACTGTTAGAAAAATGAATATTTCTAAAGAAGTAAACAATGTGTTAAATAATTTCTTATAGCATACAATCTATTATGTCTGCCAACATGTGTAATAATAATCCAATTGCGATAATTCTTGTTTTTTTGAAATAAGATAACACAAAATAAAGTGCAATAGCATAATAGCTGTGTAATGGATGAAAACCAATACTACACCGATTGGGATCAAAAATAGGAGTTGCCAATAAATGATCTAAATCAACGAGCATTGTTGCAATAAAAATTCCAAAAACAATTTTCCATTTCTTTCTAAAAAACAAAAAAGCAATAATTGCAGGAACAATAAAATGAAATCCGTAATGAAAAAAGAATTTTAAGGTCATGAGTTATTATGGAATGCCTCAAAAATATAAAAGACTTGCGATAAAGCAAATCTTTTATAAGAATATATTAATTAGGGGTATTATATTAATTGGGAAAATTAACATAAATCAAATATAAAAGATTAAAGTTTCATATTCATTAACATATGTTTATAAAACTATTGAGAGTATAATTTTTTACGAATTCTACTAAGCTGCACTGGAGTAACATTTAAGTAAGATGCAATATGATATTGTTGAATTAAATTTTCGATTTCAGGAATTTCTTTTTTTAATTTTAGATATCGTTCTGTAGCGTTAAGAGTTGTTAGTTCATTGATGCGTTGTACTAGTTTTAGGAATACATTTTCTAAAATTTTTACGTGAAACAATGCGAGTTCATGATTTTGTTTTGTTAATTTTTTAAACTTAATATAATCACCTTCTAAAAAGTCACAATCTGTTAAGCATTTATATGTCGATGCCGAGGGTTTGTTTTTTATTAAAGCAGCTAATGAACCAGACGTAGAAATTGGAACAAAAAGTGTTCTAATATGTTCTTTGCCTTTCTCATCAATAATAAAAGACCTAGCAACCCCTTTTGTTAGAATGTAAAACTTTGTAGGAAGTTCGCCAATAGAAACAAACCTGTCATTTTTAGAAAATGTTTTTTCTTTAATGATACTTCTAAATAATGTTAACACATCATCAGTTAAAGGATGAATTTGATTTACAAAGACTTTGATGAAATCCATAGAATGCGTAATGAAAACTATTATTCTTTCAAAGATAAGGTATTGTTTTCTAAATAGTTTGTAACATTTGTTCCTTCCATAAATAATAAATCTAACATTGATAAATTAGAAAGAAACCCGTGTTTATCATCAAAAATTTGTATATAATTGTCTAAATTAATAGTTGGAGTTAATTTTGCATTTGCCAAAAAGCGAAAATCTTTTGTTGGTTTTAAAAGGTATTCTGTTGTCTTAGTATAGTTGTAAGGTAGTTGCAAAGCATCCATCAAAAAAAGGTGTGTATCAATATTTACATCTAATAAGAACTTGTATTTTTTTGTAAAAACAGGTAGTAAATCATCTTGATAAAATTCAAAAAAAGGGGAGTTGCTATAAGCAGCTTGAATGGATTTTAAATGGTGTATTTGCCAAGGATATGTGTTGTCAATTTTGGTGTCTTTTGTTTTGGTTTTTTTGCCATTTCCTAGATGTTTAACAGGAATATTTAGTAATTGTTTTCCGTTTGCCCCATAGATATAGCAACGATTTCTGTAAGTCTGTTTTTGAAAATTATCTTCAAATTCAAATAAGATTTTATCAGCTTTTACAATCTCAATATATTGAGAAATTGGAGAAAAATATGTAGGTAAAAATAATGCCATTGCAAAGTTAAGCCTTCTTTTTTTTCTTTCTAAAATAACTAAATCCAATATATAAAACCAATCCAACTAAGAAATAATTAAAATAGGAAACCAATTTTCCATTACCACCAACAGTAGTAAACATTCTATCCCATCTGATAGATTTGAGTTTGGCAAAAATACCTTGCGAGTTAGGATCCCAACTTAACCATATAAAAACAGGTTTTCCAACCACATGATCAAAAGGCACATAACCCCAATAACGTGCATCTAAAGAGTTTTGTCTGTTATCTCCCATCATCCAGTAGTAATCTTGCTTAAATGTGTAAGAAGTAACCTTTTTTCCATTAAGATAATAGTTATTTCCTTGAATGGTAAAATTATTATTTTCATACCTTCGGATGATTTGCTCGTAAAAAGGAATAGATGTGGAGTTTAGTGCAACGGTTTCTCCTTTTTTAGGCATGTAAATTGGACCATAATTATCTTGACTCCATGGAAATTGTGCGTTATGTGGAAACAGTTTTTTGTCATAAATACCCTTTGGATCTATATTTTTTACAATGCTTTTTACAATTGGATTTTTACTGATATTAAGGGCTTCGTTGTCCGTTAGATTAAAAACATATTTTCCATTTTGTATATTTCCTTCTCTGACATTATATCGGGCAATCGTATTTTGGTTAAAAGATTTTCCTTCTGTATCAACCGTAAAAAGATATTGAGTTTTTGCTCTATCAGGTAAAACAGTTCTTTTTCCATTGATAAAAATATATCCATCTCTAATCTCAAGAGAATCTCCAGGAATTGCAACACAACGCTTAACATAGTTGGTTCTTTTATCTAAAGGTTTGTAGGTGAATTTTCCAGAATTATCACTATACATGGTTTTTAAAGAATCAGAAGGCCAGCTAAATACAACAATATCATTTCGTTGTATGTTTTGAAAACCGGGCAGTCGCATATACGGCAACGAAAGTTTATTTTTCCATGAATTCTTATACGTTTTAGCATCAGAATCAGAAATATAAGATTTTCCTAAAAAAGGAATGGTATCATGTACCATTGGTGCAGCAATAGCTGTCATTGGCACTCTTGCACCATAATGAAATTTACTTACAAAAAGATAATCGCCAACATACAATGTTTTTTCTAAAGAAGATGTCGGAATTGTATAGGGTTGCATAAAATAAGTGTGCACTAAAGTAGCGGCAATAATGGCAAATGCAATAGAACTAATCCATTCTCCTAAACTACTTTGTGGTTCTAAACTTCTATTTTCTTTGTAGGCACAATCTGTTGCGTAATTAATGTAAAATAAATAAAAACCCAAAGTAACAACAGCTAAAACACTATCTTTTCGGCTGTTAAAACCAAAACTTCTACACATTTCTATCCAAATAATTGGAAACATCAATAGGTTTACAATTGGAATAAACAATAATAAAACCCACCATTTAGATCGGCTAATGATTTGCATAAACACAAACGCATTGTAAATAGGAATGGCTGCTTCCCAAGCTTTTTTACCTGCTTTTATGTATAATTTCCATGTTGCTAAAAAATGGATGACTTGAATGATTAAAAAAAATATAAATAATTCTGTAAATGCCATAATTTCAAAATTTGTCATCTTGTTTTAAAAAGCAAGAATCTGTAAAATATTTATTTGTTGTTTTTTGAATCTTCTACTGTAGAAAAATCATAATTGTTAGGCTGAAAAATAACTAAAAGTTACAACTTCAACTGTTATTTTAACCAATGTTTAACACATCTTTCATTGTGTAAATACCTTTCTTATCTTTTAACCATTCGGCAGCAATTACAGCTCCTAGAGCAAATCCTTTCCGACAGTGTGCAGTATGCATAATTTCTATTGTATCTACGTTAGAATTATACTGTACGGTATGCATACCTGGAACATCTTCAATTCTTTTTGCTTTAATTGGTAGTGTTTCTCCGGATGAACTCCCGTCTAATTTCCACTCTGTTTTTGAACTGCTTTTAATAATTCCGTTTGCTAATGTAATTGCAGTACCACTTGGTTTGTCTAGTTTATTTAAGTGATGAATTTCTTCGATTGTCACATGATAATCATTTAAAGAGTTCATCATTTTTGCCAACTTATTATTTAGCTCGAAAAAAATATTGACCCCTAAACTAAAATTTGAAGCATAGATAAAAGCGCCCTTTTTCTTGTCACATAATTTAACAACTTCCGCATATTTATCAAGCCACCCAGTAGTTCCAGAAATTACTGGAATTGCATTATTAATACAGTTAGAAATATTATTAAACGCGGCAGTTGGAACACTAAAATCTATCGCAATATCTGCTTTTGTAATATCATAAGAAACAACACCGTCATTTTTTAGTATAATATCATGACCTCTTTGTAAAGCAACTTCTTCTATCTCTTTACCCATTCTTCCATAACCGAATAATGCAATTTTCATTTTAAAAAGAATATTTTAAGGTAAGTCCAACTTTTGGAGCTTCTAGTTTAACTGGATCTGTTGCTATCATTGGTGTAAAAGTAATGTTGTCATTGGTGTTAAATTGCAATAAATGTGCATTTACACTAGCTTCTACTACTTGTAATACGTAGAGAAGAACTGTGGTTAGTAAAGATAAATCTCTATTTTTTTTTAATGTTTTTTGAGCATTGATTAATCCATTTCTCGAAATAATCAAAGAACCATCATCATTTGTAAATTCGTCTTGCAAGCCAGCTTCTCTTATTTTAAAAGCAGTTCTATATCGGTCATAATCATTATTGTTGGTTACATAAAAATAAATACTACTTCCCATTGCTCCCCAAATGATTGGAGCTTTCCAGTATTTTTTATTATAAATTTGTCCCATTCCAGGAATGATTGCTGAATAAAATGCTGCTTTGGAAGGTGCTAAAGGATTATAATCATTACTGTTTAATCGTACAAAAGGTTTTGTTTCAATTTTTTTTACTTGTGCAGAATCTTTTTGTGCACTTACACTGATAGTAATAAGAGCAAAGAAAATAGTTCCTATTTTTTTAAGGAATAACACTTATTTAAGAAGTTTTTTTATTCGGTTAAATTCCTCTTCGGATTGAAATGGGATGCTTAACTTGCCTTTTCCTTTTTTATTGATTGCAATATCAATTGTAGTGCCAAAATACGTATTTAATTCTGTAACAGCATTTTTGATGTAAGTGGGTGCTTCCATTTTAGAAGCCATGTTTTTTTTACCTTCTTTAGTGGCTTTAACTAATGCTTCGGCTTGTCTTACAGAAAGCTTGTCTTTTACTATTTTGCTATAAATATGTAATTGATTATCAGCACTATCTACATTAATTAAAGCTCTACCATGACCCATAGAAATAAACCCATCTCGGATTCCAGTTTGAATAATGGGATCTAATTTTAATAGCCTTAAATAATTGGTAACGGTAGATCTCTTTTTACCTACTCTAACACTAAGTTGTTCTTGTGTTAACTGAATTTCATCAATTAAACGTTGATAAGAAAGTGCCACTTCAATAGGATCTAAGTTTTTACGTTGAATGTTTTCAACCAATGCCATTTCTAGCATTTCTTGATCGTTTGCAATTCTAATATAGGCAGGGATTGTTGTGTTCTCAATCAGTTTAGAGGCTCTAAATCTACGTTCTCCAGAAACCAATTGAAATTTCCCTGTTTCTAATTCACGAACTGTAATAGGCTGAATTACACCTAATTCACGAATAGAACTTGCAAGTTCTATTAAAGCACTTTCGTCAAAATATGTTCTTGGTTGAAAAGGATTAACATCAATGTCTTTTAAATTAATTTCAATAATTGACCCAACTAATGTATCAGCATTTTTATCCGAAGCAACAGTAATAGATGGTGGAATATCTTTTAATAACGCAGATAGTCCTCTGCCCAATGCTTGTTTTTTCGTTGCTTTTGCCATTTATGCGTTTTTCTTTATAATTTCGTTAGCCAAATTTAAGTAATTCACAGCACCTCTACTAGTTGCGTCATAAGCAATAATACTTTCTCCATAGCTTGGAGCTTCTCCTAAACGGGTATTTCTTCGGATAATGGTTTCAAAAACCATATCGCTAAAATGTGTTCTTACTTCTTCTACAACTTGATTAGAAAGGCGTAATCTAGAATCAAACATGGTTAATAGCAAACCTTCTATATCTAAATCTGGATTGTGAATGCTTTGCACACTTTTGATTGTGTTTAATAGTTTTCCTAATCCTTCTAACGCAAAATATTCACATTGTATTGGAATGATCACAGAATCTGCTGCAACCAGAGAATTAAGCGTAATTAAACCTAAAGAAGGAGCGCAATCAATTATGATATAATCATAGTCATTTTTTACTTCTTCTAGCGATTTTTTTAACATATATTCTCGCTGCTCTTTATCAACCAATTCAATTTCGATAGCAACCAAATCAATATGTGCAGGAATGATATCTACATTAGGTGACGTTGTTTTTTGAATCGCTTCTTTTCCAGAGGCGGTGTGTTCTAAAACTTGGTAGGTGCCGATTTGTAAATTATCGGTATCTATACCCAATCCAGAAGAAGCGTTTGCTTGTGGATCTGCATCAATCAGTAACACTTTTTTTTCTAAAACGCCTAATGAAGCCGCTAAATTAATAGTCGTAGTTGTTTTACCAACTCCTCCTTTTTGATTTGCGATTGCGATAATTTTACCCATTAAAAAGTATTCGTTTATAAAAAGTAAAAATACGATTATTTGTGGTTTTTTAAAGTCAAAGATGTTAACAATATGCTAAATACGTAAGTCTCTGTGAATCAAAAAGGTATAGTTATTACATTGAAGATAATCAACATTCTAAAACTACTAATATCGCTAACTTATCAACGATACTAGTTGTTTATTTTTAAGCTTTTTTTGGAATGTTTCTAAGGATTTCAATTAAAAACTTCCAGAATTTTTGCGTAGATGAAATACTTGCTTTTTCGTCTGGTGAATGTGCTCCCGTTATTGTTGGGCCAAAAGAAACCATATCCATTTTAGGGTAATTTTGTCCCAAAATGCCACATTCCAATCCCGCATGACAAGCCACTATTTTAGCAGTTTCTCCGTGTAATTTTTCATATAGATTAGAAATTGTTTTTAGTATTTCTGAATTGATATTTGGTTGCCATCCAGGATAAGATCCTGAGAATTCAACCTCAAAACCAGCCAGTTCAAAAGCAGCACGTAAAGAATTAGCTAAATCTAATTTTGATGTTTCAGAAGAAGAACGCGTTAAGCATCCAATAGAAATTTTTCCATCTTTAACAAGTACACGTGCTATATTATTTGAAGTTTCTACTAAATCATTAATTGTTACACTCATTTTATAAACACCGTTTAGTGCAGTATACATGGCTTTTATGAATCCTTCTTGAACACCTAAATCCATTACAGATTTTGGGTTTTCTGATTCATTAATTGTAATGGACAAATTTGGCTCTACCACAGAAAGCTCTTCTTTGATAATCTCAATTAATGAGTGTATTTCATATAGAAAAGGCTCTTTAGAAACTTGATCAATTGTTACTAAAGAAAAACTTTCTCTCGGAATTGCATTCCGTAAACTTCCTCCATTGATTTCAGCAATTCGTAAACCAAAATTTTCAAAGCCATCAAAAAACAACCGATTCATAATCTTATTTGCATTTCCTAGTCCTTTGTGAATATCCATCCCCGAATGCCCTCCATTTAAACCAGTTACAGCAATTGAGTAGGCAATACTATTTTCAGAATTTTCTTCTGATGTATATTTTCTTGTTGCAGTAACATCAATTCCGCCTGCACAACCCATATCAATTTCGTCATCTTCTTCAGTATCTAAGTTTAATAAAATTTCACCATCTAAATAACCAGCTTCTAATCCCATTGCACCAGTCATTCCTGTTTCTTCATCAATAGTAAAAAGAGCTTCAATAGCTGGATGTTCTATAGTTGTAGCTTCTAAAACACTCATAATTGCCGCAACTCCCAAACCGTTATCAGCACCTAACGTTGTGCCATTTGCAGTAACCCAATCACCATCAATAAGCATTTTAATTCCTTCTGAATCAAAATCAAATTTACTGTCTGAATTTTTTTGATGCACCATGTCTAAATGACTTTGCAAAACAACCGTTTTTCGATTTTGCATACCCGAAGTTGCCGGTTTTTTTATAATGACATTCCCAACCGGATCAACGATCGTTTTTAAGCCTAAGTTTTTTCCAAATTTCACCATAAAAGCAATTACACGTTCTTCTTTTTTTGAAGGTCGTGGAACTGCGTTTAGGTTCGCGAAATTATTCCATAAGGTAATTGGTTCTAAATTTCTTATTTCTGAGTTCATATGTTGATTTTTGTTGCGTTATAACGCAATTTCAAAGATAGGTTTTTTTGTGATTGTAGTTACAGGAATTAGCAGATATCAATAATAATATCACTTGTATTCTTTCTGACTTTAGGTAAATCTTTCATAAAATCATCGTTGGCTCTAAAACCAACTGGAAGTACTAATACTGGAGAAATATCTTGAGTGTTTAAATTTAAAAGAGTACAATATTTTTTTGCATCAAAACCTTCCATCGGACAAGTATCAATTTGCTCTACAGCAGCAACAGTTAGTAAATTTCCTAAAGCTAAATATGCTTGGTTTTTAGCCCAAGATAAAACCTCCTCAGCACTTTTTGTAGTGAAAGATTCTTTAAGGTAGCTTTTAAAAGGATTTAGAATTGTATCGGACGTATCTCGATGATTTTTTACGAGTTTAAAATAATTATCTATATCATTTGAAGTCATTTTGTTTTGTGTACAAAGAATTAAAACATGAGAGGCATTAGCAACTTGTTGTTGGTTCATAGAGCAAGGAACTAATTTTTTTTGAAGTTCTTTATTTTGAATTACAATCATTTTTATGGGTTGTAATCCGTATGAGGTTGCGGTTAAATTGAATGCTTCTTTTAGTGTGTGTATTTGTTTTTTTGAAAGTGATTTATTGGCATCAAACTTTTTTGTTGCATAGCGCCATTGTAAACTTTTAAGAATATCCATTTGGTATAAAATATTTTCGCAAAAATAAGTGTATTGAAAATTTATATGGGTTAGAATTGATTAGAAATATTGATATCTGTATCAATTTATTCTTTAATACGATCAATAACTTCTAAAAAGGTACTTGGTTCTGGTCGTACTCTATAATTATCTGTTAAATCTGCAAAAATAATAGTTCCTTTTAAATCGGTAATTATAACAGTTGGCAAAATAACATCAGAAGAATATCCTAAGACCTGAAAGCCCGTTGGCAACCCATTTTTGTCAAGAATACCAAGCTGTTTGGCTACCTTGTTTTTTGAATCTACTAAGAAGTGAAAAGGGATTTTATACTTTTTTGCCAGCCCGTTTGTAAACTTATGGGGTTGAGAACTAATTAAAACCATATGTACATTTCTGCGTTCTAATTCTTTATATTGATTAACAATTTCCTGTATTTGTGCCATACAAAGCGGACACCAATTACCTCTGTAAAAAAGAAAAACACTAGGTTTTCCAATAAAACTATTTGAAGAGACAGTATTGCCATTTGGGTCTTCTAATTCAAAATTTGGAAGAAGATTTCCAGCACTTAATTTTTTATGATCTCGAGATGTAAAGGCGGAATACCAAAAAATGTACAGCAACCAGCAGATCAGTAAAACACTATTAATAATCAGAGAATTATTGTTTTCTGGTCTATATTTGATAAGGTTTAATACAAAACCAATTGCAATTGTAATTGTATATGGAAATAAAAGTATTGATGTTCTGGCTGTTTGTACGAAAAATAATCGTGCTAAAAAGAACAAAATGGTAAAGGATGAAATTAAATTTCCAAATCGATGTAGTTCTAAAGTATTAAAATTGAATTGGAATAATGTGCGTGTAAGAACGTAAAGTGCAAATACTGGAAAGATAGCAACAAAAATAGATTTTAAAATATTTTTCATAAATTGATAGTTGAAAAAGAACAGTATAAATTACTAAAATTACATTTGCTATGAAAGAAAATTTCCTACACTATGTTTGGAAGTATAAGCTATTTCCTTTGCTTCACTTAAAAACATCTAAAAATAATCAGCTAAAGATACTACATTCTGGCTCACACAATTTGCATTCTGGTCCTGATTTTTTGAATGCCAAAATTATAATTGATGATCTAATTTGGGTTGGAAATATAGAAATCCATATAAAATCTTCTGATTGGTATTTGCACCGTCATGAAGAAGATGCTAATTATGATACCGTTATTTTACATGTTGTTTGGGAATATGATACTGAAATCTTTGATCATAATAACGAGCCGATTCCGACTCTAGAATTAAAAGGGCTGATTGCTGAAAATTTATTAAATAAGTACGAAAAGTTATTTTCAAAAGAATTGAGGTGGATTCCGTGTGAAAAATTGATTGGAAATACAAACCCTTTTGTGTTTCAGAATTGGATTGAGCGCATATTTTTAGAAAGGTTAGAACAAAAATCTGTCATGATTGATACTTTGTTGAAACAAGAAAATAACGATTATGAAGCGGTATTGTTTCAGTTATTATCAAAAAACGTTGGGTTAAAAATTAACGGTGATGCTTTTTTGAAATTGGCCACTTCGTTTCGTTTTTCAATTTTGCGAAAAGAGCGATTTAGTGAGTTAAGTTTATATGCATTATTGTTTGGACAAGGAGGGTTTTTAGAAGAAAATATAGAAAATTCTTATCATCAAAAATTAAAAGAAACCTATCAATATTTACAATCTAAATACCAATTAAAACCGATACGAAAAGAGCAATTTCAATTTTTTAGAATGCGTCCTACAAACTTTCCGACCATTAGAATTGCACAATTAGCATCTTTGTATCATATGCATCAACATTTGTTTTCAGAACTGATGAACTTTACAACAGTAAAAGCATATTATAAGTTCTTTTCTGTGCAATTACCAAGTTTTTGGGCAACACATTATACGTTTCAAAAAGAATCGCCAATAAGGGTTAAAAAACTAACAAAATCTTTTGTGGATTTATTGCTAATCAATACTATTATTCCTTTAAAATTTAATTATTTAAAGCGTAGAGGCGTTGTGGATGAAGCTGTTTTTTTGAATTTGATGCAACAATTAAAGCCTGAAAAAAATGCCATAATTACTAAATTTTCTGCATTAAAGATATCTACTAAAAACGCTTTTGAAACTCAAGCATTATTAGAATTAAAAAACAACTATTGTGATCCAAAAAAGTGTCTAAATTGTGCTATTGGCAATGATTTATTAAAAACGTAAAAAATCTTAAATACCTATTGATTTGAAAATTAGCGATCTAAAAATTTCTAAGGTCTATGATTGCGCCGTTTTCTAATTGATTTTTAGTGTCTAAGAAATATATTTTATTGGCAACAAATTCTGGAGTATACAATTCGTTGTTTTCTTTTAATTCAATAAAGCGTTGTACATTTTTAAACTTAGATTCAGATGTTTTTCTGATAGTTGTTTGCATATTGGTATCTACCACTCCAGGATAAATAGCCACACATTTAACTCCGTTTTTCAACTCACGTTGTTCGATAGCAATTGCTTTAGTTGTCATATCTAAAGCGGCTTTTGATGTACAATAAACCGACCAGCCAGAATAAGGATTCACCGCTGCGCCAGATGAAATATTGATAATTTGTTTTTTGGTATTAAGCATGGTTGTTAACCGAATAAATTCATTTGCTAAGATTAATGAAGTTGTGGTATTTAACTGAATTGTTTGCTGAATTTTTTCTGAATCTAAATTTCCAATAGTATTTACTTCTCCTAAACTTCCAGCATTATTTACTAGTGTAATTGAAGAAATAGGTTTTTTATCAATCTTAAAAAAGATAGAGCGAATTGCTTTGATAGCCTCAGAAGTATTGGTTAAATTAGCAATAATTTGATGAAAAGAAACATTGGTTGCATTGCTTCTAGAAATAGAATATACAATGAAATTTTCTGAAGTATATTTTTCTGCAATGGCTTTTCCGATGCCATTACTTCCACCTGTAATTATGAGTATATTCATATAACAAAGATACTACATTGTTATTTTGTTATAGTCTAAGAAGGCTCAGAAAAATTTAAACAGATTTCTCAATCGTTTTCAAACTCATTTCGAAGAGACAGTAAATCTATTTAAAATACTTTTTAGATTCGTTCCAATAAACATCCATTTCTACTAAAGACATATCAGAAAGTTCTTTACCTTCTTTTTTTGCTGATTTTTCTAAGAATTGGAATCTTTTAATAAATTTTTTGTTGGTTTTTTCTAAAGCATTTTCTGGGTTTACTCCAATAAAACGAGCATAATTAATCATAGAAAATAATACATCCCCAAACTCAGATTCTGTGTTTTCTATATTCTTTTTCAGAATTTCTTCGTTTAACTCAGACAACTCTTCTTGAACTTTTTCCCAAGCTTGTTGAGGTTCTTCCCAATCAAAACCAACTCCAGCAACTTTTTCTTGAATTCTACTTGCTTTTACAACAGCAGGCAAACTTTTTGGGACACCTTCTAAAACGGAATTTTTACCTTCTTTTAGTTTTAGTTTCTCCCAATTTTGTTTTACTTCTTTTTCGTTTTTCACAACAACATCTCCATAAATATGAGGATGTCTGTTAATTAGTTTTTCAGAAATTGCATTGGCAACATCAGCGATATCAAAAGCCTTTTTCTCGCTACCGATTTTTGCATAAAAAACGATGTGTAATAACACATCGCCTAATTCTTTTTTTACTTCTTCTAAATCATCGTCTAAGATAGCATCAGCCAATTCGTACGTTTCTTCAATCGTAAGATGACGCAATGATTCCATTGTTTGCTTTTTATCCCACGGACATTTCTCTCTGAGATCATCCATAATATCTAATAATCTATTAAACGCTTCTAATTGCTGGGCTCTAGAATTCATTTAAACGTTATCTGTATTCTCTTCTGTAGATAATTTTGCATTTAAAAAATCGAACTCATAGGTAATTAAAGCATTATACCATTGTAAAACTTTTTTGATGTTAGAAGTATATACACGTTCTTGGTCAAAATTAGGTAATATTTCAGAAAAATAAGCCGTTAGTTTTGCGCCACTCTCTTTATGACTCATAGCGGTTTTTCCTTCTTCTTTTTCAAAAATAGTTTTAAAAATAGTTAATAAAGGCACTTCTTCTTCGTAAGTAAAAATGGCAATATTTTCTAATAAACTCATATTGTGGGTTGACGTGATTGGAAAACGTTTTCCATCCGCTAATGATTTTACAATAATTCCTGTTTTGGTTTGTGAAATCACTTCAAACAAACCTGGTTTACCGGTTACGGCAATAATTTTACTAAACTCCATAATTTTATATTTTTTGTTGTCTCCTCGAGCGCAGTCGAGAGGTTATTAGAGTCGAATGTAAAAACAGTTCTCGACTCCGCTCGAACGGACATTATATTTTTATTTCTTTTTTAACTTCGGAAAACGCATTCGGTAATCGATGTTAATTTTCCCTCTGGATATGTTTTCTAATTTCTTTTTTAACAAGCGTTTTTTTAAGGAAGATAATTTGTCGGTAAATAAAACTCCATCAATATGATCATATTCATGTTGAAAAATCCTAGCAACTAACCCGTTAAATGTTTTGGTGTGTTCTTTAAAGTTTTCATCTAGAAAAGAAACGGTTATCTGTTCGTTTCTTACCACATCCTCTCTAATGTCAGGAATGCTCAAACACCCTTCATTAAATGTCCATTCTTCACCTTCTTCTGTAAGAATTTTTGCATTGATAAAAACATGCTTAAACTCTGCTAATATTACTCTCTCTTTTTCATCCAATTCTTCGTCTTCTGCAAATGGGGAAGCATCTATAAGAAATAACCGAATAGATTTTCCAATTTGAGGAGCTGCTAATCCAACACCATGTGCATTGTACATGGTTTCTTTCATATTGCTAATTAATTGGTCTAGTTCTGGATATTCTTTACTGATATCTTTTCCTGTTTTTCTTAACACAGGATCTCCGTAAGCAACAATTGGTAAAATCATTCGATTTAATTTAGGTCATAATGGGCGCAAAAGTACAAATTTTGCATAAAAAAGCGAGCTAGAACTCGTAAAACTTAAAAGCATTTGGTAAAAAATTTCAATATTAATTGTTGTACAAATATGATTGTAAAATTATGGTAGCGCTAATTTCGTCGATTAAACTTTTATTTTGACGTTGTTTTTTATTCATTCCTCCATCTATCATTGTTTGAAATGCCATTTTTGAAGTGAATCTCTCATCGATTCTTTTCATGGGAGTTTTTGGAAATTGGGTTGCTAATGTTTTTAGAAAAGGTTTTATAAGCGTTTCACTTTCACTAGCTGTGTTGTTCATTTGCTTGGGCAATCCTACCAAAAAAAGCGATACATTTTCTTTTTGTAAATATCCTTTTAAAAAAGAAAAGAGTTCTTTTGTTTGTACAGTTGTCAATCCAGATGCAATAATTTGCATTTCATCAGTAACTGCAATTCCAGTTCTTACTTTACCAAAATCAATGGCTAAAATTCTGCCCATTCAACTAATTTTTGTCAAAAATACGGATTTTAAACAAAGAACACATATCTGTTTAAAAAATGTATCTTCGCATGGAATTTTATAGATAGATTTATATTTGTCAAAACAGATAAAATACAACGATGATAACCTTAAGAGAAACGATTGAAAAAGCTTGGGAAAACCGAGGTTTATTAAAAGAAATAGCAACGATTGATGCAATTAGAGAAGTTGTTGCTCTATTAGATTCAGGATCATTGCGAGTTGCTGAACCAACCACAAATGGTTGGCAGGTAAATGAATGGATAAAAAAAGCGGTTGTACTGTATTTTCCTATTCAACAAATGGAAACGTTAGAGGCTGGTATTTTTGAGTATCATGATAAGATTCCGTTAAAAAGAAATTTTGCAGAAAAAGGAATTCGAGTTGTTCCAAATGCTGTGGTTCGACATGGATCTTATATTTCTAAAGGGGCTATTTTGATGCCTAGCTATGTAAATATTGGCGCTTATGTTGATGAAGGCACAATGGTAGATACTTGGGCAACAGTTGGTAGTTGTGCACAGATAGGGAAAAATGTTCATTTGTCTGGCGGAGTTGGAATTGGCGGTGTTTTAGAACCTTTACAAGCTGCTCCTGTAATTATAGAAGACGGTGCATTTATTGGATCTCGTTGTATTGTTGTTGAAGGAGTTAGAGTAGAAAAGGAAGCTGTTTTAGGAGCAAATGTAGTGTTGACAATGAGTACTAAAATTATAGATGTTACTGGTCATGAACCTATAGAAATGAAAGGCATTATTCCTGCTCGCTCGGTAGTAATACCAGGAAGCTTTACAAAGAAATTCTCAGCAGGAGAATTTAATGTTCCGTGTGCGTTGATTATAGGTAAACGAAAAGAAAGTACCAATAAGAAAACATCATTGAATGATGCATTGCGTGAATATGATGTAGCAGTTTAGTTTTATGACAAAAATTACAGCAATTATTCCAACGTTTAATGAAGAATCTAATATCCAAAAAGCATTAGACTCGGTTGATTTTGCGGACGAAATTATTGTAATTGATTCTTTTAGTACAGATAAAACGGTAGCAATTGTAAAAGAATCTAATGCTATTTTACTTCAACGAGTATTTGATAATTTCTCGAATCAAAAGAATTTTGCCATTGAAAAAGCATCAAATAAGTTGGTTTTTTTGTTGGATGCCGATGAAACTATTCCTAAAAACTTAAAAGAAGAAATTTTATATACTATAAAATCTAAAACAGATTTTAATGCGTTTTATGTTTATAGAAATTTTTTCTTTAAAAAGAGAAGCTTAAATTTTAGCGGTTGGAGAAGAGATAAAGTGATTCGGTTATTTCGAAAAGATTCTTGTAGATACGTTGGGAAAGTTCATGAAGAAATTTCAACAAAAGGAAAGGTAGGTTTTTTAAAAGGGAAAATAAATCATTATTCGTATAAAAACTATAATCAATATAAAAATAAACTTAAAAATTATGCAAAACTACAAGCGCAAGAACTTTTAGAAAAAGGATTAATTGTTACGCCATATCATCTTTTTTTAAAGCCTTTTATTCGGTTTTTTATTCAATTTATGATTCGGTTAGGAATTCTTGATGGATATAAAGGGTTTATAATTTCTTGGGCTCATGCATTTGGGGTTTGGAGAAGATATGTTGAGGTGTTAAACTTAAAGTATAAGACTCGAAAAACGATAAAAAACCCCATTAAAAACTTTGAAGTAAATTCTGCGGATAAAGATGTTTCTATCATTATTGTAAATTATAAAAGTTGGAAACATTTAAAAAATTGTTTAGAGGCATTAATACAATTTCAACAAGAAAAATTTACTTTTGAAGTTGTTGTTGTTGATAATTTTTCTAATGACGAAAAGTTAAAAGAATTTTCAAAAAAATATACTCAATTTAAATTTGTAGAAAATACAGGAAACAATGGTTTTGCTAATGGATGTAATTTTGGAGCAATTCATTCTATTGGTAAAAACATGTTGTTTTTAAATCCAGATACCATTGCAAATGAAGACGCAATCTATAAAATGCTAATCAATTTAAACAACAATGAAAACTACGGAATTGTATCTTGCAATCAATTAAATAACAATGGTTCTTTTGAAGATGTTGATAGGGTTTTTCCTGGAATATATACTTTATTCGGAATTACTAGAGCGATTTATAGACTTTTTACAAAAGAAACAAAACAAGATGATGAAAAGATTTTCCCTGATTGGGTTTCAGGTTCTGTTGTTTGTATTTCTAGAAAATGGTTTCAAAAAATAAATGGCTGGAATGAAGATTATTGGATGTATTTTGAAGATGTAGATTTAAGTAAAAAAGTACGAGATGCTAACGGAGAAATTGTGTTGCTTAAAGATGTAAATATTATTCACAATCATGGCGGAGCATCAAGAATAAACATTAACACATCAAAAATAACCAAGTCAGAAGTCTTAATTTCTAAGCATGTGTACATTCAAAATCACTTTAAAGGTTTTACAAGGTTTTTGTTATTATGCTTGCTCATTTTTATGGGTTTAGTTTCTAAAATGATATTAGCACTCATCGGAATTTGTTTCTTTTTTATTCCTAAACTAAAATTAAATCTATATTTGTTTTTAGAATTGATAAAATATTATAGTCATTCATTAAAAAAAGGAACTTGGTTAAGTAAAAGATCAATGAATTTACCTTTTAAAGAAGAGCAATAAACCAATATTATTATGGGTGTAAATAAATCTGATTATTATAAAAATGTTAGACCAGAAATGCTAGGTTTTATTCCAACATCCGCAAAAACTATTTTAGAAATTGGCTGTGGAGCTGGTAATTTTTCTGCTCAATTGGTAAAAGAAGGAGTTGAAACTTGGGGAGTAGAACCTTTTGAAGAATCAGCAATGGAAGCAGTACAAAAATTAACAAAAGTATTAATTGGAACGCTTGATGAAGTGTTAAATGAATTGCCAGATAATTATTTTGATGCCATAGTAATGAATGATGTTATAGAACATTTATTAGAACCGTGGGATGATATTGTAAACTTAAAATCTAAGTTAAAAAAAGACGGTGTTTTGGTTACTTCTATTCCGAATGTTAGATATTCTAAAAACCTTTTTAAACTGATTTTTAATAGAGATTGGAAATATACAGACGATTTAATTTTAGACAGAACGCATTATCGTTTTTTTACAAAGAAAAGTATTAAAAGAATGTATAAAGATTGTGGTTATAACATCAAAAGTATAAAAGGAATTAATACGACAAAATCATTTTTATATTTTCCGTTTGCAGTATTGTTTAACATTATATTATTAGGATCTCAGTTTGATATGTTTTTTATGCAACATGCAACTGTAGCAAAAAAAAACGAATAAAATAAACGATTTTGAACTCAGAAGAAATTCAACATTCTTTATCAGTATTAAGAAAAGGGAAAACACTTTTATATCCAACAGATACTGTTTGGGGAATTGGTTGTGACGCCACAAATTCTAGTGCTGTTTCAAAAGTATACACCATTAAAAAACGATCAGAAAGTAAGAGTTTAATTATACTTGTAAATTCTTTAGAAATGCTTTCTAATTATATAAAAAATATTCCCACAAGAGCCTTAGATGTAATTAAATCATCTAAAAAACCTACAACTATTATTTATGACAATCCGAAAGGTTTGGCAAAAAACTGTATTGCAATAGACGATACCATTGCGATTAGAATTGTAAAGAACGATTTTTGCAAAGCTTTAATTAAAGAATTTGGTAAACCCATTGTTTCTACATCTGCAAATATTAGTGGAGAACAAATGCCAAAATCATTTTCAGAAATACCTACAACTATTTTGGATAGCGTTGATTATATAGTAAATTTGCACCAAAACAAAATAGCAAATATGTCATCAACAATTCTTAGAATTACTGCGGATGATGAGATTGAAGTTATAAGAGCGTAATTATATGCAACATCAGTATTACAAAGAAGTAATTTCTACACCTATTTTTAATTATATATCAAAAGCATCTTCAGAATTGAATGTAAAAAGTTATGTGATTGGTGGTTTTGTACGTGATTATTTATTAAAAAGAGGTACCGCAAAAGATATTGATATTGTTACTGTTGGTAGCGGAATTGAATTGGCAAAAAAAGTGGCAGAAATTTTACCAAATAAGCCTAAAGTTCAAATTTTTAAAACATACGGTACGGCTATGTTGCGATTTCAAGATGTAGAAATTGAATTTGTTGGTGCTCGAAAAGAATCATATACTGAAGAAAGTAGAAATCCCGAAGTTTCGGAAGGAACTTTAGTTGATGATCAAAATAGAAGAGATTTTACAATTAACTCATTAGCTTTGAGTCTAAATAAAGAAAATTTCGGATTGCTTTTAGACCCATTTAATGGTGTTGAAGATTTAAAGTTGAACATTATTAGAACACCTTTAGATCCAGATATTACGTATTCTGATGATCCATTACGGATGATGCGTGCCATCCGATTTGCTAGTCAGTTAGGTTTTGTCATCGAAGAAAAATCGCTAAGTGCTATTTCTAAAAATGCTACACGATTAAACATCATTACCAAAGAACGAATTGTAGATGAACTTCAAAAAATAATGAAATCAAAAAAGCCTTCTACAGGTTTTTTGCTACTAGAAAAAACTAATTTATTGTCTTTAATATTGCCAGAACTAATTGCTTTGAAAGGAGTAGAGGAGGTAGAAGGGCAAAAACACAAAGATAATTTTTACCATACGCTAGAAGTACTTGATAATATTTCTGTAAACACAGAAAATGTTTGGTTGCGTTGGGCAGCATTATTGCACGATATCGGGAAGGCACCCACAAAAAAATTTCATAAAAACATTGGTTGGACATTTCATGCACATGAATTTGTAGGTTCTAAAATGGTTTTTAAATTGTTTAAACGGTTAAAATTACCATTGAACAATAAGATGAAATTTGTGCAAAAAATGATTTTGTTAAGCGCTCGTCCAATTGTATTGGCAACAGAAGTTACAGACTCTGCTGTACGAAGATTAATTTTTGATACTGGTGATGATATTGAAAGTTTAATGACATTGTGTGAAGCGGATATTACCACTAAAAATCCAACAAAATTTAAGCGGTATCATAAAAACTTCGAATTGGTTCGGGAAAAGATTAAAGAGGTAGAAGCTCGCGATCAAGTACGTGATTTTCAACCACCAATTTCTGGTGAATTGATTATGAAAACGTTCAATTTAAAACCTTGTCGAGAAATCGGACAAATTAAAGAAGCTATAAAGGAAGCTATTTTAGAAGGTGTAATCCCGAATGAATTTGATGCCTCTTATCAATTTATGTTAGAGAAAGGAAAATCTTTGGGATTAAGCCTTTAAGAAATTTTTGTATAAAGAATAGGAAGTTTAAATTAGAATGATTGCATGGTTACTAATTTAAAATACTCGCCTTTATTAGCTAATAATTCTTCATGTTTTCCTTGCTCCACAATTTCACCTTTTTTCATAACTACAATTAGATCTGCTTTTTGAATGGTTGATAATCGATGAGCAATAACTAATGAAGTTCGGTTTTGCATCATTTTTTCTAATGCTTGTTGAACCAATTGTTCAGATTCTGTATCTAATGCAGAAGTGGCTTCGTCTAATACCATAATTGGTGGATTTTTTAAAACAGCTCTTGCAATTGATAATCGTTGTTTTTGTCCACCAGATAATGTATTTCCACCATCTCCAATATTTGTTTCATATTGTGCTGGTAAATTTTTGATAAATTCATGTGCATTTGCAATTGTAGCTGCATCTTGTATCTGACTTTTTGCTGCGTTTTTTGTACCCAATTTAATATTGTTAGCTACTGTGTCGTTGAACAAAATAGAATCTTGAGCTACAATTCCCATTAAACCACGTAGCGATTTCTTACTCAACTCTTTAATATTTATTCCATCTATATAAACACTTCCTTCATTCACATCATAAAAGCGTGTAATTAAATTTGCTAGGGTCGATTTTCCACTTCCAGATTGTCCCACCAATGCAACAGTCTTTCCTTTTGGTATGGATAAAGAAAAATCTTTTAACACATAATCATCTTTGTATTTAAAAGAAATATTTTTAAAGGTGATATTGTCAGTAAACTCGGTTTTAATAAGGGCATTTTCTTTTTCAATAATTTCATTTTCGGTTTCTAAGACTTCCATAATCCTTTGTGCAGAAGCATCACCTTTTTGAATATTATAATACGCCGTTGTAATTGCTTTTACAGGGTTTAGTACTGTGTAAAAAAGCATGATATATGTTAAGAATTCCTCAGGTTTCAGCGGGCTATTATTTTCTAAAACTAATTTACCACCATACCATAATATAGCAATGATGGTTGCAGAACCTAAAAACTCACTCATTGGAGAAGCCAATGTTTGTCTATGTAAAACACTGGTCATTAGGTTTCTGAATTTTTCAGTTGATTGTTGAAACTTAGCTGCAATGGTACTTTCTGCATTAAAACCTTTAATGATTCTTAAACCTGTTAGTGTTTCTTCTATAAAAGATAAAAAATTCCCAGTTTCTTTTTGTGCTTTTTGAGATTTAGCTTTTAATTTTTTACTGATTGCCGAAATGATAAAACCAGATACAGGAAGTAATATGAATACAAATAATGTTAATTTAATACTGATAACCAACATCATTGTTAATGAGATAATTACCGTTAATGGTTCTCTTACAATCGCCTCTAATGATGTTAAAAAAGAAATTTCAATCTCTTGTACATCTGCAGTCATACGTGCAATAATATCTCCTTTTTTCTTTTCTGAAAAATAGGCAATGGGTAATGCTACAATTTTATGATATAAGCTGTCACGTATATCTTTTACAGTTCCATTGCGTAAAAAAACCAATACATAAGATGCTAAATAGCGAAATAAATTTTTAAGAAAAAACAATAAAAAGGTAATCAAACAAATAAATAAAAGAACTTGAACAACTCCTTCGTGTTCTATTTTTTGAGAAATAAAATAATAGAAACTATCTTTTGTATAACTACCAATACTACTAATTCCTTTATATATTGGAGCAATAGTTATCTTATTTTCTTGTTTAAAGAGAATGTTTAAAACAGGTATAAAAGCCAACACAGATAGTACATTAAAAATAGCATACAGAATATTAAATAGCACATTTAAAAAGGCAAATCTCTTATAAGGTGCTGCAAATCGTATTATTTTTTTAAAGTAACTCATTGTTATTTTATAAATTCAATTCTTTAATTATCCGTTGAATTTTAGCATCTAAAAGAGCTTCTGTTTCAGTTGAATCTTCAATAGTGTCTAACGTTGTTTTTACGCTAAAATAGAACTTTATTTTTGGTTCAGTTCCACTTGGTCTTGCAGCAATTTTACTGCCGTCTTCTGTATGATAAATCAATACATTAGATATTGGTATGTCCATTATGGTTTCTTCTCCGGTAATAAAATTCTTTTTTATTGATGATTGATAATCGCATAAAAATATCACTTTTGAACCATCAATTTCTGTGAAAGGATTTGAGCGTAAATCAACCATAATTTGTTTTATTTGTTCTGCGCCATCCATTCCTTTTTTTACAATTGCAATTAAATGTTCTTTGTAAAAATTGTTTTTTTGGTAGATTTTTAGCAATTCTGTATAAAAAGTACTTCCTATTTTTTTTGCATTTGCTGCAATTTCACACGCTAATAAAGTTGCTGTAACGGCGTCTTTGTCTCTCACAAAATCACCAACCATAAACCCAAAACTTTCTTCACCGCCGCCAATAAATTCTTGCGCTGGAAAATCTTTAATCATTTTAGCAATCCATTTAAAACCGGTCAACCCAACTTTGGTTTCAACAGCATAGTTTTTCGCAATTTCATTAATTAAATTGGTGGTTACAATCGTAGAACCAACAAACTGTTTGCCATTTAACTTTCCTTCTTTTTTCCATTGATGAATTAAAAAATCGGTCATCACACACATGGTTTGATTTCCGTTTAACAAGCTCATCTTTCCTGATAAGTTTCTAACAGCAACTCCAATTCTATCACTATCTGGGTCGGTTCCAATAACAATATCTGCATTAACTTTATTTGCCAAATCTATTGCCATCGCTAAAGCTTCTGGTTCTTCTGGGTTGGGTGATTTTACTGTCGGAAAATCACCGTCAGGAATTTCTTGTTCTTTGACAATATGCACTTGTGTATAACCAGCACGTTTTAAAACTTCGGGTATTAAGGTGATGGAAGTTCCGTGTAATGAAGTGAATACAATTTTTAAATTGTCTCTACCATTTATATCAAAAGTGCCATTTTTTATCGAAGCATTCCAAAAAGCCTCATCTAATTCTTTGCCTACAAAAGAGATTAGATTTTCATTTGAATTAAATTTAATTTCTGAAAAATCTAGTTCGTTTACAAGGTCTATAATGCCTTTATCATGTGGAGGAACAATTTGTCCACCATCATTCCAATATACTTTGTAACCATTGTACTCTGGCGGGTTGTGAGAAGCTGTTAAAACGATTCCAGCATCACATCCTAAGTAATTTACAGCAAAAGAAAGTTCTGGAGTTGGACGTAAATCTTCAAATAAATACACCTGAATATTGTTTGCTGATAACACATCTGCAACGAGTTTTGAAAACTGTTTACTATTGTGTCTACAGTCATAGGCAATTGCTACTTTTAGTGATTTATTTGGGAATGATTGTTGCAAATAGGTGCTCAATCCTTGAGTCGCTTTCCCTAATGTGTATTTATTAATTCGGTTGGTTCCTGCACCCATAATTCCGCGCATTCCACCCGTTCCAAATTCCAAATTTTTATAAAATCGATCTGCTAAATCACTAGATTCAGTTGCAATAAGTTGTTGTATTTCACTCTTAGTTTCTGCGTCAAAAGTATCTGAAAGCCACAATTTGGCGTTGTCTAAAATCTTTTTCATAAATATAATTAAATAATCCGTAAAGATACGGATTTAGAAATTCAGTTTTTCTTTGATTGTGTAATGTTTTTCTGATGATTTTACTTTTATTAAAAGCTCACCAATAAACCCTGCTAAAAATAATTGAGTTCCTAACAGCATAGAAGTTAATGCGATATAAAACCAAGGATTGTCTGTGACTAATATGGTTTTCATTCCTTGCGATAATTTGTAGAGTTTCATGGCTCCAATAAATGCAGAAGCTAAAAAACCAAGAATAAACATAAAAGTTCCTAGAAGCCCAAAAAAGTGCATGGGTCTTTTTCCGAATTTTGACAAGAAAGAAATGGTAATTAAATCTAAAAAACCATTAATAAATCTACTCATACCAAATTTGGTAACACCATATTTTCGAGCTTGGTGTTGCACAATTTTTTCTCCAATGTTTGTAAATCCTTCATTTTTAGCAAGTACAGGTATGTAGCGATGCATTTCTCCACTTACTTTGATTCCTTTTACTACCTCGTTTTTGTAGGCTTTTAATCCGCAATTGATGTCATGTAGTTTTAATCCAGAAGTTTTTCTAGCGGCTAAATTGAATAATTTTGAAGGAATGTTTTTTGTAATTACATTGTCATAACGTTTCTTTTTCCATCCAGAAACTACATCAAAATCTTCATCAATAATCATGTCAAACAAACCCGGAATTTCATCAGGATTGTCTTGTAGATCTGCATCCATAGTAATCACAACCCTACCTTTTGCCAATCCAAACCCTGCATCTAAAGCTTGCGACTTTCCATAGTTTTTTTGAAATCGAATGCCTTTTACTGCATTATTTTCTTCAGAGAGTTTTTCAATCATCTTCCAAGAAGTATCTGTACTTCCATCATCTATAAAAATGATTTCATATAAATAATGATTGGACTGCATAACGTTTGCAATCCAGTTGTGTAACTCTTGTAAAGATTCTTCTTCGTTTAATAAAGGTATAACTACCGATATGTCCATCTGTTGCTGATTATAGAAAGTTTATTAAAAGGTAAAGGTAAAACATAATGAAACATTTTACCTTTATATTGTTTAAATTTTTCTTAAAACTAATACTCTTCTTCTTCAGATTCTTTCATTATTGCTCCAGCAATTGCAGAAATAATAAACCCAAAAAAAGCAGCTGCTAAGATTCCTATCGCAGTTGTAACTGCAGGATTTTGAAACTTTTTAGCCATTTCAAGTGATTGTTCAATTTGATCACCTGACATTCCCGCATCAGCCCATGCTTGTTGTTGTATTTCCATCATTTGAGACATAAAACCTGGTTCAATAAAATTTATAAAAATTAAATTATAAATAGTTGCTAAAATAGCACTAACAACAGAGATTCCTACTCCAATTTTTACAGCTTGTCCCCAAGTAAGAAACCCACCTTTAGATTCTTTAAATTTCTTAATTCCTATAACTAAGATGATAACCATAGCTAAAAATCCTAAAACTCCGGTGACCCAATTTTGCTCTAAATGCATTCCTAATGCATATAAAACGACACTAATAGAAATAGAAATGGCTCCTAAAATAACGCCATAGTTTACAATAATACTTTTACTTGATACTTGATTTTCCATTGTTTTTAATTTAGTTGATATTACAAATATATTGAATTCATTTTTGATAGTTTCTATTTTATTAAAATAGAAACTATCAAAAGCAATTAATTAGTAGCCAAATAATTATAAATGTTACACAAAATTTGATGAAAAAAGATTGTACACCATTAAAATTGATTGTAAATTTGCAGTGGCAAGTCCTACACAACTAGCTCCCTCGGAACCTCCCAGGGCGGGAACGCAGCAAGAGTACTTGGTTGTAGCGGTGTGATGTAGATAGCTTGCCATTTTTCTTGCTCTGATTTTTTTTTAAGAATTTTTTAGAACCCATTAAAAAAACTCTTAATATCTTTTCTAAAATTCTAATTTCTTTTTTCAATAGTTTGCTCTCTTTTTAAGATATTTGTAAACTGATTTTTTGTCTAAATGTAATCGAAGACAATCAAGTGCAACGCTTTTGATTACACTCTGACACCTAAAAAATATACATGTCTAAAGTTGTTTTAATTACCGGTGCTTCTTCAGGAATTGGGAAATCTATTGCGATGTATCTCCATCAAAAAGGATGTATTGTTTATGGAACAAGTAGAAATCCGAAGATGGTGCAAGATGTGCCATTTCAATTAATTGCGTTAGATGTTTTAGATCTGATTACGATTGAACAGGCAATTTCTAGAATTATTGAAAAAGAAGGAAAGTTAGATGTATTGGTTAATAATGCTGGAATTGGAGTTACTGGAGCTATTGAAGATACACCGACAAATGAAATGCGAAAAGCTTTTGATACTAATTTTTTTGGAACCATAGATGTTTTAAAAGCAGTATTGCCTCAAATGCGTCAACAAAAATCAGGATTAATTATTAATATTACTTCCATAGCTGGTTATATGGGATTGCCTTTTAGAGGAATTTATTCTGCAACCAAAGGTGCTTTAGAATTGATAACAGAAAGTATACGAATGGAAGTGAAAGGTTTTGGGATTGATATTGTGACTGTTGCTCCAGGAGATTTTGCTACGAATATTGCTGCAGGAAGATATCACACACCCGTTTTTGAAAATTCGCCTTATAAAAAAGTATATGAAGAAAACTTGTCTTTAATGGACGCGCATGTTAATGAAGGATTAAACCCCTTAATAATGGCAAAAAAAGTGTATTATATTATCAATGCAAAACACCCAAAAATGCACTACAGAGTTGGTCGGTTTATGGAGATTTTTTCTGTTGTATTAAAAAGAGTATTGCCAGATAAAGTTTACGAGAAACTATTAATGAACCATTTTAAATTGTAATTTCACACCGCGTTTAGGATTGTAATGATATCCTTTTAAAAAATCAATTTAAGTTAAGTAGAGAACTACTCTTAAAAAGATATAATGAAAAACCTAATAAAACGACCAAAAAAACAGAACAATCAACACAAATAAATAAAATATGAAATTTTTTATCGACACAGCAAATTTAGATCAAATTAGAGAAGCACAAGCTTTGGGTATCTTAGATGGTGTTACTACAAACCCTTCTTTAATGGCAAAAGAAGGAATTACAGGAACAGAAAATATTATCAATCACTATAAAGCAATTTGCGATTTGGTAGATGGGGATGTTAGTGCAGAGGTAATTGCTACAGACTTTGAAGGAATGGTGAAAGAGGGTGAAGCATTGGCAGCATTAAACCCCCAAATTGTAGTAAAATTACCAATGATCAAAGACGGAATTAAAGCCTGTAAATATTTTTCATCAAAAGGGATTAAAACCAATGTAACATTAATTTTTTCTGCAGGACAAGCTTTGTTGGCTGCCAAAGCAGGTGCAACATATATGTCTCCCTTTATTGGACGTTTGGACGATGTTTCTACGGATGGTTTAAATTTGATTGCTGAGATTCGTCAGATTTATGATAATTACGGATTTGAAACACAAATATTGGCAGCTTCTGTGCGTCATACAATGCATATTATTGATTGTGCAAAAATTGGTGCAGATGTAATGACAGGTCCTTTAAAAGCAATTGAAGGATTGATGAAACACCCTTTGACAGATCTTGGATTGGCACAATTTTTAGCCGATTATCAAAAAGGAAATTAATCACAAAGTTTTTAGTTTTTAGTTTTTAGTTTTTAGTGTTGTCACTTATAACTTATAACTCATAACTTACAACTTTTAAATCTTGAATAGATTTAAAAAATGTATCCAAAAAATAAATTAGCACAATTAGTGATTTCGGCTGTCTATCAATTCGATATTGATACTGTTGTTATTTCTCCAGGTTCTAGAAATGCTCCGTTAACAGTTGGTTTTTTAAATCATCCAGCAATTAAAACGTTTAGTATTGTAGACGAGCGTTGTGCTGCTTTTTTTGCGTTAGGAATTGCACAACAAACTCAAAAACCGGTTGCAATTGTATGTACTTCTGGTTCTGCTTTATTAAATTATTATCCTGCAATTGCAGAAGCTTTTTACAGTAATATTCCGTTAATCGTAATTTCTGCAGATAGGCCAAAGCATTTAATTGATATTGGCGACGGACAAACCATTCGTCAAGAAAATGTGTTTCAAAATCACATTCTGTTTTCTGCTAATCTAATTGAAGGTGAAGTGAAAAAAGAATTCAATTGCAATTTGATTTCAGAAGCTTTACAAGTTGCAATTACTAAAAAAGGGCCAATTCATATCAATGTTCCGTTTGATGAGCCTCTATATGAAAAGGTTGATGAACTTGAAGAATATATTTTCCCTACTGTCACTCCGAGCACAGTCAAGAAATCTTTAGGTTCTCAACTTGATTTCAAAGAACTTATTAATTGTTGGAATACATCAACAAAAAAAATGATATTGGTTGGTACACATTTTCCAGATGAAGTTGTGCAAACTTTAATCAATCATTTTGTAGCAGATAATTCGGTAATTATTTTAACTGAAACCACATCAAATATTGCTTTAGAAAACACCATTAATTCTATTGATAAATTAATTTTTCCGTTATCAGAAAAAGAATTTTTAGCGTTAAAGCCAGAAGTGTTATTGACGTTTGGCGGAATGGTAGTTTCTAAAAAAATAAAGCAATTTTTAAGAAAGCATCAACCAACACATCATTGGCATATTGACGAACAAAGAGCAATGAATACTTTTCATTGTTTGTCAGAATTCGTTCAAGAAAAACCAGTGAAATTTTTATCAGAATTAGTTTCAAAAAGTAATAAAATTGAAAGTGATTATCAACAAAAATGGTTGCAAGAGAAAGTGAAAAGAGCAGAAAAGCATCAACACTATCTAAGAGAAATTTCACATTCTGATTTAAAAGCTTTTGAAGGAATTTTGGAAAGTATTCCCCTTAATTCTCAATTACAATTAGCAAATAGTTCAATTATTAGATATGCTCAATTATTTAATATAGATAAAAGTGTGCATGTTTTTTGCAATAGAGGAACCAGTGGTATTGACGGAAGTACCAGTACTGCCATCGGTGCAGCATTTGCATCAGACAGGCAAACGATTTTTGTGACAGGAGATTTGAGTTTCTTTTACGATAGTAATGCCTTATGGAATAACTATATTCCGAAAAACTTTAGAGTGATTATTTTAAACAATTCAGGTGGAGGGATTTTTAGGTTTATTCCTGGGCCAACATCAACAAATTCGTTAAATTATTTTGAAACACCTCATCAATTAACTGCAATTCATTTGTCAAAAATGTATAATTTTGATTATCAGTTGGCTTTAAATAGTAACGATTTACAAACGGAATTAAATGATTTCTATACCGATTCTGAGAACCCGAAGATATTAGAAATTTTCACTGATAAAGAAATCAATGAAAAAGTATTAAAAGAGTATTTTGTATATTTAAAATAAAATTATGGATTTAGAAGTAGGCGATAAAGTAGCTTTGATTATTGGAAATGAAACCAATTTAGGTTTTACGGTTTTAATTGAAGAAGAATTTGAAGGGTTGTTGTATCGGAATGAAATATTTCAAGAATTAAGAGAAAGACAACGTGTTGCTGGTTACATCAAAAACATCAGAGAAGATGGTAAGATAGATGTCTCTTTAAAACCACAAGGGTTTAGAAATGTTATTTCTTTAGATACCGAAAAAATAATAGAAGCAATATATGACAACGATGGCTTTTTAGCGTTGACTGATAAAAGTGCTCCAGAAGAAATTAAAGAACAATTACTTATGAGTAAAAAAGCATTTAAGAGAGCTGTAGGTAACCTGTATAAAGAAAAGACAATTTTAATTACAGAAACAGGCTTAGAATTGCTGAAAAAACAATAGCGTTATTCCTTTCTAAGCATTCTTTGTACATTTTCATAAAACTTGTCAGAATTTGGATTTGAAGGATCCATTTTTCCATAACCAATACGATATTGCTTTAAAGCTTTTCTATTTTTCTTACCAGTTTCATAATACAAACCAAGATAGTAGTTGCCTAAAGGAGATTTAGGATATAACTTCAAAATCATTTTTCCAAAAATATTTAAATAATCACCATTTTCTTTGTTGATAATAAGCTTTTCTATTGCATAAACATCAGTCTCTCTAATACCTATATTAGTGCCAAATAGATAATCTATTTCGATGTATTTGTTCTCTAAATACGTAATGGCGTCTAACGGAGGAAGCATTTTTATTTTAGTATCAAATTCTTTTTCTGAGATTCCAGCATACAACTCAAAAACCTTACTCAATGCTCTCGGAATTGCTTCACCCATAGCAGAAATAGGGTTTGGTGAGTTTTCTAAATAATCATATCTAATATTAAAATTCGGAACTTTTAAAGATTGTAGAAACCTGTTAAATACGGTAATGTTGGCATGTTTTTTACTTCCAATTTGTTCGGTGCTATTCATATAAAAATAATACGTGTTGTCAATCTCTTTAAGGTTGGTTAAGTTGTAAGAAATCATTTGCTGATTGATGTCTTGATTGAACGTTGGATTTAAACAAATATAGGCATTAAAAATTGGGTTTTTATCTTTTAAAAAGTAGGTAATTAAATTGGCAGTAATACCGCTTCCAACAATCGTAATAAACGGAGAAGTTCTATAATCTCCTTCAATAAACGGAACCAGTTCATCTTTTATAAAGAGCATAAATTTTTTACTATCTAAAGTTAATTTGCTGTTTATTTTGTTGAAAGAAGCATCTTTATTTCTTGTGTTTTTCATCCGAACTCCTACGATGATTTGTTTGGGAGCTCTATCAGCATATTCTAATAATTTAGCATTGCCAACATACAAATCAAATAAATAATCAGCATCTAACACTATTGTTAAAGGATAATTAGAAATACTATCTTTTTCATAGCCTGATGGTAAATGAATTTGTAGGGTTCTAACATCTTGTAATTCTTCAGATTCAAAAGTATAGATACTTGTAGTTTGGCAAAAAGCAAGAGAGTTAAAACAGAATATAAAGAAGAAAGAAATGAGTTTTTTCATTTTTGATTATTTTAATGTTGAAAATACTAAATTCTTTTAAAGTACATCCAATCACTAGTATTATTATCTTATTTTTGTAGTGTAGGCGTCAACATTTTATGAATATTAATCATAACGAATAAAAATAAAATTTATGATACAAGCAAATTGGGAAATAGCTAAAGAATACGAAGACATTACGTATAAAAAATGCAATGGCGTTGCAAGAATTGCATTTAACAGACCAGATGTGCGTAACGCATTTCGACCGAAGACAACAAAAGAGTTGTATGATGCTTTTTATGATGCAGGAGAAGATACGTCTATCGGTGTTGTTTTGTTGTCTGCAGAAGGACCTTCGTCAAAAGACGGAATTTATTCTTTCTGTTCTGGTGGCGATCAAAAAGCTCGTGGTCATCAAGGATATGTGGGAGAAGATGGGTATCATCGGTTGAATATTTTAGAAGTACAACGATTGATTCGGTTTATGCCAAAAGCAGTAATTGCAGTAGTGCCAGGTTGGGCTGTTGGCGGTGGTCATAGTTTGCATGTGGTTTGCGATTTAACATTGGCAAGTAAAGAACATGCAATCTTTAAACAAACAGATGCAGATGTTACCAGTTTTGACGGCGGATATGGTTCTGCGTATTTGGCAAAAATGGTGGGTCAGAAAAAAGCCCGTGAAATTTTCTTTTTAGGACGAAATTATTCGGCACAAGAAGCGTATGAAATGGGCATGGTAAATGCGGTAATTCCGCATGATAATTTAGAGAATACTGCGTATGAATGGGCGCAAGAAATTTTAGCCAAATCACCAACATCCATAAAAATGTTAAAGTTTGCAATGAATTTAACGGATGATGGAATGGTTGGGCAACAGGTGTTTGCAGGAGAAGCAACCCGTTTAGCATATATGACAGATGAAGCAAAGGAAGGGCGTGATGCCTTTTTAGAAAAGAGAAAACCTAATTTTCCAAAAGTTTGGATTCCGTAGATAATTAATAATTGTCATTATGACGAAGTAATTTTTCATAGAGATTCCTTCACTTGGTTCACAAAGACATTTTAATAAAAGAAAATGAAGATAATTTGTATTGGGCGGAATTACGCCAAACACATCGAAGAGCTAGAAAATGAACGACCAAAAAATCCGGTAGTTTTTTTAAAGCCAGATTCTGCAATTTTACCAAAAAACAACCCGTTTTTTATTCCAGTATTTTCTGATGATGTACATTATGAAGTAGAAATATTAGTTAAAATCAATAAAGTAGGAAAACATATTGAATCTAAATTTGCACATAAATACTATGATGAAATTGGTTTAGGAATTGATTTTACCGCACGAGATGTGCAACAACAATGTAAAGAAAAAGGATTGCCATGGGAAAAAGCAAAAGCTTTTGACGGTTCTGCTATTATTGGTAAATTTTATCCGAAAGAGCAATTCGATTTAGAAAATCTAAAATTTCAATTATTAAAAAATGATATTGTGGTGCAAGACGGAAATAGCAATGCTATGCTGTGGAAAGTAGATGAGCTAATTGCTTATGTATCACAATATTTTACCTTAAAAAAAGGAGATGTTATTTTTACAGGAACTCCTTCAGGAGTAGGAAAAGTTGTAGAAAACGATGTGTTAAAGGGGTTGATAAATGGAGTACAGGCATTTCAAATTAGAGTAAAATAATATTTGGTTGGCTGTAAAGAATTTGTCAGTTCGAGTGAATTTATGAAGAATGAATAAATTTGTACCTGCCTGTCGGCAGACAGGTCGAGAACACTCAAGTTAAATAGAAAAAATAAATTACAAAAAGTAAAACTTAGAGGCTTTGAATCTTTGTAACTAAACCATATGAATGCAGAAATAATTACTATTGGAGATGAAATTCTTATCGGGCAAATTGTTGATACCAATTCGCAATGGATTGGAGTTGAATTAAATAAAATAGGAGTTTCTGTGTATCAAATCACATCGATTCAAGATGAGAAACAACATATTTTAAACGCTTTAAAAGAAGCACAAGAACGAGTAGATATTGTAATTATTACTGGAGGATTAGGTCCAACAAAAGATGATATTACAAAGCATACAATCGCAGAATTTTTTAATGATACTGAACTTGTGGAATATCCAGAAGTTGTAGAACATATCAAATCTTTGTTTAGAAAAATAAATCACCCATTTAAAGATATTCAACGATACCAAGCACAATTACCATCAAAAGCAACATATCTTAAAAATGAATTTGGAACTGCACCTGGAATGTGGTTTTTTGAAAATGACACAGTTTTTATATCGCTTCCTGGTGTTCCGTATGAAATGAAAGGATTGATAACACATGAAGTGTTGCCTATATTGCGTAAGCAATTTAAACTGCCATTTATTATCCATAAAACAGTCTTGACTCACGGACAAGGAGAAAGTGTAATTGCCGATCGTATTGAAGATTGGGAAATGAATTTGCCATTGTTTGTTAAGTTGGCCTATCTGCCTTCTTTTGGAAAAGTGCGTTTGCGCTTGTCTGCCAAAGGACCCGATAAAGAGGTCTTAGAGATGGTATTAAAAGAAAAATTACAAGAGTTGAGCCTGCTTATTTCAGATATTATTATAGGGTTTGAAGATGGAGCATCTATAGAGAAAAAAGTTGGTGAATTGTTAATTACAGCAAAAAAATCTGTTTGCACAGCAGAAAGTATTACCGGCGGAAAAATAGCTGCAACCATTGTGTCAGTTGCTGGATCATCAGCATATTTTAAAGGAGGTTTTGTAACCTATTCTGCTGATACTAAGCAACACTTGTTAGATATACCGAAGCAATTGATAGAAAAACACACAGTAGTTAGTAAAGAAGTTACAGAAGCAATGGCTATTTCTGCAAGAAAAAAAATAGGTACAGATTATGCAATTGCAGTAACAGGAAATGCTGGGCCAACAACAGATGTAACAGATGCATTAGTAGGTGTTGTTTATATTGCCGTAGCTTCAGAAACGGAAGTTTATTCAGAAGAATTTAATTTTGGCCAACCCCGAGAGAAAGTAATTCATAGAACGGTAAACAAAGCCTTAGAAATACTACAAAAAAAGATTCTAAAAAATAATTAGAATTGTTTGGTTGAATGTGTAATTTTTTCATAAATTTGCACCTCGTTTAGAAATAATACTAAAACTGTCAAGAAGATGTCTAGAGTTTGTGAACTTACAGGAAAAAAAGCCATGGTTGGAAACAATGTTTCTCATGCTATGAACCGAACTAAAAGAAAATTTGACGCTAACTTAATGGTAAAGCGTTTTTATATTCCAGAAGAAGATAAATGGATTACATTAAAAATTTCTGCTTCTGCATTAAAAAACATTAATAGAAAAGGGATTTCTGCTGTTATGAAAGAAGCAAGAGAAAAAGGATTTTTAAAAAAATAATCCAACCCTAAAAAAGAGATAGAGAGATGGCAAAAAAAGGAAACAGAGTTCAAGTAATCTTAGAATGTACAGAGCACAAAGCATCTGGACAAAGAGGTACTTCTAGATATATTACAACAAAGAATAAAAAGAATACTCCGGATAGAATGGAAATTAAAAAATTCAACCCTATCTTGAAAAAAATGACCGTTCATAAAGAAATTAAATAAGATAGATCATGGCAAAGAAATCAGTAGCATCGTTACAAACAGGTTCAAAAAGATTATCAAAAGCTATAAAAATGGTTAGATCTCCAAAAACAGGAGCTTATACATTTGTTGAAGCAATTATGGATCCATCTAAAGTAAATGACTTTTTAGCAAAAAAGTAAGCACTTTACATCTAAAATATATAAAGCTACTTTCTATTGAGAGTAGCTTTTTTTATGTTTAATAAAACCGTATTTTTGATCTTCTAAAAAATAATAATGAGCTTTTTTAAAAAAATATTTTCAAAAGAAAAAAAAGAAACTTTAGACAAAGGGTTAGAGAAAACCAAATCTAGTTTTTTTAATAAATTATCAAAAGTCGTTGCCGGAAAATCTACAGTTGATGATGATGTTTTAGATAATCTAGAAGAAGTATTAGTTACATCTGATGTTGGCGTAGATACAACGTTAAAAATTATTGATAGAATTGAAGCACGTGTTGCAAAAGATAAATATTTAGGAATTGAAGAATTAAATAAAATTTTAAGAGAAGAAATTGCTGGTTTACTTTCAGAAACGAATACTAGAGATGAAACAGAGTTTACAGTTCCTACTGATAAAAAACCATATGTAATGATGGTTGTTGGCGTAAATGGAGTTGGAAAAACGACTACAATTGGTAAGTTAGCTTCTCAGTTTAAAAAGAAAGGCTTAAAAGTAGTTTTAGGCGCAGCAGATACATTTAGAGCAGCGGCAATAGATCAATTACAAGTTTGGGCAGATAGAGTAGATGTTCCTTTGGTACGTCAAGAAATGGGTTCAGATCCAGCTTCAGTAGCATTTGATACGTTGCAATCTGCAAAAGCACAAAATGCCGATGTTGTTATTATTGATACTGCAGGGAGATTGCATAATAAAGTCAACTTAATGAACGAGTTGGTAAAGATTAAAAATGTAATGCAAAAGGTTGTTGATAATACACCTCATGATGTATTATTAGTGTTGGATGGATCAACCGGACAAAATGCTTTTGAACAAGCCAAACAGTTTACAAAAGCAACCGAAGTAACTTGTTTAGCAGTTACCAAATTAGACGGAACAGCAAAAGGTGGCGTTGTCATCGGAATTTCTGATCAATTTCAAATTCCGGTTAAATATATCGGAGTAGGAGAAGGTATTGATGATTTACAAGTCTTTAACAAATACGAGTTTGTAGATTCTTTCTTTAAATAAAATAGAATGTCAGGTCGAGCGGAGTCGAGACCTCTATAATTTTAAGCAATTAAAAATCTCTCGACTCCGCTCGAGGAGACATAATTTATTTTTTACAAGCTAAATAAACTCCATTCTAAAATTTAGAAAGAAGTTTTTTAATGTTTCGCTAACGGGTTTTTATAAGATTTGTGCGACTGGAAAATCGGAGATTTTTCGGTTGTAGCAAATCGTTAGTTGAATGTTTGTCAGTTCGTTATTTAGTTTAAATGTAAGCATAAATTTTATGAGGTGTTGTGTGTAGTTTTTTTAATCTAGTCGTTTTTTTATATCCATTCTTTGATGTAAAATTCTTACTATTTCCACAATGTCGTTTTCTATTTTTCTATAAAAAATCAAATGTGATTTTATTTTAGTCACTCTATAATTTTTTCGAGTTTGCTCCGCTGATTTACCAGTCAAAAAATTGTCAGAAATAAACTCAATTTCTCCAATTATCAAATCGTAATATCTATCAGCTTGTTCTTTTGACCATTTATTTAATGTGTAAACCCAAATGTCATTCAAGTCATCTATTGCCTGTTCACTTATGCGATATTTATTTTTACTCATAAGTGTTTACGATGTAATTCTCTCAAATGTTCTTTCGGATTGAAATTTTCAACAAACCCACTTTTTTCTCCAATTTCTAAAGCTTTAATTAGTTCTCTTTCTTTTCTTTCTTCTCTTTCAAGAAGTCTCAAAGCAGAACGAATAACTTCACTTACAGAACCATATTTTCCAGATTTAACCTCATTTTGAATAAATTCCTCAAAATGATTACCGATTGATATTGATGTGTTTTTTCCCATTTTAATTAAATTTTACTCAAATATACCAAATCTTGGTAACAATGCAAAATTTTTTAATTACACACAATTAACGAATACGGTTTCGTTTAAATGAACTATATTCAGAGTTAGCGAAGTTACCGAAAAATGAGTTTAGAACCAACCTAAATTTGCACATAACTATTAACGCCTTTAGTTGTTTAAAACGTAGATTAAGATTGTATCTTTGCATTTTAAAATAAAAATATGCGTACAAAAACCATCAAACAAAACAAGATTAACGTAGTTACACTGGGCTGTTCTAAAAATGTATATGATAGTGAAGTTTTAATGGGACAATTAAAAGCCAATGGTAAAAATGTTGTACATGAAGATGAAAATGACGAAGGAAATATTGTTGTAATTAATACCTGTGGATTTATTGGTAAAGCCAAAGAAGAATCGATTGATACTATTTTACATCACGCGCAACGTAAAGAAGCTGGAGAAATTGATAAGGTTTTTGTAACGGGTTGTTTAAGTGAGCGTTATAAACCAGATTTAGAAAGAGAAATTAAAAATGTAGATCAGTATTTTGGTACGCACGATTTGCCAAACTTATTAAAAGTTTTAGAAGCAGATTATAAACACGAATTGATTGGTGAGCGTTTAACAACTACGCCAAAACATTATGCGTATTTAAAAATTGCAGAAGGTTGCGATCGTCCATGTTCTTTTTGTGCGATTCCGTTAATGCGTGGAAAACACATTTCTACTCCGATTGAAGATATTATTACAGAAGCTACAAAACTAGCCGAAAAAGGAATTAAAGAAGTGATGTTAATTGCACAAGATTTAACCTACTACGGATTAGATATTTATAAAAAACGTGCCTTAGCAGATTTGTTACTTGCATTGACAAAAGTTGAAGGCATTGAATGGATACGAATGCATTATGCTTTTCCTACTGGTTTTCCGATGGATGTTTTGGAAGTGATGAAAAACGAACCAAAAGTGTGTAATTATTTAGACATTCCGTTGCAACACATCAACACCGAATTGCTAAAATCGATGAAGCGTGGAACAACACATGAAAAAACGACTGCGTTGATTCATAAATTCAGAGAAGCGGTTCCAGAAATGGCAATTAGAACAACGTTGATTGTTGGTTATCCTGGAGAAACAGAAGAAATGTTTCAAGAATTAAAAGATTGGATAGAAGAGATGCGTTTTGAACGTATGGGTGCTTTTGAATATTCTCATGAAGAAAATACTGGAGCTTATGTTTTAGAAGACGATGTTCCTGAAGATGTAAAATTCCGAAGAGTAAACGAAATTATGGAAATTCAATCTCAGATTTCTTGGGAATTGAATCAGGCTAAAGTTGGTAAAACATTCCGTTGTTTGTTCGATAGAAAAGACGGAGAATATTTTTACGGACGTACAGAATTTGATTCACCAGATGTAGATAATGATGTAATTGTTGATGCAACAAAACATTATATAAAAATCGGTGAATTTATTGATGTAAAAATTGATGAAGCTGGCGATTACGATTTATACGGTTTTCCTGTTAAAAATTAAGAAATTTTAAAAAACACGATATTTCTGAGTATTTACGATGTTTATTTTTTTTCGTATTATTGTAAATATTAATCATAAAATTAAAAAGAATGAAAGTTAGAAACTTTTTATTAGGATTAGCATTATTATTTTCTTGTATAGCAATTGCACAAGAAAAAGGTGATTTTACTGGATTTGTTGGAGCTACTTATCCTTTAACTGATGGTTCAGATATTGGAATCAATGTAGGAGTTGAATACATGTTTGCAGATAACATATCAGCTGCACCAAGTTTTTCTTATTATTTTTCACCTAGTGGTACTACAGTAACTACAATTAATGTTGATGGTCGTTATTACTTAGGAGGAAGTGATAGTTTAAGATACTTTGGTCTTGCTGGTGTTGGGTTTTCAACCGTTAAAGTTGATTTATTTGGAGTTTCTGTTTCCGCAAGTGAAACAGGTGTTAATGCTGGTGGTGGTCTTTTGTATGCCATGAGTGAAAAAATGGAGCTTATTGCACAAGTAAAATATGGTTCAGCCGGAACAGGAGCTGTAGAACCAATGATAGGAATGAGTTTTAAATTCTAAATTTAAAAATCAACCAACAAAATATGAAAAACCGTTTTTAGCAATTGCTAAAAACGGTTTTTTATGGTTTGAGACTAAAATTATAATTTCTTCATACTTGGGTTTGTCATAAATAATGCGTTGGCAAAAAAGAGTTTACCATTTTCCCAAAATCCTCTAAATAGAGGGTTGTCTATCATATAAATAACCCTTCCTCTTCCAATCGGTTCTTCACCAAATATTAATGACTTTGTAAGGTTTTTTAACGTTTTAGCTCCTGCAAATCCTGAGATTACATTGTTGTTTTCTAAACGAACTACATTATACCCATTTTTGAGATATTCATAAGATCGACCACTTAATTTTAGTGTAAAATAGCTGTCGTCATATCCAAAAGCTAGTGGATGTGAAGTATCTAATGTCGTTTTGAAAATAGCTCCAGTAATTATATTCTGAATTCTTTCTCGTTCTAATTGATTATAATTAATTTGAGGCTTATCTTTATCTGCAGTATCTTTATCTTTCTTATCACTTTTTCCCTTAGAGATTAACCCGAATCCTTTTTTATTAGAAAACAGACTATTTGCATTTCCGATAGCAATTACTTTTCCTCCACCTTGCATCCAAGATCTTAATTTTTCCAACTGTTTTTTATTAAGTAAACCACCATAATATCCATTTGGTATTACTAACGTATGGTAGTTTTTTAACTTGTCAACAGAAAAATTATTCGTATTAATTGCAGTATAAGGATACTTTAATTCTTTTTCAAAAAAGTACTGAATTTCACCAAAGCCTAACGAAGAAGTATACTTTCCAGACAATACTGCGATTTTTTGATTTTTAATTTCACCAACATCTGAAGAGCCTAAATCTGGACCTTTATCAGACATACCAGTTTTTAAAGTATTGATTATTTTATTGTTTTTATTTGCAATATCTACAATAGTTTGATCAAAATTCACAAAATGCTTATTGTCTCCACGAGCAACGATTATAGAACCTTTTGCTAAGTTTTGACCACTATTTTTAATGCCTTTCTTGTTAAAACGAACTCGAACATTTTTCTTCAAAAGAGCCGCTAATACTTTACTATCAGAAATATGATTCCACGAAAAAACATAGGCAAACGCTTTTGAAGAAACTGATGTATACGCCTTTTTAGAGCTTTTCTTTTTACTTGGAATAAGTTTTTCACTTGCAATAGATTTCATTCCGTAAGCATAAGGTAATGACCAAGCAGTAATGTCATACGTAATGGAATCACTTAGTTTTGCAGCAGGTTCAAACAATGCCTTGATTAATTTTCCTTTAGGTTGGTTTGTTGAAACCACTAAATCCTCATCGGAAGTTTTCATACTTCCTTTAGCGTTAGTTTGGTAATTAAAACCAGATGCTGTTTTTCCAGTTGCGAATCCATATTCAATATTATGTTTTTCTAAGAGGGTAATTAATTTATTGGTTTTACTTTGATTGCCTTTTAAAACATAACTTTTGTATTTGAATTTTTGATTAGAAAAGTATTTCTTGTATTCAGAATTTAATTTTGTAGCATTTAGAGAAGCCATTTCAACTGTTGAAATCCCTGTGGTAGTGTGATGTGTTAAACGATCTACCAATGTTAATTCTTCCCCGTCTGCTTTTACAATTCCTAATCCCGCTCTTCCATGCCCAGCTTGTTCATAGGTCATTCCAATTCCTCCCACAAAAGTAGGATAGGTATCTCCATAACTTGGGTATAATAAATCAAACCGTTCTTTTGTGAAATACAGCCATCCTTTTTTATCAAAATATTTAGAATGATTTTTTCCTATCTGTGTTTGAAAATTACGTTGCCAATTGGTAATAACTTCGTGAAATGGTTCTGCAGCTGGAGCAAAATAATAAGGATTGTTAATTCCTTGCTCATGAAAATCAACATGAATATGAGGTAACCATTTGTTATATACTTTTAGTCGCAGTTGGGTTTCAACTTGTGTAGCCCATGCCCAATCTCTATTCAAATCAAATAAATAATGATTCGGTCTTCCTCCTGGCCATGGTTCATTATGTTCTCTGGCGTCAGCATTGTTGTTATAAGGATTACTTGCAACCTGATTATGCCAGTTTACATAACGATCTCTTCCGTCTGGATTGATACAAGGATCTATAATTACAACAGTATTTTTTAAATAATCTGCTTTTTTGGTGATTAAGTTGTATAAAGTAAGCATCGAAGCTTCTGTTGAAGACGCCTCGTTTCCGTGTACATTATAGCTCAACCATACAATCGATGTATCCGTTAATCCAGTAGTGTTTTCTATTCCTGCATTTGTTAAATGTTGTTTGCGAATGGTTTCTAAGGATGCTAAGTTTTCTTTAGAAGACACAAAAGTTACAGATAAAACTCTTGACTCATTTGTTTTTCCATATGGTTGGAATTTTGCCGATTCTGAGTTGTTTGAAACATATTTAAAATATTCAACAACTTTATGGTGTCTTGTAAATTGAGATCCCAGCTTGTATCCCAAAAATTCGTCTGGACTCATTATTTTTTGAGCATTTAACTGTACTGTGAAAAATGCAGTTAAAACAAAAAGGAAAATAGGTTGTTTCATATTGGTTAATTTTTTGAATTAAGGTTTTCAAATCTACTTGTATTATTTTACAAATAAAACTTAAAGAAGTTAAAAATTTGTTAGATTGAAATTCAAGTATCGAACAACGGTCAAAAATTTGTATTTTTATAAAAAATTAGAGAAAAGATGTCTTGTAAAAAAGAGAACAAAAATCAAACTATAAAAAAAGTTAATCTCGCAGATCATTGGAGCACAGTTTACGCTAAAACATCTACAGATAAATTAGGTTGGTATGAAGAAGTTTCAGCGCCAACATTAGAATTAATTAAGGAAACGAAAATTCCATTGAATGCTAAAATACTTAACGTAGGAGCTGGTTCTTCAAAAATTATTGATAATTTAGTTGCATTAGGTTATTCTAATATAATAGCCAGTGATTTATCTTTAGTTGCTTTAGATTCTATAAAAGATCGTTTGGCAAAGAATGCAAAAAATGTAGAATTTATTGTTGATGACTTAACAAACCCTACAAAACTTACTCAGTTGAAAAAGGTTGATGTTTGGAATGATAGGGCTGTATTGCATTTTTTTATTTCAGAAAAAGACAGAACAGCGTATTTTAATTTATTGCGAAATGTAGTTGCAATAAACGGCTATGTAATTATTGCAGCATTTGCTATTGATGGATCGCAAAAATGTTGCGGCTTAGATGTGAGAAGATATAACTCAGAAATGTTACAAGAATCTTTAGGAGAAGATTTTAAATTAGAAAGAGCCTTTGAATATATTTATATAAACCCCGGAGGGAATGAAAAACCGTATATATATACATTATTTAAAAGAATAAATACTTAATGAAAGTTACACATATCCCTTTTCAAAAAACAGGTTTTTTCTCTAAAACCATGGTTGATTATTTAGAGCAAAAAAAAACTATAAAACCATTTTATAATAATTTTTCAGACATCAACGGATTTAAAAATCAGTTAGAAGAAAAAAGAACTTCTTTTTCTTTAGAAACTAGAAAAGTGTTGGTTTCTGCTTTAAAAAATCAATATAAAGCAGTTGCCATTTCTGAAGAAACACAACAGAATATTAATTCTTTATCCAATGCAAATACATTTACCGTAACAACAGGTCATCAATTAAATTTGTTTACTGGACCGCTGTATTTCTTGTATAAAATTATTTCTACAATTAATTTAGCTGAAGAATTAAAAGAACAGTTCCCTGCAGATAATTTTGTCCCAGTTTATTGGATGGCAACTGAGGATCATGATTTTGATGAAATCAATTATTTTAATTTCAACAATAAAAAAGTACAATGGAACAGAAATGATGGTGGCGCGGTTGGACATTTTTCTACAGAAGGATTGAAAGAAGTTTTTGAGCAATTTTCTTCTCAGTTAGGAACCACTAGAAATGCAGTTTTTTTAAAGGATTTATTTACTAAAGGATATTTAGAACACAATACATTAACAGAAGCAACACAGTATATCGCAAATCAACTTTTTTCTAAATACGGATTGGTAGTTGTTGATGGAGATGACAAACAATTGAAGCAATTGTTTACTCCATTTATTGAGCAAGAATTACAAGAACAAGTTTCATTTAAATCGGTTTCTAATACAATTTCTGAATTAGAAAAAAATTATAAAGTACAAGTAAACCCTAGAGAAATTAACTTATTTTATTTAAGAGAAAACTCTAGAGAACGTATTATTTTTGAAGATGAAATCTACAAAGTAAACAACACAGAAATTACCTTCTCCAAAGAAGAAATTCTACAAGAAGTAAAAGAAAACCCTCAATTATTTTCGCCAAATGTGATTATGCGACCTTTATTTCAGGAAGTTATTTTACCAAATTTAGCATATATTGGTGGTGGTGGAGAATTAGCGTATTGGTTAGAGTTAAAAGGTTATTTTAATAAAGTAAAAATTCCTTTCCCTATTTTAGTTTTGCGTAATTCTGTTCAAGTGATTTCTACCAAACTACAGAAAAAACTAGATAACTTAAATATTTCTACTGAAGAATTGTTCTTAAAAAAAGATGATTTATTAAAACTAAAAATCAATGAAAACTCAGAGATTGCATTTCATTTTTTAGATGCAAAAACTTTGTTAGAACAACAGTTTTTAGCATTAAGAAGAGTAGCTAACCAAACAGATGAATCTTTTGTTGGAGCAGTAAGTGCACAAGAGAAAAAGCAATTAAATGGATTAGATAATTTAGAGAACCGTTTGTTAAGAGCAGAAAAAAGACGTCAGCACAATTTGGTAACTAGAATTACTGAATTAAAAAAACAATTATTCCCGAATGATAGTTTAGAAGAACGTCAGCGAAATTTCTCTGAATATTATTTAGAATATGGCGATGCATTTATAGATGCTTTAAAGGAATCATTAAACCCATTAAATTTGGAGTTTACTGTTCTGGAATTATAATTTAAGAAAAATGTCTCCTCGAGCGCAGTCGAGAGGTTATTAAATTATCGATACTTTAATAGGTCTCGACTGCGCTCGACCTGACACTTTAACTCATGAAAGAAAAAGGGCTTCATCCCAAAAATAAATTTAATAAAGGATATAATTTTGATGATTTAATCAATAAAAATCCTTTGTTAAAAGAGTTTGTTACTAAAAATAAATTTGATGCAATTACGATTGATTTTTCAAATCCAAATGCCATAAAAGAACTAAACAAAGCTTTATTATTTACCTATGATAAAATTTCTATTTGGGAATTTCCAGACGAAAATTTATGTCCACCAATTCCTGGAAGAGTGGATTATATTCATCATTTAAACGATTTATTAGAAGGAGAAAAAGATATTACTATTTTAGATATTGGTACAGGAGCAACGTGTATTTATCCGTTATTAGGCGTTTCTGTTTATGATTGGAATTTCGTTGGAACTGACATCGATTTAGATTCGTTAGATACTGCACAAGATATTATTGATGATAATGACTTGGATTCCAAGATAAAATTACGTCAACAATTTGATGAGAATGATATTTTAAAAGGAATTGTAGAACCTGAAGATTCTTTTACAGCAGCAATGTGTAATCCGCCGTTTTATAAATCTGCAGAGGAAGCAAGAGGAGCAAACAGAAGAAAAACTCGAAATTTAAGAACAAATGCAGTACGTAATTTTGCCGGAAATAATAACGAGTTGTGGTATGTTGGCGGAGAAAAAGCTTTTTTGCACAATTATTTATACCAAAGTTCTTTGTATAAAAAGGAAGTAACTTGGTTTACAAGTTTGGTTTCTAAAAAAGAGAACGTAGAAAGTTTACAGAAATCTGCTAAGAAATTAGGTGTAACATCATTTAAGATAATACCGATGCATCAAGGGAATAAGGTTACTAGAATTGTTGCTTGGAAATATTAAACAAAAAAACCGAAGCAGTTAAACTTCGGTTTTAAGTAAATATATTCTTTTCTAAAATATTACAAATGAATCACTTCATCATAAGCATCTGCAACCGCTTCCATAACAGCTTCGCTCATTGTTGGATGTGGATGAATTGTTTTTAAAACTTCATGTCCAGTCGTTTCTAGCTTACGTCCTAAAACTGCTTCAGCAATCATATCGGTAACTCCAGCTCCAATCATATGGCAACCTAACCACTCACCATATTTAGCATCAAAAATTACTTTCACAAACCCATCAGTTGCTCCAGCAGCTGTTGCTTTTCCAGAAGCAGAGAAAGGAAATTTCCCTACTTTTAATTCGTAACCAGCTTCTTTTGCTTTTTCTTCTGTCATACCAACAGAGGCAATTTCGGGTGTTGCATAGGTGCAACCAGGAATGTTTCCGTAATCAATTGCTTCAGTATGCAAACCTGCAATTTTCTCAACACAAGTTATTCCTTCGGCAGAAGCAACGTGTGCCAATGCTGGTCCAGGAACCACATCGCCAATTGCATAATAACCAGGGATGTTTGTTTGGTAAAAATCGTTTACTAAAATTTTATCTCTATCAGTTACAATTCCAACATCTTCCAATCCAATGTTCTCAATATTTGTTTTAATTCCGACTGCAGATAAAACGATATCAGCTTGTAAAATTTCTTCTCCTTTTTTAGTTTTCACAGTAGCTTTAACACCATCGCCAGAAGTATCAACAGATTCTACAGAAGAATTTGTCATCACTTTAATTCCTGCTTTTTTAATAGAACGTTCAAACTGTTTTGAAACATCTTTATCTTCTAAAGGCACTAAATTTGGTAAAAACTCTACAATGGTAACATCAGTTCCCATAGAGTTATAGAAATGTGCAAACTCAACTCCAATTGCTCCAGAACCTACAACAATCATAGATGTTGGTTGCGTTGGTAAACTCATTGCTTCTCTGTAACCAATTACTTTTTTACCATCTTGAGGTAAATTTGGCAATACTCTAGAACGAGCACCAGTTGCAATAATAATATGATCTGCAGCATATTCTGTTACCTTTCCATCTTCAGTAGTTACATCTACTTTTTTACCAGTTTTAATTTTTCCAAAACCATTGATAACATCAATTTTGTTTTTCTTCATTAAAAACTGAACACCTTTGCTCATGCCATCTGCAACATTACGGCTACGTTTAATTACTGCTTCAAAATCTTTATCGATTGCCTCAGCTTTTAAACCGTATTGATCTACATGCTTTAAATAATCATATACTTGTGCAGATTTCAATAATGCTTTTGTAGGAATACATCCCCAGTTTAAACAAATTCCACCTAAGTTTTCTTTTTCAACTACACCAACTTTAAAGCCTAACTGTGATGCTCTAATTGCTGTCACATAACCTCCAGGTCCACTTCCTATAATAATAATGTCGTATTTCATGTTTTATGTTTTTACTTGTTGCTTATTTATGTCACTTCGAGTGATTTTATTTTTAAAATCGTACCGAGAAGTTGGGCGTTCGAGCGGGCTTTCCGTTCTACCTTTTTAAATATGTCATTGCGAAGTTTACTTTTTTGTAAACTGTGGCAATCTCTTAATTCAAAGAGATTACTTCTTCCTACGTCCTCGTAATGACGGCTTATTTATAATAAAAAGGATGTCACTTCAATCCCTAACGCATGCTAATTTACTAACTTTTATTTTTCTCTAAAACTTATATTCAACTTTTCCCTCAACAGTTCCTTTCCTTTGGAAAGGTTAGAATAGAATTTTCCACAATCAATTCTTCCCTTAGGGAAGATTAAGATGGGATTTACATTCTCTCAGGAACATTAATTCCCAATAAAGTAAAAGCAGATTTTATAATATCGCTTACTTTTTTAGATAATTGTACTCTGATTATTTTTTTATCTTGATTTTCTTCCCCTAAAATGGATACATTTTGATAAAATGAATTGAACTCTTTTACCAAATCATACGTGTAATTCGCAATTAGTGCAGGTGAATGATTTGCTGCTGCTTGCTGAATTACTTCAGGATAATTTTCTATAATTTTTATTAATTCTTTTTCCTTTGGATGCAAAGACATTTCGACTGCGCTCAATGATACATTGTAATCAAAATCAGCTTTTCTTAATATAGACTGAATTCTTGCGTATGTATATTGAATAAAAGGTCCTGTATTTCCTTGAAAATCTACAGATTCTTTTGGGTCAAATAAAATACGTTTTTTAGGATCTACTTTTAAAATGTAATATTTTAATGCTCCTAATCCGATTGTATTGTATAAAGCTTCTTTTTCTTCTTCAGAATAACCTTCCAATTTCCCTAATTCTTGCGATAAACTTCTTGCGGTATCTGTCATTTCTACCATTAACTCATCTGCATCAACAACAGTTCCTTCTCTAGATTTCATTTTTCCAGAAGGTAAATCTACCATTCCGTAACTTAAATGATACAACTGATCTGCCCAAGAATATCCTAACTTCTGTAAGATTAAAAACAAGACTTTAAAATGATATTCTTGCTCATTCCCAACTGTATAAACCATTCCGTTTACATCTGGATAATCTTTAGAACGTTGTACGGCAGTTCCGATATCTTGTGTCATGTAAACCGCAGTTCCGTCTGAACGCAATACGATTTTTTCATCCAATCCATCTTCGGTTAAATCTATCCAAACAGAGCCATCTTCTTTTTTATAGAAAACACCTTTTTTTAAGCCTTCTTCAATATTATCTTTTCCTAATAAATAAGTATTGCTTTCGTAATAAAAAGAATCAAAATCAACACCTAAATTTTTATAAGTAATATCAAAACCTTTATACACCCAGTTATTCATGGTTTTCCAAAGGCTAACAACTTCTTTATTTCCAGCTTCCCATTTTAACAACATTTGTTGTGCTTCTTGAAGTAATGGAGATTGTTTTTTAGCTTCTTCTTCGGTTTTTCCCTCTAATATTAATTGAGAAACTTCCTTTTTATATTCTTGATCGAATTTTACATAATAATTTCCAACCAATTTATCTCCTTTTCTTAAATCTTCATTGTATGTTGTTGAAGGAGTTTCTTTTTGCCCATCTCTCCCGTTGGGAGCGAATTTTTGCCAAGCCAACATCGACTTGCAAATATGAATTCCTCTATCGTTTATAATTTGAGTTTTATAAACTTCTTTCCCTGAAGCTTTCAAAATTTCTGCAACAGAATAGCCTAATAAATTATTTCTAACATGACCTAAATGCAACGGTTTGTTGGTGTTTGGAGAAGAATATTCTACCAACACAGCATCGTTATTATTTGATGGTTTTACAAATCCGTAAGTTTCATTTTTATAAATGGTATTGAAAGAATCTAGATAAATAGCATCATCAATCACTAAATTTAAGAACCCTTTTACAACATTAAAACGAACAACTTCTGCTACGTTTTTTACAATATAATTCCCTAAATCGTTTCCTATCTGAACTGGATTTCCTTTTTTGTATCGTAACATTGGAAAAACAACCACAGTAACATCACCTTCAAACTCTTTACGTGTTGCTTGAAATTCTACCGAAGGAATTTCAGTTTCATATAAGGTTAAAAATCCTTTTTTTACAGCAGCTTCTATACGATTTTGAATACTCATTGGTTTCTTAAAATTGAAGTGCAAAATTACATATTTTATTTTATTTTTTCACTCAAATTTTAAAGATGAAAATTAAAATGATTCTTCTTGTTAATAATCTTATTTTTGTAGCTGTATGAAAGACATGAATAAACGTTTAGAAGCATTGCCAAAATTGGCAGAAGAAGCAAAAAAAGAGAGTAGAAAATATTTTTCGAATCTAAAAAGAAGAACGCCAAAAAATTTAGATGTTGTAATGCAAGAATTACATGATGCTGAATTTAATAAAACTGATTGTTTGTCTTGCGGAAATTGTTGTAAAACTACAAGCCCTATTTTCACAGAAAAAGATGTAGAGCGCATTGCTAAGCATTTAAAAATGAAGGTAGTTGATTTTGAAAACCAATATTTAGAAAGAGATGATGATGATTTTATGGTGTTAACATCTGCGCCCTGTACTTTTTTTGATGAAAACGATAATTCATGTTTTATTTATGAAGTTCGTCCAAAAGCGTGTTCAGAATATCCACATACAAATAGAAAAAAGTTTATTCAAATTACAGAATTAACATTAAGTAATACAGAAATTTGTCCTGCAGCATATAACATTGTTGAAGTATTAAAAAAACGTTTGCCTATGGTGTCAAAAGTTAAGAAAAGAAGAAGTTAAGTTATTGTTTTTAAGAACTTGTAGGTTTGCCTTTTAAACGTTTTTCTACCTTTTGTTTAATCAATGTTAACTCTTTCATAAGCTCCATAATAGTTGGATCTTTTTCTTTTTTAAAGATTTCATTTAAGCTTAATATTAATTCTTTAGCTTCTCTTGAAATGATTATTCTTTGATTTGTTGTTAATGCTTTTAAACTTGTTTCTTTAAATTTTATAGCTCTTTCTATCACCGTGCTCATTATTTTTAAAATTTTATTCGTTACTAAATATTACTTTGAAATTTAAATCTAGTTTTTTGTAATATAATAATAACTTAGTTAGGTAAATTTTCAATGTATTTTAGTAAACATACAAAATGTTTAATAAATAAAAGAATAAACGAAAATTCATATTAATTTTAATAAGAAAAAAAGAGTTATTTTATTTTCTTATTTTTAGAGAAAATATATTTCTTTGGAAACAATCATACACTATTTCGAAACCATTCCGTCTTTGCATAGAAGCTTTATTCTTATAGGCGGAATTACTTTTTTTTGGATTTTAGAAGGCGCATTGCCACTTTTCAAATTCAATTATAAAAAATGGAAACACGCATTTCCAAATTTCTTTTTTACTGCAACAACCGTTGTTATTAATTTTTCATTGGCTTTTTTATTGTTAAAATCTGCAGATTGGGTGGAAACTAATAATTTCGGAATTATAAATTGGTTACCAGAAATGCCTTTATGGTTGTATGTAATTTTAGGCGTGATATTATTAGATTTCTTTGGAGCGTATTTAGCGCATTTTGTAGAACATAAAATAAAACCTTTGTGGATGATTCATTTGGTTCATCATACAGATCATAAAGTAGATACAACAACTGCAAATAGACATCATCCGTTAGAAAGTATAATTCGTTTTTCGTTTACATTAGTTGGCGTTTTTGTTGTTGGAGCTCCCATAGCAATTGTAATGATTTACCAATCAATGTCATTAATTTTTACACAGTTTACACATGCTAATTTAAAAATGAATAAACGTGTCGATAAAGTGTTAAGTTATTTTATTATTTCTCCAGATATGCATAAAATTCATCATCACAATATGTTGCCATATACAGATTCTAATTACGGAAATATCTTTTCTGTTTGGGATCGGATTTTTGGAACGTATTTATATTTAGATCGTGAAAAAATTGTCTACGGAGTTGATACTTTTCCGGATGAAAAATCAAATTCATCTTTAATGGAATTATTAAAACAGCCTTTTCAAGATTATAGAAAGCCTACTAATTTGAAAGATTAAAGTTAGATGAATAATATTTGCTTTCTAATTAAATTTGGATCAAAAAAAACATGCTTGATTTATATGAAAATGGGACTATTTATTTTCCGATTACAGAAATATTTAAATCTAATAATATTAGTGACAATAGAAGTGATGATTTAGAAGGCAGCATATCATTTAAGCACTTTTCAGAAAAAGAAAATCATGTTTTGAAAATTAATCCAGAGAATGACAATCCGATAAGTATAAAAATTAAACAAGCTGTATTAAGAGAGTATTTAACTAAAATAGAAGCTAAGTCTTATAGCATGTATTCTGTAAAGATGCAAGAAGTTTTAAATAAAGACTACGAAATTGATGATAGAGTAATTTCAGATAAAAAATATAAATATTGCGTTGTAATTACAAACGTTAAAGAATTTTTAAATCGAATTACATCTGAACTCGATATTTCAGAGTCATTATATAGAGCAAAATTAATTAAGTATTATGATGAAGGGATTAATAATGAAGACTTGGATTTATTCAATAAGCCCGAAAAATTTTCTTATCAAAAAAGAATATAGAATTGTATTATATAAAGATTATTTAAAGAAGAATAAATTGTCAATTGGTAATATAAAAGACATTTCACTTTTTTATAAATCAAAAATTATTAAAAAAATGACAATAGTGTAATTTTACATTTTTTTAATAATTACTCAATAAACACATCTTCTAATTCACTAACTATTTTTCTAATATTTACTCCAGATAAATTTGTTAAAATAGAAATTACCATGTCTTTTTCTGGATACATCATTATAAAAGTGGTTGCACCCATTCCGCCACCAGAATGACTATAACGTAAGGTGCTGTTTTTTACTTTTCTCACGCCAATTCCAATTCCGTAATTAGTGTTTTTACCTGTTGTTGTTTGCTGAGATTTTACCAACTCTGCAATAGCTGATTTAGAAACTGTTTTTGGGTTGATAATTTCATTACCAAACAAAATTAAATCCTCAGAAGTAGCAACAAATCCGCCACCAGCCGCTTTAAATTCGTTGCTAACAGTTGTGCCAATTTTTATTTCTCCGTTTTCTTTTACGTAAAATAACGTTCTGTTTGGCATTCCTCTATCAGAATATCCTAAGGATGTATTCTTCATTTTTAATGGAGAAAAAACAACTTTTTTCATGTATTCATTATAATCTTCTCCAGCAGCATTTTGAACAACAACACTTAATAAATTCCATCCGTAGGTGCTGTATTTGTAATTTGTTCCAGGTTCAAATATCAAAGAATCATTTTTAAAAATGTCTAATCCTTCTACAATAGACATTTTTTTATTTAATAAAAACTCAAGACCTTTATAATGTCTAATTCCTGCAATATGACCACCAATTTGTCTCACTGTAAAATCGAATTTCTTTTTAGGGAAATCTGGCACATAAGTATATAAACTAGTATCAAAATCTAATTTATTTTCATCAACTAATTTTGCCATTGCTAATGCAGTTAATGTTTTAGAAATACTTGCAACTCTAAATTGCGTTTTACTTGGATTTACTTTCTTTTTTGAAGTAACGTCAGCATAACCAAAACCTTCTGACCAAATCATTTTTCCTTTTTGAGAAACAGAAATTGACATTCCTGGTATTTGTTCTGATTTTAAAAAATTCTCAGCAACTTTTTTTGCAGAATTAATTTTTTGTTGTGTTGCAGAATCAGTAGTATTACAAGAGATAAAGAATACAAATGCGAATAAAAGTAAGGCTGATTTTTTCATGTTAGTTGTATATTAAATAGTTAGTTCTTGTTTTTTTAAAATTTGACAAACCTTTTTTCCAAGATTTTCTAATTTCTTCAGCAGTTAATCCGTTTTCAATTTGCTTCTGAAGTTTTGTGTTTCCTGCATGAATGGTAAAGGTTTTTCCAAAGAATTTTTCTGTTTTTGGAGTTTTTTGATATGCATCAATTAACCATTCTAAGTTTATATAATTCAGTTTTTTTGTATTGCTTAAATCAACACCATAAATAAGTTTGCCTTTTTGCTTTGGATATTTAGAACCAAAATTTGGTTTTGGAGTATAACTAAAATTACTTTTCGGAAAAAAGGATGCTCCATATCTTTGAAACTGAAATTCAGTTCCTCTACCAGCATTAATAGTTGTTCCTTCAAAAAAACCTAAACTTGGATACAGGTTTATAGAGGTATCATTTGGTAAATTTGGTGAAGGTCTTATTGGTAAACTGTATTCAGAATTATGAAAATAATTTTTCAACGGAATTACAGTCAAATCACATTGAATCCCATTTTTTAACCATTTTTCACCATTTATCATTTGTCCATATTCTCCAATGGTCATTCCGTAAACAACAGGAACAGGATGCATGCCAACAAAGCTTTTGTGTTTCATTTCTAAAATCGGACCATCAATATAATGTCCATTCGGATTTGGTCTGTCTAAAATAATAACAGGAATATTGTTTTCAGCTGCAGCTTCCATCACATAGTGTAAGGTAGAAATATAAGTATAAAAACGAGCGCCAACATCTTGAATATCAAAAACAATAACATCAATTCCTTCTAATTGTTTTGCTGATGGTTTCTTGTTTTTTCCATACAAAGAAATAATTGGCAATCCAGTTTTAGTGTCAAAGCCATCTTTTATAAGCTCGCCAGCATCTGCTTTTCCTCTAAAACCATGTTCTGGAGCAAATACTTTTTTTACCTTAATATCTAAAGAAAGTAAACTATCTACTAAATGAGCAACCTCTCTTTTTCCTTTTCTCTTTTTTCTTTTCTCAATATTGGATGTGTGATTTGCTACAATAGCAATATTTTTTCCTTTTAATATGCTCAAATACTGACCTGTTTGTTGAGCGGCGACTTTAATTTCTGTAGAATTTTGTGCACAAAAAGTCAAAGGAAAACAAATGCTTAAGAATAAGATTAAATATGTACTTTTGAAGCGAACTAATGGAATCATAAAAGTGAATTACGAGTTATTTATAGCCAAACGTATTATTGCTGGTAAAGAGTATAAAAGTAGCATTTCGTCTCCAATAATAAAAATTGCAATTACAGCAATTGCACTAGGAATTATTATTATGATGATTTCTGTAGCAACAGGTACTGGTTTTCAGCATAAAATTAGAGATAAAATGTCTGGTTTTAAAGGGCATATTCAAATTACAAATTATGATAATAACGCTTCAGAAGTTTCAGTAACTCCAATTAGTAAACAGCAAAAATTTTATCCGAAATTTACAAAAATTAAAGGAATTAGAAACGTGCAAATTTATGCAAACAAAGCAGGTTTGATACGAACACCAACTAGTTTTGAAGGTGTTATTTTTAAAGGTGTATCTTCAGATTATGATTGGACATTTTTTAAAGAATACTTGGTAGAAGGTCAGCTTCCAGATTTTAATCAGCAAAGAACAAGAGATGTGTTATTGTCTAAAACGGTAGTTAATCGGTTACAATTGCATTTAAATGATACTATTGAAGTTCATTTTTTTAAATATGGTAAAAATAAAATTCCGAGTAGATACAAATTAGTAATTACAGGGATTTATGATACCGGTTTTGGTGAATTTGATAAAAATATAATGATTGGCGATATACGTGAAATTCAACGTTTAAATAAATGGTCTGAAAATGAGATTGGCGGTTTTGAGGTTTTGATTGATGACTTTGATGCTTTGAAAGAAAAAGGAGATCAAATCTACACAACTATTGGAGCAACACTAGATAGCAATACTATTGTAGATAGCTATCCGCTTATATTTGATTGGATTGAGCTTTTAGATAATAATGTGTGGTTTATTATTGGTATTATGATTTTAGTTGCAAGTATCAATATGATTACGGCATTGTTAGTATTAATTTTAGAGCGTGTGCAAATGGTTGGTGTTTTAAAAGCATTGGGGAATAACAATTGGAGTATTCGTAAAATATTTTTATACAATGCCTCTTATTTAATCTTAAAAGGGTTGTTTTGGGGTAATATCATAGGACTTTTTATTTTATTCTTGCAACAATATTTTGAAATTATTACGTTAGATCCCACATCATATTATGTAAATGTTATGCCTGTTCAAATTGATTTCTTTAGCATTCTTCTATTAAACATAGGAACTTTAGTTTTGTGCTTTTTAATGCTGATAATTCCTTCGGTTATAATCACAAAAATTCTCCCTACTAAATCCATCCAATTTGCTTAATTTTGCAACGAAAACTTATTAAATGAACTACGCAAAAAACATATTAGAAACTATTGGCAATACACCTTTAGTACAGTTAAATTCTGTAACAAAACAAGTTGATGCATTAGTGTTAGCGAAGGTAGAAACGTTTAACCCAGGAAACTCTGTTAAAGACAGAATGGCTTTAAAAATGATTGAAGACGCAGAAGCTGATGGAAGATTAAAACCAGGCGGAACAATTATTGAAGGAACTTCTGGAAATACAGGAATGGGGTTAGCATTAGCTGCAATAATAAAAGGATACAAATGTATTTTTGTAATATCTGATAAACAATCTAAAGAAAAAATGGACATTTTACGAGCTGTAGGAGCTGAAGTAGTGGTTTGTCCAACAAATGTAGAACCAGATGATCCACGTTCTTATTATTCAGTTTCTAAAAGATTAGGTAAAGAAACTCCAAATTCTTGGTATGTAAATCAGTATGATAATCCGTCAAATGCATTGGCGCATTATGAGCAAACTGGTCCCGAAATTTGGGAGCAAACTGATGGAAAAATAACGCATTTTGTAGTTGGGGTAGGAACAGGTGGAACCATTTCTGGAATCGGAAAATATTTGAAAGAAAAAAACCCAAACATTAAAATTTGGGGAGTGGATACTTATGGTTCTGTATTTAAAAAATACCACGAAAAGGGTATTTTCGATGAAAATGAAATTTATCCGTATATCACAGAAGGAATTGGTGAAGATATTTTGCCTAAAAATGTAGATTTTTCTATCATTGATGGATTTACAAAAGTAACCGACAAAGATGCCGCAGTGTATACGCGTAAAATTGCAAAAGAAGAAGGAATTTTTGTTGGTAATTCTGCGGGATCTGCCATCAAAGGATTGTTACAGTTAAAAGAGCATTTTACAAAAGATGATGTTGTTGTGGTTTTATTTCATGATCACGGAAGTAGGTATGTTGGTAAAATGTTTAATGACGAATGGATGCGTGAACGTGGTTTTTTAGAAGAAGAAATTACAACTGCTACAGATTTAATTAAAAATCGTGCTAATAAACCATTAGTTTCCGTAAAAACAGAAGAGTTGGTTTCTCATGCGATTGAGAGAATGAAAGCATTTGAAATTTCTCAAATACCAGTTGAAGATGTTAATGGGTTTGTGGGTTCATTAGATGAAACAGATTTGTTAAGAAGTTTTCTACAAGATGCCAATACTGCAGATAAACCAATAAAAGAAGTGATGGGGTTGAAATATCCTGTGGTAAAAATGTCTGCAACCATTGTTGAAGTTTCAAAATTAATCACAAAAGAAAATCAAGCTGTTTTGGTAGATTTAGAAAATGGAAAATATAATATTATAACGAAACACGATATTATAAATGCAATCTAATTATGTAAAGATATAAACTAAAAAAAACCACTTCGCTAGAAGTGGTTTTTTTATTAATTCAAATAATTTATACAATGAAAACAGCCTCTTAATTTGTTTTCATTATATGAATTACAAGGATTGTGCCAAACTAAAGTATAAATAAGAAAATAGTTAAAAAAATGATATTTTTGTATTTTTTTAACATAATTTTTTATTTCATTGAGAATAATGTAAAGTTAATTGAATTTTATTGATATTAATAAAACTTTTAAGCGACTTTATTGAGGATTTAATTAGCGTGTTTATGTGCTTTGTAAGAAGAGCGCACCAAAGCACCACTTTCTACATACATGAAACCCATTTCTAACCCTATTTTTTCATATTTTTTAAATTGTTCTGGAGTAATAAATTCTTTTACCGGTAAATGTTTTTTGCTAGGTTGTAAATACTGACCAATAGTAATAATGTCCACGTTATTGTCTCGTAAATCTTCCATAGATTGAATCACTTCTTCTTCAGTTTCACCTAAACCTAACATAATCCCAGATTTGGTACGCATCTCGTTTTCTTTTAGGTATTTTAAAACAGTTAAACTTCTATCATATTTGGCTTGTATGCGAACTTCTCTTGTTAATCTTCGAACAGTTTCTAAGTTATGAGAAACAACTTCTGGAGCAACTTTTATTATGCGGTCTAATAATTTTTCATCACCCTGAAAATCAGGAATTAATGTTTCTAGTGTAGTTGAAGGGTTTGCTCTTCTGATTGCATTTACGGTTTCTGCCCAAATAATAGAGCCTCCATCTTTTAAATCATCACGATCTACAGAGGTTATCACGGCATGTTTAATGCTCATTAATTTAATAGAGCGCGCAACCTTTTCTGGTTCATCCCATTCTACTGTTTCTGGTCTTCCCGTTTTTACACCACAAAATCCACAAGAACGTGTACAAATATTTCCTAAAATCATAAATGTTGCAGTTCCTTCTCCCCAGCATTCTCCCATATTTGGACAGCTTCCACTTGTACAAATAGTGTTCAATTTATATTTGTCTACTAAGCTGCGAAGTTCAGTGTATTTTTTGCCGACGGGTAATTTTACACGCAACCATTTTGGTTTTTTTACTTTTTCTGGAAGTATTACTGTTTCGTTTATCATGCGAAATAAAAATTGAACTGCAAAGTTACAAAGAAAACTATTATAAATTGATTAAAAACCAACTGCTAAAACCAATTAAAAATACAATTCCAAACCAGCTCAATATTTTCAAATATATAGAGGGTTGATGTTCTTTTGGTGTATGCTTTCCTGTGATGAGCAGGTAATTTAAAATTGCATAAAAAGGCGCTGTTAAAAAAGATAGTATAGTAGCAATTTTAACCAATGAACCCATATTATTGATAAAGTATATTAAAATAATAAGCGTTCCAATCGCTAAAAAAAGAATCCAAAACCAATAGTTTAATTTTGGTTTTTTATCGAACAGTAAATTTGTTGTTTTTGTCATTGCACGAGGAGAAGCGTCTAATGTTGTTAAGCTTGTACTGAACATAGCTGTAAATGCTGCTATTCCAATAAATATTGTCGAAAATTCTCCTAAATTTTTCGTGTATAAATGTATGAGTTGTGAAGCAAAAACACCTCCTTTGTTAGAAAACGTTTCTCCAGAATTATACATGACTAATGCTCCAAGCATTACAAAGAAAATCCCTAAAGACAATGTACTTAAATATCCAACATTAAAGTCGAAAATTGCTTGTTTCGGAGTTGTTTTTTTATGTGTCATTTTGTTTTTTTCAAGAGTCCAAAGTGAATGCCAAATTGAAATATCTAGAGGCGCAGGCATCCATCCTAAAAAAGCAATTAAGAAAGTGATTTCTATCGTTCCAGAAGGCAAAACTTGAGTGAAATCAAAACCATCTTTGTTACTAAATAAAGCAATTCCCAAAGCGATAATAGTACTAACAGTTAAAATAATGATTATGTATTTCATCAGGTTGTCTAGCAATTTGTATTTTCCAATTAGTAAAATTAAAATACTAACCAAGGTAATGACAATTGACCATATTACTAGATTGTCAGTAAATCCAAATAACTGAGAAGCCAAACCAGCGGTAACAATGGTAACAGCTGCTTGTATGGTAAACATCGTTGCAAAACTTAACACGTAATAAGTTGCTAAAACACTTTTCCCTAATTTTTTATAACCGTCTAAAAGAGTTTCTCCTGTGGCGGCTGCATATCTAGGTCCAAATTGAAAAAAAGGATATTTAAATAAGTGAACTAACAATAAAGCCCATAATAAGCCGAACCCAAATTCTGCACCAGCTTTGGTAGATTGTACTAAGTGAGAAACACCAATGGCAGCTCCTGCAAAGAGTAATCCTGGACCTAATGAATTTAAAAAAGATTTTTTCATAGGGCGTTTTTTAAGAGATAAACCTTTATTTTGATTTAAGATTTTTTAATAATCTCAGCTAATAACTTTTTGGCGCGTAATAATTTTACTTTTACATTATTCATTGGCTCACCTATTTGTTCAGAAATTTCTTTATAGCTCAATTCTTGAAAATATCGAAGAGTAATTACCTCTTGATATTTAGGTTTTAATTGTTTGATGTCACGTAATAATTTTGCTAAATTTTGTTCAGTTATAATTCTATCTTCAGGAGTTGGGTTGTTATCTATTACATCAAAAGTTTCATGATTTTTACCTTTATATGACTCTATAGTGATCGATGATTTTTTTTTACGTAATGAGTCTATATGTACATTTTTAGAAATGGTAATTAGCCATGTTTTAAATTGGTATTTTTCATCATATGAATCAATTTTATCAAAGGCTTTAGAAAATGTTTGAATGGTAATATCTTCAGCATCATTGTCATTCTGATTCTTTTTTAACTGAAAACTATGTACACTATCCCAAAAGCTATCAAGTAATTTGTTGAAAGCTATTTGGTTACCTTCTTTAGCTTTATGTATGGTAAGGTGTAATTCTTCGCCTTTTATTTCCAATGCAGATGTTTTGAATAAAAGCTAAAGATAGTAAATTGAAATAGAAAAATTGAAGTTTCTGTACAAAGGGTTTAATGTTGAGGATCAGAGCAATTCTCAAATTGATCTGGTGTTTTTCCACAGTATCCACAAGCATCACCTTCTTTATTTAAAAAAGGACTTTGACTGGCACAGGTTCCTGCAAATTTTCCATCTTTTTTTGCCCATATTTTAATTGCAATTCCAGCAAAAGCTAGCCCTAATAAACCAACCGTAAGTAAAACAAGTTTCATTGTAAATGATTTAATCATACAAAGATACTTATTTCTAAAAAATAGAAACTAAAAAATGCGTTAAAGTATCCGTTTTTTTAATGGATTGAAGAAGAATTGAAGTTTTAAGAAAGATATTTTATATATTCAACTACTTTTTAAAAAAAAGTTTAAATAATATTAACTTCCATTTCTAAGGAGATTTGAAATTTTTTAAAAACGGTTTGTTGAATTTTTTTAGCCAAATTGTAAATTTCAATTCCTTTTGCATTTCCGTAGTTTACTAATACCAATGCTTGTTTTTCGTGAACACCAGCGTCACCAAAACGCTTTCCTTTGAAACCACACTGTTCTACTAACCAACCAGCGGGTACTTTCGTTTCATTTTCAGAAATTTTATAACTTGGTATTGTAGGATGTTTTTTTTGTAATTCAATAAATTGTTGAGTTGAAATTACAGGGTTTTTAAAAAAACTACCACTATTTCCAATCTCTTTTGGATCTGGTAATTTCGATTTTCTAATCGCAATAACCGCTTCAGAAACATCTTTAATAGTTGGATTTAAATATTTTTTTTCTTTTAAAGCAGTTTCAATCGCTCCATAAGAAGTATTTAGTTGATGTATTGTTTTTGTCAATTGAAAACTAACCGAAGTAATAATATATTTTCCTTTCGCTTCATTTTTAAAAATAGAATTTCGATAATCAAAATTACATTCAGCATTAGTAAACGTAACTAATTTAGCTGTCTCAATTTCTATGCCTTCTACTTTGGTAATCACATCTTTTATTTCAACGCCGTATGCGCCAATATTTTGAATTGGAGATGTTCCAACATTTCCAGGAATAAGTGATAAGTTTTCTATGCCACCATAGTTTTGAGAAATACACCATAACACAAATTCATGCCAATTTTCACCAGAATTCACAGTTAAATGAACAAATTTTTTATTTTCTCTGTCAATAGATATTCCTTTGATATTAATCAATACAACCAATTTTTCAATGTCTTTTGTTAGCAATATATTACTTCCGCCAGATAATAAAAACAGATTTTTTTCTACTTTTAAAAGTTGTTGTAAATCATAAAAAGAATGAGCAGTAACAAACCGTTTGGCAAAGACATCTACACCAAACGTGTTGTATTTTTTTAATGATATGTTGCTCAAAATGTTCACTAATCTTTATAAACTTTTAAAGCTTCATTTAAAATATGAACTGCTTTTATTAAGCTTTCATTATTTAAAACATACGCAATTCTAATTTGATTTAAACCAACGCCAGCTGTTGAGTAAAAACCTGCTGCTGGAGCAACCATAATTGTTTCTCCATCAACATCAAAAGATTCTAACAACCATTGTGCAAATACGTCTGCATTTTTTATGGGTAATTCTACAATACAATAAAAAGCACCTGTTGGTTTTGCAACTTTAATTCCTTTTATTTCTTGTAAACCTTTAATTAACGTATTTCTTCTATTAACATATTCTTCAATTACTTCATCAAAATAACTCTGAGGAGTTTCTAAAGCTGCTTCAGCTGCAATTTGTGCTAATGTTGGAGGACTTAAACGTGCTTGAGCAAATTTTAAAGCAGTTTTAACAACTTCTTTGTTTTTAGAAACTAAACAACCTATTCTAGCACCGCACATACTATATCTTTTTGATACAGAATCAATAACGATCGCATTGTCTGCTAAACTTTCTTCTTGTAAAATTGAATAATGTTTAACGCCATCGTATGCAAATTCTCTGTATACTTCATCTGATATTAAAAATATATCGTGTTTTTTTACAATAGTAGTTAATTTTTGAATTTCTTCTTTGCTATAAATATAACCCGTAGGATTTCCTGGATTACAAATTAAAATAGCTTTAGTTTTGGGTGTAATTAATTTTTCAAACTCTTCTATTGGAGGCAATGCAAAATTATCTTCAATTTTCGAAATAACAGGAACAACATTTACTCCAGATGCAACAGAAAAACCATTATAATTTGCATAAAATGGTTCTGGGATAATAATTTCATCATCAACATCCATAATACTTCCAAAAGCAAAAAGTAATGCTTCACTACCACCTGTTGTAACAATAATATCATCCTGTTTTACAGAGATGCTATGTTTGCTATAATAATTAGCAATTTTTGTTCTATAAGCCTCAGAGCCTTCAGACCTTGTGTAAGCAATAGTTGTTAAAGAGTGAACTGAAATTGCATCTAATGCAACTTGAGGCGTTTTAATATCTGGCTGACCAATGTTTAAATGATAAACTGTTTTACCTTGTTTATATGCATTTTCTGCATAAGGCGCCAATTTTCGAATTGGCGATTCAGGCATTAAGTTTCCTTTCTTAGAAATTAAAGGCATAATTTTTGATTTTGATTGGTTAAATGTAAAGCAAATTTCTGAATTTATTTTTAAAAACTTGTTCGGTTTAACATTTCTTTTTTATATGCAGAAAAAGGTTAAAGATTTCCTAAAAAAGCAAATGGTTTGTAGTAATTTATGTACTTTAACAAGAATATAAAATATACGAAGTTGAATAAAAAATATACATTATACTTTTTCTTTTTAGTATTGTTATCTTCTGTTCATGCTCAGACACAATCTAATTTTCAGTTTTACGGAGCTAGTCAAAATTCACAAAGTGTGCGTTTTCAACTGATAAATAACTTAATAGTAATCCCTATCAATATTAATGGAAGTCCGTTGTCCTTTATTTTAGATACAGGTGTTGATAAAACCATCTTATTTAACCTTTCTCAAAGTGATAGTATTGGTTTAAATAGTGTGGAGAAAATATCTCTGCAAGGTTTAGGAAACGGAAAGTCAGTTGAAGCTTTGTTGTCTAAAAACAACAGTATGAGAATCAAAAATTTTGCTAGTGCAAATGAAAATATTTATGTGATTTTAAAGGATGATTTTGATGTTTCTGGAAAAATGGGAGTAACCATTCATGGAATTATAGGTTACAGATTGTTTAAACACGCAATCGTTGAAGTCAATTATAAAACAAAGAGAATCTATTTTCACAACCCTAAAAAATTTATAAATAAAAAATGTAGGAAATGTGAGGTGTTTCCTCTAGAGTTTTTTAGAAACAAACCTTATTTAAATGCTCAGATACAGTTAGATACTATTGGAAATAAAAAAACAGATGTAAAATTGTTAATAGACTCAGGAGGTAGTGATGCTGTTTGGCTGTTTGAAAACTCTAAGTCGGAAATTAAGACCCCAAAAAAACACTTTAGAGATATTCTTGGAGAAGGTTTGAGTGGAACTATTTTTGGAAATAGAAGCAGAATTAAAGAAGTTTCTTTTGGGAGTTTTAAAATAAAAAATCCAACTACTTCATTTTTAGATTCTGTTTCTACATTTTATGCACGACAATTTAAATCTAGAAACGGAAGTATAGGTGGAAATATATTAAAACGCTTTAAGTTATGGATTGATTACCCTAACAATCAAATTACATTTAAAAAGAATGGTTCTTTTAGAGGAGGATTTGAGTACAATATGAGTGGAATTGATGTTGCTTATAACGGTAAAATTTTGATCAAAGAATTAGAGAAAATTTTTGAAGGAGAGTTTGGGAATAAGCAGTTAGAAGGACATTTTAATACGGTTTCATTTGTTTCAAATTATCAGTTTAGATTTAAACCCTCTTATATTATTCAGAAAGTGCTAAAAGGCTCGCCTGGAGATCTTGCAGGATTACAAAAAGGAGATATTATCTTAAAAATTAACGATGAAAATACTCATCAGTATACCTTGAAACAACTTTTAGGAAAGTTGCAAGAAAGAGATCATAAAAGAATAAAAATGGTTGTTAAAAGAGGTTTTGAAGTACTAAGATTTGAGTTTAGGTTGGTAAAAAAAATCTAACTGTTAGAAAGGATACTTTTCTTTTTTACAACAACAGAATTTTTTTTAGAAACATACCCTTTAATTCGAATTGTTTTTCTTCCTTCTTTAGCATTTGAAAAAATAGTAATAATTTTAGAAAACCCTCCAAGTTTAGAAGTGTCATATGAAACTTCTATTTTTCCTTTTTTTCCTGGTAAAATTGGATGTTCAGGTTTTTTAGGTATGGTACATCCACAAGAAGATTTAATGGTTGAAATTATTAAAGGCGATTTGCCAATATTCGTAAATTCAAACACACGAACACGTTCTGAGTTTTGAATAATTTTTCCATAGTTAATAATTTCAGTATCAAATTTAAATTCAGCAGCTGTTGTTTTTTTCTCTTGAGAAAATGAAGCAGTTGCTAAAAGACATGTAAATAAGAAAGAAAAGAAATTTTTCATGACATCTAATTTTAGGTAAAAGTAGTGTTAAAATTCAGTATTTAAAAACTTCAATTCAACTTTTCAATTTGTAGATATAGTTGTAAATTTGCAAATTACATTTCAAAAATTAAACCAGAGTATGGATATCCCATCTAAATATATAGCAACAAGTGTAGAAAGTAAATGGTATGATTACTGGATGCAACACAACTATTTTCACTCTACTCCAGATGAAAGAGAGCCTTATACAATTGTAATTCCGCCACCAAACGTAACTGGAGTTTTACATATGGGACACATGTTGAATAATACGATTCAAGATGTTTTAATTCGTAGAGCGCGCTTGCAAGGTAAAAACGCATGTTGGGTTCCCGGTACTGATCATGCATCAATTGCTACAGAAGCAAAAGTGGTTGCAAAATTAAAAGAACAAGGAATTGATAAAAATGACTTGACTCGTGATGAATTTTTGGCACATGCTTGGGAATGGAAACATGAATACGGAGGCATTATTTTAGAGCAATTGAAAAAGTTAGGTTGTTCTTGTGATTGGGAAAGAACTGCTTTTACAATGGATCCAGATATGTCTGAAGCTGTGGTTCAAATTTTCGTTGATTTATATAATAAAGGGTTAATTTATCGTGGATATAGAATGGTAAATTGGGATCCTGAAGCGAAAACAACATTATCAGATGAAGAAGTAATTCACGTTGAAAAACAAGGAAACTTATACTATTTAGAATACAAAATTGAAGGTTCAAACGAAACGTTAACTATTGCAACAACAAGACCAGAAACAATTTTTGGAGATACAGCAATTTGTATCAACCCAAATGATGAACGTTTTACACATTTAAAAGGAAAGAAAGCAATTGTGCCTTTGTGTAATCGTGTAATTCCGATTATAGAAGATGAATATGTTGATGTTGAATTTGGAACAGGTTGTTTAAAAGTAACACCTGCACATGATGAAAATGATAAAGTTTTAGGTGATAAACACAAATTAGAAGTGATAGATATTTTTAATGATGATGCTTCTTTAAATTCTTTTGGATTGCATTATGAAGGAAAAGATCGTTTTGTGGTTCGTAAAGAAGTAACCAAAGAATTAGAAGAAAAAGGTTTTTTGGTAAAAACAGAACAACATCTTAATAAAGTTGGAACTTCTGAAAGAACCAAAGCTATTATAGAACCAAGATTATCTGATCAATGGTTTTTAAAAATGGAAGAATTAGCAAAACCCGCTATTGAAGCCGTTTTAGGAGAAAATCCAGAAATCAATTTATATCCAAAGAAATTCGAAAATACATATCGTCATTGGATGGAGAATGTTCGCGATTGGAACATTTCTCGCCAATTAATGTGGGGACAACAAATACCTGCTTATTTCTACGGAGATGGAAAAGAAGATTTTGTTGTAGCAAATACTGCTGATAAAGCATTAGAACTTGCAAAAAAGAAATTAGCTGTCACTTCGAGCGCAGCCGAGAAGTCTCTGTCAATTGATGACTTAAGGCAAGAATCTGATGTAGTTGATACTTGGTTTTCTGCTTGGTTATGGCCAATGAATGTTTTTGACGGAATTAGAAATCCAGAGAATGAAGAAATTAACTATTATTATCCAACAAACGATTTAGTTACGGGTCCAGATATTTTATTCTTCTGGGTAGCTCGTATGATTGTTGCTGGGTATGAGTTTAAAGACAAGAAACCATTTAACAATGTGTATTTAACAGGTTTGGTTCGTGATAAACAGCGTAGAAAGATGTCTAAATCATTAGGAAATTCTCCTGATGCTTTGAAATTAATCGAAGAATATGGAGCAGATGGTGTTAGAGTAGGATTGTTGTTAAGTTCTGCGGCTGGAAACGATTTAATGTTTGACGAATCTTTATGTCAGCAAGGAAAAGGTTTTGCAAATAAAATTTGGAATGCATTTAGATTGATAAACGGTTGGAAAATTGATGAAGCAGCTCAGCAAACAGAAGTGGCTAAAATAGCTGTTGATTGGTTTGATGCAAAATTTCAAACAGTATTGGCGGAGATTGAAGATCATTTTTCTAAATACAGATTATCTGATGCCTTGATGGCAATATACAAGTTAGTTTGGGACGATTTTGCTTCATGGTTCTTAGAAATGGTAAAACCAGAATTTGGTTTGCCAATTGATAAAACAACTTATGATGCTGTTATTGTAGCCTTCGAAAATAACTTAAAGTTATTGCATCCATTTATGCCATTTTTAACAGAAGAAATTTGGCAATTTATTTCAGAAAGAACACCAGAAGAAGCGTTGATAGTTGCAAAATGGCCAGAAGCTAAAGAAAGTGATAAACAGTTAATCAACCATTTTTCTATGATTACTGATGTAGTTTCTGGAGTTAGAACCATTAGAAAAGAAAAGAACATTTCTTTTAAAGAAACTGTGGAGCTATTTGTGGTGAATAACGAGAAATCTACACAGAATTTAGATGTTGTTATTAAGAAGTTAACAAATACAGTTAGCATAACTAATGTTTCAGAAAAAGTTGATGGCGCTTCGTTTAGAGTAAAATCTAATGAGTACTTTATTCCTGTGGCTATTGAAACTATTGATGTAGAAGCGGAAATAGAAAAACTAAACGCTGAATTAAAAAGAGCAGAAGGTTTCTTATTCGGAATTTTAAAAAAATTATCTAACGAACGTTTTGTAAATAATGCCCCTGAAAAGGTATTGGAGTTAGAACGTAAAAAAGAAGCAGATACGTTAGCGAAAATTGAAACTATTAAAAATAGTTTAGCTAATTTAAAGTAAATGTCATTCCTGTAAAGGTTACTGAGCGTAGTCGAAGTAGAATGGAGGAATCTCATTCTTTTTATAAAGAGATTTCTCAATTTCAGTCGGAATGACAATAAATTATTTGATTGCTTTTCTAAAACCAATGGTAGCTAACAAGCCAATAATTGGAATGATGGTAAACAATGTATATAAATTTTGATATTCTACAATCGTAGGGTCTTTACCTAACATATATCCTACAAACAGCGACATAAAAATATCTGGTGTAAACCCAACAACAGATATGATTCCAACCAACGTTCCTGTAAGTTGTATTGGTATGTTGGTTTCTTCAATAATAGCAAAATACAAACCTCTTAATGCGTAAGTTCCTAACGCCATAAACACAAAAAAAGTAAAGGATAAAAAGATAGGTTGGTCATAAAAGAAGCCCAATCCTAACACAGCAGACGCTATTATTAAAATGGTAAATGCCGGAACAATTAATTTTGAAGGCACAAACTTATCTGCAATCCAACCAACAGTAATTGCTGCAATTGGTCTTAAATACTGAATAAATACTGCAAAATAAGTAGATTCTTCTAATGAATAACCCCAAACATCCCGAGCGTAAGTACCGTAAGTTCCAGTTAATTTATAAGCACAATATGCACAGAAAATAATTAATGAATGATACATTACTTTTCGCTGTTTCATTAATTGAAATGCTTGTTTAAAATCAAATTGAAATTCTTTAGAGTCTGATTTTTTAATTTTCTCTTTTGGCAATACAAACCAAACAAATAAAGAAACTAAAAAAACGATTACAGTTATAGTTCCAATAATATATTGCAAAGTTTGTACTTTATGATCAAAAGTTATATTTACTGCTTTGGCTGGGAAAAAATAGGTCAAAATTGCAGCTCCTGATAATGCAATAGTTGCTGCGAAAAATCCTCTTCCACCATCTAATAAACCAAAGGATAATCCTTGGTTATGTGAGTTTCCCCATTGTCTAGTTGCTTTAATTAAAGAAGCCCAAAAGAGTAATATGGTAGAAACTCCCCAAAAAGCATACAGTATTTTTAAAGTGAAAATTGATGGAATCATCGTCATCCAAAAACCACCAATGGCTGTTAAAACTAATGAGATTGAGAGTAGTTTTCTAGCTTCCCACTTATCAGCAATAAAACCACCAAAGAAATAAGAAATTACGGCAGTTATTCCGTACAAAGCTTGAGCTTCACCTATCTGAGCATCAGAAATTAAAAATGCTTCTCTAATTACGGGTTTAAAAACACGCATTAAAATAAAAGGCAATAAAAAAATAGCTTCGCCCGCAATAATTAGGGCAAACATTGATGTGAATTTGTTTTGTTTCAGCAAAATAGTAATGATTTGTGTTTAAATGTACGAAAATGAAACGTGATTATCATTTATCAATGGTCAAAGATTATTGTAAAAGTGCTTCCTTTAATATGGTAATTGGGTGTTTTGCAATGCGTTTTGTCCCGTCAAAAATTTGATGTCTGCAACTTGTTCCAGCTGCAACAATTTCTATGTTTGTTGCGCAATTTCTTACTTTCGGAAATAAGGTGTCTTCACCAACTTGCATACTGATTTCGTAATGTTCTTTTTCATAACCAAAACTTCCTGCCATTCCACAGCAACCAGTATTTAGTATTGTAACAGAATAATTTGTTGGAATATTTAAAATATTGAAACTCGCACTTGTACTCGACAAAGCTTTTTGATGACAATGTCCGTGAATCTTTAAAGTCTTAGATTGTTTGGTAAATAATTCTTTGCTAATATTACCGTTTTCAAACTCATTGTTTAAAAACTCTTCAATGGTAAATGCGTTTTTTGCAATTTTTTTTGCGGATGCTTTATCATCGGCAAGTCTTATGTACTCGTCTCTAAACGTTAAAATAGCAGAAGGTTCTATCCCGATTAACGGCGTTGCATCAGAAATAACATCTTTAAAAATAGCGATGTTTTCATTGCAAACCTGTTTCGCTTCTTTTAAAAATCCTTTAGATATAAAACTTCGTCCACTTTCTTTGTGATTTAAGACTTCAACATCATATCCTAATTTCTCTAACACAAAAATGGCGTCTTTACCAATTTCAACATCGTAATAGTTGGTAAACTCATCATTAAATAAGTATACTCTTTTAGAAGACTTCTCGACGGAGCTTGTAGTAACATTTTTTGTGGTAAACCACTTATTAAAAGTTGTAGAGGCCAATTTAGGAACACTTCTTTTTTGTGCAATTCCCATAATCGCTTTTGCAAATGAAGTATTTAATAATACATTTGTTAGAGTAGGAGCAATGCTTCCTAATTTGTTGTACTTAACATTGTTCGCAAATAATTTACTTCTAAATGAATATCCGTTTGTTTCTTGATATTGATATAAAAACTCTGCTTTTAAAGCAGAAACATCTACATTACTCGGACATTCAGAAGCACACGCTTTACAACTCAAACAGAGGTCAAAGACTTCTTTTAATTCTGTATGATTGAATTTATTTGGTTCTTCAGAATTGGTTAAAAACTCTCGCAACGCGTTTGCTCTTGCTCGTGTGGTATCTTTTTCATTTTTGGTGGCTCTGTAACTCGGACACATCGTTCCGCCAGCAGAAACAGGTTTTCTACAATCTCCAGAACCATTACACTTTTCTGCGAGTTTTAAAATGCCTTCGTTTTCAGAAAAATCTTGAATGGTTTTAATAATTGGTTCTTTTCTGTCGATTTCATAACGTAAATTTTTATCCATCGGAAAAGCATCTGTAATTTTCCCTTTGTTAAAAATATTCTTTGGATCAAATGCTTTTTTAATGCGTCGTAATAATTGATAGTTTTCTTTGCCAATCATTAACGGAATAAACTCTGCACGTACAATTCCGTCCCCGTGTTCGCCACTAAAAGAACCGTTATATTTTTTTACCAATTTTGCAGTTTCAGTTGTAATTTTCCGAAATAAAACAACATCTTCTTTTTTCTTCAAATTTAAAATCGGACGTAAATGAATTTCTCCAGCTCCAGCGTGTGCATAATAAATTGCTTTTTGTAGATAGGTATCCATCATTGCAGTAAATTCTTCAATGTAATTAGGCAAATCTTCCAACGCGACTGCAGTATCTTCTATACATGCAACTGCTTTTTTATCGCCAATCATATTTCCTAACAAACCTAAACCAGCTTTACGCAAAGCAACTACTTTTTGAATATCGTTTCCATAAATTTTTGGATGGTAATATCCGAAGTTATTTTTTTCTAAATCAGCAATCACATGGTTTGCCAATATTTCAGCTTCTTCAATAGAGTCTGCTGCAACTTCTAACATTAAAACAGCTTCAGGATCTCCTTGTAAAAAGAACCTGTTTTTTGCTTGTTCTCTGTTGTTTTTTGTACAATCTAAGATTGCTTTGTCCATCAATTCACACGTATACAACTTATGATTCATGCTAACCAACGTGGCTTTTAAACTTTCGTTGATGCTTTTAAAATGCGATGTAATTAGAATACTTTCTTTTGGCTGAATAGCGTCTAATTGTAATGTTATTGCAGTAGAAAAAGCCAAGGTTCCTTCACTTCCTGCTAATAATTTTGCAACATTTATGGTTGGTTCTGTTCCGCCAAATAAATCCGATTTTAAAAATTCATCAACGGCATAACCGGTATTTCTTCTGTGAATAGTTGCTTTTGGAAATTCTTTTTTAATTTCATCTTGAGTAGAATCAAAAATCAATTCACTATAAATGGCTTTGTAAATACTTCCTTCTAGTGTTTCTAATTCCATTTTCTGCTTAAAATCATCCGAAGAAATTTCTGAGAAAGTCACCAAACTCCCATCACTTAAAATTGCATCAATAGAAATCACTTTATCTCTGGTAACTCCATAACGGATAGAAGTACTTCCAGAAGAATTGTTACCGACCATTCCGCCTATCATACAACGATTAGATGTTGAGGTATTTGGACCAAAAAACAATTCGTGAGGTTTTAAATACAAATTTAATTCATCACGAATAACGCCAGGTTGTACAGTAACCGTTTTATGTGTTTTATCAAAAGAAATGATGCTGGTAAAATGTTTAGAAACATCAACTACAATTCCGTCTCCAACACATTGTCCGGCTAAGGAAGTTCCTGCGGTTCTCGGAATTAATGTAATTTCATTTTTAGTAGCAAAAGCAATAAGTTCTTGAATATCTGTTACATCTTTTGGAAAAGCAACAGCCAACGGAATCTTTCGATATACTGAAGCATCAGTTGCATAGATTGACTTATGTAAATCATCAAAATGGAGACTTCCTTTTAAAGAAGTGTCTAATGCGATTAAAGTAGAAGTGTCAATCATATTACCTAGTAGATTCTAATACAAATATCAATAAAAAAATATCAAATCACTTAGAAAAAAGAGATGCAATTTCGAATACGATATATAAGGTAGCGTTTAAGTTTATGTTATTTTATAAAGCTATAGTGAGTAATTCCTTTACGGTCATATGAAACTCGAATATGAAAATGAGTATCTACTGAATTTCCATTTGACAATTTACCAGAGGTCCACTTTAATTTTTCAAAAGCACTTACTATTTTCTGATTAAAATATCTAGAATTGATAGAATTCAAACTCCCTGCAACAACTTCTCCCTTACAGTTCAAATTCAATTGAAGAGTTGCTCGATACGTTGAGTACTGTTTTAGAGTTTTAAATTCTTTGTTAATTGACTCATTCGCCATAAGTCCTTGATTCATTATTGCTCTATTACTATTTACTGAACCTGATATTTTTGCCATCGTTGAAACCACAGCATAAATCAGTTTTGGGTTACAATTCTCCTTTTTCCAACTTTGAGCATTTAGATTAAGGGAAATAAAAATTAATAAAAGTGGGATTGATTTGAATACTGTTCTCATAATAAAAATATTTATAAACAAATATAATAAATTGCTTCTCTATTGATTTTGTTTGGGAATAATTAGTTGAAATTATTTAAATGCATAATTTTAAAAATTATTGAAAGCATTTTATTTATGATATTAGAGCTATGTTAAACAAAAGTTAAATAGATAGTTGTAAATTTACAGAAAGGCATTGTTTTTTATACCTTGTGGAAGATTTTTAACTAACTAAACTATTTCTGATGAAAAAATTACTGATATTATTCTTATTAGTAGCCACTTCTATATCTGCTCAACAAGTAGATTTGTCGTATTACTTACCAAAAAACGTAGCCTATAATACTAACATTCCAACGCCAAAATCTGTCATTGGACACGAAGTTGGAGAATGGCATGTAACACATGATAAATTGGTTACCTATATGAAAGCCTTAGCAAAAGCATCAGATAGAATTACACTAGAAGATAGAGGTAAAACTTTTGAAGGAAGACCACTACTGCTATTGACAATTACATCACCAGAGAACCATAAAAATTTAGAGCAAATAAGAAAAAAACATATTGAAGCTACAAATAATGCAAATTTAGATGTTAGCAATGATCCAATAATTGTGTACCAAGGTTTCTCTATTCATGGAAATGAACCGAGTGGTGCAAATGCAGGATTGGCTGCTGCGTATTATTTAGCAGCTGCACAAGGAAATGAAATTACAAACTTGCTTAAAAATGCTGTTATTTTATTTGATCCTTCTTTTAATCCTGATGGATTACAGCGTTTTGCGTATTGGGCAAATACAAATAAGGCAAGTAATATCAACCCAGATCCAAATGATAGAGAATATCATGAAGTTTGGCCAGGAGGTAGAACCAACCATTATTGGTTTGATATGAATAGAGATTGGTTACCAGTACAATTGCCAGAAAGTAGAGCAAGAATCGCATCATTTCATAAATGGCTGCCAAATATTTTGACTGATCATCATGAAATGGGAACCAACTCTTCTTTTTTCTTTCAACCAGGAATTCAAAGTAGAACACATCCAATGACACCAAAAATGAATCAGCAATTGACAGCAGAAATTGCAACATTTCACGCAAAAGCATTTGATAAATTAGGGTCAACTTATTATTCGGAAGAAAGTTTTGATGATTTTTACTACGGAAAAGGTTCTACCTATCCAGATATTAATGGGGGAATTGGGATTTTGTTTGAGCAAGCAAGTGCAAGAGGTCATGCGCAAGAAAGTGTAAATGGTGTGTTGACATTTCCATTTGCAATTAGAAACCATTTTACTGCAGCATTATCCACTTTGGCAGCAGCAAAAAGTATGCGTGTTAAAATTTTAAAGTATCAGCAAAAATTTTATAAAAATTCGAGAAGTAGTTTTTCAAATAAAGCGATCGTATTTGGAGATGCAAAAGATGCTGCCAAATCTTATCATTTAGCTGAGGTGATGAAAAGACAACATGTAAAGATTCATGAATTGAAATCTGATTTTTCACAAAATGGGAAAAAATTTAAAAAAGGATACAGTTATGTAATCCCTATGAATCAAAAAAATCACCGCATGGTGAAAGCCATGTTTGACGTAAGAACACAGTTTACAGATAGTTTGTTTTACGATGTTTCTGCATGGACTTTTAATCATTCTTTTGGGGTAGATTTTGCTAAAAATGTATCCATGAGTAGAGCAGGAAATGAAATTTCTGATTTGAAAATGAAAGTAGGAAATGTAAGTGTAAAAAGTGATTTAGGGTATTTAATGTCTTGGAACGAATACTACACTTCAAAAGTCTTGAAGACCATTTTAGAGAAAGGATTGAGAGCGAAAGTTTCTATGAAAAACTTTAAGAATGGAGGCGTTTCTTATGATTACGGGACGATTTTTATTCCTGTTCAAAATCAGAAGTTAAACAGCTTTGAAATGTACCAGCTGTTAACTAAAATGGCGCAAGAAAACCATGTGCAAATTAACGGAGTTTCTACTGGGTTAAATGACGGAATTGATTTAGGAAGTAGTAATTTTAGTGCCATAAAAGCTCCAAAAATTGCGATGCTAGTTGGTAACGGAATATCAAGTTATGATGCAGGAGAAATGTGGCATTTGTTTGATCAACGTTATGATATGAAGGTAACCAAAATAGATGAGTCGTATCTTTCTAGAGTAGACTTAAGTAGATATACAACATTGATTGTTCCTAATAGTAGAGGTGTGAATAAGCAAGTGGAAGCAAAGCTAAAAACTTGGGTTCGTAATGGTGGAATTTTGATTGGTTATAGAAATGCAGTAAAGTGGTTGGCGAGTAAAAAATTCATCAATTTAAAATTCAATAAAACGAAATTTGATACCATTGAAAATGTGACTTTTGAAGATAAATCAAAAAAATCTGGAGCACAGGTAATCGGTGGTGCTATTTTTGGTGCAAAATTAGACCGTTCGCATCCAATTAATTTTGGATATAAAAATGATGATATTGCTTTGTTTAGAAACACTACGATTTTTATCAAACCAGATTCAAAAAGTTTTAACAATCCAATTCAATACACTTCAAACCCTTTATTAAGTGGATATATTTCTAAAGAAAATTTAAAGCAATTGAAAAACACCGTTCCTTTTCAAGTACAAAGATTAGGTAGAGGTAGAGTGATTGTATTTACCGACAATACCAACTTTAGAGCTTTTTGGTATGGAACGAATAAGTTACTGATGAATGCGATTTTCTTTGGTGATAAAATGTAATATCTAAAATTATTAGATTGATTAAAAAGGTCATGTATACTCTTATTGTATAGATGACTTTTTTATGTAACAAAACCACGTTTTATTCGTTGTAATGTTAGTATTTATAAAATGATATGAGTTTACTAAGAGTCTTATTAGCTATTTTTTTTCCACCCTTGTCAGTAATTGGTAAAGGTTGCGGATCTATTGTTATTGTTTTTTTATTAACTTTATGTGGATGGGTTCCTGGAGTAATAGCTGCGTTGGTGATTTTGAACAATCCAGATAGGTAAAATAGTTAGCTTATTTGTTCTCCATTTTTAACCTGTGTCGATGCTTGCAGTAGTACAACATTTCCTTCATCATTATAAACACCCAACACCAAACATTCACTCATAAAATTGGCAATTTGACGCGCTTTGAAATTGACAATAGCGGTGACTTGCTTGTTCAATAAATCTTCTTTTGTATACAGTTCTGTGATTTGTGCACTTGATTTTTTAATTCCCAAATTTCCAAAATCAATAACCAATTGATAGGCTGGTTTTCTAGCTTTCGGAAAATCATTCACTTCTATAATAGTTCCGAATCGAATGTCAACTTTCCCAAAATCTTCAAAGGTTATTTCTTGTGTGCTCATTTTTTTGTCTTTTATCTTTCGACTCTTTTCAAGGAGACAGTTTATGTATTAGTTCGAGTAGAAAACTAGTTACTGTTTTCCTAATTTTTTCAAAACCCAAAGCGGTCCTATCAGTAAAAATTGGATATCTTTAATAAAGGATGGTTTTTTCCCTTCTACATAATGTCCATAAAATTGACCAATCCAAGCAACAACAAATAGGATAAGAGAAATGTATAATAAGTTTGTTTGGTTGCCTAACCAAAAGTTTCCAACAATAGAAATTGCAGAAAACAAAAACATTTGAATGAAGTTCCAAAAACCTAATCGTAAATAAAAAATGAGTAAAATAGCTCCGATAACAAGAGTAGCCCAATTTTCAATAAATGGATTGTACATGCCAAACGTCTTTTCAAGAAACGCTGTTGGAATACTCATTATCATACCAATGATGCTGAAAAAGATGATTGGGACACAAAAAAAATGGATGAGTTTGTTCGTTTTGTTTTGATGGCTTATAGCGTATTCATCGAACCACTCTTGGGCATTTTTCATAATAAGTTGAATTTTAATTCTCTAAAGATAAGAATTATTTCCAGTTTTTATGAACTATCAAGTTTTTGATATGAGCATAATGATGATTGCTATGCCAAGCGTAAATACCTATATTCTTTTTTAAAGAAACTTCTTCATTATTATAAGGGTGAATAAATGACTTTTCAAGGTCTTTATTTGATTATCCTCTTAGAAAATAAACCCATTTTGCGTGAAGCGCTTTTAAACTGTCTAAACTCAAATAAATTGGTGCGGCTTTACTATCAAACACTTCAGCCCAACGATCTTCATAATAGGTTTTAATAATAGGTTTTTCTTCAGTTAAAGCCCATTTAAATCGTGTATAGCTATTATGATGACTATCAGCACAATGATGAATTACTTGTCTTATTGTCCAGCCATCTTTCCTGTATTGGGTGTCTAATTGCTCGTCGAATAAATGCTGCACTAAATTTTTTAAACGCGAAGGGAAATTCTCAAGGATAGCAATCCATTTGGTTAGGTGTTGTTGTGTTATTTTTTTTGGAATATTTGCAGTTCCAATAGGAAATCTTAATTGCTCCAAAAGCTAGTCTAATTTATGTCTTTTTAAAAAACGTTTTGCTCTTCTGTTTTCTGGATTTATAGATAGTGCTTTTTTGTAGTTTTTAACTGCATTTGCTGTGTCTTTAATTTTCCAATAAGCATCTCCTAAACTATCGTAAGTATTTGATTTTTCTGGATATAGAGCTATGTTTATTTTGAAAATTTGGATAGCCTCCTCATATTTTTTCACACCAAGAGCTTTATATCCTAAAGAATTTAAGGTACTTTCTCTAATAGTTTTGTCTAAAGAGTCTCTTTTTTTGATTGATAAATAACCTGCTAAAGCTTTATCAAATTGATTGTTTCTTAAATATTCTCCTGGCGTTTTTTCTTCTAATGATAATTTTTTAAAATGATAAATTTCACCTTTATGTTCTCTTTTCGGAGCGAGTGTAATTGCTATTTCTGGAGTTGATTTAAAAATGATTTTCTCATTTATTTCTTTCATATAAAAAGTACTGTCATTCACTTTTAATGGTTTTATATCATCTCTTCCTCTCCATTTTACAGAAAGTTCATTTTTTACAAAGTATATTTCGATGCTTTCATCAGAATTAAATAAATATTTCCCAGTTACTTGATCTATAAAGGTTTGCGAGTTTTTTGAGTTTCCACAGCTATATAAAAGGACAATGATAAAAAGACTAAGAATTCGTTTCATATTAAAAAGTACTAAGAATTGATAAAGTTAATAGATTTTTAGCAATTTTTAAATTGCTAACTATCAGTTAGACTATTTTTAAGAGTAATTGTTACATGGTTTCTAAATGTTAACATTGTAGACTTATGTGAAAAACACTTTAATACAAGCTTTTAAATTGTGTCGGACTTGCTTCGTGCATCATCTTATAAGCGGTTTCAAATACATCTTCAGCAGAGGGCTTAGAAAAGTAATCTCCATCTGTTCCGTAAGCTGGTCGGTGAGCTTTTGCTGATAAAGTAACAGGCTTGCTGTCTAAATATTGGTATCCGTTTTGTTTTTCTAATACTTCTTGTAATAAATACGCTGAAGCTCCACCAGGAACATCTTCATCAACAATAAGCAATCGGTTTGTTTTTGCTACACTTTTTACAGTATCATGATTTATGTCAAAAGGTAATAAACTTTGAGCGTCAATAATTTCAATATGAATACCATTTTGTTGCAATTCTTTCGAAGCTTCTTCTACGATTCTTAATGTAGAACCATACGAAAGTACCGTAATATCTATTCCTTCTTTAACAGTTTCAACTTCTCCAATGGGAGTTCTAAAATTCCCTAAATTTGTAGGTAAATTTTCTTTTAATCGATAACCATTTAAACATTCAATAACCAATGCAGGGTCATCACCTTCTAAGAGTGTGTTGTAAAAACCAGCAGCCTTAGTCATGTTTCTTGGCACTAAGATATGAATGCCTCTTAGGGTATTTATGATAGCTCCCATCGGAGACCCAGAATGCCAAATTCCTTCCAGTCGATGTCCACGAGTTCTGATAATTAATGGCGCTTTTTGTCTTCCGAAAGTTCGATAGCGAAGCGTTGCTAAATCATCACTCAATATTTGAAGAGCATAAAGTAAGTAATCTAAATACTGAATTTCTGCAATTGGTCTTAATCCTCGCATTGCCATTCCAATACCTTGTCCAATAATTGAAGCTTCTCTAATTCCTGTATCAGAAACCCTTAGCTCACCAAATTTTTCTTGTAAACCTTCTAATCCTTGATTTACATCTCCAATAAAACCTGCATCTTCACCAAAAATTAATACTTCAGGATTTTTTTCTAGAAGTGCTTCAAAATTGTCTCTCATAACAATTCTTCCATCTACTAAGTTAGTTTCTTCATATGTTGGTGAAACACTTTTTATATTTCTTGTTGCAAATTCTGTTTCGCTTGTTAAATGTGTAGAGAAATGTTCTTTACCAAGATTAATAGCGCCTTTGATAAAGTTTTGTAAAGCTTTTTTTTCAGAAAACGATTCTTCTTTTAAATAGCGTAATGCTTTTCTGGTGGCTACAAGAATATCTTTTCTAATAGGCTCATGAATAGCAATTAAATCGTTTTTTATTTTTGTGATAAAGGAGGCGTTGCTACTTTTTTTAGCACAGTTTTCTAATAAGGTTGCTGCTGTATTTAACTCAGTTTTTATTTCTCCTAAAAAAGAATTCCAAGCTGTTCTTTTAGCGAAGCGAACTTCTTTTTTTGCTTCTTTTTCTAGTGAAATAATTTCTTCTTCTGAATTGACAAATCGTAAAATTTCTCCTGTTTCATCTTCTAATTCAAAATCTAAAATCCAAGCTCTCATTTTTGCAATACAATCAAAATCTTGCTCCCATTTTAAGCGCTCACTTGTTTTATAGCGCTCATGCGAACCAGAAGTAGAGTGTCCTTGTGGTTGTGTTAACTCTTTAACATGAATAAGAACAGGAACGTGTTGCTCTCTTGCAATGTGTGCTGCTCTTTGGTAAACAGCAATCAATTCTACATAATTCCAGCCATTTACAACAATGATTTCGTAACCATTTTGCTCGTTGTTTCTTTGAAACCCTTTTAATATTTCAGAAATACTCTCTTTTGTTGTTTGGTGTTTTGCGTGCACAGAAATTCCGTATTCGTCATCCCAAACACTCATTACTATTGGCACTTGTATTACACCAGCAGCATTAATAGTTTCAAAGAAAATTCCTTCACTTGTACTTGCGTTTCCAATCGTTCCCCAAGCTACTTCTTTTCCTTGATTAGAAAAATTGGTAAAATTCTCTAAGCCTTTTACATTTTTATATATTTTAGATGCTTGTGCTAAACCCAATAATCTTGCCATTTGTCCAGCTGTAGGAGAAATATCTGAGGAGGAATTTTTTTGCTTGGTTAAATTTTTCCAATCTCCATTTTCATCCAAACTATGTGTAGAAAAGTGACCACCCATTTGTCTTCCTGCCGACATTGGGTCTGCTTCAATACTCGGATGAGCATATAGTCCTGCAAAAAATTGTTGTGCTGTTAATTCTCCTATCGACATCATAAAAGTTTGATCTCTATAGTATCCAGATCTAAAATCACCTTCTTTAAAAGCTTTTGCCATGGCTAGTTGCGGCACTTCTTTTCCGTCTCCGAAAATTCCGAACTTAGCTTTTCCAGTCAAAACCTCTCTTCTTCCTAAAATACTACATTCTCTACTAACACGGGCAACTTTATAATCTCTCAAAACCTCTTTACGGAAATCGTTGAAAGATAATTTTTTAGAATTAGATGTTGCAGTGTCTTGAGTCATATATATATGTTTTCTGTTGTTGCAAATATACCTTTTTTGATTGAAATTTAAAAATATTTTAAATATTTTGAATATTTCGTAATTTAATTAAATAATCAAGAGTTATAAATGCGAAATACGTAAAATAACGAAGATTATAAAAAGCCTCTTCTAAAAAAATTGTAAATTGCAGAAGGTCTTGCGGTCAATACAAATCGTATCCTACTAGGATATGCAGCTTGATTAACTTCCCATCCTAAATTTGAGTATAACGGAAAATAAAATTCTAAAATATTATGAATAAAGTTAAATCGTATTCCGTTTTCGTACGCAAAATAAGCTACATTTCCTTTATTTTTCAATAAAGCGACATCTGTATAATATTCCATCCATTTCCAAATTCCAATACTCGAATTGAAAGAGGTCATAAATTGATTGGCAAATCGTACGGGTAATTTAGATTTAAAACCTCCATCATCAATAATAATTTGTTGGCTAAATATTCCTGAACTTTCAGAACGCCCAAAGAAATTTTGTTCAAATAAATAATCAGAAGCTCTATCTAAACCAAAACTAAAGTAATTTCCGGTTGTTTTATTGTTTAAGAAGAACCCGCCAAAGAATCTAAAATCTAACTGCCTATTTTTTCCTGTTAGTTTTCTATATCGAAAATCAGCAGAGAATTTTGTAAAATTTGTTGCAAATTCTGTATTTATTTTATATCGAATTTCTTTTATAATGTCTGGTTTTGAGTAAGAATACCCAAGGTTTAAAACGCTGTATTTATCTTGTTCTTGAGTTAATGTGTTACGCCCTTTTTCTTTATTAATATTAACTAGTTTTGCAGTTAAACTGCTACCGCCAATATCTCTTAAGCTCTTTCTTTTAAACTGTACAGATACAAAAGGCACAAAGGTGTTATATGCTAAATCAGGTGCATAATGAGAATTGCTAGCTAAAAGTCCGTAAGAAATTCTTCGAATTTTTGAATCTTCTAAATATTGGTTATAAATCACAGAAAAAATCCCTGTAATATTATTACTTTTTGTAGCATAAGTTGGGACAGCTTTAAAAATAAAATTTCGATATAAAATAGGTTTGTTATGTAGTTTTATTCCAAGGCTAATGCCATCATAATAATTATAACTAAACACAGGTTGATAGAATATTTGGTGGTAATACGGGTCTTCAATATCTGTAAAAAACTTGAATTGGACTGGTTTATTAAAAACACTTTTTCCAACATTTTTCCAATTGTCAAGAGAATTGTATTCTGGGTATATTTGTTCGTAGTTTAAAGAAATTTTATCAAAATCTCCTTTGGCAATGCTTACTGTTTTTACAGAATCAATTCCTGTAAACCATTTTTTAAGTTTAATTTTTTTATCCTTAACTCCATATAAAGCTACAGGAGCTGTAATATTTCGTTTGTTTTTAATGGTAATTTTTAAGGAGTCTTTTTCGATGTTCACTTTTTTAATAGTGTAATCTATTTTTTTATTAGTTTGGATATAGTTTCCAAAAAACCAAGTTAAATTTTTAGTTGTTTTTTTCTTGATAATGTCTTCAAAAGAATTACTATAACTGAGTTTTAATTTGTTTTTCTGATAAAATTCTTTGAGAGAACTTTTTAAAATGGGTTCTCCTAAATATCCTTTTAAATATTGTAATCCCAAACCAGCTTTATATTTTCCTGCAATATTTCTATTAAAATTCGATAAAGAATCTGCAGGTGTTGTGAGTGCTTGATCTAAAAACCTTCGTGTACTAAATTGATATACAAAAGGATATTTATCATTAAAATTTAATTTAGAAATATTAAAACTTCGAACTCCCCAAAGGGTTGATACTTTCCCTAAAAGTTTTATTTCTGGGTAATATTTCTTTACATATTCCATCATTAAAAAAGTCTGAATTCCGTCTGCTAACCAATAGTCTGATCGCTTATTGAACAGTAATGTGTTTTCGATATATTTTTTTGTTAATGCTTTAAAGAGTGTCAAATCCCACTCAAAAATTTCAGAAAAAGGATTTAAAAAACTGGGAAGTTGATTTAAACCATAAATTGGATTTTTTCTTTGTGTAATTTTATCAATAAGCATTTTATCAAGAGGGTATTCTCCTAAATATTGCTTGATGAAATCAATTTCTCTGTTTAAAATATTTGTAGTTATTTGATGATTAATATTTTTGGAAAGTACATTTGTTACAATTTCGAAATCATCTGTTTTATAGGTGTTAAAATTCTTTTGTGTTGTGATATTAATAAGAACATCCGTTTTATTCACCCCTTTTAAATGGTGTTGTGTTGTTTCTTTATTTTCCTTAATTGTTTGTGTTAAATTACTTGTTATCACGAATTTTTTAGGGGCTTTTAAAAGTATATCATAGTTGGCAATATCCATATATAAATCATCCATATCTAAATTGCTCATTCGCTGCCATTCTGTATTGTATATAGCTGGTGTCAGATACCAAAAACGCAAATGATACCCGGTAGTTGTTTTTCCGTAACCTGTAAATTTTGCGCTTGGAAACTTGAGTGTATATGTTGCTATAATTCTAATAGAATCTTTTGGTTGAAGGGGCTTGTTGAGTACTATTTTAACAATATCAATTTGTTTTTTATCAGAAGAAAATTGAACAAGCTCATGATTTACTGAAATATTTGCAATTTTAGAAAAACCTCTTTCATCTTCTTTCGCAAAGTAGAGAGATTTGTCATAGCCTTCAATAAATCTATCGGTTAAAAGGGTTTCTTTGTTTTTAAAACTATTTCCCCAATTATGAAGATATATTTCAGATAAAGAAACCGATGTTTTATTATAATAGACAATCTCTTGTTGTATTTTTAAAACATCGGTTTTTGTGTCAAGTTCTGCACTGATTTTAATTGAATTATGTTGCGCAACAGTTCTTAAGGAAAAGCAAACAAATAGAATTGATATCGCAATTTTAAAATTCAAAGAAGAGTTTTTAGAAGTTTGGTTTAAATGTGTATTTGGTGTAAAATTTATTCAAATGATCGATAGCTTCATCAGCAGAATCAACAATTCTAAATAAATCCAAATCACTTTCGCTAATGTTTCCTTGTGCAATTACGGTGTTTTTAATCCAATCAATCAGTCCGCTCCAAAAATCTTTTCCCACAAGTACAATAGGGAAACGTCCAATTTTTTTAGTCTGTATTAAAGTTATTGCCTCAAATAATTCATCCAAAGTTCCAAATCCTCCAGGCATTACTATAAATCCTTGAGAGTATTTTACAAACATTACTTTACGAACAAAGAAGTAATCAAACTCTAAATTCTTATCACTATCAATCCATGGGTTAAAATGCTGTTCAAAAGGCAGCTCTATATTTAACCCTACAGAAGTTCCTTTTCCTCTATGAGCACCTTTGTTACCGGCTTCCATAATTCCTGGGCCTCCACCTGTGATAACTCCGTAACCATTTTGGGTTAGCTTGTATGCCACCTCTTCTGATAGTTTATAATATTTATCTTCTGGTTTTGTTCTTGCTGAACCGAAAATAGAAACACAAGGGCCTATTTTACTTAGCTTTTCATAACCTGTAACAAACTCAGACATGATTTTAAAAATTGCCCAAGAATCATTTGTTTTTACTTCGTTCCAGGTTCTTTGTTTTAATTTTTCGATTATTTTTCGATCATCATTCTTACCCATAATATTTTTTTTAATGTGAATTGTATTGCCTTTAATATTTAATTTGATAGCTTTTTTTAAATTTTGACAAACGTGCTAAGATAGTTCTTTTTTTAAGAATTTTGCGGTATAACTTTTTTGATGTTTACTGATTTGTTCTGGTGTGCCTACGCAAACAATATCGCCTCCTTTTTTTCCACCTTCCATACCAATATCTATTACATAATCTGCAAGTTTTACAACATCTAAATTGTGCTCAATAATTAAGACTGTATTTCCTTTATCAGTCAATTTGTTTAAGACATTCATTAATACTCTAATGTCTTCAAAATGTAATCCCGTTGTTGGTTCGTCTAAAATGTAAAAAGTATTTCCTGTGTCTCTTTTAGATAGTTCGGTTGCCAATTTAATTCGCTGTGCTTCTCCTCCAGATAATGTTGTTGATTGTTGTCCAAGAGTGATATACCCTAAACCTACATCTTTAATTGTTTTAATTTTTCGAGAAATCTTTGGCAATTTTTCAAAAAATACAACGGCTTCATTAATTGTCATTGCTAACACGTCAGAAATCGATTTTCCTTTATAACGAATTTCTAGAGTTTCTCTATTAAACCGTTTTCCCTGACACGTTTCACATTCAACATGAACATCGGGTAAAAAATTCATCTCTATTACTCGCACACCTCCACCTTGACAGGTTTCACAACGGCCATTTTTTACATTGAACGAAAAACGGCCAGGTTTGTAACCTCTAATTGACGCTTCTGGAGTACTAGCAAATAAACTCCTAATTTCTCCAAAAACACCAGTATATGTTGCTGGGTTTGAGCGTGGAGTTCTACCAATTGGCGACTGGTCAATGTCTATTACTTTATCAATATGTTCAATGCCAGCAATACTTTTATAAGGCATTGGTTTTTTTACACCACGATAAATATGTGCATTTAAAATAGGGTAAAGGGTTTCATTAATCAAGGTAGATTTACCGCTTCCAGAAACTCCTGTTACGCAAATCATTTTTCCGAGCGGAAAATCAACAGAAATGTTTTTTAAATTATTTCCTGTAGCTCCTTTCAATTTGATAAATTTCCCGTTACCTTTTCTTCTTTTTTCAGGTATAGGAATTTCTTTTTTTCCATTAATATAATCTGCTGTTAACGTGTGTTGTTTTGCTAATGATTTAAATGTTCCTTGACTTACAATTTCACCCCCATGTCTTCCAGCTCCAGGACCAATATCAAAGACATAATCTGCATGTTCTATCATATCTTTATCATGTTCAACCACAATAATTGAATTACCAAGATCTCTTAATTTGATTAAAGAGTCGATTAATTTTTGATTGTCTCGTTGATGTAAACCAATACTAGGTTCATCAAGGATGTAAAGGACACCAACTAATTGAGATCCAATTTGTGTCGCCAATCGTATTCGCTGTGCTTCTCCCCCAGATAATGATTTTGATGTTCGATTTAAATTTAAATAATCAAGTCCAACATCTAATAAAAACTGAATTCGAGTGCGTATTTCTTTAAGTATTTCTTCTGCAATCGTTACTTGTCTTTTTGATAAATTATCTTCTATTTTTTCAAACCATTTTGATAATTCTGTGACGTCCATCTGAGTTAAATCACTAATGTTTTTGTTAAGAATTTTAAAATAAAGTGCTTCTTTTTTAAGACGTTTTCCTTTACAAATTGAACAATTTACTTCGTTCATAAAACCTTTTGCCCATCTTTTGATAGACGTAGATTCACTATTTTTATATTGACTGTTGATAAAGGCAATAATTCCTTCAAAATCAATCTCATAATTACGAGTAATACCCATTGATTTTGAAGGTATTTTAAACGTGTCATTTCCGCCGTTTAGAATGATTTCCATCGCATTTTTAGGAATCGTATGTATTGGATCGTTGAGTTTAAATTTATAGCGTTCAGCAATTAATTCGAGTTGCTTAAAAATCCAACTATTTTTTTGTTCTCCTAAAGGAATAATTCCACCATTTTTTATAGAAATAGTTTCATCTGGAATTACCTTTTTCAAATTTACTTCGTTGGTAATTCCCAAACCATTACAAGAAGGACAAGCGCCTTTTGGCGAATTAAATGAAAACGTATTTGGCTCAGGATTCGGATATGCAATTCCGGTTGTTGGACACATTAAATCTCTACTAAAATACCTAGGGTTGTTGGTTTCTAAATCAATAACCATTAAAATATTATCGCCAGTATATAAAGCAGTTTTTATGGTTTCTTCTAGTCTTTTTTCTACAGAGGATTCTACAAATAATCGATCAATGACCACTTCAATATCGTGTGTCTTATATCGATCTAAACGCATTCCTTTTTCAATTTCTTTGATTTCTCCATTAATTCTAACTCGCACAAAACCTTGTTTAGAGGTTTGTTCAAAAAGTTCTCTATAATGTCCTTTTCTAGATTTTACAAGCGGTGCTAAAACTGCTATTTTTTTGTTATTAAATTCTGTGAGAATTAGCTCTTTAATTCTTTCATCAGAATAACTAACCATTTTTTCATTGGTGTTATAAGAATATGCATCTGCAGCTCTTGCAAAAAGCAATCTTAAAAAATCGTAAATTTCTGTGATGGTTCCAACTGTAGATCTCGGACTTTTATTAGTGGTTTTTTGCTCAATAGATATCACCGGTGATAGTCCATCAATTTTGTCTACATCTGGTCTTTCTAACCCACCCAAAAACTGTCTTGCATAAGCAGAAAAAGTTTCTATATAACGTCGTTGACCTTCGGCATAAATAGTGTCAAAAGCTAAAGAAGATTTTCCGCTTCCGCTAAGTCCAGTAATCACTACCAGTTTTTCACGTGGAATTTTAACATCAATGTTTTTTAAATTATGGACTCTAGCTCCAAAAACTTCTATGTACTCTTGTTGGCTCAAATGTGTTTTTTTATAGGAAAAGGCAAAGTTACATAATCTGAATATATTTTTGGGTAGAAGAGAGAGTCAAATCAACATAAAATACTATCTTGCAATTACAAAATCAATACATGAGTTTTATACATTCTGTCAGACATTATTTTGAACGCCATGGCTTTGCTGTTTCTACAAGATTGGCAGATAAATTAGGCATGAGGGTTACAAATGTGCGTTTGTTTTTTGTGTATATTTCATTTGTAACTGTTGGACTTTCATTTGGTTTGTATTTAACACTAGCTTTTGCTTTGCGTTTAAAAGACATGATATATAGAAAACGTAACTCTGTTTTTGATTTGTAATGATTAATTTAAAGTCAAAATTACATAGGGCATTATTTTTTCTATTATCAATTATGACAATTGGAGTTATAGGCTATATGTTATTGTCTGATTTTAGCTTTATAGATGCTGTTTACATGACAGTTATAACGATATCTACAGTTGGATTTAGAGAATTACATCCACTAAACTCTGAAGAAAAAATATTTACAATATTTCTAATTTTAACAAGTCTTTCTTTATTTGGATATGCTGTATCAGCCTTTACAGAAGCATTAGCAAGTGGAGAATTTTTTAAACAATTAAAACGAAAGAAAGTGCAACGAAAAATAGATAAATTAAAAAAGCATACAATTGTTTGTGGTTTTGGAAGAAATGGAATGCAAGCTATTAACAAGCTAAAAAGCTATCAAGAAAAATTTGTAGTTGTAGAAAAAGACAAAGAACTCATTAGTTATTTAGAAGAAGAAGGTGTTTTATATATTGAAGGTGACGCAACAACAGATGATGTTTTGCTTAAAGCTGGAGTAGAAAATGCGAGTAATTTAATTACTGCTTTACCATCTGATGCAGATAATTTATTTGTGGTTTTAACAGCGAGTCAATTAAATAATAAGTGTAGAATTATTAGCAGAGCATCAAAGGAATCATCGTATAGTAAATTAAAAATTGCAGGGGCACATAATGTAATTATGCCAGATAAATTAGGGGGTGCACACATGGCGTCTTTAGTGGTAACCCCAGATGTTATAGAGTTTGTAGATAGATTAACTATTGAGGGAGAAACTACTGCAAACTTAGAAGAAGTAGCAGTAAATGATTTGCCAAAAGAGTACTTAGAAAAAACAATTTTTGATTTAGATTTAAGAAAGAAAACAGGCTGTACAGTTATTGGATTTAGAACATCAGACGGCGAATATGTCATTAATCCAGAAGCATCGATAAAATTGTTAGCAGATTCTGCATTAATTGTTTTAGGTAAACCAGAACAAATTGTAAAATTAAGAGATTTGTTTTAATGAAAATAAAAATCATTATTACTGGAAGTAATGGCTTGCTAGGGCAAAATTTAATTGCATTATTTCTTAAGGATAAAAATAATTACGAAATTTTCGGATTTTCTAGAGGAAAAAACAGAAGTGGCAGCACCGATTTTGAATATCTTGATATAGATATTACAAATAAGAAATTGTTAGTAGAAAAATCAAAGCAAATTCAACCACATTTTATAATTAATACAGCAGCCATGACAAATGTTGATGCCTGTGAAAATGATAGAAAAGAGTGTTATGATTTAAATGTAAATGTAGTACAAAATTTAACCACAATTTGCTTAGAACTTAACGCACATTTAATTCATCTCTCAACAGATTTTATTTTTGATGGTAAAAAAGGTTTTTATAAGGAAAATGATTTGCCAAATCCGTTGAGTTATTATGGGCAAACAAAATTAGAATCAGAAGAAATTTTAACCAATTCTGAAATTGATTACACTATTTTACGAACAATTCTAGTATATGGTTTGGTGAATGATATGAGCAGAAGTAATATTGTTTTATGGGTAAAAGAATCTTTAGAAAAAGGAAAAGAAATTACCATTGTTGATGATCAATTTAGAATGCCAACTTTTGTCGAAGACTTAGCCATTGCCTGTAAGATTTGTATCGACAAAAAAGCAACCGGAATTTATAATATATCGAGCAACCGCTTATTAAGTATTTATGAAATAGTTCAAGAAATAGCAACTGTTTTTGATCTAAACAAAAACTTGATACAATCAATATCTACCTCAGAGTTAAATCAAACTGCTGCTAGGCCTTCGATCACAGGGTTTGATTTAACAAAAACTAACCGCGAATTGGAGATTTATCCAAAATCATTTAAAGAAGATTTGTTGAGATTTAAAGAATTGCTACTTAAAAGGCATATTTAACGTACAAATCTTATTTATTATGCGTTTTTTTTAGGATATTGCGACTTGTTTAATTAAAAAACTAACTTATTTATTATGAAGAAAAGACTTCTAGCGTTGCTATTTTTGGCAATACCGATGATTACATTTGCACAAGAAAAAGGATTAGATCAAAAAATTGATGAAGTTTTTGGAGGTGCAACGGGTTGGTTTGTGGATTTTATATTTTATCAAATTGATTTTGGTGGTAGCGTAAAAATATATTGGGTGTTATTCCCATTAATTTTGGGAGCAACTTATTTTACATTTTACTTTAATTTTATTAACATTAAAGGTTTTTTTACTTCTGTAAATATTGTTAGAGGTAAATATGATCATGTTGATAAACACGAGTCTTTAGAAGGAGCTGGAGATTTAGCTTCTGGAGGAGATCATATTGAAACCATTGCCGTTGAAGGTCATGAAGGCGAAGTTACTCATTTTCAAGCTCTAACTGCTGCATTATCTGCAACTGTAGGTTTGGGTAATATTGCAGGTGTTGCAATTGCTGTTTCAATTGGAGGAGCTGGAGCAACATTTTGGATGATTATAGCAGGATTCTTAGGAATGGCTTCTAAATTTGTGGAATGTACACTCGGTGTGAAATATAGAGATATAGGAGAAGATGGAACGGTATATGGTGGTCCAATGTATTATTTAAAAAAAGGATTAAAAGCGAAAGGACTTGGAAAGCTAGGAAAAATTTTAGCAGTAGTTTTTGCTGTATTTGTAATTGGAGGCTCGTTTGGTGGAGGAAATATGTTTCAAGTAAACCAGGCTTTTCAATTAGTAGAAAACATTACTGGAGGCGAAGCTTCTTTCTTACACGGAAAAGGATGGTTGTTTGGGTTAATTATGGCAGTATTGGTTGGTATTGTAATTATAGGTGGAATTAAAAAAATAGCAAAAGTAACCGATAAGATTGTGCCTTTTATGGTAGTGATTTATGTTGCAGCGTCTTTATTTGTAATTTTCGCAAATTATGATATGATTGGTAGCGCATTTGCACAAATATTTAATGGAGCATTTAGTCCAGAAGGTGTAGCAGGTGGAGCTGTTGGTGTTTTAGTTCAAGGATTTAGAAGAGCAGCATTCTCAAACGAGGCTGGTGTTGGTTCTGCATCCATAGCCCATTCAGCAGTAAAGACAAAATATGCAGCATCAGAAGGAATGGTTGCTTTATTAGAGCCATTTATTGATACCGTTGTTGTTTGTACAATGACAGCCTTGGTTTTGGTAATAACAGGAAATGTAACTTCTGCGAACGCAGGATTAGATGATGCACAAGCCATTTTATTAACTTCAGGAGCTTTTGAATCAGCTATTTCTTGGTTTCCTTATGTATTAACTATTGCGGTTGTGCTGTTTGCTTTTTCTACAATGATTTCTTGGTCATATTACGGTTTTCAAGGATGGGCATATTTATTTGGAAGAACTAAAAAAATGGAATACGCGTATAAGTTGTTATTTTGTGTTTTTGTAGTTATTGGTGCTGCAGCAAGTTTAGGATCTGTGATAGGTTTCTCAGATGCCATGATATTTGCAATGATGGTTCCGAATATGATTGGATTGGTATTACTTGCTCCGAAAGTAAAAGGAGAGCTTAATAAATATCTTATTGCTATAAAAGTAAAAAAGGCATAAAATAAATTATATGAAATATTTAAAATCCCATTTTTGGTATAACAAAAGCCAACGAAATGGGATTTTCTTTTTGTTACTACTTATTATTGTGCTTCAAGTTGTGTATGCTTTTGCTGATTTTTCTACGGATGATAACCTAATGATTGACACAAAAGAATTGCGTTCTTTTCAAGTACAGATAGATTCTTTAAAAAGGATTGAGATTGCTAAAAGAATACCTAAAAAATATCCTTTCAACCCAAATTATATTACCGATTATAAAGGCTTACAATTGGGGATGTCTTTACAAGAGATAGATCGACTACACGCATTTCGAAAAACAAAAAAGTTTGTTAATTCTGCAAAAGAATTTCAGCGGGTTACCAAAGTTTCAGATATGGTATTGGACAAAATATCGCCTTATTTTAAATTCCCTGCTTGGGTAACCAAACAACATAAGACTATTAAAGTTAAATATGTGGCTACAACAATAGATGTTAACAAAGCAACCCCACAAGATTTACAATCAATTTCTGGAATTGGAGAAGTACTATCAGAAAGAATTATACAATATAGAAAACGATTGAAAGGATTTGCTTTTAAAAGTCAACTCTATGAAGTTTGGAAATTAGACAAAGAACTTGCGAATCAAATTTTATTAAAATTCAAAATTATAAATAAGCCAGTTTTAGAAAAAGTGAATGTAAATACAGCCACTTTTAAAGGGGTGCTTTCCAATCCATATATAAATTATGATTTATGTAAAAAAATATTTGAGTATAGAGATGAAGTTGCTGAGCTGCAATCTATTGAAGAATTAAAAAAGATTGCTGGTTTTCCTTTAGATAAATATGAAAGAATAATCTTATATTTGGAAGCTAAATAGTTTCGATACTGAAACACAAAAGTTAGCTATGAACAGTATGTACTTTACTGAAGAACACAAAGCCTTTCGACAAAGTTTTAAAGATTTTTTAAAAAAAGAAGTAGTTCCGCATATTAATGACTGGGAAAAAACTGGAACCATAGATCGATTTATATGGAAGAAAATGGGAGAAATGGGTTATTTTGGATTGAACTCTCCTTCTGAATATGGCGGACTTGAATTAGATATTTTTTACACTGTAATTTTCTTAGAAGAATTGCAAAAAATCAATTCTGGTGGATTTGCCGCAGCCATGTGGGCACACGCATATTTAGCAATGACACACATTACAAAAGAAGGTGATGATGCAATAAAAAAAACATACCTAACTCCAAGTATTGAAGGAGATAAAATTGGAGCTCTTTGTGTATCAGAACCTTTTGGGGGGTCTGATGTGGCAGGAATGAGAACTACCGCTGTTAAAAAAGGAGATACTTATGTGATTAATGGATCAAAAACATTTATCACAAATGGAGTGTATTGCGACTATATGGTGGTCGCAGCAAAAACAGATTTCAACAAAGGAAATAAAGGAATCAGTATGTTTGTTATTGATGCAAATACTGTTGGAGTTTCAGCGACAAAATTAGATAAATTGGGTTGGAAAGCTTCGGATACCGCAGAAATAGCTTTTGATAATGTCGTAATTTCTTCTGATAATTTAATGGGAGAAGAAGGGAAAGGTTTTCCATATATTATGCAGCATTTTTCTTTAGAACGTTTGGTAATGGGAGTTAATGCACATGCAAGAGCTGAATATGCTTTAGAATATACACTACAGTATATGAAAGAAAGAAAAACTTTTGGAAAACCATTAAATAGTTACCAAGCATTAAGACACCGTTTTGTTGAATTATATGCCGATATGGAAATGTGTAGAGCCTATAATTACTCAGTTGCACAAAGGTTAAATGAAGGAGTTTATGTTGTTAAAGAAGCAACCATATCTAAGTTACGTTCTACTAAAATGGCAGATACAGTTATTAATAACTGTCTACAATTTTTAGGAGGCTATGGATATATGGAAGAATATCCAATGGCGAGATTACTTCGAGATAGTCGTTTAGGACCTATCGGCGGTGGTACTTCTGAAATCTTGAAAGAGATACTTGCTAAAATTATTATTGATAAGAAAGATTATAAACCTGCAACAAAATAGAAAAATTACTGCTTTAGTGAAAAAAACCGTTAAGTTTTTATAAAACAGATGTTTACAGGAAAGAATGTTATTAGTCTTTTGTGCCTTTTTTCTCAGTAATCTTTGGTAAAAAGAAAGATAAAATTATTTTATAATAATAATTCATAAGTTTAAAATTCATTGTATCTTTGCAGTCCAATTAAAAAGATTGGATTAACTATTAAAGAGAACAGATGAAAGGAGGTGCCTACACATGTTAATTATACCAGTAAAAGAAGGAGAGAATATAGATAGAGCTTTAAAGCGTTTCAAAAGAAAATTTGATCGTACAAAGACAATGAAAAACTTACGTGCGCGCAAACAATTTGATAAGCCATCCGTAGTTAAGAGAGCTCAAAATATTAAAGCATCTTATGTTCAAAAATTGAGAACTCAAGAAGAAGTTGGTTAGTAATCAATTCTTTTTCAATATATAAATCCTGCCATCTGGCAGGATTTTTTATTTTAAAAATGTGTCTTATAATTTATATATGTAAATTTGTGCTTATACCAATATTAGTATTCTGATAAATAAGTTATGGCAGTCAATTCTTTTTTAGAATATCTATCGTTAGAGAAAAAATATTCACCACATACAATTACAGCTTACAAAAACGACTTAAAATCATTCAAAAAATTTTGTAAATCGGAATATGAAACAGATGATTTAATTTTAATTTCATACCCTCAATTACGTAACTGGATTGTTAGTTTAGTAAACTCAGGGATTACAAATAATAGTATCAATAGAAAAGTAAGTTCTTTAAAGTCTTTTTACAATTTTCTTCGAAAAACAAAACAAGTAGCGGTAAATCCTTTAGCAAAACATAAGGCGCTTAAAACTGTTAAGAAAATTCAGGTGCCATTTACCGTGCAGGAAATAAACACGGTGATTGATGCGTTTGATGATGAATCTGATTTTGTAAGTATAAGAAATAGGTTGATTGTAGAATTGTTCTATTCTACAGGAATACGAAGGATTGAGCTAGTAAATTTAAAATTAGCCGATGTTAATTTCCACGAAAGAACAATTAAGGTATTAGGAAAACGGAATAAAGAAAGAATAATTCCATTGATACTTCCAGTAATTAAAACCTTAAAAAAGTATTTAATTGTAAAAGAAACTATTGGTAATGAGCAAGCAATACTGTTAGTTACTAAAAAGGGAAATAAAATTTACGAAACGCTTGTGTATAGAGTAATAAATAGTTACTTTAGTAAGGTTTCTACAAAGGTAAAAAAGAGTCCTCATATTTTAAGGCATTCATTTGCAACTCATTTACTAGATCAAGGAGCAGATTTAAATTCGGTTAAAGAATTACTAGGGCATTCAAGCTTAGCCTCAACTCAAGTTTACACGCATAACAGCTTGGGAAAAATAAAGAAAGTATACAATCAGGCTCATCCTAGGAGTCGTAAAAAAAATAATATATGAAAGTTTTTATCCAGTCAGTCAATTTTAATGCAGATTCAAACATGTTAGAATTTGTTGAAAAAAAAGTAGAAAGCTTGTCAAAATTTCATGACAAAATCATTGATGCAGAAGTGTTTTTAAAAGTTCAAAATACCAGTGGTAAAGAAAATAAAATTGTTGAAATAAAAATGAACATTCCAGGCAATGATTTTATTGTTAAAAAAGAAGCGAAGTCTTTTGAAGAAGGGGTGAGCTTGGGGGTTGATACTTTAAAAAGGCAGTTACGAAAGGTGAAAGAAAAACTACGAGATTCGGTGTCAATTTAAAAATAAAAAAAATAGCTTAAAAAAGTTTTAGAATATGAAAAAACTTTTTACATTTGCAGTCCGTTAGAAATAGCGGATTGTTTTTTTATGCAATATGCCGATGTAGCTCAGCTGGCTAGAGCAGCTGATTTGTAATCAGCAGGTCGTGGGTTCGAGTCCCTCCATCGGCTCAGAAAAATAAAAGAACTAGTATAACTAGTTAAGTTCATTGAGAAAATGGTGAGATACTCAAGTGGCCAACGAGGGCAGACTGTAAATCTGCTGCGCAAGCTTCGAAGGTTCGAATCCTTCTCTCACCACAATAGTTTTTCTAATTGAAAAACAGAGGATTAAAATTAGAATGCGAGAGTAGCTCAGTTGGTAGAGCTTCAGCCTTCCAAGCTGACTGTCGCCGGTTCGAGCCCGGTCTCTCGCTCAAAGTGAGTATCATCACGCCGAAAGGTGTGATGAACACTTTAAAATTTTAGCCGGTGTAGCTCAGTTGGTAGAGCGCATCCTTGGTAGGGATGAGGTCACGGGTTCAAATCCCGTCGCTGGCTCAATAAAAAAGTACATAATAAACACTAAATATATATAACTAAGAATTAAAATTTAACAATCATGGCAAAAGGAACTTTTGATCGTTCAAAACCACACTTAAACATCGGTACTATTGGACACGTTGATCACGGTAAAACAACATTAACTGCTGCAATTACTAAAGTATTAGCAGATGCAGGTTTGTCTGAAGCAAAAGATTTCGATCAAATCGATAATGCTCCAGAAGAAAAAGAAAGAGGTATTACAATTAATACATCTCACGTAGAGTATCAAACAGCTAACCGTCACTACGCTCACGTTGACTGTCCAGGTCACGCGGATTACGTAAAGAACATGGTTACTGGTGCTGCACAAATGGATGGTGCTATTTTAGTGGTTGCTGCTACAGATGGTCCAATGCCACAAACTAGAGAGCATATCTTATTAGGAAGACAAGTTGGTATTCCTAGAATGGTTGTATTCATGAATAAAGTGGATATGGTTGATGATGAAGAGTTAATCGAATTAGTAGACATGGAAATTAGAGATTTATTATCTTTCTATGAATATGATGGTGATAATGGTCCTGTAATTGCTGGATCTGCATTAGGTGCATTAAACGGAGAACAAAAATGGGTTGATACTGTTTTAGAATTAATGGCGGCTGTTGATGCTTGGATTGAAGAACCAATAAGAGAAGTTGAAAAAGATTTCTTAATGCCAATTGAAGATGTATTTTCAATTACTGGACGTGGAACTGTAGCTACAGGACGTATAGAAACAGGTATTGCAAACACAGGAGACCCTGTTGAAATTATCGGTATGGGAGCTGGAAAATTAACTTCTACGATTACTGGTATCGAAATGTTCCGCCAAATCTTAGATAGAGGTGAAGCAGGAGATAACGCAGGGATCTTATTAAGAGGTATTGATAAAGAACAAATCAAGAGAGGAATGGTAATCTGTAAACCAGGTTCTGTAACTCCACATGATAAATTTAAAGCTGAGGTTTATATCCTTAAAAAAGAAGAAGGTGGACGTCATACTCCATTCCATAATAATTATCGTCCACAGTTCTATGTAAGAACTACAGATGTAACAGGAACAATTTCTTTACCATCAGGAGTAGAAATGGTGATGCCAGGTGATAACTTAACAATTACTGTTGAATTACACTCTACGATTGCAATGAATGTTGGTTTACGTTTCGCAATTCGTGAAGGTGGAAGAACAGTTGGTGCTGGTCAAGTAACAGAAATTCTTTAATAAGAATTCCGTAAATATTTTCAGGGTGCTTCTCAAAAAATTGAGGAAGCACCTTGTCTTTACGGGCGTAGCTCAGTTGGTAGAGCACTGGTCTCCAAAACCAGGTGTCGGGAGTTCGAGTCTCTCCGCCCGTGCAAATTGGAGTAAAGTTTGCTTGTTTTAAGAAAACTAAATTGAAAATAGATCGGCAATAAGATGTTTTTAAGTGTAAAAACAGAAAAATCATTTTTGTCAATAAAAACTATAAGTATGATAAAGTATATCAAAGAATCGTTTGAAGAACTAAACAATCACGTTACTTGGACACCAAGAGACGAAGCTCAAAAATCTACAGTAGTGGTTGCGGTATTTACTATTTTATTTGCTATAGGAGTATTTGCAATAGATAAATTTTTTCAGTTGGGATTAGATAATTTTTTTAGCATGTTTAATAATTAATTATGGCTGAATCTGTTAAAAAATGGTATGTAGTAAGAGCTATTGGAGGTCAAGAAAATAAAGTGAAGGCTTATATTGAGACTGAGATAACTAGATTGGGATTGTCTGATTATGTAGAGCAAGTGTTAGTACCTAAAGAAAAAGTTATACAAATTAGAAATGGAAAAAAGTTACATAAAGAGCGTGTTTATTTTCCAGGATACATAATGGTTGAAGCAAATTTGGCAGGAGAAGTACCTCATGTAATTAAGTCTGTAACTGGTGTTATTGGTTTTTTAGGAGAAACTAAAGGAGGATCTCCAGTGCCATTACGTAAATCAGAAGTAAACAGAATGTTAGGTAAAGTAGATGAGCTTGCAGAGCAAGATGAAAATATAGCAATTCCTTATATTATTGGAGAAACGGTAAAAGTTGTAGATGGTCCTTTTAATGGTTTTGATGGAACTATTGAAAAGATTAATGAAGACAAAAGAAAATTAGAAGTAATGGTAAAAATCTTTGGGCGAAAAACGCCATTAGAATTGAGCTATATGCAAGTAGATAAAATTTCATAATTGTTACACAAATAGAAATTGATTTTTTGGGGAGCTTCCACAAACTAAAAAATCTAAACTAAAGTTTAAAAAATGGCAAAAGAGGTTAGTAAGGTAGTAAAATTACAAGTTCGCGGAGGTGCTGCAAACCCATCACCACCAGTTGGACCAGCTTTAGGTGCTGCCGGAGTTAATATCATGGAGTTCTGTAAGCAGTTTAACTCTAGAACTCAAGACAAGCAAGGGAAGATATTACCAGTAGCAATAACTGTGTATAAAGATAAGTCTTTTGACTTTGTTGTGAAAACTCCACCAGCTGCAGTACAATTATTAGAAGCAGCAAAAATTAAAAAGGGTTCTGGAGAACCTAACCGTAGAAAAGTAGCAAAAGTTTCTTGGGATCAAATTAAAGTAATTGCAGAAGATAAAATGGTAGACTTAAATGCGTTTACTGTAGAATCAGCAATGAAAATGATTGCAGGAACAGCTCGTTCAATGGGATTAACAGTAACAGGAAACGCTCCAGCTTAAACTTTATAACCTTTATTAAAAATGGCAAAATTAACAAAAAAGCAAAAAGAAGCGAACGCAAAGCTAGACAACTCTAAAGTTTATAGTGTAAACGATGCTTCTGCTTTAATTAAAGAAATTACCAATGTAAAGTTTGATGCATCTGTAGATTTAGCAATACGTTTAGGAGTAGATCCACGTAAAGCTAATCAAATGGTTCGTGGAGTTGTAACATTACCACACGGAACAGGTAAAGATGTAAAAGTTCTTGCATTAGTAACTCCAGATAAAGAAGCCGAAGCTACAGAAGCAGGAGCTGATTATGTTGGATTGGATGAGTACCTTCAAAAAATTAAAGGAGGTTGGACAGACGTTGATGTTATAATTACAATGCCAAGTGTTATGGGTAAATTAGGTCCCTTAGGTCGTGTTTTAGGACCAAGAGGCTTAATGCCTAACCCAAAAACAGGTACAGTAACAATGGATGTTGCAAAGGCTGTTGCAGATGTAAAAGCTGGTAAAATCGATTTTAAAGTTGATAAAACTGGAATTGTACATGCAGCAATCGCAAAAACATCTTTCGACGCTGAAAAAATTGCTGAAAATGCAAATGAATTAATTCAAACAATTGTTAAACTAAAACCAACTACAGCAAAGGGCGTATACATTAAAAGTGTATATATGTCTAGTACGATGAGTCCAAGCGTTGCGTTAGAGGTAAAATCAGTTTAATAAGCGGTTAAAACTTAGAAATTATGACTAGAGAAGAAAAATCACAAGTAATCCAAGATTTAACAGCGAAATTAGCAGATACAAACATTATCTATTTAGCAGATATCTCAGGCTTAGATGCGTTAACAACATCTAACCTACGTAGAGCTTGCTTTAAAGCAGATGTTAAACTAGCAGTTGTTAAAAACACATTGCTATCAAAAGCAATGGAAGCTTCTGATAAAGATTTCGGAGACTTACAAAATGTTTTAAAGGGAAATACTTCTATTATGATTGCTGAAGCAGGTAACGCGCCAGCTAAAGTAATCAAAGAGTTTAGAAAAAAATCAGACAAGCCTGTATTAAAAGGTGCTTTTGTTGAAGAGTCTATTTACGTTGGTGATGACCAATTAGAAGCACTTGTAAACATTAAGTCTAAAGAAGAACTTATTGGAGAAGTTATTACCTTATTACAATCACCAGCTAAAAATGTTATTTCAGCATTACAATCAGGTGGAAACAAACTTTCAGGTATCTTAACAACATTATCAGAAAAATAATACGCGCACTAATAAACTAAAATAAATAAATTTTTAAAAACAATTAAAATGGCAGAATTAAAAGATTTCGCAGAACAATTAGTTAACTTAACAGTAAAAGAGGTTAATGAGTTGGCTACTATTTTAAAAGATGAGTATGGAATTGAGCCTGCAGCAGCGGCAGTAGTAGCTGGGCCAGCTGCTGGTGGTGGAGCTGATGCTGGTGTAGAGGAGCAAACTGAATTTGATGTAATCTTAACAGCCGCAGGTGGTTCTAAACTTGCAGTTGTAAAATTAGTTAAAGAATTAACTGGTTTAGGATTGAAAGATGCTAAAGGTATCGTTGATAGCGCACCAGCACCAATTAAAGAAGGTGTATCTAAAGATGAGGCAGAAGGTCTTAAAGCGTCTTTAGAAGAAGCAGGAGCAGAGGTTGAGCTTAAATAAGCTTTAACAGCTTAAAACAAACTTAGGTTTAGGTCCTTAGAATTTACGTTCTAAGACCTAAACCATTTTGTGTATATATTCGTTCTATATTTTATCATCGATTTTAATCAACAAAAATTTCTCTTTTGACAACGAAAAACACTACTGAAAGAATAAACTTCGCATCAGCTAAATTGGGAACTGATTACCCAGATTTTTTGGATATTCAGGTAAAATCTTTTCAAGATTTTTTCCAACTTCAAACAAAAGCTGACGAGCGTGGTGAAGAAGGTTTGTACAAAACCTTCATGGATAATTTCCCAATTACAGATACACGTAACAATTTTGTGCTAGAATTCTTAGACTACTTTGTAGATCCTCCAAGATATAGTATCCAAGAATGTATAGAAAGAGGTTTAACGCATAGTGTACCGCTAAAAGCCCGTCTTAAACTTTACTGTACAGATCCAGAACATGAAGATTTCGAAACCATTGTACAAGATGTATATTTAGGGACTATCCCATATATGACAAACTCTGGAACTTTCGTAATTAATGGAGCTGAAAGAGTTGTGGTTTCACAATTACACAGATCTCCTGGTGTGTTCTTTGGACAATCATTCCACGCAAACGGAACCAAGTTATACTCTGCAAGAGTAATTCCTTTTAAAGGATCTTGGATTGAATTTGCAACAGATATCAATCAAGTAATGTATGCTTATATTGATAGAAAGAAAAAATTACCAGTTACTACGTTATTTAGAGCAATTGGTTTTGAAAGAGATAAAGATATTTTAGAAATTTTTGACCTTGCAGAAGAAATTAAAGTTTCTAAAGCTGGACTTAAAAAAGTACTTGGACGTAAATTAGCAGCCAGGGTATTAAAGACTTGGCACGAAGATTTCGTTGATGAAGATACTGGAGAAGTTGTATCTATAGAACGTAACGAAATTATCTTTGATAGAGATACCGTTATAGAAAAGGATTATATCGATGAGATTATTGATTCTGGTGTAAAAACAGTGTTGTTGCACAAAGAAGATAATCAAATGGCAGATTATGCAATTATTCATAATACGCTACAAAAAGACCCTACAAATTCTGAAAAAGAAGCCGTAGAGCATATCTATAGACAATTACGTAATGCTGAACCGCCAGATTATGAAACTGCAAAAGGAATTATTGATAAATTATTCTTTTCTGAGCAACGTTACAATTTAGGTGAAGTTGGGCGTTTTAGAATGAATACAAAATTAGGCTTAAATGAGCCTATTGATCAGAAAGTATTGACGAAACTCGATATTATAACAATCATAAAATATTTAATTGAGTTAATCAATTCAAAAGCAGAAGTAGATGATATTGATCACTTATCTAACCGTCGTGTTAGAACTGTTGGAGAACAATTAGCAGGTCAGTTTGGTGTTGGTTTAGCAAGAATGGCGCGAACAATTCGTGAGCGTATGAACGTTCGTGATAATGAAGTATTTACGCCAATCGATTTAATTAATGCAAAAACCTTATCATCTGTAATTAACTCATTCTTTGGAACCAACCAGTTATCTCAATTTATGGATCAAACAAATCCATTAGCAGAGATTACTCATAAGCGTCGTTTATCGGCTTTAGGACCTGGAGGTTTATCAAGAGAAAGAGCAGGATTTGAAGTTCGTGATGTGCATTATACACATTATGGACGTTTATGTCCAATTGAAACACCTGAGGGACCAAACATTGGGTTAATATCATCTTTAGCAGTATTTGCAAAAGTAAATAACTTAGGATTTATTGAAACTCCGTATGTAAAAGTTACTGAAGGAAATGTAGATGTAAACAAAGAGCATATTTATTTAAGTGCAGAAGAAGAAGAAGGAATGAAATTTGCGCAATCTAATATTGAGGTTGATGCAAAAAGAGATATTGTTGGTGATAGAGTTATTTCACGTGAAGGAGGTGATTTTCCAGTAGTTACTCCGAATGAAGTAAACTATATGGATGTTGCTCCAAATCAAATTGCTTCTATTTCAGCATCTTTAATTCCTTTCTTAGAACATGATGATGCGAATAGGGCGTTGATGGGATCTAACATGATGCGTCAAGCAGTTCCATTATTAAGACCAGAATCTCCAATTGTTGGAACTGGTTTAGAGCGTAGAGTTGCAAAAGATTCTAGAATCTTAATCAATGCAGAAGGAGCAGGAATTGTAAAATATGTAGATGCTAATAAAATTACAATTAAGTATGATAGAACAGAAGAAGAGCGAATGGTTAGTTTCGAATCTGATGAAGTTTCTTACAACTTAATTAAATTTAGAAAAACCAATCAAGGAACTTGTATCAACTTAAAACCGATTGTGAAAAGAGGTGATAGAGTTACAGAAGGACAAGTACTTTGTGAAGGATATGCAACACAAAAAGGAGAATTAGCTTTAGGTAGAAATATGAAAGTAGCCTTTATGCCTTGGAAAGGGTATAACTTTGAGGATGCAATTGTAATTTCTGAAAGAGTTGTTCGTGAAGATATTTTTACATCTATTCATATTGATGAATATTCTTTAGATGTTAGAGATACAAAATTAGGAACTGAAGAGTTGACTAATGATATTCCTAATGTTTCTGAAGAGGCAACAAAAGATCTTGATGAAAACGGAATGATTCGTATTGGAGCAGAAGTAAATCCTGGTGATATTTTAATCGGGAAAATTACTCCAAAAGGTGAATCAGATCCAACTCCAGAGGAAAAATTATTACGCGCTATTTTTGGTGATAAAGCTGGAGATGTAAAAGATGCATCATTAAAAGCTTCTCCATCATTAAGAGGTGTAGTAATTGATAAAAAATTATTTAGAAGAGCTGTTAAAGATAAAACAAAAAGAGCAAGAGATAAAGAAGATATTGTTGCTTTAGAAAATACTTTTTCAATTAAATATGAGGATTTAAAATCTCATTTGATTGAAAAATTATTTGCGTTGGTTAGCGGAAAAACATCACAAGGAATTTTTAATGATTTAGGAGAAGAAATGTTGCCTAAAGGAAAGAAATTCACCTTGAAAATGTTAAATTCTGTTGAAGATTACACGCATTTATCTGGTGTATGGACTACAGACAAAACGTTAAACAAAGCAGTTGTAGAGTTAGTTCATAACTATAAAATTAAAGTAAACGATTTACAAGGTAATTTACGTCGTGATAAGTTTACTATTTCTGTAGGAGATGAGTTACCAGCAGGTATTTTAAAATTAGCAAAAATTTATGTTGCTAAAAAACGTAAATTAAAAGTTGGTGATAAAATGGCTGGGCGTCATGGTAATAAAGGAATTATTGCTCGTATTGTAAGAGCAGAAGATATGCCTTTCTTAGAAGACGGAACTCCTGTTGATATTGTATTAAATCCGTTAGGTGTACCATCTCGTATGAACATCGGGCAGATTTATGAAACTGTATTAGGATGGGCTGGACAAAAATTAGACAAAAAGTATGCAACACCAATTTTTGACGGAGCGACTTTAGATGAAATCAATGCCTATACAGATGAAGCAGAAGTACCAAGATTTGGACATACATATTTGTATGATGGTGGTACAGGTAAACGTTTTGATCAAGCTGCAACCGTAGGTGTAATCTATATGATTAAACTTGGGCATATGATTGAAGATAAAATGCATGCACGTTCTATCGGACCTTATTCTTTAATAACACAACAACCCCTTGGTGGTAAAGCTCAATTTGGAGGTCAGCGTTTTGGAGAGATGGAAGTTTGGGCATTAGAAGCATATGGTGCATCTAGTATCCTTAGAGAAATCTTAACCGTAAAATCTGATGATGTGTTAGGTAGAGCCAAAACATACGAAAGTATTGTAAAAGGAGAAGAAATGCCAGAACCAGGGTTGCCTGAATCATTTAACGTATTAATGCACGAACTGAAAGGTTTGGGGTTAAACGTTCAATTAGAAGAATAACAAACAGTGAAATGTCATCGAGCTTTTGCTCGGTGACAATCATTTTAATGATACACCTCATAGAGGTCATTTTTACAAATTAAAATTCGAATCCATTACCATGGCAAGAAAAAACGAGAAGTACACTGTAAAAAAGTTTAATAAAATCTCAATCGGATTATCATCTCCAGAAGCTATTTTAGAAATTTCTAAAGGAGAGGTGTTAAAGCCGGAAACTATTAACTACCGAACACATAAACCAGAGAGAGATGGGTTGTTTTGTGAACGTATTTTTGGTCCTATAAAAGACTTTGAATGTGCGTGTGGTAAATATAAAAGAATTCGCTACAAAGGAATCGTTTGTGATCGATGTGGTGTTGAAGTTACTGAAAAAAAGGTACGTAGAGATCGTGTAGGGCATATTCATTTGGTGGTTCCTGTTGCACATATTTGGTACTTTAGATCATTGCCTAATAAAATGGGATACCTTTTAGGCTTGCCATCTAAGAAGTTAGATATGATTATTTACTACGAAAGGTATGTAGTAATTGCTCCAGGAATTGCAAACAATGCAGAAGGTGAACCATTACAAAAAATGGATTTCTTAACTGAAGAAGAATATTTAGATATTCTAGAAACAATTCCACAAGAAAATCAATATTTAGATGATACTGACCCTGAAAAGTTTATTGCTAAGATGGGAGCAGAATGTTTAATTGACTTATTAGCTCGTATCGATTTAGATGAGCTTTCTTACCAATTAAGACATAAAGCAAACACAGAAACATCTAAACAGCGTAAAACAGAAGCGTTAAAACGTTTAAATGTTGTTGAAGCATTTAGAGACTCTAATAAAACTAGAGAAAACAAACCAGAATGGATGATTATGAAAGTAGTTCCGGTGATACCACCAGAATTACGTCCATTAGTGCCATTAGATGGTGGTCGTTTTGCTACTTCAGATTTAAATGATTTATATCGTAGAGTAATTATCCGTAACAACCGTTTAAAAAGATTGGTGGAGATTAAAGCTCCAGAAGTAATTTTACGTAACGAAAAACGTATGTTACAAGAATCAGTAGATTCATTATTTGATAACACACGTAAATCTTCAGCAGTAAAAACTGAATCTAACAGGCCTTTAAAATCATTATCAGATTCATTAAAAGGAAAGCAAGGGCGTTTCCGTCAGAACTTGTTAGGAAAACGTGTTGATTATTCTGCACGTTCTGTAATTGTTGTTGGTCCAGAATTGGGATTATCTGAATGTGGGTTGCCAAAAGATATGGCAGCAGAATTGTACAAGCCTTTTGTAATCAGAAAATTGATTGAAAGAGGTATTGTTAAAACTGTAAAATCTGCGAAGAAAATTATAGACAGAAAAGAGCCGGTAGTATGGGATATTTTAGAAAATGTTTTAAAAGGACATCCTGTATTATTAAATCGTGCTCCTACACTTCACCGTTTAGGAATTCAAGCTTTTCAACCAAAATTAATTGAAGGAAAAGCAATTCAATTACACCCATTAGTATGTACAGCATTTAATGCCGATTTTGATGGAGATCAAATGGCGGTGCATTTACCATTAGGGCCAGAAGCTATTTTAGAAGCACAAATATTAATGTTAGCTTCTCACAATATCTTAAACCCTGCAAATGGTGCTCCAGTTACTGTACCTTCTCAGGATATGGTACTTGGATTGTACTATATGACAAAAGAGAGAATCTCTACTCCAAAAGTTCCAATTAAAGGAGAAGGCTTAACTTTTTATTCGCCAGAAGAAGTAAATATTGCTTTTAATGAAGGAAAAGTAGCTCTTAATGCGGGCATTAAAGTACGTACTTTTGATGTTGATGAAAAGGGTGTTCAAGTACAGAAAATTATAAAAACTACTGTTGGTAGAGTTCTATTCAACGAAGTTGTTCCAAAAGCTGCAGGATACATTAATGATGTTTTAACAAAAAAATCTTTGCGTGGAATTATCGGACATATTTTAAAAGTGACTGATATTCCTACCACAGGTAAATTCTTAGACAGCATTAAAGATATGGGATATAAATTTGCATTCCAAGGAGGATTATCATTCAGTTTAGGTGATATTATTATTCCTAAAGAAAAACAAGGAATGATTACCGAAGCTAACAAAGAAGTGGATGTAATTATTTCTAATTATAACATGGGAATGTTAACAAATAAAGAACGTTACAACCAAGTAATTGATATTTGGGGATCTACAAATAACCGTTTGACAGAATTATCTATGAAACGTTTACGTGAAGATCAACAAGGTTTTAATTCAGTTTACATGATGCTAGATTCTGGTGCAAGGGGTTCTAAAGAGCAAATCCGTCAGTTAACAGGTATGCGTGGATTGATGGCAAAACCTAAAAAATCTACTGCTGGAGGTGGAGAAATTATTGAAAATCCAATTCTTTCTAACTTTAAAGAAGGATTATCGATTTTAGAATACTTTATCTCTACACATGGTGCTCGTAAAGGATTAGCTGATACCGCATTAAAAACTGCAGATGCAGGATATTTAACACGTCGTTTGGTTGATGTTTCTCAAGATGTTATTATCAATGAAGATGATTGTGGAACATTAAGAGGATTGGAAGTAACTCCTTTAAAGAAAAATGATGAGATTGTAGAATCTTTATCAGAAAGAATTGAAGGACGCGTTTCTTTAGAAGATGTATACCATCCAACAACAGGTGAATTATTAGTGACTTCAGGTCAAGAAATTTCTTTTGAGGTTGCAACTGCAATCCAACAATCAGCAATTGATAGAGTTCAAGTACGTTCTGCGTTAACTTGTGAATCTAGTAGAGGTATTTGTTCAAAATGTTATGGACAGAGTTTATCTACCCTTAACAAAGTGCAAATAGGAGAAACTGTTGGTGTAATTGCAGCCCAATCTATTGGAGAGCCTGGTACTCAATTAACATTACGTACTTTTCACGTTGGTGGGGTTGCAGGAAATATTTCTGAAGATAACAAATTGATTGCTAATTTTGATGGTAAAATTACTATTGAAGATTTGCGTACTGTAACAGGTAAAGATTCTGAAGGTCAGGAAATAGATATTGTAATTTCTAGAACGGCAGAAGTAAAAATCATAGATAAGAAAACAGGAATTACTTTAAGTACAAACAACCTTCCTTATGGTTCTATTCTTTCTCAAAAGAGTAGAAAAGTAGTCAAAAAAGGAGAAGTTATTTGTCATTGGGATCCATTTAATGGTGTAATTGTTTCTGAATTTGGAGGGAAAGTTCGTTTTGATAGTTTAGAACAAGGAATTAATTTCCAAGTAGAAGTTGATGAGCAAACTGGTTTCCAAGAAAAAGTAATTACAGATTCTAAAAACAAAAAACTAATTCCATCTTTAATTATTGAAGATAAAGACGGTAACGCATTGCGTTCTTATAGTTTGCCTTTAGGAGCCCATTTAATGATTGATGATAATGAACTTGTAGAAAGTGGTAAAACATTAGTTAAAATTCCTCGTAAATCTGGTAAAGCAGGTGATATTACAGGAGGTTTACCACGTGTAACCGAATTATTTGAAGCACGTAATCCATCAAATCCTGCTGTTGTAGTAGAAATTGATGGTGTTGTGTCATTTGGAAAAATCAAACGTGGAAACAGAGAAATTATCGTGGAGTCTAAAACGGGAGATATTAGAAAATATTTAATCAAGTTGTCTAACCAAATTTTAGTACAAGAAAATGATTTCATTAAGGCTGGTATGCCATTATCTGACGGTGCAATTACTCCTGCAGATATTTTGAAAATTGAAGGCCCATCAGCAGTACAACAATACTTAGTAAACGAAATTCAAGAAGTATATCGTTTGCAAGGTGTAAAGATTAATGATAAACACTTTGAAGTTGTTGTTCGCCAAATGATGCGTAAAGTAAAAATTATTGATTCTGGAGATACTTTATTTTTAGAAAATCAGTTGATTCATAAAAACGACTTTATTATAGAAAACGATGCAATCTATGGAATGAAAGTTGTTGAAGAAGCAGGAGATTCTGAAAGTTTAAAAGCAGGTCAAATTATTACTTCTCGTCAATTAAGAGATGAAAATTCAATTTTGCGAAGATCAGATAAAAACTTAGTTGTAGCAAGAGATGCCCAACCAGCAACTGCAGAGCAGGTGTTGCAAGGTATAACAAGAGCATCGTTACAAACAAAGTCGTTTATTTCTGCGGCATCATTCCAAGAGACAACAAAAGTGTTAAACGAAGCTGCTGTAGCAGGTAAGATAGATACTTTACAAGGATTGAAAGAAAATGTAATTGTTGGAAAGAGAATTCCTGCAGGTACAGGAATGAGACAATATGAGCATATTATTGTTGGACCAAAAGAGGAAATGGAACAAAATTTATAATTTTAAGTCATGGAAGAAGATCAACATAAAGAAGGGCAGTTAAATATTGAGTTAGATGAAACGATTGCAGATGGAACGTATTCTAATCTGGCAATAATTAATCACTCGGTTTCAGAATTTATTGTTGATTTTATCAACGTAATGCCTGGAATTCCGAAGGCAAAAGTAAAATCGAGAATTATCTTGACTCCGCAACATGCCAAACGATTAACAAAAGCATTAGCTGATAATGTCCATCGGTTTGAAGAAGCACATGGAGAAATTAAAGATTATGAACAGCCTCCAATTCCCATAAATTTTGGACCTACAGGAGAAGCATAAATTAAAAACGTGAAACAATAAGTTTCACGTTTTTTACATAAAAAAAATATTTTTTAAGACATTGTAAATGAAAAGATTAATAAAAACATCAATTCTTTTTAGTTTGATGGCAGTACTACTGTTGTCTAATATTAAAATGAGGGCACAAAACGACACCATTAAATTAGAAGAAGTCTTTGTTATAAGCAATAGAATTTCATTTCCTTTTTCTAAAAAATCAAGAACAATTACGTTGATTACCGCTAAAGAAATTAAAAAATCTTCGGCAACAAACGTAGCTGATTTATTACAACATATTGCTGGAATAGATGTAAGACGAAGAGGAATTGACGGAATGCAATCTGACTTGTATATTAGAGGAGGAAATTTCGATCAAACATTGTTATTAATTGATGGTATAAAAATGGATGACGCTCAAACAGGGCATCACTCTATGAATGCGATTCTGTCATTAGATAATATAGAAAGAATCGAAATTGTAAAAGGTCCAGGAGCGCGAATTTATGGGCAAAATGCTTTTACAGGAGCCATCAATATTGTTACCAAAAAAGTGTATAAAGATGCGTTAAGTGTACAAACACATTATGGTTCTTATGAAAATAAAAAAGTAAGCGCTTCTTTAGCTCAGAAATATGAGCAAGGAAATATTTTAACTTCTTTGAGCTATCAAAAAGCTGATGGATATCGTTTTAATACCGATTTTTCTACCATTGCTGCATTCTTTAAAACAAACTATAAAAATTACAATTTCACTAGCTCTTTTACAGAGAGAAAGTTTGGGGCTAACGGGTTTTATGCAAGTCCTGTTTATAAAGATCAATATGAAGAAACACAAACAAGTTTAGTAGCAGTTTCTAGATCCTATAAAAGTGAAAAGGTGAAAGTTACTCCTAGATTGTATTGGAGAAGAAATCAAGATATGTATTTATTTTTACGTCACAATCCTTCATATTTTAGAAATTTGCACATAACAAATAAAGTTGGTGTAGAAACCAATGTTGTTTTAAATTCGAGCTTAGGAAAAACAGGAATTGGCATTGATTTTTCTCGATTATTTTTAGTGAGTAACAATTTAGGGAATCATCAACGAACTGCAATTACGGGATTTTTTGAGCATCGTTTTGAAATGTTAGATGCAGATTTAGATATTACACCAGGTGTTGCAGTTAGCTATTACTCAGATTTTAACACAAAACTATTTCCTGGATTGGATGTGGGTTATCAAGTTTCAGATGCTGTACGATTGTATGTAAATGTTGGTTATACCTATAGAGTACCAACGTTTACAGATTTGTTTTATGTAGGGCCAACTACAAAAGGAAACCCTAATTTACAAGCAGAATCTGCATTTTCTGAAGAATTAGGAATTAAATACAAAACACATAATTTTGATTTTGAGTTTGCTTTTTTTCAAAGAACATCAGACAATTTAATAGATTGGACAAAAGATAATCAAGCAGATAAATGGGAAACTAGGAATTTCAGTAAAGTAGTAACTAGTGGATTTGAGACGGTATTTAATTATACGATTGATACTGGTAAGTACAAGAAAAATCTTAAAGTTGCTTATAATTTTATTGATGATGTAATTAAAGATAATCAAGTACAGTTTACTAGGTATTCATTAAATAGTATTCGTCATCAAATGACAATGAGTTTTGATACAAAATTGACCAAGGTTTTTGATCAAAGTATTTCATACAGATATGTTGAAAGAACGGATAAAGAAAATTACCACGTAGTAGATGCAAAACTAACAGCAACCTTAAAGAAAGGGGTTTTCCTATCTCTAGTAGCAAACAATATTTTTAATGCTGAATATACCGAAACGAACTTGGTTCCAATGCCAAAAGGAAATATGTTGTTAAGCCTTCAATATCAAATTTACTAAATAGTTGTAGATTTAGTTTTTAAAATCTTTTTTTATGGAAAAACGTATTGATAATTATCCAGAGTTTTACATATTTTATTTAAAAGAACATAGCAATAAAATGTGTAGATTATTGCATATGATAGGAACCACTTTTGTATTGGCTTTGATAATTACTGCATTGTATCATAGAGCGTATATATTATTTTTTTACGTTCCTCTTGTTGGATATGGTTTTGCATGGGTGGGACATTTCTTTTTTGAAAAAAACAACCCTGCAACGTTTGCTTATCCTCTTTGGGATTTAAAGTCAGATTTTAAAATGTATTTTGATGTTTTAGGAGGTAAAATAAGTTTAGACAGTTCTAAAGATCCTAAGTGATATTTTCACACCTTTCTTGTTCTACTTACTAAATAAAAATCTGCCAAGACAAATGCAGTCAATGCTTCTACAATAGGTATTGCTCTCGGTACAACACAAGGATCATGACGTCCTTTTCCTTTTATTTCTGTGAGATTTCCTTCAGAATCTATTGTTTGTTGATTTTGCATAATTGTAGCAACTGGTTTAAAAGCTACCCGAAAATAAATATCCATACCATTACTAATTCCACCTTGAATTCCACCAGAAAGGTTACTCGCAGTTGTACCATCTTGATTAAATAAATCGTTGTGTTTACTCCCTTTCATTTTTGCGCCACAAAACCCGCTGCCAAATTCAAAACCTTTTACTGCATTGATAGATAACATTGCTTTGCCTAACTCTGCATGTAATTTATTGAAAATAGGTTCTCCCAATCCAGTTGGCACATTTTGAATAACACACGTAATTGTCCCACCAATTGTATCGCCTTGTTTTTTGATTTCCTTGATTTTAGAAATCATTTTTTTAGCAGTTTCTGTATCAGGACAACGAACAATAGTACTTTCTGTTTTAGAAAAATCTAATTCTTGATAAGGTTTATCTATAAAAATATTTCCAACAGAAGAGGTAAATGCATTAATATTTATGTGTGCAATTAATTGCTTTGCTAACGCTCCAGCAACTACCCAATTGGCAGTTTCACGAGCTGAAGCTCTTCCACCACCACGATAATCGCGAGTTCCATACTTTTTATCATAGGTAAAATCTGCGTGAGAAGGACGATATACATTGGTGTTATGATCGTAATCTTTTGATTTTTGATTGGTATTTTGAATTTGAAACCCAATGGAAGCACCTGTGGTAACTCCTTCAAAAATTCCAGATAAAAACAGAATGGTGTCTGGTTCTTTTCGTTGTGTAACAATGGTAGATTGTCCAGGTTTTCTCCGATCTAATTCTTTTTGAACGGCATCAAAATCAACAATCATTCCTGCTGGAAATCCATCAATAATTCCTCCAATGGCAACCCCATGAGATTCACCAAAAGTGGTAAGTTTTAATAAATTCCCTAATGTGTTAAACATTGTTTCATAAGTTAAAAATCAAAAGTAATATTTTTACTTCACTAACTTGAGAAAAACCACAATTTTATTGCCATTACAGTGACAGCAATAATTAAAAAGTATTTTACAAACTTGTCTCCTTTATTAACAGAAAACCGACTAGAAAACCAAGCTCCCAACGCATTTCCTACCGCCATGGTTAGACCAACAGACCAATCAATTTGATCATTCATAATAAACACAGCTAGAGCACCTCCCATATAAATAGAAATGATAACAGCTTTAGCTGCATTGGATTTTACTAAAGAAAGTCGATTGTAATAATGCAAAAAGAATACGAGTATGAGACCTAAACCAGCATTTAAAAATCCTCCATAAATTCCAAAGAAAAAGAAAGCGACACAACCAACCCATAAATGTTTTCCAGTAATTCTCTCAATTACATCTTCTGTTTTTAATTTAGGCTTGAAAACAATAATCAGCACTACTACAACCATTACAAAAGAAAGAATTTTATTAAAGGTGTCTCCTTTGATATCTATTGCAATTTGTGCGCCGATAAGAGCACCTAATAATGCCGAAATCCCTAAGTAAATACTAAACGGAAATGTTTTTATCCCTTTACTTTTAAACCCTGCTGATCCGACAAGCATTTGAATAAAAAGCGCAATCCTATTTGTTCCGTTCGCAACACTAGGAGGTAAACCAAAAAAAATAAGGACTGGAAGTGTTAATAATGAACCACCACCTGCAATTGTATTAACCACACCTGCAAAAAAACCAATAAGAATAAGTATAAATATATCTGTCATTTCGCTAAGAATGAATTGATTGCAAAAGTATTATAAATAATGATAAAAACAGGAAATAAAAATACCTCAAAACCTTTTCAAAGCGAAAAAAGGTTTCTATATTTGCACCTGCTTATTGGAAAGTAAGCACATATTAAGGAAAACCCTAATATGAAACATGGAGAATTGGCAGAGTGGTCGAATGCACTAGTCTTGAAAACTAGCGACTGTCACAGGTCCGGGGGTTCGAATCCCTCATTCTCCGCATTTTCGACTAATCATTTGCTAGTTGTAAGTTTGACACCCAATTCTTTTTGAATTGGGTGTTTTTTTTAAAAATATATTCAAATGAATATATCAATCAACTCTTTTAGTATACTTAATAAAAATACTTTTTTTTGACTTTCTTAACATCTCAATTAAATAAAATTTACTAAATTGCGCCCATGTTAAAAGGTATCTTTAAAAATATCGCTTCATTATTTATGTCGCTTATTGTATTGGCATCAACTATGTCATTTACTGTTGATACACATTATTGTGGAGATATTTTAGTAGATTCATCAATGATAAATCCTGCTGAAAGTTGTGATATGGATTTGCACCTAGCTAATTCAACAAAAAACAATAATGTTGAAAACAACTGCTGTAAAAATCAAAAAACCACAATTACTGGGCAAAAAGAGCTAAATATTTCTTTTGATAATTTCTCTATTGATCAACAAATTTTTGTTGTTTCTTTTGCATATAGTTACTTAAATCTTTTTGAAGGACTAGAATATAAAGGTTCTTCTTTTTTAAATTACCCACCACCACTTATTGTCAAGAATATTTATAAACTTGACGAGGTCTACTTAATTTGATAATTAAACAATAAAATTTATTATCCAATAGATACTTTTTTCTATTAGGGTAATTTTCTGTATTCGGTATTTTCTTAATACCAATGTTCAATTGTTTAATTATCAAAATTTATGTTAAATAAAACTATCCGTTATTTTCTTGAAAACAAGCTAATAACATTTCTATTGCTCGCCACTTTTATTGTTGGCGGGTTAGTAACAGCCCCTTTTAATTGGGAAACCTCATTAATAGAGCGAAACCCAGTTCCGGTAGATGCCATTCCTGATATTGGTGAAAACCAACAAATCGTTTTTACCGAGTGGATGGGACAATCACCTCAAGATATTGAGGATCAAATTACCTACCCCTTAACAACAGCCTTATTAGGTATTCCTGGAGTTAAAACTATTAGAAGTAATTCAATATTTGGATTATCAAGTATTTACATCATTTTTAATGATGATGTAGATTTTTATTGGAGTAGAACACGTATTCTAGAAAAATTAAATTCATTACCTCCAGGTACGGTTCCAAACGAAGTAAAACCAGCACTTGGGCCAGATGCGACAGCATTAGGGCAAGTTTATTGGTACACTTTAGAAGGTAGAGACCCAAAAACGGGAAAACCAACAGGAGGTTGGGATCCACAAGAACTTAGAACCATTCAAGATTTTTATGTACGTTATTACTTAACGGCTACAAGTGGTGTTTCTGAAGTAGCATCTATTGGTGGCTTTTTAAAAGAGTATCAAATAGAAATTGATCCTGATGCCATGAAAGCCAATAATGTGGATGTTAAGATGATTATGAATGCTGTTAAAAACAGTAATCTTGATATTGGTGCTCGAACTTTAGAATTTAATAAAGTAGAGTATTTAGTCAGAGGTTTAGGGTATATTAAAAATTTATCCGATCTAGAAGAAAGTGTCGTTACTGTTAGAGATAATGTGCCTATTCGTTTAAAAGACGTTGCCAAAATTCAATTTGGTCCAGCAACACGTAGAGGTGGGCTAGACAAAAGTGGAGTTGAGGCTGTTGGAGGTGTTGTTGTAGCAAGATATGGTGCAAATCCTCAAGCAGTAATACAAGATCTTAAAGCTAAAATAAAAGAAGTAGCACCAGGCTTGCCATCTAAAGTATTAGACGATGGAACGGTTTCTAAAATTACGATTGTTCCTTTTTATGATCGTTCTGGGTTAATTCAAGAAACTCTAGGAACCTTAGAATCTTCGTTATCACACGAAATATTGATTAGTATTTTGGTGGTGATTGTTTTGGTTCTTAATCTAAGAGCTTCCGTATTAATATCCACATTACTGCCCGTTGGTGTATTAATGACCTTTATATTAATGAAATATTTTAATGTCGATGCCAACATTGTAGCATTATCAGGTATTGCTATTGCGATAGGTGTTATGGTTGATGTAGGAATTGTCTTTACAGAAAATATTGTTAGGCATTTAGAAATGCCAGAAAATGAAGGAATAAGAGGAAAACAGCTTGTGCAAGTTATATATATTGCAACAGTTGAAGTTGCTTCTGCAATAATGACGGCTTTAGCAACTACCATTGTAAGTTTCTTGCCAGTTTTTGCGATGCAAGCGTCTGAAGGAAAGTTATTTAGACCATTAGCTTGGACAAAGACTTTTGCTTTAGTGTCTTCATTATTTATTGGTATTATGTTTATTCCAGCTATTGCTCAAGTACTATTTTCTATTCGATTTGATAAAAAGAAAACCAGTCGAATATTTAATGCCTTATTAATTGGCTTTGGGCTTGTATTTACAATAGCGTACGGAAGTATTATTGCCATCGCTCTTATTGCATTTGGAGTTAACAATTTACTAACAAAAGTAGCACCAAGAAGCCTGTTTAATAATAAAGTTAAACTACCATATTCAGAAAAAATAGCGAATATCATTAACATTATAATTACAACACTTATTGTAGTCTACTTTTTAACAATAGAATGGATGCCTTTAGGAGCTTCAAATTCTACATTTGTTAACTTTATTTTTGTAATTATTATTATTGGGACAGTGTTAGGAGTGTTAATGACAATTGTACATTTCTATACAAGTATTCTAGCTTGGTGTTTAGATAATAAATGGAAATTTTTAAGTGTTCCAATTATTGTTGTTTTATTTGGAATAACCCTTTGGTTAGGTTTTAGTAAAACCTTTGGTTTTATGCCCAATTTTGTTAAAACTAATAGTGCTTGGACAAGTTTAGATAAAACATTTCCTGGTATTGGTAAAGAATTTATGCCGGCTTTAAACGAAGGTTCTTTTCTGTTAATGCCAACAACGATGCCACATTCTGGTATTACCGAAAACATGGAAGTTATTGCTAGTGTAGATAAACATTTAATAACCATACCAGAAATTGAATCTGCTGTAGGTAAATGGGGTCGTGTAAATTCAGCCTTAGATCCTGCGCCAACATCCATGTATGAAAATACCATCAATTATATTCCAGAATATATTTTAGATGAAGATGGGCACAGAGAGCGGTTTAAAGTTAATAAAAATAAT